>Ga0310822_100273_pt1 | contig 29257 bp, 32 predicted proteins | sample P4_ome_2_FD_201313 | JGI IMG/M metagenome (GOLD analysis project Ga0310822, IMG submission 201313) | Sorghum-adapted microbial communities from Joint BioEnergy Institute, Emeryville, California, United States - P4_Day56_Rep2 | ecosystem: Engineered > Bioreactor > SSF (Solid state fermentation) >... | reverse complement strand
GTTATCGCGACCTTCAAAGATTTTGCGAAGCTCTTCAACCGGACGATTGTATTGCTTGGACAGTTCTTCAAGCTCGTTATTTACGTCCTCATCTGTTACTTCCACATTTTCCGCCTTTCCAATCGCTTCAAGCACCAATGTTGTGCGGACGCGCTTCTCAGCATCCGGTTGGAACTGCTCGCGAAGCTTCTCTTCATCAAGGCCGGTGAATTGGTAGTACAAGTCCAGATTCATACCCTGGTACTGCAGACGCTGTGCGAAATCGTTCACCATGTGGTTAACTTCGTTTTCAACCATTACTTCAGGCAGATTGATTTCCGCATTCTCAGTCGCTTTTTCGATTAAAGATTCTTTCTTGTAATTCTCAGCGTCTGTTTTCGCTTTTTCTTCCAGCTTATTCTTGATATCAGCTTTCAATTCGTCAAGCGTATCGAATTCGCTTACGTCTTTTGCGAACTCGTCATCCAGCTCAGGAAGGTTTTTGCGCTTGATTTCATTTACTTTTACTTTAAATACAGCCGGTTTGCCCGCCAGCTCTGCAGCATGGTAATCTTCCGGGAATGTAACTTCTATGTCTTTTTCATCGCCTTTCTTCAGACCGATAATTTGGTCTTCGAAGCCCGGGATGAATGTGCCGGATCCGATTTCGAGCTGATAGTTCTCTGCTTCGCCGCCTTCAAATGCCTCACCGTCTACGAAGCCTTTGAAATCAATAATAGCGTAGTCGCCTTTTTCAATAGCAGCACCGTCTTCAAGCACAACAAGCTCAGCGCTGCGGTTTTGCATCTGTTTCAGCTCTTCTTCTACCGCTTCGTCAGTTACAGTGAAATCTTTCTCCTCTACTGTCAGACCTTTGTAGTCGCCCAGTTTTACTTCCGGTTTTACCGTTACTGTCGCTTTGAAAACGAGCGGCTGGCCTTTACCTATTTGTTCCACGTCCACTTCCGGACGGTCAACAGGTTCAATGCCTGTCTCCTGAACAGCCTCGGTGTAAGCTTCCGGCAGGATAATGTCCAGTGCGTCTTGATATAAGGATTCCACCCCAAAACGCGCTTCGAAAATCTTGCGCGGCACTTTACCTTTACGGAATCCGGGAACGTTTACTTTCTTAACGACTTTTGCAAACGCCTGATCGATTGCTTGATCTACGCGGGCTTCTTCGACTTCGATCGTTAGTACGCCCTGGTTATTCTCTAACTTTTCCCAAGTTGCCTTCATTTAAACTTTCCCCTCCTAAAGATCTATAAACCAATACACGTGTTCCTATAAAAATCCACACTATGTATGTTGTGTTACATCTGCCATTATAACCATTTCATTATATCATAATCAAATTGCTTTTCAACTCTATACATCCGTGCATAAAAACTCTCTGCAAATTACCGTCCATTACTTTATTCTGCAATAGAAGCAGACGAAGTTTGTTTCTGTCTCTTTTCCTTCGCTTGTTTTCCCTCGCATAGAAGCAACACTGTCCATTCCGCTTCCGAAAGCCGGGCGGAAAAGAGACAAAAACAAAGCTACGAACAGCTCGATAAGCGCAAACATAAAGAAATGGTTTTCTTTTTCTGACGTTCTTTTTCCGGCTTCCGAGTGGCTGCAAGAATTTCAGAGGAAGCAGCCAACTGTCTCCCTCCTCGCGCTACCCAGATGTTTTGGATGCGCTGAAATTCTTGCAGCCACGGACAGCGATACACCTTCGCAACGGAAAACCAAACGAAGAAAAAGAAAGCCATTTCGAAAGCCAAGAAAAAGGGGCAGCAATGAATTACGCCACAAAATGCAGAAAAAAGGAAATTATTACTTATTCTGGCGATCGGGCGTCCAGATGCAGCACTTCCGTCAGCGTCTGGTAATTCCGCTTAATTAAAGGAAGAGAAACATGATACAATTCGGCAACCTCGCGTTCATTCTGTTCCATGCGCAGGAGTCTGGTTACGCTGTAATGCAAAGCCGCCGCCCATTCCTCAGGAGCATCGACAGGCGGATGGAGCGGATAAATGGCAAATAAGTATTCCATCCATAATTGAAAGGCAAATGAAACAAACGAGGCGTCCTGCTGATAGGCAACACGGGACAGGCACTCCAGCACTTTGCGCTCGCCGTCCGGCATTTCTTCATCGTGCAGAGGTACCTGTTCAATCACCGTCTCAAACTTCTGGCCGAATTTATAAAGAAAGACCCGGCCCGTTTCCCCCATTCGCTTCAATGCCCGAAGCGCAAATGTTTTCAGCATGGGATCAGGGTAGACAAGCATCATATATTCTTTTAACACCGAAACGGTTTCCGGTGAAGGTATGTATTTAAGCTGTTCAAGCGCCCCGAGCTGCTCTTCGAATGTTCCGCCCTCCAGCTTTTCATACAGGCGCAAGACATAAGCAGGATCCATTTCTGCCTTTTGCAGAGCGGTCTGACGTGAGAAGCGGTCTTCCTCTTCCCACTGCTCTTTCTGGGTCTCTACTATTTGAAATGTCTCCTGAATCGCCTGAATCTCATGCATAAAAGGCGTTAATTCCTTTATCATTGTCGCTTGTTCTAACAACTGCCGGATTCTTTCGAACTCTTCTAGCTTCAGAAGAAGCCCAAGATAGGTGCGAAATGTCTCCGCAATATTCCCGCTCTGCTCTTCCCATATTTGCGCGACGAGCGGAAGCGCTTCCTCCAGGCGACCAGCCCGGATAAGAATATCTGCCGCAGCAAGGAACGCTTCCGTATGCTCCGGCGCAAGGCGCAAAATCTCCTGTACATACTCAAGCGCTTGATCATACCGCTCTTCCTCGGACGCTTCTCTTGCCTGCCGCAAATTCTCTTCCACGAACCCCGGAAACAAAATTACGTTTTCCTTATTGTTCTGTGGCATCCTCCATTCCACCTCTCTACTACGCGGTTGAACCACATTTATTATTTAGAAACGGCAGGCGGCAGCATAAAGGTACGACTCAGGCCGGGCTGTTCCTTTCCTTCCGGCGAATAAAAAGAGACTTCTACCCGTACCCCCTCCTCGTTTTGTTCCGCAGTAAGCAGTGCATAAGTCGCTGAAAAATACGATCGAGGCAGCAAAAGGCTGCCGGGATTGACATATAAAATATCGTTCTCGCAGATGGCGGTGATTTCGTGGGTATGGCCAAACAGAACAAGGTTTGCCCCGACTTCCATGGCACGGTAACGCAGGCGCATTGCGCTCTGCTTCACTCCGTATATGTGTCCGTGCGTTTGAAAAATCCGCAGGGGACCTAGCTCGGTGACTTTCTCTTCAGGCGTGTCCATGTCGCTGTCACAGTTGCCCCTTACATAAGTAAATTCAGGCGCTTGCCCGCGTGGATAACAGAAGTCTCCACAGTGAAAGGCAGCCTCGTGGGAATGACGTGCCAGAATCGCCGGCAAATGCTCCGTGCTTCCATGCGTGTCACTTACCACTATCAATTTCATAAAAAACGCTCCCGTAGTACGTTTTCTAACTTCCTTACCGCCTCACCCCGGTGACTTATCCGATTCTTCTCTTCCGGCGCAAGCTCGGCCATCGTCTGCTGCCTGTCCGGCAGGAAAAAATGAGGATCATATCCAAAACCATTCTCTCCTTTCGACTCAAGCACGATGCGTCCCTCACATGTCCCCCGCGCAAACAGCGTCTCGCCGCCCGGAATCGCAAGCGCCAGTACACAAACAAAACGGGCCTTGCGCTCTGCTTCCGGAATATCCTGCATCAATGCTATTAGCTTGGCATTATTCTGACTATCAGTGGCGTTTGGCCCGGCGAAACGGGCCGAATATACGCCGGGTTTTCCACCCAGTGCATCCACTTCAAGCCCCGAATCGTCCGCCAGCGCCGGAAGGCCGGTCGCATGTGAGATTGCTTCGGCCTTCTTGCGCGCGTTTGCCTCAAACGTCTCCCCGTCTTCCACCACGTCAGGCATATCCGGCAAATCTGCAATAGTCACAATTTCCACATCAAACCCTTTAAACATGCGGCTGAACTCACGGACTTTTCCTTTGTTCTTCGTAGCCAGGACGATGCGTTTCCATGGAAAAGTGTGCTTAGACATTCTTCGTTTTCTCCTTAAGCATATTTCCGATCCCTTCACCGAGTACACCCAGCACTTGTTTTTGCACAGCGATTAAGTCCGTAATGCCTTTTTTGCCGGATGCAAGCAATTCCTGGAGTTCTTCTGGACTAAACGGCGCTTCTTCCCCTGTACCCTGTATTTCAACATATTTCCCCTGGCCTGTCATCACAATATTCATATCCACTTTCGCTTGCGAATCCTCAGCATAGCATAGGTCAAGATGCGCTTTTTCTTCAAGAATGCCCACACTTACAGCCGCAAGAAAATCAGTCACAGGAAGCCTTGATATAGTCTGTTTCTCCACCAGCTTGCCCATCGCCGATACCATGGCTACATACGCGCCGGTAATGGAAGCCGTGCGGGTCCCTCCGTCTGCCTGGATTACATCGCAATCAAGCCAGATTGTACGTTCTCCGAGCGCCTCTAAGTCTACCACGGAACGAAGCGCACGTCCGATAAGACGTTGAATCTCCTGCGTTCTGCCGCTTACCTTGCCGCGGCTGGATTCACGTATGTTGCGGGTCTCCGTAGCGCGGGGCAGCATAGAATATTCGGCCGTCACCCAGCCACGACCCTGTCCGCGCATAAACGGAGGAACTTTCTCTTCTACCGTTGCCGTACAGATGACTTTTGTTGCTCCGACTTCTATTAAAACAGAACCTTCCGCATGCTTTATATAATCCATGGTAATGGTGACCGGTCGAATCTGATCGTATTCCCGTCCATCGATTCTCATGCCATTCCCTCCCACTTGTCATTTCTGGCTTATTATAGCACAACCCGTCATGGAACATGTACTATCCGGCTGCCCGGCTGTCGTGATAGAGAAAGAGTGGGGACCCCCCCACTCTTTCTCTCGCCTTAGTACGCCTGGCTGTCCGTAATCATCGAACGAGTCACCGGCTTTGTATAGTCAATAGCGCCCGCCTTAACCGTATTCTTGCCATCCACCATAATCTGCACCTTCTGCGCGCTGGAATTCTCTGTAAGAGACAGCACTACGGATTCGAGCGCATCCGGGCTTGCCTGCCCCTGATTATAAGAAAGAATTTTATTATCAAAATCGACTATCATAATGTCCTTTTGCTGTTTTACGCTTTTCACATTCATAGAGGGAAGCAGGGCAGAGAAAAGCGGCGATCCCTGTTTAGGCCCTTCAATCAATTGTTTAACAACCGCCAGCCCTTTGTTATCCGTTTCCGGAATCAAACGGGTTACCGGAACAAAATACGTTAGATTGTCAGATACTTGATTCTGGAAATACAAGGTTACCGGCATAGCCTGACCAGGCTTAACAGCATCAGACAGTTCCATATTAATACCATTCTCACGACTTAGATGGGAGATCGGGGTTCCTTTAACCGGCATGACTTCCTGCGGATGTCCGTTAATCCAGATATTTACCTCTTTTACAGCATCAAACTCTGTCAGTGCCCAGGTTACAGCATCTAGAATTTTTTGCTCGTCTTCCGCTTTATATTTCTTAAACTCCGGCGAAAAATCTACTGTTGCTACTCCGTCTTTGATTGTCATACCGAGCACTTTCGTTCCCTTAGGAAGAACAGCACGGAAACCCGGAGGCAGCGATTTCTCTGCTTCACTTCCCTGTACCATGTAATTCAGCACTTGCTTGGCCATGCCCTCAGACTTTGGCAGTTCTATCTCCCAGGGCACAACAAAACCGTCTGTGTCAAGCACATACACCTTGTGCATACTAACCGGTTTGTCCGCTTTTTTGCTCTGGTCGGCCGACAGTTCGTTCACCTTATCGCTTCCTGCCGCCGGTTGTGATTGCAAGCGAGGCGGATCAATTTCTCCATTGCTTGGTGCATCCTTCGGGCCAAACAGTCCACAACCGCTTAGCACGAATAAAAGACCCATAAAGGCACTTAGCAAAAATAACCTGCGTGCCATAGCTTCCCCTCCTCAGGCTCATTTTGTACTACTATGTATACGAGCCTGAACAGGATTTATACATGCTTTGTCCAGATTTTATTTTCTCTCTCCTTCTAAGTTGATTTGATGAGCACAGACTTTAATATGGAGCCATTCTTCCGCGATGGACATAAATAACTCGGGATTGCCGCTTGCAAAAAAACGGTGCTGCGGATTAACGATGTCCCCCCCATTTGCGAGCATGCGTCGAAACGAAAGCATTGCGCTTAATTCCCGGGCTGATTCTTCCGCAGAGCTAATAAGCTTAACATTAGGCCCTACAACTTTCTGGATGAAGTGAGCAATAAGCGGATAATGCGTACAGCCGAGAATTAACGTATCAAATGTTTCTTCCGCAAGCGGACGCAGCGCTTCACGCACGACCTCAAGCCCTTCCCTATCATGCAGCCTCCCGCTTTCCACCAGAGGAACAAGCGAAGGGCAGGCCAGACTTACAACTTGAATCTGCGGATTTAGTTTTTTTAGTGCGCTGACGTACGCACCGCTGCGAATCGTTCCTTCCGTTCCGATGACGGCCACACGCCCCGTCTTCGTTTCCTTAATAGCGGTACGGGCACCCGGCTCGATAACTCCAATAACCGGGATATCGAGCCATTCACTCACTTCCTGCAGGACCACAGCAGCTGCAGTGTTGCATCCGATCATTAACGCTTTGATGTTCTTCTTCAGCAGAAATTCGATCATCTGAAGCGAGAACGCCCGCACTTCTTCAGCAGGCCTTGGACCATAGGGACACCGGGCCGTATCTCCGAAATAATAAATCGCTTCGCGCGGCAGCTGGCGCAGCACTTCCTTAGCCACTGTCAGTCCGCCGACGCCTGAATCAATAATTCCTATTCCTTGTTTCATTCTCCTAGTCGCTTCCTTCTCTCAGTCGTTCTCTTTTATCTTGGGGATTTCATCTATGAAATACAAGATTCGAATTTCACAATCCCTGAGCGTAACCTTTCCTCTTTATTTTAAGTTTAATCCTTTGGATGGGGTGGTAAAGCGCATTATATTCTATCCAAAGAGGAGTGATAAACGCAATGGAGTACAATCGGTCCTCCTGCTCAAAAACGATACGCTTTCTATAGCGAACGGTCAAGCGCCTGCTGCCTCACCTTGTCCCCACGGTATTCGAATAGCACGGAAGTTTTTCAGATAGTATATGAAACAGCAATACATTTGCGCATAGATTCAAAGACAATGTAAATGAGTCATGCCGAAGGATGGCGGGAGAAGAAATTCTTCCTCCCATCTATGTTGTTTTTCTGATGTTCATTACCCGTATTTTTCTGCCTGAGAACTATGTTAAGATAAAGTGGGAAGGTTTGTATTACAGCATATACCGTTGCGCAGCAAAGCAAACGATATATCAAAAGGCACAATTCGAAGATAGGAGTGCTACTATGTTTAAAAAAACTTCTCAACAATTTATTCAAGAAAATACCGATGAAATCGAAAAACTGTGGCGGGAAAGGAGGTCTGCTGTTCCTTCCTCACACAGTCAGACGATTGAAACATTCATTAATCATATGACACAGGATGGCTTTCTTCTTCACCTTTCCAATTTCTTCTCGGATAAGGAAAAAGAACGTGAAAAGGCAATAAACAATATCGAACAGTCCTGCTACCGTTATGTTCCACCGTGTATGGAAGCGGATATCCCTGTTTCTGAAGTCATTCAACCCTTCTATCTCATTCGGGACATACTGTTGGAAACGGAAGAGGTTAAACAGCATCCTGCTTTCATACTCCCCTTAATAAAAGAAATGGATCGATTCTTCTTGCATCTGATTACCTTTATTCATGACATTTACTCCATTTCCTGGAAAAATAAGCTACTGGCGCAGCGTTCGGCTATAATGGAATTATCAGCCCCACTGATTCCTTTATTAGAAAATATTACAGTTATGCCGATTGTTGGAGCTATTGACACGGATCGCGCAGAATTAATTACGCAAAACCTTCTCTACGGAGCCATTAAAAACGAAAGCAAAGTAGTATTGATTGATATTACGGGAGTGGCTGAAGTGAATACGATGGTAGCGCGGCATATCGTCAAAGCGGCGGAAGCTATTCATCTCATCGGCGCTGAATGCATTGTAGTAGGCATCAGACCTGAAATTGCGCAAACAATGATCAGCTTAGGTATTGATATGGACATGCTTACCACATTAAGCTCTATGAGCCAGGGCCTTCGCGTAGCTCTCGCTAGAACAGGAAAAGAAATTAAGGAGATCAATTAAGGGGGTAGATGCTACGATGAGAATCCCAATATTAAAACTCGGAAACTATCTGCTTGTTTCTATCCAAATTGAGCTCGATGATAAAACAGCTGTTCAATTCCAGCAAGACCTGCTGAATATGATTCATAAAACAGGATCAACAGGGGTTGTGATCGACCTTACCTCCGTACAGATGATTGATAGCTATATTGCCCGTGTGCTGGGCGATGTCGTCAAGATGTCCGAATTGCTAGGCTGCCAAGTCGTCTTTACCGGGATTCAACCGGCGGTCAGCATTACACTTATCGATTTAGGCATTAGCTTCCGCAATATTAAAACCGCAATGAATTTAGAACAGGGCCTGGAAAAATTGAAGCAGTTATTGGAGGGATAAAGGTGGACAACAATCCTAGCATTCATGTTTATAACGAGTGGGATATCGTTGTTGCCCGACAAAGCGGGCGAGATCTCGCTAAATCCCTCGGATTCGGAGAAGTGGACCAGGCACGAATTACTACTGCTATTTCTGAATTAGCTCGCAACATCTATCTATACGCCAAGCAGGGTGAGATTGAGGTTTCTCCTGTTTATGAAGGTGACAAGGTAGGTATCAAAATAATATCTCGCGACAATGGACCAGGGATTAAAGATGTAATGAAAGCACTTGAGGATGGATATTCTACTTCCGGCGGATTAGGGGCCGGACTGCCGGGCGTAAAGCGCCTGATGGATGAATTCTCAATTGAATCCAGCGAAGGCAAGGGAACGCTAGTTACGGCGGTGAAATGGAAGCTTTTCTAACCAACAAACGATATAGCCCAGTAAGGAAGGAGGGCATTTTTTGAAACAAGTGAAGGAGTATTATAAAAAAATCATGCTCCACTATCTGCGAAATCCCGGTGAACATCAACTGTATGCCGGTCAGCAACTTAGTAAATCGCTCATCGAAAAAGATATTCCACCAGAAGATATTCTAGCCCTTCACATCAACATCATGAAAGAAAACGGATATATTTTGCCAAGGGAATGGGAACGTTCTTTTCAGTTTTTGATGGAAATCATGGTATCATTTGGCATGGCGTATCAAGAGCGGCAAAGCCTGCGTCTAAAGAAAAAACAGTTGGAAAGCGAAATTAATGTTGCCATTTCTATGCAAAAAAAATTGTATCCACACACGTTCGAGCATGGATTCCATGACCTGGAGGTCGGTTTTATCAGCACTCCTGCACGTGAGATGTCTGGTGACTTCTACTACTACACAAAACACGGAAAAAACAAGTTAGGTATTTTGGTGGCGGATATCGCAGGCAAAGGGATTCCGGCTGCTCTTTGCATGTCGATGATCAAGTATGCGATGGACACACTGGAAAATGACGTAAAACCAGCCAATATGATTCTTGATTATTTGAACCGTCTAGTATTAAAAAATGCCGATCCGAGCCTATTTGTTACAATGTTTTATACGATTTATGACCCGTTAACCTCTATTCTTACCTACTCCTCCGCCGGTCATGAACCCGCGCTTTATTATCAAGCCAAATCGAAGAAATTTCAAGATTTGAATACCAAAGGGCTGATTTTAGGTGTAGACGCCAATGTAAAATATGAGGAGAAAGCCATTCAGCTTGAATCCGGAGATTTCATAGTATTGTATACAGATGGAGTAACCGAGCGAAAAGATTCCGATGAGCCGGATGACAATTCCATTCTGCGCGAGGCTATCTCCAGCGCGGATTTGTCGCTTCCTGCACAGGAAATCGTCAATCATATGTATCAGCATGCCATTGATGAAAAAAACTATCAGTTAGATGACGACCACACGATTGTTATGATTCGTAAAAAGTAAATTGGATTTTTCACATAGCTTTTTGTTTGGTTTCCTCTCTTCCGAGGTAAAGGAAAATATCGTGTACATATACTGATAGTAGAGGTGAACATAATGAACCAGCTTCCCTTCTTAGTTGAAACCGAGGAAAAAGAGAAAGAGATCTGCGTATACATTCATGGTGATCTAGATCTGGCTTCTGCTCCCCGGCTACGTGAGACCCTGCTCCCGCTCGCTGAAAAAGATAGCAGAACGCTAAAAGTTAACTTGAAAAACCTTCATTACATGGATAGTACCGGTCTTGGCGTTTTTGTAGCGGCACTTAAGCTGCGCAAAATCATTAATGGTGAGATGTTTTTAGAGGAAGTTCCTAAGAAAATCCAGCGGATCTTCCAAATCTCAGGCGTCGATCAATATATAACAATTGCGTAATTTTTACAGGGGGGATTCGTATGCCAGAATTGAATGACCACGTCAAGATAAACGTTCCGGCACGTGCCGATTATATAAGCGTAATTCGTTTAACCGTTTCCGGACTCGCTTATCAGATGGGATTTACATATAACGACATCGAGGATATTAAGGTAGCGTTGGCAGAAGCGTGCAACAACGTTGTTAGCCACGCTTATAAAAACAGCGAAGTTGGTGAGATAAGCGTTGACTTTCATGTTGAGGTCGATCGTCTGCAGATTATCGTCAGTGACGAAGGGGCCGCCTTTGACGCTAAGAAACTGAAGAAAGAAGCTTCTTCACTTCACGGAAAAAGCCTCGATGAAATCGATGTAGGCGGACTGGGAATTTACCTGATGAAAACACTCATGGATGAAATTGAGTATGACACTGGAGAAAAGGGGGTTAAAGTTTCACTAACTAAATATCTCAAGAGGGATGAGGTGAGCGAAAGTGAGCCAAACGTCCACCAGGAAATCATTCAACCGTGACATTACTGAATATGTCCGTACGTACCAGGAAATCGGCTCAGAAGAAGTACTAGAGCAAATACTTGAAAACTACCAGACGACAATAAGAAAACTCGCTTCCAAAATGGCTCGCGACTTTCATTTGGTGGACGATTTATACCAAGTGGGCATGCTCGCTTTATTAGGTGCTATCGATAAATTTGACAGTGATGTAAGCCATAATTTTGATGCCTATGCCATATCAACCATTGTCGGTAAGATGAAGCACTATCTCCGCGATAAAACATGGAGCATCCGTGTACCGCGGACGATTAAAGAGATGGGATACCGACTGCAGAAGACGATTGATGAATTAACCATCGAGCTGCAGCGTTCACCTCGCATTGATGAAATCGCGAAAAGGCTTGAAGTCAGTGAAGAGAAAGTGTTGGAGATTATGGAGAATAAAGGAAATGTCCATGTTCTTTCCCTTGATACCCCAATGAAAGCTGATAATCAAGAGCAGGATTCCCATATACTGATGGATATGATTCCGGAGCAGGATCGGGGCTTTTTAGATGTGGATCGCAAAATGGATTTGGCCGATCTGCTCGAAAATTTGGATGAGCAGCAGCGTCAGGTCATCCATTATGTATATTATGAAGAATGGTCACAACGTCAAATTGGTGAGAAACTGGGCATCTCTCAAATGCAGGTTTCCCGTATTCTGCGCAAGACACTTCAGCAGATGAGAGAAGCCTATATGAAGAATTCGGAATAGGAATTGATCTGGAGGATTTTCCTTTGTATTCTTTTCAGTACAGTGTCCATCATACATCTAAAAAGCCCAACACACCGTCAGGGGATTGTTACTTTGTCAAATCGTACGGTGATACGGCGTTGATCAGCATTGCAGACGGGTTAGGAAGCGGCCCTGATGCCAGAGACGCGGCCCAAAAAATGATTGACGAAATCGAGAAGCGTGCCGAAGCTGGAAATACCCCGCTCAGTCTCCTTCAAGAAGGAAACCGTTCTCTCCACGGTTCTCGCGGTTCCGTAGTGGGAATTGCCATGATTGATAACCGCAATCAACAGGTTGCCTATGCAGGGATCGGAAATATTACTTGTCTGGTGGTAACACGGGAACGCAAAAAACAGTATCTGATTTCAAACCCAGGATTTCTCAATGGCCGCCCTTTTCGCGCTATAGAACGGTATCTTCCCTTTTATCCTGATGATACCATTGTCCTGTTTTCTGACGGAATTGAGTTACCTAATAATTGGGAGTACATTATAGCCAATGGCCTTTCTCCTGAGAAGACGCTCAAACGTCTGGTACAGGAGATGAAACGGATTGACGATGATGCCACCCTTATCGTGGGCAAGTGGTACAAAGAAGACAGCGTGTAGAAAATAACCCTTATACACACTGTCTTCTTTTTTACCTTCTTTGCCCGTTTGCCAAATGAGCATACAACTGTTCTAATGTTTCTACACCGGCGGCCTCTAATTGCTCCTGCATAACAATCCACAGTTTAGCCGTCATCTGCGCGTCGCTCAATGCATGATGACGATTTTCAATTTGAATCCCCGCTTTCTCCAATACTTCTTCCATTCCATAGGCACCAAGCTCAGGATACAAGCATTCAGCCACTTTCTTCATCTCCAATGTACGATACCCAAATCGGCGACGGGCTGTCCGCCACAGAAAGTGATTAAAAAATTTCAATTCATGGCCAATGTAATATCCGAGTACAATACTGCTGCCGATGAAAGCTTCAAGCGAAGCAAACACTTTATCCAGTGGCGGTGCATTCCCTACCTCTTCTTCCGTAATTCCTGTTAATTCAGTAATATGAGGTGGGATGGGAATCGTAGAATGAACATAGGTGGAAAACCGTTCTGTTTCTAACAGCCTGTTTCCGTTGACGCGTACAGCCGCAATAGAAAGAATTTCATCACCGTGCTCAGGGTGAAAGCCTGTTGTTTCAATATCTAAAGACGTATAAGTTAGTCCGCGCAGAGGGGTTTGCAGGAAAGCAGAATGGCGCTGAGATTCCTTAAGAATGGAACGCATCCAGGCTTCCTGGCGTAAATCGCTTCCTCTCTGTCCATAGAACATATTCATTTGCTGTTTTCCCACTCCGCGAGCCAGCAGTTGGGAGATACGTGCGAAAAAACCGGATTGTTCTTTCATTTTCCTCCCCCACCGTCATTCTTTCCTCGTTATATTGAAAAAATGATACGCAGGAATAGCACTTACGTCAAGTTTTACGTAAGATTTTATGACATAAAAAACCCCCCTCATATGAGGCGGGCTGTCGTTCAAGGTGAGATTAAATTTTTAATTCACCTAAACGAACAAGTTCAACAACTGCTTGAGAACGACCTTTTACGTTCAGTTTCTGCATGACGTTTCTGACGTGTTTTGAAACACACAAAAGAGGTAGTTTGTCTATCTCTATTCTTTACAACCTTTTTACCCTTTATACCTGCTGAAGAAAACAAAAAAGAAGCAGCCGCCCAATCTGTGTATGTTTAAGCAAAGAGCTCCGCATAAATATCCTGAAGAGTGTCATGAAATCCCCAGCCGATTCCGTCTGCCTCTTCTACAATCGCCCGCATCCTCGGTTCAAATTCTTGTATCAACTTCTCGTTGCCTTCCTTATATAACATTTTAGCAACAGAATCATATACCGACAGCAAGCTACTATAAAAACCCGCTGTTATGTCACCATATATGTTTGTAAATTCCACACCCATTTCTACATAATACAAATACAAGTCGATCGTATATCGTTTATTCTGCGACAGTTTTTCAAATTCACGTATCGCTTTTTTCGTCTCAGATAACCGCAGCTTCGGTTCCCCGCGTGTTGGGAAAAACTCCTCCCGTATCTTTTTACGATACGTTTCTGCCATTTCTTCCAACGCCTCTTCTCCCGCCAGCTGAATCATGAAGAAATGCTTCGCTTCTTTACTTGCTTTCACACAATCAACGACTAACCGAACGAGTTCATCCTGTGGCAGATTTTGCAGTTGTTTTCTTAACTGTGGAACGGTTAGTTTGCTCCCTTTCTTTTGACCATACGGCTGCTGCTTTTGTTTTGGATTTAGTTTCACTGCCTGCTGCCACAATTGTTGGTTCACTTTCTCTTTCATAAAAGCTTCGGGATTAAACCGCCCACCGACCCACATTAATGTATGCTCATATTCGGGGTGGCTTTTATTCTGTAAAATCTCCAGTACCTCAAGATAACCAGGCACACCGCCTACATCTTCAGGCGGACAGTGACGTTCTCCTTCCAGACAAACTGGATATGTCTCTTTCTCCTGTTCTACAATTCTTTCCAAAACGAGTTCATGCTCCCAATTATCACCATAATCGTATAAGTAAATAAAATGCTGCCCCTCTTCTGTAACATGGACGCTTATTTTTTCTTGTCTTGCGTCTAATTCTTTGATTCTCTCATTCGGAAAATCAGGGTCAGGAATGTGAATCATCTTGTCAGGAAAGCCAAACATATACAAATGGTAATCTTTCCAGCCCATGATGATTTGTAGTGTTTTATGAAGCTGGTCAAACGTAATATCGCCAAATGTCTGAAATCGACGCCAGATTGGCGGATGTATTCCTGTGAGCTCAACTTTCCACTGGTAAATCATGTACTCTCTCCTTTATCACCTTTTTCCTGATTATAGAATACTTAACGATAACAAAAAAGCAAACACTCGCCTTATCTGCAAGTGCTTGCCATAGATTGCTTCCTCTATACTTCCTGATACTCCTGTTTATTTACTTCTTCCAACTCTTGCAATTCAATTCCAAACATTGTTTTTACATGTATCTCTTTCTCTTTGTTTACAGTAATACTTTCAATTAGCTTCTTTACAACTAAATGCAACTCGTCGAACTTCTCAAAATCTAGATCCAGCATTTCGTCCAGTGCGTCTTGGACCTCTTCATATAGTAAATACAGGTCATCTTTCTTGCTTATCTCTTGCTCTATCTGCGCCTTTTCCCATTCTAATTTGTCAATTTTCTTTTCGCACTGTTCCTTTTCAAATTTATACTGTTCCTCTGCAATTTCTCCTAGTAACTTCTCACGCCGCAAATCCGACAATAGCTTTCGATTCACAATAATACGTTCTTCGATTTCTTTTAGTCTTTTTTCTGTATTTACTGTATCAATTCGAATGGAAGACTTATGTCTTTCTAATAGTTCTTCTGGCGATGTTATCGATCTCATTCGACTCGAAATCATGCCGAGCAAATCGTCTCGGAACCGCTCATACGGAATCCAGCTATCATTTTCACACCCTTTTGGTCCTTGGCGTCTACGCTTAGAACAAATAAGATAGCGATACTCTTTTTGGCTTCTTGTTTTACTTTTCATACTCACCAGCGATGAACCACAATGCGCGCACTTAATCATCCCTGCAAATACATTTACCCGATTACGAATTCCACCGCGCTTTCCTCCGCCACGCTGCAAGCGGATTTCCTGCGCTTTAGTAAACATCTCCTCTTCAATAATCGCTTCATGTGTATGAGGATTATGTGCATATTCCCACTCTTTTTTATCACGTTGAACAAGCTTGTTTTTACGTTGGGACATATCAGCAATATTTGTATATACTTTCTTTTGCTCATACTTACAAAATACATTTCTTCCCACATAAGCTTCATTCTGCAATATCCTTTGGATTGTTGTAATTCCCCATATTCCACCTTTTGGTGAAGGGATTCCCCGCTCATTCAAATAATTTACAATCTCTTTTTCACCCATTTTATTCAAAACATAAAGAGTAAAAATCAAACGAGCGATGTCTTTTGTTTTTTCGTCAGGAACTAGTGTTTTCTTCCCCGCTATCGTCTGCTTTTTATATCCGTAAGGCGGAATGCTTCCCGTAAAATTCCCTTTTAGCGCGGACTGCCGAATTCCCCGCCGCGAGCTATGGCTGATTTGTTCACTCATCTTTTGATTTACAGCAGAAACAATGGTAAATTTTAATTCATCCTGGTCAATATCGGAGTCATAATTCTCTTCAAGCGATACTAAACGCAATCCCAGCGCATTCACGAGTTTACGTTTCAAATCAAGTGCATCAGCAGTATCGCGGGCAAATCGAGATAAGGAAGAGAACATAATCACGTTGAACGCCCCGCGCTTTGCATCACGTACTAACTGTTGAATGGCGGGACGATCTACAATATTTGTCCCTGTATCTCTGTCTTCATATATAAACTCTTCATACACTTGTAAACCGTGATATCTCGCTACTTCCAGACATACGTTTTTTTGATGATCAGGGCTATCCTTTTGTGCTTCCTTTAGCGTACTGACACGGACATAGATGGCAGCTTTTCCTTCTTTTACTTGACTTGATGGATATCTCATTATAAACTCTCCCTCGTATTCACTTTCCGATTCGCATAATAAAATGCCCTTTGGCCAATCGACCAGAGGGACCAGGTTACTCTATGCTTGTAAAGCCGTAAAATCTATTATATTGCCCGTCCGATTGACGTGCTTTTTTTAACACGTGGGTTCCCTGCATGAAAAGCACCCATGTTTTTACTAACGACTTGCCGTGCTAAATCGTCAATAATTTCCCCTAAATCCCCCTGACCGAACGTCATGTGAATCGTATATGGCTTCTGGTTGTTTCTCAATTTATAATCGCCTCTTTAATTAATTCATTTATTTCTATATATTTATCACGGTCCATGTGATAACATTCGTGTTCATTTCTTAATAGCTTGTATATTAATAAGGAAGAGCCTCGTTCTCTCCGTCAGGCTACGGCACCCCAGGAACCAATTGGTATACATTCGTTCCGACAGGTACTTTACCCCAAAACTCCCATGTATCGAGCGGAATATCCATACCTTTTCTATGGTAACCAAAGATGTCAAACAAAGAGTATTCACTGGGTAAACTTTTTAATAATTCTTCCCATTTTTCGTCTTCGACTGTCTTTAAGCATAAATTTCGTGTAAAAAATCTTCTTTCCATCTCAATAGGTAATGTTCTAGGTTCGGATGCCGCTCTTTGTAATTTTTATACAAACGCATAAGCATGCTAATATTAAATGCTGCATTTTGATTAAAGCTGTAATTAATTAGTTCATAAACAAATAAGAAGATATAACTTAAATCTGTATTAGGATAGTTCCCTTGTAACACCTGAGAGCGCCAGTAAAAATACCATTCTTTTTGCCTTTCATCTAAATGTTGAAATGTAGTGTAATAAGCCTTTAAAGGAATATGGGAACATTTCTTACCGACACGCCGCGAATATGCCAGCGACTGCTTAACAAACTCAGAATGATAAGTTGAAACTTCAATATAAATACCGCTTCTGTTCCTGTGTACAGGCTGCCGTATACACTCGATCTCTTCTAAGATGTGCGTCGGAGTCTTCAAATACTGAAACTCAGGTAAAATCAAGTCAGTTTCATTGTAAAAAGGAATCGTGGAAACTGAAACAGGTTCAAACGTTTCTCGCGGATTCTCTTCAATCATTCTAATTTCTTCCATTTTTACAAGCAGGGCAGCCGCATTCGACTGTTCCACCCAGCGTCTCATGAAAAATATGTCAATAAAGCCCAGAAAAATCGGTATATACGTCCAACAAAAAAGAAGATATAGCGTACCCCTTATGTACTTTCCGACATAAAAATGATGTGCTCCTATCCCACCTAAGAACAATGCCAAAAGAACCCCAGTGCCTACTGATTTCTGCTTATACACTCCCTAACCTCCAAGTATATAGTCCTATTTATATTATATTAAATTTTCTAACAAACATATATTTAAAAATTTGGAACTTCAAAGAAAAAAGCCACCAATCATGGTAGCTTTATTTTTTACGTGACTTTTTTTGCTGTGATAGTTTTTGTTTAAGAATTATTTCTAATAATTCCAATCCAGTTCCTTCCAAGTCAACTTATGGAACCAATTCACCACTAAACGCGGTGTCCTTTTCTGCCCGATTCCTGTTTCAATAAAGTGATTGCGAATTATATATCCCAATATTTCACATCTAAAACTATGAGTCTTAAAACTTTCATCACATTGCTTTTTAGCTATTTTATTAAAAATATCTAGATTATACATTGTTTCCCCTATTCATTGGAAATAAAAAAATCGTACCTCACAGTACGACCAATGAAATAATTAATACAACAACTTCTCCATCTCTTCTTTCGGCAAGTCAGAAGCTTTGGATAACGTTTCTATATCTGCAATACCCAGGCTAAACAACTTCCGAATCATTTCAAGTTTACCTTCATCTTTCCCACGAGCTTCCACCTTCTCGATCATTTCATCCAGAGTGCGTTCAAGATTATGTCTCATCCCCAACCTCCTACTATGACAATATGCTTTTCACGTCATCTTCAAACGCTTTCGCTTGCGAGCAAATATGCTTTACTGTCTCCCACTCCTCAATTACTTTTGGAATAAGCTCACGTTGGTATATCTTCTTATTTTTATAAGGCTTATCATTGCTCTTTCTCTTTAACAAGCGATGTGGTCGGTTATATCCTTGCTTACTAATTTCCATGTCAGGCTTATGAAAGCATTCCAGAAAAACACTTGCTTCGGGGTTATGTAAAGGTGTCTGAGGATCAAAGGCACATAAAATCCACGCTTCTACATTGTCACAAGGAATACAGTATACAACGTTTGCAGGGATATCTTTCACCTGTAACCATTCATTTATCTTGCTTCTTAAATTTTGTACTGTGCCATTAATAGGAGGACAAGGAGCTAAACAATTCACCTCGTCTTCTCTTGCTATGTCCCCGTCAACATGCACGACCAACAAATCAATGGTTGGACTTGTAGAAGTTAAAAATGAAGACATACCAGAAAAGTGTTCAGCAATCTCTCTACACCAACTTATAACACCTTTCCAGCCACCGCCATGCTGTCCAGCTCCTCCATCTGTGCCAAAACCTTCTGTTTCTGACATTTCAGGCTGTAATGTTAAAAACAGATGGTCACCAGGAATAAATTCACTAATAAGCGCTTCTATCATTTCTGCGTCTCTTGGTCCTTCGGCAACAATCCCAATTGTTAAACGTCCCATATGTTCGGCACACCACCTAAACGCCCCATTACCCACAAACGAGATAAGCTATATCCCTGTTTCCCCATCTCTAACAGTTCATCTGTAACGGTAATACGTGTAACCTGCGTATGTCCTTTTATATTTCGATTTACAGAAAAAAGACGAATCCGCTCGTCTCTTAAATTAAGTCCATCAAGAGTAGTTGGATTATGCGTCGTGATAAAGGCAATTTTTCCGCTCTCAATCACTTGCTGACTAAACTGTTTTGTCACTGCTCTTGCCAGCCTTGGATTTAATGCCTGGTCAAAGTTATCAATTGCAAACATTTTCGAGGAAGATGCATGCATTGCTAGTGTTAGTAGAAAAAGTACATATAGCGATCCTTCACTGGCATCGTAAGGAGTAAGTTCATTCCTTTTTTCATTCATATAGGCATCGGTAAATCGGATAATCTTTTGTGTAGTAGGTACACTCGGTGATAGAATTTCTCTGTTGGGTTTACCAATGCTCAAGTCGCCTACCCAATCTAATAACTCGTATAGCTCATCCAATTCTAGATTTCCGAACTTTTCCTCATCTAGATTTAGCAAATCTTCTACTGCCTCAGATAATCGCCCGCCAAATAACCCAACTGGCTCACGTTGTGACGAGTCACTCTGAATGCCGCGCAAGGTGCTTGTATTTGGCGTATAAATCGCATAGTGACTAAACGTATTGTATAAATCTTTTACCTGATAAACGGGATTATTTTCAATATGGATTCCCTGTAAAAAGTTTAATAATCCTTTATAGCTATCGACTTCTACTTCAGGGAAATTTTCTATTTTATGTTTTGTGTTTCCTGAGCGTCCGAAAATACTTTTATTCCCCTTGTGAAGCTTTTCCGCATGGTACTGCCATGCTGGTTTTGGTTTATCAATCGGATTGCTTAGATGAACATTGTACTTCCAATCACCATACGGATTTTCCCAATCTATCCCTAATTGAATGGTTAAAGGAATCTTATGGTTTCGAAAAGAAGATTTATATAGTGACGGAGTACCCAGACGTACTCCTCTTTGCTGTAAGCTAGCATCATCTACACTTCCAGCCATTGCCGCACTCAACACACCGATTGCTTCAAGCAATGCGCTTTTTCCGCTTCCGTTCGCACCAATAAATACATTGACCATTCCAGGTTCAAAATCAACGTCCCATAGTGATTTAAAGTTTTTAAAATGGAGTCGAAAACTCATATTATTTATCACCTTCATAATTAAAGTCGGATCTATGTATTCTTTATTGTAGACAAGGAATAACAATTAAAGTCAAACCTTCGTTCATTATACGCTACCTTATGTATCCTTCTCTACAAAACGTAAAAAACCTGCCGATTCCGACAGGTTTCCTTGTGTGCTTCAAACTACATCAGGTTGCTGATATGATTGCGGACAGTTTTCTCACTGATAAACAATTGCTGCGCGATTTCCTTCGTTGTCTTGTCTAGTACTAGAAGTTCAAATACCTCTCGTTCCCGGTTGGTCAACAGTGGCTTGGCTTTCTGTTCGTTATTCAAAAGTGCTACCCCTCCTTGGCCTGGGCTCTCAAGTGCAAGGCTAGGGATACAGTCACCATAGTCTATGACCCGGAAAGATAGGTGGTTCAGGGAAGCGGGAAATTTGGGCCTGCGACACATTATATTCGCTCCGCGTTTTCCCTGTTCATTTACCTGTAAAAAATTTGCTCGTCTACCGTACGCTCCCCTAAGGATTTTTTAATAGGCATTTCCCCTTTTAGAGGAGGCACAAAACTTTCCATTTCCTTTACGCAGGATAAAAATAGGAACGGTGGGAAAAAGGGCTTGTAATTCCTTCTGGTAATCGGAGCGTAGAACAAAAATCCAGCGCACCCGATGCAAACTAAGCGCTGGTACGCCGATTTCATGTCGACTGATTTGCCACATAGGAAGCGGTACACTCCGGAATGCAAATACGACATCACCGAACCCGAAACACGCTTTTAAGCAATCCTGCAGACCGTAATCATGCCGTCGATATTCGAGCAAATGTACAGGCTCTAAACCGAAACGCTCAATCAGATGTTTTCGATCTTCGGACTGCTCTTTCGTTCTATGGCCCGTACTTTGCCGCGACGATAGCACGGGATACTGTATGTACAGATACGTAAGGGGAATGCCGTGGAAAAACATGGACTTATCCAATCAGCTCCATTTGCTCGAATAAAGCAATGCTTTCACGTGCCTTTTCAGGAATTGGTACGCTTCGTCTTGTTTTCTTATCCAAGAGTACGATTGTTCCTCTCCCCGTTGCCACGAGTCTATTCTTCTCTTCTGCAATTAGACAGTATTCCAGCTCCAGGGAGCTATTGCCGAGCCGTGCTACTCGTACGCCCAACCGCAGCGTCTCCCTAAAGAACGCTTCGCTATGGTAATGGCAGGCAATATCCGCAACTACCACCATTAAGTCCGCATTATAGTCCAGCACCAGATCACCGAAGCCGAGGTTATCAAAATATTCAACCCGTCCCTGCTCGAAATAAATCAGGTGACTGGTATTATTCAGATGACCGGACATGTCGGTCTCACAATAACGAATCGTAATCTTGGTCATAAAATGAAATTTCTCCAGCCATTCCTCCAAGCTTGGCTGTATATATGTGGCTCTTGCCATATTTTCTCCACTCCCTGCTTTTTACTTGCTGTTCTTATTCTGTTATTATTTTAACAAATTATTCTATCATGACAAAAGCTCCCCCGCTTAAGGGAAGCTTTTTATGCTGATCTGTCTATGCATTTATTGATGTAATACCGGAGGCCCGCTATCAAATGCGCACTCTTCAATTTCAAAGCCGAGGTCTTCAATCATCTCATGATCCCACTGCGTTTTCTGACCATCTGTTGTCAGATAGTCACCAACGAAAATCGAATTGGCAGCATAGAGGCCCATCGGCTGTAGATGACGGAGATTCACTTCTCGTCCGCCTGAGATACGAATTTCTTTCGTCGGGTTGATGTAGCGGAACAGCGCAAGCGCTTTAAGACACTTCATGGCGCCGATTTTTTTCATTGATCCCAGCGGCGTACCCGGAATAGCATTCAGGAAGTTGACCGGGATCGAATCAGCATCGATCTCATACAACGCATATGCCATCTCGACAATCTCTTCGTCGCTTTCCCCCATCCCCAGGATGACGCCGGAACAAGGAGACATTCCCGCTTCTTTGACGGCATTCAATGTAGCAATGCGGTCATCATATGTATGAGTGGATGTTATGTTGGCATGATTGCTCGCTGATGTATTAATGTTGTGGTTGAAGCGGTCAACGCCGGCCTCTTTAAGCCGAACTGCCTGTTCAGGAGTGATAAGCCCCAGACAAGCGCAGATTTTCATATTGTGCTGTTCTTTGATTTCACGGACTGCTTCAATCACGTTATCCACTTCTTTATCCGTCGGACGTCGTCCACTCATGACGATACAGTATGTACCTGCCTTCGCTTCTTTCGCTTTCGATGCACCATCTACTAGCACATCTTTAGAAAGCTGCGGATATTTCTCAATCGGCGCGGTCGAAACGATAGACTGCGAACAGTAGCCGCAATCCTCCGGACAGAGACCGCTTTTTGCGTTAATAATCATGTTTAACTTCACTTTATTTCCGTAGTAATGGCTGCGGATACGATACGCACCCTGAAGCAGCGTCAGCACTTCCGTGTCCGGCGCTTGTAAAATAGTCAATGCCTCTTCTTTCGTTAACTTCTTCCCTGCCAGTACTTCCTCTGCAAGCGCTACCCAATCCGTCTTCGGCTTTGTTTCCAACACAGGTGTCAGCATAGCTCCTCCTTATTTGTAAACTATTTTTTATTAATAGTTAACATTAATTATAAGAAGAGAATGCTTAATATGTCAACCAAATCCGAAAAATCAGGTAACAAATTTAAATGAATTCCTTTTTCTTCGTTTGGTTTTCCGTTGCCAAGATGCAACACTGCCGCTAAGTTGCCGGAAAAAGAACTTCAGAAAAAGAAATTCATTTAACTTGCTATGTTTCCTATCCTTAAAGAAGTGCATAGAAAAACAGCACCCTGCCGAATCTGCAGGGTGCCGCCGTGTATCCGCAATTAGCTGCGGAAGAAATTCTTGATAGCGTATACTGTCGTCGCGCGGTTCATCGCCGCAATGGACGTTGTAAGCGGAATGCCTTTCGGGCAGGACTGCACGCAGTTTTGCGAGTTACCGCAATCGGTAATACCGCCTTCACCCATTAAGCCTTCCAGACGCTCTTCAGCGTTCATTTTACCAGTCGGATGCTCATTGAACAGACGTGCCTGGGAGATAGCAAATGCGCCGATGAACGGAGACTTGTCGTTCACATTCGGACACGCTTCCAGGCACACGCCGCAGGTCATGCAGCGGGAAAGCTCATATGCCCACTGGCGATCCACTTCCGGCATACGCGGACCCGGTCCAAGGTCATGCGTGCCGTCGATCGGAATCCACGCTTTTACGCGTTTCAATGCATCGAACATGCGGCTACGGTCAACAGCCAGGTCACGCTGTACCGGGAATGTATTCATCGGTTCCAGACGAATCGGCTGCTCCAGTTTATCGACCAGTGCTGTACAAGATTGACGCGGCTTGCCGTTAATTACCATAGAACAAGCGCCGCAAACCTCTTCCAGACAGTTCATTTCCCAGACGATCGGTGCGACCCGCTTACCGTCTGCCGTTACCGGGTTACGCTGAATTTCCATGAGGCAACCGATAATGTTGAGATTTGGACGATAAGGAATCTTGAATTCCTGTTTATATGGTGTTCCATCAGGACTATCCTGACGGGTAATAATCAAGTGAACCGTTTTTTGTTGTTCAGCCATGTCTCTTCACCCCTCTTTTTTCTACTACTTCTTCTCAGCTACTGTGCTCTTCTTCGAGTAGTCACGTTTACGAGGCTTAATCAGCGAAACATCGACATCTTCATACGAAATCTTCGGCGCATTCGTTGCCGGGTCGAAGTTCGCCATTGTCGTCTTCAGGAAGTTCTCGTCATCACGTTCCGGGAACTCCGGCTTATAGTGCGCGCCACGGCTTTCGTTACGCTCAAGCGCACCGATCGTGATTACACGGGCAAGCACAAGCATGTTCCACAGTTGACGCGTAAAGGAAGCACCGGCATTGCTCCATTTGGACGTATCATTGATGTTAATGTTTTGATAACGCTCCATAAGCTCCTGAATCTTCTCATCCGTTTGCTTCAGCTTATCGTTATAACGAACAACTGTTACGTTGTCAGTCATCCACTCGCCAAGCTCACGGTGAATCTTATATGCATTTTCCGTACCGCTTGTCATATTTGTGATGCGGTCGTATTTCTCTTGTTCTTTCTTCACTTGCGCATCGAATATAGTAGAAGAAACATCTTCAGCAGACTTGTTCAAGCCTTTGATGTATTCGATTGCTTTCGGACCCGCTACCATACCGCCGTATACCGCGGACAGCAGAGAGTTCGCACCCAGACGGTTTGCGCCGTGCTGTGAGTAATCACACTCACCCGCAGCAAACAGGCCAGGAATTTGCGTCATTTGGTTATAGTCAACCCACAGACCGCCCATGGAATAGTGAACAGCAGGGAAGATTTTCATCGGAACTTTGCGCGGATCGTCGCCGACGAATTTCTCGTAAATCTCGATGATACCGCCCAATTTGATATCCAGCTCATGCGGATCTTTGTGGGACAGGTCGAGATATACCATGTTTTCGCCGTTTATGCCAAGCTTCTGGTTAACACAAACGTCGAAAATCTCACGGGTCGCGATGTCACGCGGTACAAGGTTTCCGTAAGCCGGATATTTCTCTTCAAGGAAGTACCAGGGTTTACCGTCTTTATATGTCCATACGCGTCCACCTTCACCGCGGGCAGATTCGGACATCAGACGAAGCTTGTCATCTCCTGGAATCGCAGTCGGGTGAATCTGGATGAATTCTCCATTTGCGTAAGCCGCGCCCTGCTGGTATACAGCAGAAGCAGCCGTTGCCGTATTAATAACAGAGTTCGTAGACTTACCAAAGATAATACCAGGGCCACCTGTCGCAAGAATAACGGCGTCCGCTTTGAAAGATTTGATTTCCATTGAACGCAGGTTCTGTGCAGTAATGCCGCGGCATACACCGTCTTCGTCAATAACGGCGGACAAGAATTCCCATCCTTCGTATTTCGTAACAAGACCGTTTACTTCCCAGCGGCGAACCTGCTCGTCCAATGCGTATAGGAGCTGCTGACCCGTGGTGGCGCCGGCGAATGCCGTACGGTGATGCTGTGTACCCCCGAAGCGGCGGAAGTCAATCAGACCTTCCGGCGTACGGTTAAACATAACGCCCATGCGGTCAAACATATAGATAATGCCCGGTGCGGCATCGCACATCGCTTTTACCGGCGGTTGGTTTGCAAGGAAGTCCCCGCCATATACCGTATCGTCAAAGTGGATCCACGGAGAATCCCCTTCACCCTTCGTATTTACCGCTCCGTTAATACCGCCCTGCGCACAAACAGAGTGAGAGCGTTTTACAGGAACAAGAGAAAACAACTCAACCGGGTAGCCGGCTTCAGCGGCTTTGATTGTGGACATTAATCCTGCCAGACCGCCACCAACTACGATAATTTTACCTTTACTCATGCTCTAACCCCCTATTTTTGGACTGCTTGTGCTACATCAACGGGATTCGCAAATGAGAACAGAGCAAGCAATCCCATTGCCGACATTAACACGAACACAGCCATGGTTACATATGTAGAGATGCGCTGCGCACGGGGACCAACTGTAATACCCCAGCTTACAGCAAAGCTCCACAGACCGTTTGCAAAGTGGAATGTTGCGGACAGAAGACCAATAATATAGAATGCCAGCATGAATGGATTATCTAAAATTTCGTTCATCAATGTGAACAGGCCAGTCGCTTCCACATTTCCGATTACCATTTGCATTTTTGTTTCCCATACATGCCATGTAATGAAAATGAGCGTGATAACACCTGTTACACGCTGCAGCATGAACATTACATTACGGAAATAGCCATAGTTACCCACGTTATTCTTCGCCTGAAATGCAATGTACAGTCCGTAAATGCCATGATACAGAATGGGCAAGAAAATAAAGAGGATTTCGATGAGGGCCAGGAACGGAAGCCCTTCCATAATCTCAACGCGCTCAAGAAAAGCTTCTTCACCGCGCGTTGCATAATAGTTCGTTAGCAAGTGGACGAATAAGAATCCCCCGATGGGTACAACGCCTAGCAGGGAATGTAGTTTACGGTTAAAAAAATGCCGATGATTCATCATTGCATAAATTCCCCCTTTCACAAGGATCCGCTACAATTTTTCTAGTCTGACACTTTTTTCACAAAAACGTTTAACACACCCAATTTCTCTCCGACTTCTCTACAGTTCTCTCGAAACACCCCTACCACTTCATTTTTCTCTCTAAACTCCCCCTTTATCCGCTCTACTCTACATGCATGACATGAAGAAAAGCTTCCCAAGGAAGCCTTAAAAATAAATGAAGACTTTGTGACAAATTCATTTTACTCCGTCAAAGAGACAGCGTCAAGGAAAGCGACGGACAAATTGTCGAAATTCGCCGATACCAAAATGATTATCTTGATGCTGCCGATTGTTTAAAAATACCGGTATTATATTTTTCAATAAACTGTTCTACCAGTGGACCGATCTTTACGAACTCCACAAGGAACCCGTCATGACCGTAAATGGATTCAACAAAGTGATATTCCACTTCTTTGTGCGAGGCTTTCAGCATCTCCACTACTTCTTCCTGATGATCGGCAGGATACAGCAAGTCATTCGAAATAGCGATGGAAAGCACCCTGGCCTGAATCCGTTCCAGCGCCGCTTTAATACCTCCGCGTCCTCGCCCGATATCGTGCGAGTCCATTGCTTTCAATAAATACAGGTAACTGTTGGCATCAAACCGCTCGACCAGCTTTTGCCCTTGATAACGGAGGTAGCTCTCGATGTTGAATGTGGAATCAAACTGGGTTACATCCCGTTCGTCTTTCAAACGCCGGCCGAAACGATACTCAAACAAATCAGCCGTACGATACGTAATCATTCCTAACATACGGGCAATCGACAATCCGTTGACCGGTCCTTTCCCCGGGTAATAATGTCCTCTCTTCCACTCCGGATCGGACAGAATGGCCTGCCGTCCCACATCATTGTATGCAATGGCGATCGCAGACAGCCGGGCCGATGTAGCAATAGGCAGGACAAGATGCATCATCTCCGGGTACATAACCGCCCATTCGTAAGCCTGCATTCCGCCCATTGAGCCTCCGACAACGGCAAACAATTTATCTATCCCTAAACGCTTCACCATTAGATACTGCAGCTGTACCATATCCCGTATGGTGACTACCGGAAAATCCGCGCCATATGGCCTCCCGGTCTCCGGGTTAAGGGAAGCAGGACCTGTCGTACCGGAACATCCGCCTAATACGTTCGACGTCACCACAAAGTATTTATTCGTATCAATATAGCGTCCGGGACCGATAAGGCCTTCCCACCATCCCGGCTGTTCTTCATCTCCGACTGCGCATGCGTCACCGGTAAGCGCATGACAAACGAGGATCGCATTCGTCTTCTCCTCATTCAGCGTTCCGCTCGTCTCAAATGCCACTTCAACCTGTCTCAGCGTATCACCGCACTCCAGTTTTATTTCGTCTATCACCATCTTCTGTATCATGCGCTCGTCACTCCCTTCTGCTCTTTTTCTCTCCGCACCATACCGTAGCGGCGAACCAACTTATAAAAAATGCCTCTTCCTTATAAGGAAGAGGCGTTCATAGCTCATCGTCCTCCCCTTATCTTCCAGAACGTTTAAACCGTTCTGCTGGAATTGGCACCTCATCCGCACACATGCACGGGGTTGCCGGGCTTCATCGGGCCAGTCCCTCCGCCTCTCTTGATAAGAGCTATCTTATTGTATTCCGTCTTTCTGCGAGTTAGTTCAATACTACGTTTTTTACTGACTAATGTCAATATTGACAAAAAGAAAGTTCGTTTTGTAAACTCAGTATTATAATAGGTTAACATAAGACAAGGAGAAAGCTCATGCGAAACGAAAACATGAAAATGATGATTCTTTCGGCCTTATTCTGCGCACTAACAGCGGTTTTTGCTCAGATTTCTTTTTCATTTATTCCGCAGGTTCCTTTTACTCTCCAGAATTTTGCTATCGCGCTTACCGCTATCATTCTAGGAAGACGCTATGGAACCATCGCTGTTCTGCTCTATCTACTGCTCGGTGCTGTAGGCGCACCGGTGTTTGCCCAATTTTCCGGCGGGTTCGGCATCATTGTTGGCAAAACAGGCGGATACTTAATCGGATATGTTATAGCCGTGTTCGTCATGGGTACGTTGCTTAAAAACAAGGATATCACATTTTTCCGCGCGCTGCTTGCGAATGTAGTCGGATTGGCCATCATCTATGCATGCGGTGTCACTCAGTTAAAATTCGTACTGAGCCTACCGTGGAACCAGGCATTTGCTTTCGGTATGGGGCTGTTCGTACTGCCTGACCTGGTTAAGATTGCGGTCGCTTCCTATATCGGAGTGCTTGTCCGCCGACGTCTCGCTGCGGCAGGTCTTCTTCCGGCCTCCCTTCGCAAAAGCCACATCACCGCATAATGATCCGTTACGTCAAAAAAGAGCCCGGCCGTTCAAAAGACGGCGAGCTCTTTTTTATGTTTGTTATACTCCATATACCATGGCAGCTTCTTTGGCATCAAGTCCAAAGGACGTATGAAGGCTGCGTACCGCCGCTTCCATCTGAGCCAGCGGAATGACGCAAGAAACTTTAATCTCGGATGTAGACACCATCTTAATCTCCACGCCTGCCTCAGCCAGACAGGTAAACATCCGGGCTGCCACACCCGGATTCGTAATCATGCCGGCTCCGACAATCGAGACTTTGGCCAGGTCTTCCTCTGCCACCGCATACCCAAACTCAAGCTCTTCCCTATGCTTAAGCAAAACATCCAGCGTCCGTTTTACTTCCTCACCGCTTACAGAAAACGATACATTCGTTGTATTAGCTTCATAAGCACTTTGTACGATAACATCTACATTAATATGCTCTTCCGCCAGTGTGGCGAATAGTCTGGACATTGTATTCAATTTGGCCGGCATATCGGCTACCGTAATTTTCGCCACG
>Ga0310822_100271_pt1 | contig 29486 bp, 30 predicted proteins | sample P4_ome_2_FD_201313 | JGI IMG/M metagenome (GOLD analysis project Ga0310822, IMG submission 201313) | Sorghum-adapted microbial communities from Joint BioEnergy Institute, Emeryville, California, United States - P4_Day56_Rep2 | ecosystem: Engineered > Bioreactor > SSF (Solid state fermentation) >... | reverse complement strand
GTCGGTCCCGACCGTGCTCCTGACCGCAAGACGGGACCTGGCCACAACGAGGGCACAGAGTGGTTGAGCGAGCCAGGAGCACGGTCATCAGCCTCGCGACTGACCCTCCCAGAGTCACACTGACTGGGGTGGTGGGGTTTGCGGACACGGTGCGCCCTCTGAGGTGAAGGGGGCCATCGGCGGGATCCTCGGTGTGTACCGCCAAGCACGCACGTGAAGGAGACCCACCGATGGCCTTGTCCCAGTCTGCCTTGTCCGAGTTGCTCGAGGCGTTCCGCACCGGGGAGGGGGTGAATCTGATCCGGGAGTCAGTCCGGTTGGTGATGCAGGAGCTCATCGAGGCCGAGGCCGCGGATGTGATCGGCGCCGAACGGTATGAGCGGACCCCGACCCGGACCACGGAGCGCAACGGCTCGAGGGCTCGGGTGTTGACCACTCAGGTCGGTGATGTCCAACTGCGGATCCCCAAGCTGCGCAAGGGGTCCTTCTTTCCTTCGGTCCTGTCCCCGCGCCGGCGGATCGACCAGGCGTTGTACGCGGTGGTGATGGAGGCCTACGTCGGCGGCGTCTCGACCCGGGGGGTCGATGATCTGGTCGCCGCACTGGGCTCAGAGGCGGGGATCTCCAAGTCCGAGGTGTCCAGGATCTGCGCCGGGTTTAGACGAGGCCGTCGCAGCGTTCCGGGACCGCCACCTGGGACATATCGAGTTCCCCTACGTCTACCTGGATGCCACCTACCTGCACGTACGCTCGGCCCCGGCCGGGCAGGTGGTCTCGATGGCGGTGATCGTGGCCACCGGCATCACCGCGACCGGCGGCCGAGAGATCCTGGGCCTGGACGTCGGCGACAGTGAGGACCAGGCCTTCTGGACCGCGTTCCTGACCAGCCTGAAGAAGCGCGGCCTGTCCGGCGTCCAGCTGGTGATCTCCGACCAGCACACCGGCTTGGTCGCCGCGCTGCGCCGCTGCTTCCAGGGCACGGCCCACCAGCGCTGCCGGGTCCACTTCGCCCGCAACCTGCTGGCCCTGGTCCCCAAGACGCACAAGGACATGGTCGCCGCGGTCTTCCGGACGATCTTCGCCCAACCCGACGCCGAGTCCGCCGCCGCCACCTGGGACCACGTGCGCAATGAACTGGCGGCCCGCTTCCCCAAGATCGCCCCGCTGATGGACCAGGCCAAGACCGAGGTGCTGGCCTTTGCCCACTTCCCCCGCGCGCACTGGACCAAGATCTGGTCCAACAACCCGCTGGAACGGATCAACAAGGAGATCAAACGACGCGCCAGAGTCGTGGGCATCTTCCCCAACGAAGCCGCCGTCATCCGCCTGGTCGGAGCCGTCCTGGCCGACGCCCACGACGAATGGCAAGTCGCCGACCGCCGCTACCTGTCCGAAACATCCATGGCCAAGCTCTACCCCGAACGCGATAATGAACCCATCACCGCCCTCACCGGCGGCGAGTAGGGCACCGAGGACCCATCCTCAAAGCCCACCACTCAGCGGGGCTCTGTCGAGCTGACTGCACAGTGTGACGTGCCCGGTGGTGGAGGTGGCGGGAATCGAACCCGCGTCCGTTGCAGGAGAGCCAGGGCTTCTCCGGGTGCAGTGCGCTGTGGAGTTTCTCGGCCCCAGGGCTCGCGCGCACACGTCCCCTGACAGGCCCAGTCGGGTGAGGAGTCCCGCGTGACCCCCCGACGTGGCCACGCAGCAAGTTCCCTAGCTGACGCCAGGCACTGAGTCGGGAACTAGCTCAGGCTGACGGACTTCGGAGCTCGCTCAGGCGGCGAGGGCGAAGTCGGTGCGCTTGGAATCGGCACCTGTTGGTTTGCAAGGGACGTTAACGAGATGACCTTGCGTTCTCGACCCGCTTCCCCTGACTGACCGTACAACGTCGAAACCGATCACCCCCGGGATGGGGCACGTCACACTGTGCAGTTGTCAACGATCGGCGGGGGCACACCCCCGCGCTGGCTCTGTCACCAGCGTACCTGGGGAACGTCCCGGCTGGCGACGGCATTCCCGCCGCCTAAGATCGCCCGGTGACCTCCTCCCCCGCCAGCCCGTCTGCCGCGGCGCGCCGGACGCTCCTCGTGCTGACCCTGGCCATGATGGGCGCGGTGGCGGTGTTCGCGGCCGTCTCCGCCCTCGTGGTCCCGCGTGGTCTCCCGCCGGTGTGGGCCTGGGTCGCCCTGGCGGCGATGGTGCTCCTGGCCGTGCTCATGGCGCAGGCGGCCGAACGCAGCCTCGGCGCGCTGCCGCCGGGGGCGGGCGAGGCCGAGGCGTGGAACCGCGTGCGTGCCGTCCACGTGTTCCGGCTGGCGATGCTCGAGGCCCCGGCGGTCCTCGGCGTGTTCCTCGGCTTCCTCACCGGGTCGTGGTGGCTGTGCGTGGCGGCGGCCGCGGTGAGCCTGGTGGCCATCGCCGTGCTGGCCCTCCCCCACGCCGGGCTGCTCCACCGCTACGAGAGGGTGCTCAACGCCGGCGGCGCGACGGTCCGCCTCACCGCCTGAGGTCCCCCGGTGGGGTCAGCCGTGCCGGCGCAGGTGCGCCGACATGGCCCGCTGGGCCTCCATGCGGTCCTGCCGCTCCCGCAGCGCCTGCCGCTTGTCGTAGAGCTTCTTGCCCTTGGCCAGGGCGATCTCGACCTTGGCCTTGCCGTCCTTGAAGTACAGCGACAACGGGATGAGCGTGTAGCCGGTCTCGCGCGAGGCCGCGATGAGCTTGTCGATCTCGTCCCGGTGCATGAGCAGCTTGCGCCGCCGTCGGGCCGCGTGGTTGGTCCAGGTCCCCTGGCTGTACTCCGGGATGTGCACGCCCTCCAGCCACAGCTCGCCGCCGTACTCCGTGGCGTACCCGTCGACGAGCGAGGCCCGCCCCTGGCGCAGCGACTTCACCTCGGTCCCGGTCAGGACGAGCCCGGCCTCCACGACGTCCTCGATGTGGTACTCGTGGCGCGCCTTCCTGTTGCTGGCGATGAGCTTGCGTCCGCTCTCCCTGGCCATGACTTCCCTCGACGACGGTGCTGGAACGTCCCGAGGCTACCTGGGCCAGGCCCGCCGACCCGAACGCATTCCCGCCCCGGGTGCCGGGGGCGCGGTGCCGCCGGTCAGAGCCAGCCGCGCGGGTTGACCGGGGTGCCGTTCTCCCGGGTCTCGAAGTGCAGGTGGCACCCGGTCGACAGGCCGGTCGTGCCGACGTAGCCGATGACGTCGCCCTTGTTCACGTGGCCACCGGTCCGGGCGTAGCGCTCCAGGTGCAGGTAGGAGGTGGTCAGGTTGACCCCGCGCAGCACACCGTGGTCGATGATGATCTTGTTGCCGGCGCTGGAGTTGTAGCCCGCCAGGATGATCGTGCCCGAGGCGGCCGCCCGGACCGGCGTGCCGCAGGCGGCGGCGAAGTCCAGCCCGGCGTGGAGCCGGCCCGTGCCGAGCACCGGGTGGACCCGGTAGCCGAACTCGCTGCTCGTCGGCGCGCTGACCGGGTAGCTCAGCGGGCCGCTGCTCGATGGCGGCGGCGCGGGGGCCGGTGCCGGGGCCGGTGCCGGTGCCGGGGAGGTGCGCGGGGTGGAGCGGCTGGACCCCTGGCTCGACTTCTTGCGGCGCGCCTCGGCCTCCGCGGCGGCCTGCCGACGTGCCTCGGCCTGCGCGGCCTTGCGGCGGGCAGCGGCCTCGGCGGCGGCGCGTCGGCGCTCCTCCTCGGCGATCCGCTCCTTCTCCTTCTTCTCCTCGACCTTGAGGCCGTGCTTGGTCCGGGCCAGCTCGGCGAGCTCCTTCTCGAGCTTCCGCGACTCCGCCTCGGCCCGGGCCAGCTGCTTCTCCAGCTTGGCCTTCTCCTTCTCGAGGGCGGCCTTCTCCTCGGCCTGCTGCTTCTCCAGGGTCTCCAGCTCGGCGCGGCGGGCGTCAGCCGCGTCGCGGGCCTCCTGGGTCCGGATGACGTTGGCCTCGGCCTCGGCCAGCAGCAGCGCGATCTCGCGGCGCACGCCGGCCAGCCGGTCGTGCTCGGCGACGCTCTCGGCCTGCTGGGTGCTGAGCCGCTGCAGGGTGTTGTCCTGAACCCGCATCACCGTGCGGGCCATGGACAGCTCGCCGACCGGGTCGCCGCTGCCGGACAGCACCTCGAGGGTGACCGAGAGGTTGCCCAGCCCACCGGACTTGTAGCTCTCCCGGGCGATCGCACCGACGGCCTGGCGGGTCTCCGCCTGCTCCTGGGCGTTGCGCTCGATGCGCTCCTGGATCTTGGCCTCGTTGGCGTAGGCGACCTCGAGCTCGCCCTGGATGCGCTCCGCCTCGGCCTCCGCGGCGGCGAGCTCGGCCTCGGCGGCGGCGAGGTCCTCGCGGGCCTGCTCGACCCGGGCGGTGGTCTGCCGCAGCTTGCGGTCCGCCTCCTCCAGGTCCTTGCTGGTGTGGTCGAGGTCGCTGGCCAGGTTGTCGATCCGCTTGTCGACCTTGCTCTGCTCCTTGGACGTCTTCTTCTGGTCCCGCTCCACCTCGCGGATGCGGTCCCGGATGTCGTCCAGCTGCGCCATCGCCGGCGCGCTGAGGGCGAGGGTGCCGGTGAGCGCGAGCACGACGGCAGCGCGCCAGCGCCGCCCGGTCGGTGTGGTCATCGGGTCTGTCTCCTCCTCAGACGCGCACGTGTCGGATCAGGGCCAGCCAGGACGTCACGACGGCGAGCAGCACCGCCCCGCCGACGAGGAACGGCACGACCATCCACAGGTCGCCCGGGCCGATGAGCCCGACCATGCCGCCCTGGCCGGCGAGCAGCTCGGTCAGGAAGCCGGTGATCCCGTAGTGGACCATCGCCCACAGCAGGGCGATCGCCAGGCCCGCGCCGACGACGACGGCCAGCAGCGTCTCGACGATGAACGGGACGTGGATGGTGAAGGCCGAGGCGCCGACCAGCCGCATGATGTTGGTCTCCCGCCGTCGGCTCCAGGCGGTGAGGCGGATCGTGGTGCTGATGAGCAGCACCGCGCAGACGACCATGGCTGCGGCGAGCGCGACGGCGCTGATGCTCACCGCGTTGAGGAAGGTGAAGAGCTTGTCGACGACCTCGCGCTGGTCCTCCACGCTCTCGACACCCGGTGCCCCCTCGAAGGCGCTGGCCACGACCTCGTACTTCGTGGGGTCGGACAGCTGCACCCGGAAGCTCTCCGGGATCGACTCCTGGGGGATGTTGTCCAGGACCGGCGAGTTGCGGAACTGCTCGCGGAACCGCTGGTAGGCCTCGTCGTTCGACTCGTACCAGTACTCCTGGACCAGCGGCTTGAGGCTGTCCAGCTCGCTGGCCAGCTGCTCCCGCTGCGCCTCGGTGACCGCGCCGCCGGCACACGACGCGACGTCGGTGGTGTCCGGGGTGCACAGGAAGATCGAGACCTGGACGCGGTCGTACCAGTAGCCCTTGAGGGTGTCGACCTGCCGCTGGGCCAGCAGGCCCATGCCGAGGAAGACCAGTGACACCATGGTGACGAGGACGACCGAGACGACCATGCCGGCGTTGCGGCGCAGGCCGTTGACGACCTCCCCGAGGATGAACCCGACCCTCACGGCGTGTGCACCGCCTCGACCTCGAGGGCGTCGTACTCGCCGCGGTCCTCGTCCCGGACCACCACGCCGTCCCGCAGCTGGATGACGCGCTTGCGGAACTTGTTGACGATCGTCGTGTCGTGGGTGGCCATCACCACGGTGGTGCCGGTCCGGTTGATCCGGTCCAGGATCGCGACGATCTCCTCGCTGATCTGGGGGTCCAGGTTGCCGGTGGGCTCGTCGGCCAGGAGGATCGGCGGCTTGTTGACCATGGCGCGGGCGATCGCCACGCGCTGCTGCTCACCGCCGGACAGCTCGTGCGGCAGCCGCTTGGCCTTGTCCTCCAGCCCGACCAGCTCCAGCGTCTCGGGGACGAGCTGCTTGATGGTGTGCCGCCGGGCGCCGAGCACCTGCAGCACGTAGGCCACGTTCTGGTACACCGTCTTGCCGGCCAGCAGCCGGAAGTCCTGGAAGACGATGCCGATCTTGCGCCGCAGCACCGGGATCTTCCGGTTCGGCAGGGTTGACAGGTCGTGCCCGGCGACGATGACCCGGCCCTGGGTGGCCTCGCGCTCCAGGATGATGAGGCGCATCAGGGTCGACTTGCCGGACCCGGAGGCGCCGACGACGAAGGCGAACTCGCCGCGCCCGATCTCGAGGTCGATGTCACGCAACGCCGGGGGGTCACCCTTCGCGTACCTCATCGTGACGTGCTCGAAGGTGATCATCGTCGGGGCACTGCCTTTGCCAGAGGGGGCCGGCACCTGGGGGCTCGGGCGGCCGACCACCCGGGCGGGTGTCCGGGCAGTTCGAGGTTACGTGTGTTGCGCGTGGGTTTCGTGGATACTCGAGGTGTTCGGCGTTGCGGACCAACGTCGGAGTGGTGCCACCGCGTCATACGATGCGGGCAGCGGTACGGCGCCGCGACCTTGACCAACCACCACCAGACCAGGGCCGCGAGCGCGAGGAGGGGGCCGTGAACAGGACACCCGTCACCCGTCGGGCGCTGCTCGGTGCCGGTCTCGGCGCCGGGGGCGGTCTGGCACTCACCGTGCTGACCGCCCAGGCCGGCCACGCGGCATACCCGGTCCGGCGGCGCGGCGACAGCGGGCCGGTGGTGCGCGCCCTGCAGCAGGTGCTCTCCGAGCGCGGCTACTGGTGCGGCACCCCGGACGGCTACTTCGGGCACCTCACCCAGCAGGCCGTGTGGGCCCTGCAGAAGTCCCACGGCCTGGTCCGCGACGGGGTGCTCGGCCGGCAGTCGCTCATCGCCCTGGCCCGCGGTGGCACCCCGCTCCCCCGCACCCTGGAGGGTCCCGGGATCGAGGTCGACCTGGCCCGCCAGGTCCTCATCGCGGTGAGCCGCGAGGGCTGGCGCGTCGTCCTCAACACCTCGACCGGCAACGGCGAGCCGTACGACTACTACGGCCGGCAGGTGAAGGCGATCACCCCGACGGGCCGGTATGCCGTGTACTCCACCTACAGCGACGGCTGGCAGTCCGGCCCGCTGGGCGACCTGTACCGCCCGCAGTACTTCACCGGGGCGATCGCGGTGCACGGGTCGGAGGAGATCCCGCCGGAGCCGGCCTCGCACGGCTGCTGCCGCGTCTCCGTGGCCGCGATGGACATGATCTGGAGCACCGGGCTGATGACGCTCGGCACCCCGGTCCACGTGGTCTGACCTCACTGCTGGTAGAGCAGCCTGGGCAGGAACATCACGACGTCCGGGAACACCGCGAACAGGGCGATCGCCACGCCCAGCACCGCCACGTACGGCGTGGAGCCGAGGAGGATCTCCTTGAGCGGGACCTGGGGGGCGATGCCCTTGAGCACGTAGAGGTTGAGCCCCACGGGCGGGGTGATCAGGCCCATCTCCATGTTGATCGTCATGATGATGCCGAACCAGATCGGGTCGAAGCCCAGGCTGAGGATCATCGGCAGCAGGATCGGCGTCGTCATGACGATGATCGACACGGGCGGCAGGAAGAAGCCCATGACCAGCAGGATCAGGTTGATCAGCACCAGCACGAGCCACTTGTTGAGGTCGGCGTCCGTCACCAGCGCCGCGAGGTCCTGCGGCACCCGCAGGTAGCTGAGCACCGTCGCGACCACCGCCGAGAACGCGGTGATGAGCAGGATCATCGTGCTCTGGTTGGTCGACTCCCGGAGGGCGGCCATGAGCTGGCGCCCGGTGATCCCGCGGTAGACGACCGCGACCAGGACGAACACCAGGAGCACGCCGATCGCCGCCGCCTCGCTCGGGGTCGCGATGCCGCGGTAGAGCACGGCGAGGATCGCCACGACGAGCGCCAGGAACGGCAGCGTCTTGGCGAGCGCCCGGAACCGGTCCGCCCAGCCGTACCGCCGCGGCTCGGGGACGCCGTGCTCCATCCCGCCCCAGCCCAGGTCCCGGGCCGGCCTGCGGTCCTGCAGCTTCTGGGCGATGTAGACCCAGATGCAGAACATCACCGAGATGACGATGCCCGGGACGATGCCGGCCGCGAACAGCTGCCCGATGGACTGCTCGGCCGCGATCCCGTAGAGGATCAGCGTCACGCTCGGCGGGATGAGGATGCCGAGCGTGCCACCGGCGGCGATGGCGCCCGTGGCGATCCGCGCCGAGTACCCGCGGACGGCCATCTCCGGCACCGCCACCCGACCGATCGCCGCCGCCGTGGCCGGTGAGGACCCGGTGAGCGCGGCGAACATCGTCGAGGCGGCCACCGAGCTCATCGCCAGGCCGCCGCGGATCCGGGACAGCCACGCCTCCCCCGCCTCGAACAGCTGCCGGCTCGCCGAGGAGCCCCCGAACAGGTTGCCCATGAGGACGAACAGCGGGATCGCCAGCAGCCCGAAGTCGTTGAGGGAGTCGAAGACCATCTTGCCGAACAGGTCGAACTGGCCCGGCCCGAGGAACATCAGGATGGACACCAGGGCGGTGATGGCCAGCGCGAACGCGATCGGCATCCCCGTCAGGAACAGCACCATCGCGATCAGCCCGATGACCGCGCCCTGCCCCAGGGAGCTCATCGCGCGGCCTCCCGGGCGTCGCCGACGCCGGGCGCCGGGTGGTCGTCGTCCGCGGCCAGCACGGCCTGGACCTGCGCGAGCTCACCGGTGCCGCGGAGCAGGGACACCTGGGACAGCGGCAGCCGGCCGGTGAGGCCGAGCACCCCCTCGATGATCATCGCGAGGTACTGCAGCGCCACGAGGAGCATGCCGAGCGGCAGGATCGCGTAGGCGATCCACAGCGGGAACCGGAACGCCGTGGAGGAACGGTGGTCGAACAGGTAGGCCTCGTACCAGTCCTGGTAGGCGGTCCACATGACGACCAGCACCACGGCCAGGCAGGCCACCGCCGTGACCAGGCGGATCACGAGCTGGCGCCGGGCCGGCGCCTTCTCGACGAGCAGGTCCACCCCGACGTGCGCGTGGTGCTTGAGCCCGTAGGCTGCGCCGACGAAGGTCACGACCATGAGCAGGTAGATGGTGGTCTCGGTCTGCCAGACCGTCGGGGCGCGCAGCACGTACCGGACGAAGACGCCGTGCGCGGTGACCAGGGTCGCGGCGACGAGTGCGATGGCGGAGACGTAGCCGGCCAGCTCGGACAGGCGGCCCACCGCCCGGACGACGAGCGGTGCCCGCCGTCCGGGGGTGGTCGTCATGGAGCTCATCGACCCTCGCGCACCTGGAGGGCGAGGTCGAGCAGCTCCTGGCCGCCCTCGACGGCCTCGGCGTAGGCCTCCCACTGCTCCTGGGCCAGCGGCATCCAGGCCTCGAAGTCCTCCTCGCTCATCTGGACGACCTGCACCCCGGCGTCGGCGAAGATCTTCTCCACCCGGGCGTCGTCCTCGCGGGAGGCCTCGTAGGCGTAGTCCTGCAGGCTCTCACCGACCTCCCGCAGCGCCTCCTGCTGCTCGGCGCACAGCTGGTCGAACGACTGCTTGGAGATGATGAGCGGCTCGAACATGAACCAGAAGGTGTGCGTCGTCGGCGACGTGTACGAGGTGACCTGCTCCTGCAGGTTGTAGGACGCGAACGACCCGGTCGAGGTGACGGCCGCGTCGAGCACACCGGTCTGCATCGCGGTGTAGATCTCCGAGCTGGGCATCGAGGTGATGCCCGCCCCGGCCGCCTCGAGCATCCGCTCGACGTACGTGCCCGCGGCGCGCATCGTCATACCGTCCTGCACGTCCTCCGGGCGCAGGACGGGGTCGCCCTTGACGCCGATGGCCCCCGCGTTCCAGACGCTGGTGAGCAGCACCACCCCGTTCTCGAGCATGTCCTGCTCCACGGCCTCGCCGATCTCGCCCTGGTCCCAGGCGGCAGCCTCGTCGTGGTTGCGGACCAGGCCCGGCATCAGGGTGATCGACCACGTGGGGACCCGCCCGGAGGCGTAGTCGAGCGGGAACACCGACAGGTCGATCGAGCCGTTCATCATCGCGTCGTACTGCTCGGTCGCGGGCGACAGGGTGCTGTTCGGGTAGACCGTGATCTCGACCTGCCCGTCGGTCGCCTCGGCGACCTCGTCGGCGAACCGCTGGGCGAGGATCGAGCGGAAGTCGCCCTCCTCGCCGGCGGGCTCCGGCCACTGGTGGGACAGGCGCAGGGTCACGTCGGTGCACTCGGCGGCCGCCGTGGCACCGCCGTCGCCGTCGCCGTCACCGGAGGTGTTGCCGGAGCCGGGTGCGCCGCAGGCACCGAGGGCGAGGGCGCCCGCCGCGGCGAGGGGAAGCAGGGATGTGCGGACCTTCATCGGTGTGCTCCTTCGCGGTGTGCTGCCCGGCCCCGTATGACGGGGGGCCGGGTCCGGCTCGGTCACGTTGCGGTTGCGCTCCGCCCGGGAGGGAGACGAGGGAGGAGACCGAGCTGGTCGAGGGTGCCCGGGCGGACGTTCTCCATCAGCCTCGCGGTGACGACCCCCTCGCGGGCGCCCGCGAGCACGGGAGCCCCACCGCCGCGCCGGTGGGCGCGGCGCCGCCGACGTCGAGGTCTGTCATGTCTGTCCCTGCCTTCCCCCAGGTCAGTGAGTTAGCCAAGAGGCATCTGATGCTGTTGTCAATAGAGTGGGCAGTCATGACCAACCGCGCCGCCCAGAACCTGGAGCTGCTCGACGCCGAGACCGACCGCCTCCTGGCGACCTGTGACCGGCTCGACGACCCGCACCGCGGGACGCTGTGCGCGGGGTGGAGCCGCGCCCACGTCCTCACCCACGTCGCGCGCAACGCCGACGCCCTGGGCAACCTCGTGATGTGGGCCGTCGACGGACGGGAGCGGGCGGCCTATGCCTCCGACGAGCAGCGGGACCGGGACATCGAGGAGGGCGCGCGGCGGACGCTGGAGGAGATCGTCGCCGACGTGCGTGACACCGCCGCGCGGTTCCGCGAGCGGGCGGCCGCGCTCACCGGCCCGGCGGGCGAGGCGACGGTCCGGACCCGCACGGGCACCGAGGTGCAGGGCCACCAGGTGATCTCGATGCGGATCCTCGAGGTGGTCTTCCACCACGTCGACCTGCAGGCGGGCTACACGTTCGACGACGCCGACCCGGGCTGGACGGCCCGTACGTTGCGGCGCGGCGTCCGCCAGTGGGAGGCCCGCGGCAACGCCCCCGCCCTCACCCTGCGGCCCGAGGGTCTGGACGAGCTGCCGCTCGCGGGCGGTGGTCCGGTCGTGGCCGGGACGCCGGGACGGCTGCTGCTGTGGGTCGCCCGCGGGCGCACGGAGGGGCTGGACACCGAGGTGGAGCTGCCGCAGCCGCCGCCCTGGGCCTGACGCGGGCGTGCGGGAGGCCGGTCAGGCCTCCTGGCGCTGGCGCTCCAGGCCCCGCTTCCAGCGGATCCCTGCCTCGAGGAAGCCGTCGATGTCGCCGTCGAGGACCGCGGACGTGTTCGAGGTCTCGTACTCGGTGCGCAGGTCCTTGACCATCTGGTAGGGGTGCAGGACGTAGGAGCGCATCTGGTCCCCCCACGAGGCCTTGATGTCGCCGGCCAGCTCCTTCTTGGCGGCCTCCTCCTCCTGCTTCTTCAGCAGCAGCAGGCGGGACTGCAGCACCCGCAGCGCGGCGGCGCGGTTCTGGATCTGGCTCTTCTCGTTCTGCATCGAGACCGTGATGCCGGTCGGGATGTGCGTCATCCGCACCGCCGAGTCGGTGGTGTTGACCGACTGGCCACCCGGGCCGGAGGAGCGGAACACCTCGATCTTGAGCTCGTTCTCGGGGATCTCGATGTGGTCGGTGGTCTCGATGAGCGGGATCACCTCGACCGCGGCGAAGCTGGTCTGGCGCCGACCCTGGTTGTCGAACGGGCTGATCCTGACCAGGCGGTGCGTGCCGGCCTCGACCGAGAGGGTGCCGTAGGCGTAGGGCGCCTTGACCTCGAAGGTCACCGACTTGAGCCCGGCCTCCTCGGCGTAGGACGTGTCCAGCACCTGGGTCGGGTAGCCGTGCCGCTCCGCCCAGCGCAGGTACATCCGCAGGAGCATCTCGGCGAAGTCGGCGGCGTCGACCCCGCCGGCGCCGGCGCGGATCGTCACCACGGCCTCACGCTGGTCGAACTCGCCGTTGAGCAGGGTGCGGACCTCGAGCTGGGCGACCTCCTTCTTGAGGGCGGCCAGCTCCTTCTCGGCCTCGGCCATGGTGGCGGCGTCGGCCTCCTCCCGGCCGAGGAGGACGAGCACCTCGAGGTCGTCGATGCGCTGGTCCAGGTTGGTGACGCGGTCCAGCTCGGTCTTGGCACGGGACAGGCGGCTGGTGACCTCCTGGGCCTTCTCCGGGTCGTCCCACAGGTCGGGCGCGGAGGCCTTCTGCTCCAGCTCGACGATCTCGCGCCGGAGGGACTCGAGATCGGTCACCTCCCGCACCGACGCCATGGTGCCTCGGAGGTCCTTGATCTCGGTGTCGAAGTCAACAGCCACGATCATCAAGCCTACGCGAGTGAGAGCCCCCCGCCCGCACGGATGTATCACAGGGCTGGCGCACCACTCATCGCCTGCGTCACGCTGTCTGCCGGGAATCACCGGACAGCCCGCTCAAGGAGGAGCCACCGTGCCCGAGATCAAGCCCAACCCGAAGACCCAGCCGACGAACGACAACGGTCACGAGGAGCCCAACCCGTACTGGGGCACCCACTCCGACCCGAGCACGCCGACGACGCAGCAGCCGGGCTCCGACGACAAGGACTGAGCGAGGAGGGCTCAGGCGAGCTGGACCTCGCGCACGAGGGTGGACGGCACCCGGGCGAGCAGCCACTCGACCGCCTGCCGGGCGGACCAGCCGTGGACGTACCGGGAGATGAGCTCCTTGGCGCCCACGAGGTCCTGGCCGAGCGTGACCAGGCGAGCCTCGACATACCCGTCCTTGCGGCGCTGGCCGAGGCCGATGTTGGCCATGAGGCCGTTGCACAGGCACTTGCGGCCGCGCGTGGCCTCCTCGGTGCCGCCCTTCTTGAGGTACATGTGCACCGGCTCCGACGGGCAGCGGTAGCCGACCGAGCCGTCCTCGCGCTCGTAGGGGGTGCGCAGGTAGGACAGGTCGCACAGCCGCGGCCGGGCCTCGTAGACCTCCTGCTCGGAGGCGGTTCCCTCCAGGGACGCCACCTTGAACGGGAAGCCCGTCGGGCTGGCGAGGGCGTCGTTGCGCACCTCGAGCTGGTCGTTGCGCAGCTTCTCCAGGAGCTGCTCCCGGGTCGGGGCGGACAGGCCGCTGGAGAGGGAGAGCGCGAAGAGGGTGCCGACCTGGACGCCGGCGGCGCCGGACTCCAGCGCCTCGACCACCTTCTCGGGGGTGCCGTAGGCGCCGGCCAGCCAGAACGGCAGGCCGAGCTCGACCATCTTGGCGAGGTTGGCGTTGTCGCGCGGCCCGTAGATGGGCTGCCCCTGCTCGTCGAGCTGGAGCTTGCCCCGGGGCGGGGCGCTGTGGCCGCCGGCGGGTGGCCCCTCGACGACGAAGCCGTCGGGGCGGATCTCCGGGTCGCGGTAGAGGTAGTTGGCCAGCACGTCGGCGGAGACGATGGCCAGGAAGTCCGGGCGCTTCAGTGGCAGCGGCGGCAGGTCCGGACCCAGCAGGTCGACCGGGTCGACCTCCACGTGGCGGGTGATGGTGCCTCCGGCCACGTCGGCGGTGATCCGGCCCACGCGGCCGGCGCTGAGGTCGCGCAGCAGCTGGGGGATCTCGCGCGGGATCCCGGCGCCCATGAGCACGTAGTCGACGCCGGCGAGCATCGCCCCGAGGAGCGCCGTCGGGGTCGCCATCTGCACCTTCTCGAGGCAGTTGATGCCGACGACGCCGTCGTGCCCCTCCTTGGCGAGCCACACCTCGCAGAAGTTGCCCACCACTGCGAGCTCCTGGCCGGCGCGGGCGGTCTCGAGGGTGAGCTTCGGGATCGGCTTGTACGGCTCGTCGGGCGCCTTGCCACCCTCGATGTAGTACTTGTCCATCACCCGTGCGGCCATCTCGGCCGAGGGGAAGTTCGCCATCGCCCGGCGCATGTGCCCGCCGGGGTCGCCGTCCTGGAGCCGGCGCGAGAGCACCGCGTCCATGGCGGTGCCCGACACCACCCCGAGCTGACCGGAGAGACTGACCTCGCGGGCCAGCTGCCAGGACGAGACGGCGACGCCCATGCCGCCCTGGATGACGATGGGGTGGTGTGCGGTCGGAGCCAAGATCGGCCTCCTGAGAGTGTTGCGTGCGGGCCGAAAACTACGTGCGCGTAGGTTTCGCTTCCGTAACCTACGCTAGCGTAGGTCGGCCGGATCGCCCAGTCGAGAGACATCCCCGCAGATGGGAGAGCTCTACTCCAGGTCGGACCGGGCTCGGGACTCGACGGTGATGGTCACTCCTCCGCCCAGGTGCGCCAGCACCGGCGAGATCAGCGGGATCTCGGCGACGCCCTGCAGACGCACGACGGCGGTTCGCCCGTCCGGGCTGCCGGTTCCCGCTGCGACCCACCAGCTGCCCAGCCGCGCCGGCCGTTCGCGGGACCGCAGGTGGGTCTCCGCCGCCCCCAGCACCGACGCGTCGGTCAACGGCACCCCCTCACCCAGTCCCTGCCCGTAGAGGAGCTCGTCGTCGATGGCGTCGGCCGCGTCGAGGGCTGCCGCGTCGGCGGCGTCGAGCAGGTGGATGCGGCTCAGCTGCACGGAGGTGACCGAGACGACCCCCAGCACGAGCATCAGGACGACCGCGACCATCCCGGCGAACAGGACGCTGGCCTGGCCCCGCTCGGCGCGGGCCGGCGCGGCGGACGAGGCGGTGGATGCGAGGGTCATGGCTCTCGGAACTCGTCGACGACCTCGACGTGGCTCGAGGTGACCTCGACCGTGGTCGGCACCACCCCCGCCATGAAGTCCGGGATGAGGGGCAGCTCCACCTGAAGCGAGGTCCGGAAGGTGACCTGCGCGCCGGGCTGCAGGCAGGGCGGGTCGGCGCACTCGATGACCAGCTCCGGCCCCTCGAACCCGTGGGAGGCGTGGACGAGACCGGCGGCGGTGACTGCTCGGGCCGGTGCACTGCCCTGGTCCGGTGCCGTCACGTACGCCCGGCCGGCCTCCCGTGCGGCGGCGGACACGGCATACGCCCCGGCCTGGAGCCGACCCAACGTCCCCACGAGGTAGAAGACCGGGATCGTCAGCAGCACGAGGAGGAACACGACCTCCACCAGGACCGACCCCCGCTCGGCCTGCGCCCTCAGCACTGCCCAGCGGCCCGGGCACGACGAGCTCACGGCTGGTCCTCCGCGAACGCGTGCCCGGTGACGGTCATCGACCCCGGCGGTCCGAGCGGGCCGACCAGCGGCAGCGGCACCTCCGCCGTCACCTCGACCACGAGGACGCCGTCGATGACGGCGTGCTGGGCCGACACCGACGTCCCGTAGCGGCCCGGCAGCGTGGCCCCGAGGAGCTCGCGGGCCCGAGCGGCACCCTGCTCCGGGGAGCTGTCGGCCCGGGCCCCGTGGCGGGCTCCCTCGATGACGTGGGCGATCGCGGTGTTACGGACGTGCAGGCCGTACCCGAGCTGCAGCGCCGCGAGGAAGAGCACCGCGATGAGCCCGGCCGTGAGCGCGAACTCGGCCGGCGCCGCGCCCCGCTCCCCCGGGTGCCAGGGGCGGCTCACGGCCCGCTGACACCGGACACCGCGTCGGTGAACAGCCCGGAGAGCAGTGGCTCGGCGACCAGCCAGAGGGCCGCCACGAGCCCTGCGGTCATGATCGTGATGAGCACCCAGCCGGGCACGTCCCCCCGCTCGGCCTCCCGGCTCCACTCCCGGACCCGCATCCCGTATGCCGTGGCGCGGTGGATGCTGGCGGCCCGCATGCGGCTGAGGGTCGTCATGGTCAGCTCCTTCGTGTGGATGGTGATCAGACGGCGAGACGGAGCATCGTCACGCCGGGGTAGACGGCGAACAGGACGGTCACGGGGAGCACGAGGAAGACGACCGGGACCATCATGGCGATCTCGCGGCGACCGCCTTCCTCGATGAGCGCGGTCCGGGCGGACTCCCGGGCGTCCTGGGCCTGGGCCCGCAGCACCTCCCCGAGCGGGGTACCGCGCTGGATGGCGACGACGAGCCCGTCCACGAAGCGGGTGACCGGCGGGGAGCCGGCACGACCGGACATCGCGTGCAGGGCCTCGGGGAGGGTCGCCCCGGTGCGGGCGTGGGCGAGCGCGAGCTGCAGCTCCTGGGACAGCTCGCCGCTGGACAGCCGGGCCACCCGGTCCAGCGCCTGGACCGCACCCTCCCCCCTCCCCCGGTGGGCCAGCCGGGGGAGAAGCACCGTCATACACCCACTGATCAGGCGGCGGCGCCGCCGCTCCGATGCCGAAGTACCAGCCGCTGACCGTCCTACGCCAGGCCCACCAACGCTGACCCCGCCTGTCGACCTTCAAGACCACGTCAGGTGGGCCGGCTAACCCCTGCCCCTTGAACGGCTCGTCACCAAGAATCTCGAGTATGTCGGACCGATACCGCCCACCCCGATTGCGGTAGTGCCCCATTTGGCACGTAGCCAAGAACTCTAGAGCGCGCTTCGTTTCCTGGAACTCTCTCTGGTCCAGGCGCCGGCCCTCGTCGTCGACACCTTCAACTCCTGCGTATCGGCGCAACCGTTCCTGCGCCCTCCTGCTCACGTTTCGCCAGCTCGTCGTCAGCGCGAGCACCCGCTTCATAGGCCCGGAAGGCTTCTCGCATCGTGGGTGCCAGCGCCATCTCTCGCCACGCACGCCGCGCCCGCTTGTCTACGCGTTGAACCGAGAACCGACTCTTTAGGACTAGAGCGACCTTACCCCGCCAGGTCGATGTACCCGGTGGCACCCGAAACGACATGATCGTGAAGGCCTTCTCATACGCGGCGACCAGTGCAAACACGTAGAGGAACGGCAAGAGGATGAGGGTTAGCACCGCTGGCGTGGCAACGTCAGCAAGGAACTGGCGAAGAACTTCACCGCCCCAATTACTCACAAGCCATATCACGGCGCGCACCATGAACACAATGCCGACCACGGCCAACAACGCATCTAACAGTGTCCGGAGTGGGGTGTCACGATACTCTTTCTTATTATGCGCCAGAAATTGCATTGGTATAAGGACGATGAGGAAGCCCTGCAGTAGTAATTCTACTACGAAATGGAACGGCCAGGCGTTCATAAGGAAGGTGATGAAGGCCGGTATCCCTATCGTTTCACGGGCGATCCTGTAAAAGTACCCTTTTTCACTCATCGAGCGATTCAGGTTGAGATACAGGACAACCGCGGACGTGAGGTACCAAGTCAACGTCGGAATGAAGAGGTTGAAATCCCATACGCCCAGGCGGTGAGCCCCAACGATAGCCGCGCCAATGTAGATGGTCATCAGCACGAACGGCACGATGATCTTCCAACTTGCTAGGGCCCGAAACACGCCCCCCAAGGACTGCCGCGTAGGTCTGTACGCCACGATCCCGCTGGCGAACACCAGGGCCCATACAACCGTCGCCCACTCCCTCGCATTCAGCTCCATGATCTGAGGCTACGGTCCGGGACCGACTTGCGGACCGACGATCCACAGGGGGTGAGACTTGGAGTTTGTGGGCTTGCCAGCCTGGGTGCCTCCCGCGACGAGGATGTTCAGCCCGCTGACCACGGCGGCGGCGAGGAAGTCGGCGGCCTGCCGGGTCAGGGTCCCGAGTCCGACCAGGTCGTCCGCGGCCACGACGAACTTGCGGATGTTGACGGCCCAGTGCCGCCGGGTGACGTCCGGGATGACGACGTGGAGCCGCGACCCGTCGGGCAGGGCGGCGTCGACGAACGGGGTGGACAGGTCCACACGGCGACCTGAGGAGCGCAGCATGCGCTCGACCAGGTCCTGCACCTGCTGCTCGGTGAGGAAGGTGGTGGTGAGCTCGGACCGGCCGTGCCGGGCGACGAAGACCTTGGAGGGCTCGTTGATCCAGAACGAGCCCTCAGCAACGTTCTACCTGCTCATAGCGCTGGGCGTTCTCTAAGGTCCGCCTAGAGTCCGCGAGGTACGAGCCCGGGTGGGAGCGGCTGGTTGTAGTCCTGAAGGTCGCAGACCTGGTCGTAGACGTCACGGCCCATCCAGTGACAGAAGAGGTTGACCCCATCGATCGCCAAGCGTCGACCACGCTTGCCTTCGGCCGACCAGGCGGCTACCTCGGCCCGGGCACCCTCGCCGTTATCCCGGCGCGCGTAGGCGACGGATTCGAGGGCGGGCTTAAGGTCAGTGTCGCCCGACACAAGGATCCCTACATCATATTGACCGCGCTCACCCATCATGGCGAAATCAAGAGCCAGCGCGACGTCGATTCCCTTCTCCTGGGGTCGCTCATCGCCGCAGTCGTCCGGCCATCCATGCGGATAGCGAATGGCCCGGGTGACTACAGTCACACCTCGCATGGCGTCCCAGCGAGTGATCTGGCGACGTGCCGCTCCGTACCCTTTGGGGTCGCGCTTGGAACTCGGTAGACCGCGGTAGATGCGCACCTCTGCCAACTCCCGGTCGAACGGCGAGTCCGCCGCAAGGTGTTGCCCCAGGGCCAGTGGATTCAACTGCCCATACCAGTGCGGATCCAGCTCGTGGTCGAAGTATGCCCCGCGCACCGTGCGGTAGGCGTTCTGGTAGTCAAGGAAGACCATGACGCGATCGGGCAAGCACCTCACCACCAGGGAAAAATAATCCCCGCCAGTGCAGGCCTGGTGACCTGGACGGCGGGGAGGAGTGGCCCCACTGTACGTACTACTCAGCGTGCGGTGCAAGCGCGGCCCAGGTCACGTTCGCGTAACGTTCGTCACACCAGCGCCGGACGAGGGTGTTGTCTCGACGGAGGTCATCAACGCCCCAGCGGCGGACCTCGTGCGGTCCTCAGAGTCCGGCCACAGGTGTGAGTATGTGTCGAGCGTAGTGCTTGGCTTCGAGTGCCCGAGGGCGCGCTGGACTGTGACAACGTCGCACCCAGCGGCGATCAAGCCGCTCGCGTAGAAGTGGCGAAGCGCATGGAGGTGCAGTCCGGACACCCCCGCCGCTGCGGTAGTGCGCTTCCACCAGGAGTGCACCGTCGACGGCGGAAGCGGGTCGCCGGCGGCGGTGAAGAAGAGCCAGCCAGCCGACGCCACACCGTGTTCCTCGATGTGCCTGGCGAGGGTCTCTAGGAGGTTGCCTGGGAGCGGCACGTCCCTGACGCTTTCGTACTTTGGCTCCCGAACTTCAGGCTTGCCTCCTGGCCGCGCCTGGACCTGTCGTCGGACGTGCAGCACACGTCGGAGGAAGTCGACGTCATCAGCCTGGACGGCCGCACTCCCCCAACCTCAACCCCGCAAACGCCGCCAACCTGACGTACGCGCGCATCCTGGCCTCGGTAGCGCCGAGGACCGCCGCTACAGCTGACACCGAGGGGATCTCTACCCGCTTGGTTCGCCCCTCCTGCCGAACAAGTTTGACCCTAGCTGCGGGGTTCACCGCGATCCTGTTCTCGTCAACGGCAGCTTTAAGGACCGACCGGACAGCGGTGAGCCGGTGGTTCACCGTCAGGACGGCGTAACCAGCAGCTACCATGGACTTCTTCCACGACTCGACGTGTGTAGGGGTAAGTTGCCGCAGAGGCACGTCCCCGAAGGTCACCGACCGGCGAATCAAGTTCATGCCTACGGCGGTCCGAGGTTTCCAGACCTGAAGCTCGGACCACGCCTCCATATAGGCAGAGAACGTCATGTCCCCCGCCCTCGGGTCGACGTATCGACCAGTCATGACATCCGCCGTTACCTCGTCGAGCCATCGCTGGGCATCGACCTTGCGGGCGAAATGTCGGGCATGCTCCCTTCCGCCCACGTCGCGGTACCGGGCCCGCCACTTGCCATTGGGGCGCTTCTGGATGCTGCTCATACCTGACGTCCCCGTGGAGCATCACGAGACGCGCCGGTCTGCTTCATTATGAGCGTCGGGATTAGTGAGATGTGTGTGTCACCACGGTCTTCCTTGTCGATGTGCTGCGCGAGCTCCTGCAACAAGTGCTCGTAGGCGGCGTCTGCCTGAGCAGTGCGCATCTCGGCAACCTGAAGGGCCTCCCGTGCCGCCGCGCGCTCCTCGGCCGCCCTGACGAGCAGTTCCTTTGGGTCTCCAGTGCCTAAGAGCCCATCGACCGTGCTGCCGAGCGCTCGCGCTATGGCGAAGGCCTCCCCGAGTCGGATGTCGCGACCTCCGGCCTCGATCTTGGTCACCGTGGTCCGGTGGAGGCTCCCCTGGACCTCAAGAGCGCTCATCTGCACGGCGATGAGCGGAATCGCTTGATTGAACAAGTTGATGACGTTGAGGAAACGACCGGTGATCTCCTCGGCGACGATCACCGCGATGTGCTCGTACTGGGGGAACCGCCGGCGTTCGTTGTCCCAGTACTCCAAAGTACGGATGATGTGCGACTCGTCGGTCGGCCCGAGCTGGATCTCCACCTCGTACCGCGTGTTCGTGTCCGCGTCGAAGAGGAGCACGTCGAGACGTCCCGCACGAGGCTGTCGCCGCTCCACGTCCTTTACGTCCAGATCACCCAACCCCAGCAGGGTGCTGTCGGTCGTGATCTGCTGCTGCAGCCACTTTTCGTTGAACTGCGGATGCGCCTTCAGACTCACCCTCTTGGAGCGCACATACTCCATGAACCCTCCTGCCTACCAGGGCACGGCGTGCGCCCACTGGTCTCTGTCTACCGCATCGCACTGCCGAGGTGCAGCAACCTACTCCCACGGCCTGCTGACCTATGCCTACGACAACTACGACACCCTCGTCAGCCCCCTGGGCGCGGTCACGGGCACGGTGAGGTGGCTGATGGTGCGCAGCATCGCGGGTGACCCGACTTGACCCTACATAGGCGTTGACGGCGGGCCAGGCGGCTCGTCCCACCGGCTTCACCATCGGATACCGAATCCGATGCTGCGCGTGTGACCTGCGGTGATGTCCGGGTGTCAAACAGCTATCTAACGAGCCAGACTCCGACTTCGTTCGGCCTTCCAGATCGCCCGATCGACCATCCACGGTGTCACCGGGCTGTCCTGGGAGGACAAGTCGCCAGCTACGCCTCGAATGAGTTCTCTGGCAGCAGGGACGTCACCAGTGAAGCCGTGTCGTCGAAGCCAACGGAGCACCATTCGATCTGGCTTGATGCGGTCATCGTCGCCGACGAGCATCCAGAGGTACCCGCGCCGGATGCCGTAAGCACCGTCTCCAGGGACTCTACGTAGATCCCCTTCCAAGGTTTCTAAGCGTTCCTGATCGACCATTACGGCTTGAGCTTCCGCCAGGGTGTCGACCTCGTGCTGGAGAAAGATCTCGGCGTATGAGATCACCGCGTCCACCTTCAGGACACCATTTCGGGTAGACGTTCGTTGATGGTTCTGGACGACTGCCAGTAGGGCGTCGCGCGTCGGGCGGCGCTCCAAGAACGCCGGCAGCGGTACGGGGTCAGGTTGCTCTCGGTCAGCGGGGACAAGAGGCTCCGCATCATCGAAGCTTGCTGCTACTCGCCTCACGATCGGAGCAACAACTGCCTCGTAGTTCGCGCCGATGCTCCATACCGCGTCGACGATGCAGTAGGTGAGGCTGGACCAGCGCTTGGCTCGTGGTGCGGGGTTCAGTTCCGCGACCGCCTCGACGATGGACCTGATACGACCACTCTCCCTAGACGCGAGTCGACCGGTGGCCGGCTCTGTAGGTTGCTCATGATAGGAGTTGAGGCAAGGTCAACCGAGGGAGACGGTGTTGTCTACGACGGCCAACGCACAAGGGATGCTGTCCCAGGCGAAGCTGGAGTCCACGCTCTGGGGGGCGGCCAACGCTCTTCGGGGGCCCGTGGATCCAGCAGACTTCAAGGCCTACGTCTTCCCGGTCTTGTTCTTCAAGTGGATCTCCGACACTTGGGACTACTGGCACGCCATCGCCCTGGAGACCTGGGGCGAGGAGCTCACGGATGAGATTGAGGCTGACTATCAGCCGTTCACAGTCCCGGACGGATGCCACTGGACCGACGTGCACAACACCGTCACGAACGTCGGCGTCAAGCTGAACACCGCGCTGCAGCGCATCGAGCAAGCGAACCCGGACCTGGTCGGCGTCTTCGGGGACGTGAACTGGGCCAACAAGCAGCGCTTGCCCGAGACCGCCTTGGTCGCTCTGCTCGACACCTTCCATGCAGTCAGGCTCGACCCGGACCACGTCAAGGGCGACATGCTCGGCGCCGCCTACGAGTACCTACTGCGCGAGTTCGCCGAGGCCAGCGGGAAGAAGGCCGGTGAGTTCTTCACCCCCCGCCACGTCGTCCACCTCCTGGTCAAGATCCTCGACCCCCAGCCGGGCGACCACGTCGTCGACCCAGCCTGCGGCTCCGGCGGGATGCTTGTCGAAACGATCAACGCGGTAACCGAGTCCGGCGGCGACCCTCGCACGCTGCGGCTGCATGGCCAGGAGATCAACCTAACCACCAGCGCCATCGCCAAGATGAACCTCTACCTGCACGGCCTGACCGACTTCACCATCCGCCGCGGCGATACCTTCCGGGAACCCCGGTTCGTCACCCAGGGCAAGCTCGACCGGTTCGACGTGGTCATCGCCAACCCACCGTTCAGCCTCCAGAACTGGGGAGCAGCGCAATGGTCCAACGACCCCTACGGGCGCGCGTTCTGCGGGGTCCCCCCGGCCAAGAACGGCGACTTCGCCTGGATCCAGCACATGATCTCAGTCATGCGCGAGGACACCGGCCGGGTCGGTGTCGTCATGCCCCACGGCGTGCTATTCCGGGGCGGCAAGGAAGGCGACATCCGGCAATGCCTCCTCGAGAAGGACCTCCTCGAGGCGGTCATCGGCCTGCCCACCAACCTGTTCTACTCCACCTCCATCCCGGTCGCACTGCTCATCTTCCGCAAGACCAAGCCGGCCGAACGGCGCGGCAGGGTGCTCTTCGTCGACGCCTCGGCACGGTTTAAACCGGGCAAGAACCAAAACACGATGTCCGACGCCGACATCGAGACCATCCACGCCGCATACACCCGGGGCGAGGACATCGACGGCGAGGACGGGCTGCACCTGCGCCTGGTCGACCTGGGCGAGATCGCCGACAACAACTTCGACCTAAACATCGGGCGGTACATCACCACCGAGGCCACCGTCGAGGTCGACGTCGAGGCCGCCCTGGCCGCCTACCACGACGCCCGAGCCGAGCTGCGCGCCGCCGAGCGGGTGCTGGACGAGAAGCTGAGAGCAGCTGGCTTCAATGCGTGAGGGATGGCAGCAAACCACGTTAGGTGCGGTAACTACTACCGCCGCACCAAGCAAGCCGACAGACGACGTCACGCGCTATGTCGGGCTGGAGCACATCGACCCAGGCAGTCCCCGCCTAACTCGCTGGGACAGCACTAGCAGTTACACAAGCTCCAGCACCCCGTTTCGAGCAGGGGACGTCCTGTTCAGCAAGCTGCGCCCATACCTCCGCAAGGTGGCAGTGCCACACTTCGAAGGCCGATGCACCACAGAAGCTCTCGTCTATCGGCCAACGACCGAGCGCCTTAGTAGGGAGTACCTCGGTCTGCTACTTCAATCCAGGGAAGCGATTGCCCACGCCGACCGCAGCAGCGCGGGCTCCCGCATGCCGCGCACCAGCACCAAAATTATGGCCACGTTTCCGATCGCGCTCCCGCCGCTCGACGAGCAGCGGCGCATCGTGGACTTGATCGACGCCCTAGATGACACGATCGCCGCCACCGAACGTTCCACTCAGCGATCTGCGGCCCTTCTGGATGGTCTGAGAAACTTGACGCCGACTGGTGATGAGGTAACGGTGGGCGAGGTGGTCGAGCAAATCGTGAATGGCATAACCACCTCGGCATCGGACCAAGCCAGTGGCACTGGCGCCCAGGCCATCATCAAAGCCAGTGCCGTTCAGGCCGGGCAGTTCTCCCCCCACGAAACTAAATGGGCCGCTGACGAGGTGTACGACGAGCGCTACTACGTGCGCGAGGGGGACGTCCTAATGACACGTATCAACACTCCTGAGCGAGTGGGCCAGTTAGCCCGCGTCGAGTCTACGCCGAGCCGTCCATTGATCCGCCCCGATCTCGTTTGGCGCATCGACCTTCGCCCGGATCGCATCCTGCCGGACTATTTCGTGCACGCCTTCAGTGGCTCATCGGGACGCCGCAGGGTGTCCGCCGCGGCATCGGGCACGAGCAGGTCGATGCAGCAGATCAGCAAGGGAAGGTTTTCTCGGGTTGCCCTAGTCCTCCCGAGTCTTCCGCAGCAAGAGGCATATGTTGCACGCTGCGAGGCGGCGCGACGTGTCTTGAAGGAGCACGAAACTGCATCAGCGGGTCTTCGCGTCTGTCGCTCGAACCTGTTGACTGCGCTGCTGTCGGGTGAGCACGAGATCCCTGAGTCGTACGACGAGCTCACAAAGGAGTCCGCTGCATGAAGGGAATGGGGGAGCTGCTGAGCGTGCAGGCGGCGCTGGTGGCTGCCCTGGCCGAAGCGGGGTGGACGCACATTACGGCTGACCAGCTGGGCCGGCCGGACGAGGACCCATTCGTCACTGACCAGGTCGTCGACGCCCTGGTCCGGTTGAACCCGGTGATCAGTGAAGAGCCGGAGCGGGTGCACGAGGTGTTGCGTCAATTGCGGACGATGCCGCTGACAGCGCAGGACGCCGGCCTGGTGGAGACAAACCGGGACTTTGCGGCCTGGCTACGCGGTGAGGTGACGCACGAGTTCGTCGGAACCAAAGGGTCGGTCCCGGTTCGCCTGATCGACTTCGACGACCTGTCCAACAACGTCTTCGTCGTCTCCGAGGAGGTGCGGTACGGCACCCCGGGTCACGTAGCACGGTTCGACGTCGTGCTGTGGGTCAATGGTTTCCCGCTGGTGGTGGGGGAGCTGAAGACGCCGGTGAACCAGCGGGTGTCTTGGGTCAAGGGCGCCACCGAGATGGTCGAGACCTACCAGGAGGGGTGGGCGCCGTTCTTCGTACCGAACGTGCTGACGTTCGCCACTGAAGGCAAGCAGTTCCGGTATGCCGGCGTCCGCACCCCGGTACAGCACTGGCACACCTGGGGCGCGGTGAAGGACCAGCCGCGCCTTGCGGACGTGCTCGAGGCCGCGACCTCGATGCTGACGCCGCGGACCGTGCTGGACTTCCTGGCCGACTACACCGTCTTCGAGACGCCGCAGTCCGACGACCGGAAGGCTTCGCTGAACAAGCTGCTAGCCCGCTACACCCAGTACGAGGCGGTCAACCTGATCGAGGGCCGGGTCAAGGACCCGGACCGGCGCAAGGGTCTGATCTACCACACCCAAGGTTCGGGGAAGACGCTGGCGATGGTCTTCGCGGCCGGCAAGCTGCTGCGCGACCGGGACCTGAACAACCCAACCATTGTGCTCGTCGCCGACCGGGTCCAGCTCGTGCAGCAATTGTGGGACCAGTTCCGCACTACGTCCATGCCTCGCTTGCAGGTGCCGCCCACCGCCGGAGCGCTACAGGAACTGCTGAAGTCGGACCGACGCGGACTGATCTTCACCACGGTGCACAAGTTCGCCGGCGCCGGGGTGCTGAACGAACGCGAAAACATCGTGGTGCTCGTCGATGAGGCCCACCGCACGCAGGAAGGCGACCTTGGCCAGACGATGCGAGCCGCGCTGCCGAACGCCAACTTATTCGCCTTCACCGGGACCCCGATCGCCGACGTGGACCGGAACACCTTCGCCACGTTCGGTGACGAGACCGACCCGGGCTCTGCGTTGCACACATACAGCACCGACGAGTCGATCCGCGACGGAATGACCGTGCCGATCCACGTGGCCCCGCGCAAGGTCGAGTTCGCCCTCGACAAGGAAGGCCTGGACGAGGCGTTCAAGGTGCTGGCCGAGGACGAGAACCTCAACGACGCCGACCAGGACGAGCTCGCCCGGCGTGCGTCCCGAGCCGCGACGTTCTTCGCTAATCCCGACCGGGTCCGCGCGGTGTGCGAGGACCTGGTGGACCACTTCTACTCCACCGTCGACCCGCTCGGGATGAAGGCCCAGGTCGTCGTGGTCGACCGCGCTGCATGCGTCGCCTACACCGAGGAGCTGACTCGGCTGCTCGAGGAACGTCACCAGCGTGCCCTTGCCGCGGCCGGCGAACTGGACGTGCCGCCGGTGCGGGACGAGGTGGCCGTGGTGATGACCGTCGGCACCGCCAAGGGCGAGGACCCGGCCTGGCAGAAGTACGCCCTGACCGAGGCGCAGGAGGCTGACCTGCTCAAGCGGTTCCGCACCCACGGAGACCCGCTGAAGTTCCTGGTGTGCACGTCCAAGCTGGGCACCGGGTTCAACGCGCCCATCGAGGGGGTGCTGTACCTGGACAAGCCGTTGAAGGACCACACCCTGTTCCAGACGATTACCCGGGCGAACCGCACCTGGCGCAACCCGCAGACGGGCGCAGACAAGCGGTACGGGATCATCGTCGACTATGTCGGGCTAGGGGCCGGGTTCGCGAAGGCGATGGCCCCGGCCAACCCCGACCAGGCCCAGCAGCAAATCGAGATCGACGGGCTCATCGACGTGTTCAAGGCTCAACTGGAGCACACGCTGGTCCGGTTCGCCGGCATCGACGTGGATCAGCAGGGCCCGCAGACTCTCATCGACGCCCAGGCACGTATGCCACGCCCGGAGGACGAGCAGGACTTTGCCTCCAACTACGTGATGCTCGAAGGAATCTGGGAGACGCTGTGGCCGCATGACCAGCTCCGACCCCATAGCTCCACGTACCGGTTCCTCTCCCAGGTGTACGCCTCGCTCCAGCCCGCCCCCGGCCCCGCAGACCACCTGTGGCACCGCCTCGGGGCCAAGACGCTCGACCTGGTGCACCGGCACATGGACGACATCACCGTGACCCGGGCCGATGAGGTCGTCGTGGCCGACTCCGAGACGGTCCGCACCCTTATCGACGAGGGACTCCTGGAGGACGCGAAGCAGGTCGAGGGGAAGACTGCCGACGACATCATCGACTCTATCGCTGCCCGGCTGAAGAAGCGGCAGCAGACGGACTCCGGGGATCACCCGGTATTCAAGTCATTGGCTGAACGGCTCGACCGACTTAGGGAGAGAACCATGGCAGCGGCGGAGCAGTCCATCGAATGGTTGCGGGAGGCCTTCCATCTCGCCAAGGACCTCACCGCAGCTGAGAAGGCGGACGACCAAGGCACGCTGGACTTGCTGCCCGATCCCCGTATCGGCGCACTCACTCAAATCTTCCGCGAGTATGCCCCGGACGACACACCGGCACTGGTCGAGAGGGTTGTCCGGGACATCGACGCCATCGTCCGTGAAGTTTCCTACCACGGGTGGGAGGCCACTCAGGAAGGGGACCGGCTCGTGCGACGCCACGTCCGAGAAGTGTTGCGCAAGCATCAGCTTCACAAGACCCCAGGGCTGTTCGAGCGGGCATACGAGTACATCGCGGAGCACTACTGACCATGACGTTCCTGAAATCCGCCGTACCCGTCTTCCCCGTTGAGATCGCCGCGGACGAACACATGCCGACGCTCCACAGCTTGGACCCCAGCCTGCCCGACGGCTTCCCCCTGCCGGTCGTGACCGAACGCCCATACGAGATCGAGGTGTTCCACGTAGGTAGCGAAGGGTGGACCGGCTACTACCCGCCGGAGGACTCGGCGTTGCAGCCCCAGCTGCAGTGGACCGAGGCTCACCGCATCCTCGTCCTGGCGGCATACAACCAAGAATGGGGTCGGTTCCTCGAGGAGGGGCAGTCTTACGAGATCGTCTGGCCGCCGACGGCGCATCTGTACGACGACGGGCACGTGGTCCAGGGCGAGGAGAACAACTGCTCCGAACACGACGAGTGGGACTGCGTCGAGTGCGAGGCCCAACCTCCCGCGGCGGATCAGGTGAACCCCGCGGAGTGGCGCTGGATCGCCGAGGTCGAGACCTACGAGGAGGGCTGTCTAGAGGACGTGAAGTCCTTCCACTTCATGTCGACCTACATGGACCCCCGCGACGTAGACTATCGGAGCCACTAGCGGCTACTCGGAGCGCAGAAGCGAGCGGTGCAGCTGCATGAAGGTCGCGTTTTGTGCTGCTCACGTTGGACTCAGCCTCGAACCATTACAAAGCCGAGTCTCCTGGCGAGACTGCGATGGTGGTGCCGGATGTATGCATCTGCGGCGTCCATGCGCCGATATCGCGTGAGGACATCGAAGAGGATCAGTTCAAAGGCCATGCTCTCGAACCAATCTACGTCTTCGGTGAAGCCCGTCAACGCTCTGACTCCGAAGGCCGCTCGCAGTTCACGTCGGTCGCTCGGGGCACCATCGAGGACCGAGCACGAACCGAAGTGCAGCACCTTCGAGGTCAATGGTCGTCTCGGTATCCGCTGGGTCAAGGTAAGGAGTGGAACGCTCCGACCTGCGATGTTCACCTCACCAGGTGACCCATGCATGGCAACGTAGCCGATCCCGAACGACTTCTGACCGGGGCGACCCCACCGTTGCAATGATGCGGCAAGGTCGTCCTCATCGTTGATGTGGTTCTGGACGAATCGGGCCACCCCAGCTTGCTCCAGCGCGCTCAACACCGGATGGACGGTCCGCACATCATGGACGCGGGTTGACCACTTAGCTTCCATTACCCACAATCCGGGTCTGCGCATAGCGATCACACAGACGCCGAGGTGCTGGGGCCGTCCACCTGGTAGACGTCCGCCACCGTCCTCATGGCATGGCGGCGGCCCCGGACTCGCCGTTCATGGTCGAAGTCGATATGGCACACGTCGCGCAGTCTGGCGGCGTTCTTGTCGGTGAGGTCAACCGCGCACATGACGCCGTCCAGGCCGAAGCGCACCCTCTCGCCACCGTCGGTGATCTCGCTGCCGTCGGTGTCGTCGACCAGGTTCACGCGCGTCTTCTGCGCCACTGGAGCCCCTTCGCTTGGTGGATGAGCCGCAGCGAGAACACTCCGCTACATGCCCCTGTGCGGGGTTCGGTGACTGCCTCAGGGACGACCCGTCCCTCTCTCCTGTGGACGACGACGATGCACAACATTGGGCTTCTAGCATGTGGGTCATGGAGGGCATCACCGCCAGTGACAGGCACGAGAAGCGCCTACTGGAACACGTGGAGGATGCATGCGCCGCCGTCCGACGCCTGGAGGCGGAGCTGCAGCGGGCTCGAGTGGTCCGTGACCAGGCGATCGTCCGAGCCCTTCGAGCGGGCATTAGGGCTAACGAGGTGGCCCAGGCCGGAGATGTCACGGAAGGACTCGTGTCGCGGATTCGGCGCGCTCCGAGGAGGCCCTAGCACCAAGCCGCAGACGGTCAAGTCCGCTCTCTCCTATGTCAAGCGGCTGTGACTATCGCGGTGGTGCTGGTATCTGAGGCGTCGGAGAGCATGGCTCGGTAGACGACGTCGGAGAGCCGCCTTTTGAGGCTGCGGAGGGCTTCCTTGCGGGTG
>Ga0310822_100261_pt1 | contig 31276 bp, 16 predicted proteins | sample P4_ome_2_FD_201313 | JGI IMG/M metagenome (GOLD analysis project Ga0310822, IMG submission 201313) | Sorghum-adapted microbial communities from Joint BioEnergy Institute, Emeryville, California, United States - P4_Day56_Rep2 | ecosystem: Engineered > Bioreactor > SSF (Solid state fermentation) >... | reverse complement strand
CAGGTGCGCCGAGTCGTAGACCGTGCTGCGCGGCCCGTCGATGTCCCACAGCCCGCCGACGTCGGTGTGCAGCTCGTACCCGGTCCACGGCAGCCCGTGCCGGTCCAGGTTCCGCGCGGCCGCCAGGCCCGTCGGCCCGGCGCCGATGATCGCGTAGGTTTCCTCGGTTTCCTCGGTCACGACGGAGGAGTCTGGCAGACCTTCGGACCCTTCCCGGGCATACTCCGCGTACCACAGCCGCAGGCCCCACCCCAGATCATGGGCTATGGGTGCCGAAGTAGCGCTCTAACCCTTGGGAACCCTTAGGCTGGCGCACAGCCAGGCACAGCGAGGAGGACGAGATGGTCACCGGGCTTGTTTACCTTCACGGCGTCGGAGACCTTCAGAACGACGAGTGGTTCGGAGTTCTGCACGATGCGTTGGACGCCATAGGCTACGGCGGCCAACTCCCGTCCCTGACATGGAGCGCACCCAAGTATACGGATCTTCTGACCGCCGAGCCTTCTCTCAAAAGCGCACCCCCGCCGCGTCAAAAGGGATCCAGCACTGACCGATTGGCGTCCAGGTTGGCCTACGAGGTAAGTCAAGCGGAACTCCGTCGACTTCTCGGGACTGACGACCTCGTAGATCCTGCCCGAGGACCTCTAGCCCGAGTGCCTGAGCCCGTCACGGCCATGATCAAGGAGGCAGCGGTCAAGTTACAACCCACCCTCCGGCAGGCAGAACGCTATCTGAAGAACGAAAACCTGCGCAACGCGATCCTGACCCGCGTCCTGAAGAACCTCCCTCAGTGTGATGAGTTGGTTATCGTCGGTCACAGCCTCGGGTCCCTAGTGGCTATAGACTTGTTGGATCAGTTGCCTCTTGGTGTAACGGTCAGACGTATCGTCACGCTTGGGAGCCCAGCTGGCCTGAAGGCGTTCCACGAAGGAAGCGATCGACTCCTCAGGGAGTTCCCCTACACTCACACCCAGTCATGGTTGAACGCCCTGTCGCCCCTCGATCCAGTGACGGGAGGCCGAGGTCTCACCTGGCTCTTTCCAGCCGCCCATGATGTGAGAGTGGACCTGCCCCCAGGGGTTCACGCGGCGGAAGCCTACCTCCGTAACTCGAAGGTTGCACTTGCGATAGGTGATGCCCTGTTCGGCCCGTTGGCCCCACCACCGACTCACCAGCCAGGGACCCCTGTCGAAGGACTGACCGCAACAGAAGCGGAAGCAGTATTTGCACTGGCATTCGCACACCTCACGGCACACGAGTTGGCACTTTCCGAGCCATCCCGTGCCGAGCGTTACACGAAGGCCCTAAAGATCGTGCAAAGGCAGGTAAGGGATACACTGGTGCAACTCGCTCTCGCGCAGGGCCGGCAGGTAGGACCCGAGGTTCTTTCGCTCGGATCAGGACAGCCGCCGGAATGCCCACGTGCCTGGACCTTTGAGGAGGCCGTGAGGCTTCTCGTCGTTACCGCAACCACGAATCTCGTCGCTCCGTGGGAGATAGAGTCACATACCGCGGCACGCAAAGCCCTTTCATCCGCTTCATTTGGTCTTGGGTTTGGTGCACAGCAAGGTGACAAGATAGCTCGGGCATTGGGCGAAGCGAGAAAGGCCTTGGACCTTGAGCGCGACGTGGCGTGGGAGCGACTGCTCCTGGGCGCCACCGGAGTGGCCCTCCTAATCGCAGCGCCGATAGGGCCTGCGCTAGCTGCCCCCGCGGGCCTCGCCGGGGCAGCCGCTGTCACGTCAGCCCTAGCGAAATTCGGGCCCGGGGGGATGATTGGTGGCATGGCATTCGCCGGAACCCTTGTGGGGACTGGTGCCCTAGCCGCCGCATCCGCGGCCCTCGTGGGAGCTCCCCGCGCGGTCATGGAGGTCGAGGTTGTGCGTCGTATGACGCACGCAAGGGCACGCAAACTGCTTGGCCTTCCACAGGATCTGTCCGATTGGTCGTTCCTCACTCAGATGGAGAGTGTGGCGAATGCGGAGTTGGGGCGGATCGTCGCATTTTCAGACAAGAATGCACCATCTGTGCGCGAGCTTCGCGCGAAGGTGGATCTGGTCACCAAAGCCATAAAGTGGATGATAGAGCGGGGACTGGACGTCCCCCCTCACACCGCCGACGCAAAAGACCCCGAATCCCCTCTCTCCCTCAGTCTAAGAAACCATCCGCGACTAGAGCGAGAAAGCGGCTCACACAAATCTTGATGCATCGGGGGTCGACCCCGGTCGCACACTCTAGCAATACTGCCTTCGCCGCGACGACGCTACCTGGTGCGCCGAGAGAACGTCTTCGATCATTCATGGCGCTCCAAGAGTTGCGCTTGCGACGATTGAGCTCAGCGACCAACCAGTCGATCCCACCCATATCGTCGTTCGGCAAGAACCTTGAGAGTTCTTGCACAGCCCGATCCTTTCAAGCCGCGCTTAGTTTCCTGTGCACCATGGAACCACAGCGCCTCGTACTGTCGATGGCAACGGCCTCGCCCACACTGCCAACGATTGAGTCAACAGCCTTCTTGGGAAGCATGCCCTCGATTGCAACCGGAGGGTTCTTGCAGGCTCTTGACCAAGCAGACAGCATGACGTATCTGTGCGCTCAATCTCCAGCCAAACGCTGACAACCGTTCTGCGCAACATTCCCCGACTCATCGCCATCTGAGAGCGCGAGGACTGGCAGGCTGGTTTCAGAGGCAGCGGAGTAGTGCTTGGATGACGACTTTGGATCGCCGGCCTGTGGGTCACCACACTCCCCCGGCTCGCCGAACAGCTGGCCTCCCCACGCCTGACCGCAGCCGGAGGTCGGCCGGCGACGCGCGCTCTCGTGGCGGCCACCGTCCTGGGCGTACTCCGGGACGACCCCGGCCTCTCTGGTGAGGTCGCCGACCATCCGTCCACCGCCCAGGCGCTGGCGCGGGCCCACCAGGAGCTGCGCGACGTCGATGACGTTGCGGCCGAGGCGGTCGCCGGCACCAGCGCCCTCTGCGCCGATGTCATCAGGGTCCACCGAGAGACCCGGGAGCGCCTGCGCGAACGGCACTACGACCAGACCGACCTGATCCTCGCTGCGGCCGGCATGGTCACCGAGGACCGCGCCGCCGCCCTGGGCAGCGTGGTGCTCTACCTCCCGCAGGACCTCACCCACGCTGAGGCGGAGCTCGCTCGCGCCCTCGCCCGGCTGACGGACTTCCACGTCATCGCCGGCCACACCAGGGACCCTCGCGCCGATGCCGCGGTCCTCGAGTCCGTCAGGGCGGTCGTGCCGGACGCTCCGCCCCACGGCCACGGCGTTAGGGATCGCATACGCCTGGCACACGTCGCCTCCATGGGCACCGGGCACGAGCGCGCCCTCGCCACTCGCCTGCCGGCCGTACCGCAGGTACTCCTCGGTCACAACGGCTTACCTGCGCCGCCCTGTCGGGACCTTCCTCCGGAAGGGCAAGCGGGTACTCCTCCACTGCGATGCGGCCCAGCACCGGACCCCCTGTGGCGGACACTCGTGTCCCCTGACGATCGGCGTGTGGCCGCGGGTCGGACCGTATCATCACCCGTCGGCGCCTAGAGTCTCAGCATGGAGTTGCAGACCATTGTCGAGCGCTACGCCGAGGCCATCGAACACGTCGACCTAAACATTGCCACGCGCGGGGTCAACACTCGTACGGGCCGCATCTACCGGCCCGGCTTCAAGTCCCTCAACGAGGAGCCAGCCGTTGACGCCGTGGACGACGCGTGGGAGCAGCTCCACCCGGGAGAGCGCGCTGTCCACATGATGAAGGTGCGCTACCCCGAACTGCCTGCCACGGCCAAGATCGACCACGTGATCACCTCGGACTCAGATGAGTTACAAATGGCCGAGCAGGACGAGTGGGGAATCGAGGTGAAACGCCTGCAGTTTGTGGGCGACAACGGTAAAGCCAACGATTACGCGACCTCCAAAGTGCTTTCGCCTTACCTAAAGGACCGGGGCGTTCTCCATGATGCCCTACGGCTACGCTATTACGGATTCACGAAGCGCGTCGCAGTTATTGCCTACTCGTTTGATTACGACTCTGACACCATGACCCGAGCAAGAGCCATCCATAGACACTCCGCAGAAGCCATGCATGTGCTCGACAACGTTGAAGAAGTTCTCCGCAAGAATGGAGGACACCTCAGAACCCGACCGCTCATCGAATTCGCCGACGCGATTATGGGGCTACGCGGTCTTAGCAGTGGCCCTAGGGCTCAAGCCGCATTCCAGGCGTGGAAGCACCCTGCTGGAGGGCGCGGGGTCGTCTTCGGATGGGAGGTTCGCCGCCCAGAGTTGGAGCCGGACTGGGACCCACGTCATCCCTGGTAGGCTGGACGCATCCGATCCAGAACGCCATCAGGGGACATCGGCGCGGACTGGACGGCATGAAGAATCCTCCGGCCTGCCGCCGACCGCTTCAGTATGTCCTCATCGCGAGCCACGTGCTCCCGCATGATGTGCCAGACCGCTCCCACGTTAACGCCGTTACCCATTTGCCTATAGGTCGCCGAAGGCCTCTGGTCCCCGAAATCGAACCAATCCGGCAGGCCCTGCAACCGCGCCGTCTCCCGCGGCGACAGCCGCCGTTCGCGAGGTCCGATAATGCTGGTCTGCGTGATAGCAACAAGGGCAGGCAGGTAGGTGGGCCGTTTTGCACGAATCCCCGATGGTCGGAAATGCATGACCGTATCCCAGAGTCGAGGCGTGTCCTGGGCCTGCCACTCAAGTTTCCTCCTCGACGGAGGAAATGCATCGGTGTAAACACCGAACCTCTGGGCCCATTTATCTATCCAAGTTCGATGTGCGTCATACAGCGCATAGTTCTTCGCCAAGTGACCGGCCTTCCAGTCCGGCAGCTCAGGATCATCAGCTTTCAGATCCCATGCGCTAGGGACATAGCCGAAGTAGTTGATGACCCGGTCATAGTCAGTCCATGAGTCTGCCCATATCGGGAATCCCGGAGGGCGTCGTCCCTGACTGGCCTCGTACCATGTCCGAACCCACTCGTCCCAAGCGTCGATCCAGAGCCTCTCAGTGTCAGTGAGACCGCAACCTTCGACAACGTGCGTGTCATCAAGGAGGTCGTCCAGATGCCACTCGAGTCGCGGGTCCCACCCATCGATCTCGTCACTAGAGCCTGCGACGGGGTAGACCGGTATATCGCTCCCGATGCCTTGAGGATTGTGCGTAGCCGTGATGAAGACTCGCTCTCGCACCTGAGGACGCCCCCCGCGCCACGGAGGAAGGAGGTGCGGCGAAAAGACAGCTGGCACGTCTGAGACTCGGTAGCCTAGGTCGCGTAGGGTTTCGATGATGACCTGCCATTCGTGCCTGTGGCGGGGCCCCGCAAGGTTGCGGACATTCTCGAGCAGGACAACTTTGGGTCGGCGGGCCTCAATAATGGACGCTATGTTCCAAAAGAGCGTGCCCCGGGTCTCATCCATACCCCGTTGAGCGCCAGACTTACTGAAGGGCTGACATGGAAATCCTGCTGTCAGGACGTCATGCGCTGGGACATTCATGAGACCTCTGTCGAGGTCTGCATCCTCCGTGATGTCGCCGAGCGGGTCGTGGCCCCAGTTCCGCCTGTAGACCTTCGCGGCTGCTGGGTCGATCTCCACGGCGTAAACGCAAGCACCGCCAAACGCCTTGAGAGCGGCGTGGAAGCCGCCGACGCCAGCGAACAGGTCGACGAAGCGGAACGAGGCAGCTGCATCGGGCATGCGGACAGCTTACGGCACGGGTCTGACGTGACCTGTCATTGCCTGCGGCGTGTCGGACTGACGTTCGAAGTTCGCACCTGTCGACGTCCCCATCACTTCTCAGCGCGGAGCATGGCTGGCAGGCTCCATTCTTGTGACTGATTCATGGGCCTCCAGTGAGCGGGTCCGGGCAACCATGCAGCGCAACCGTCGGCGAGACACCGCGCCCGAACTTGCAGTGCGACGGCTGGTGCACTCGAAGGGACTCCGCTACCTCGTGGACGCGCGCCCCCTGCCGAGCTTGAATCGGCGCGCCGACCTGGTCTTCCGCGGGCCCAAGGTGGCCGTCTTCATCGATGGGTGCTACTGGCATGGCTGCCCTCAGCACGGGACAACCGCGCAGACGAACTCCGAATACTGGCGAGACAAGATCACTCGCAACCAAGCTCGCGATGTGGAGACCGATGCCCTCCTGGAGGCAGCCGGTTGGCTGCCCCTGAGGTTCTGGGAGCATGAGCCGCCGTCCGACGTGGCGTCTCGCATCGTCTTCGCCCTCGAGCGCCGCTCACAGGGTCGGCCGGATCGACCGCCCGACGCCTGAGCCAGGCTTCCTTGACTTCAGGCTGGGGGGCTGGGCAACGGCCAGATGGGCGAATTCCAACTGGCACGAATGACGTTCTCGCTTCCGGCTGGTACCAGACGGGAGAGCGCCAGCCGAGCCCCCGGTCGAACCCAGGCTCCGGCGGGAAGACGGGTCACGATGACTCCCCCTTCAGGGGCCGTATAGGGGTCCTGCTGCTCGACCATGAGATCCGTCCACGAGTCACGAAGCCGCACATCCGTGACCACCCCGTCGACCAGAGAGAGCGCGGGGTAGGGAGGGTGCCGGTCCTCGCTACCACTACCAAGCGAGCCCCAGTCCCGCCTTAGCACCGGACAGACGACCTGGAAGGGACACCATGCGCAGCGAAGCGGATCAGCCTCAACCTCGAGCCTTCCGTGACCGATCGCGGTGTTGTACGAAACTCGATCGGCGACCGCTTGCTGTCGAACCTGGTGCACGTCGGTTGGCGAATAGTCGATCGCCAGGGGGGCACCCTGCAGAGGGGCGATCTCCAATCTTGGCCACTCCCCGTAGGAAGCCTCTACGAGCCCCGCGTAGAAGAGCATCTGGAGGCGGTGCAGCAACGCGAGATCCTTACGCGATCTCCCAACTCCGGACTTGACATCGACAATGACGAGTGCGTCGCCACGTCGCTCCAGACGATCAAGCCGCCCCCATAACTGCCTCCGCGGGTCCTTCAGTGTCACCTCGATAAGAGTTTCGCCCTCATTCGGTGGATCTGGGCTAGGCGGGGGACCTTCGCCGGCCGCGGGCGCCGCGGCCATGTCCACTTCATCCGGCCATGAGACACCCGTCGATGACGACCATTCACGCGTCACCTTCTCCCTTGCGAGGGCGACATCCCGCCAGGCTCGCACCAAAGGAACTTGCGCCGGAGCCCACTCGGCCTGGAGGCGGACCCTTTCCGCGCTCAGGAGCTGGTCGAACTGTTCGCGAATCCAATCCGGACTGGGTTTGGCCCTGCCGTCGCGTAGTCCTTTAGCAACAACCTCGCCAAGTCGGTGGCGTGCACTGCCAATGGCGGCAGGGACGCTCCCGCGCTGCAACACACGCGTGCTCTCCTCCGCAGCGAATGCAGCCTTCAGAGCACAGGCACGCAAGCGCGACCACACCGAGAACGACAGCTCGGCAATGGGCGTGAGCCTCAAGTCCTCTGTCGTGATGCCCCTCACTGGAAGAACCGCACGAGCACGCGGGCCGGGCTGAGAGACAGTTCGAATGCGTCGGACATGATGACGTTTGTCAAGCCCTCCTCCTCGAGGCTCACGACCACCTCTGCTTGCTCGTTCGTCATGTGGTGAACGTCGCGCCACCACAGAGGATGGCCGATGATGACCGCCGACTGACGCCGTTCAGCCTTGCCCTTGAGCACCGGGATGCCGTGGATCGTTTTCAGCGTCATCTCGTCGTCGAAGTGACGGGCAATAGCCATCGCCCGGTCTTCTCCCAGACCGAGCCACCGTTCCATCCGAAGAGGCTCACCAGCGGCGAGGTCAAGCATGTCCAGGGCTAGACGCCAGTCAAGACCCGAGTGGTGCCGTCGGTTGTCCCAGGATCGCAAGCAGTCGGGGCATGACGGCATGCATGTATCCCGATGACGAGCGTCATTCTCGTAGAGTTCAGTGAGGCGCTTGCGGCCGTCTGAGAGCAATCGCTCAAACACCTCAGGTCGACCGAGCTCCGCCGCGTACCCGGCTCCGTTGTCGAGTGCGTCAGCAATGAAGACCCTGGCAGACGGACCCACCTCGGTCGGGAATCGACTGAGGTCGACCACGAGTTCATCCGGGCTGACCTGGAGTTCAAGCTTGCTTACTCGTCGCAGGACCTCAGCGAACGAGCGGTGGGCGGCCACGCTCGCGGGCGCGATGCTTCGGTCGTATGGCACGAGCCCGGTGGCCGGGGCGAGGGACCTCTCGCCGTCCAACTCAACCGTGAGGACATCGGTGACCCGTATCTCCCCGATGGCCACACTCCGCGGGTTAGCACCCTGCGAGGGGGGGCGCCACTCCCCTAGATCGTGTGGCCGGTAGAGCCAGTCGTCCGTGGCGACATAACTGTCGCCCTGCCGGACGACCGTGAAGAGCGACCCGTTGTTGTCGTTGTACTGAACCAACCTCTGCTGCTCGAAGATCTCCAAGCGGGCGGCCCTGACTCGCTCTTCGCGCTCAGCTGGCCTTACGACGGAGAGCGAAGCGTCGGACACCCGGGTGACCTCGTCGTTCTCATCGCGATAGTCGACAGGATCGTAGGTCGTCCGGAACCCCAGAGGCTGGTGCAGCGGGAAGACCCGCACAGCGTTTCCGCATATGCGACACGATTCGGAACTGCTGCCCAATGCCACGTCAAGGCACTCGTCGCACACTGACGTTTGGACAGGTGGACCGAGGGGGTCGGTGATCGGTACCGCTTGATTGCCGCGAACGTCATAGGCAACGAACCCGACCGCCGTGTGGAGCAGTTTGTCCTTGACCACCTGGGCACCCGGAGCGAAGGCACTGATGGCGATACCCAGAGGCCTGTCCGAGACGATAGCCCGGTCCAGGTCACCCTTCTTCACAAAGCTCCCGTAGAGATGCCGAACCTTACTGGGGAAGCCAAACATCGGGAGTACCCCGCTGGCCGCGAGTAAGGAACTGAGTTCCTCGTCTGGAGCCTGGTTTTGCTCCGCTTGTCGCACGGCCTCGTCAATCTCACCGACGAGTGAGTCGGAACCCTGACCGCGGCACCACTCCCGGAGGGCATTCCGCTCGCTCGGGGACAGACCCGTGTATGCCGAGAGCCCGTCGATCACCTCGTCCACCTCCGACGCGCTGGCAAGCCATGCTCGGACGCCCGGCGCGAAGCGTGGCCACTCGGTTCGACGTCCGAAGGTGCCGTGAAGGCTGTCCTTCGTCCATCTCGGACTCGAATCGAGCGCCGCGAAGGCGCGGCGCAGCAGCTCTGCTGCCACAACACGCTGCACGATGCGCGGCCTTCCTAGGTCGAGGAACGGCTGAGCTGGTTCGTCGCCGTTCATCTTCCACGGGCTACGGAAGTAGTCGTCGTCGTGAGACCGGTCTCGTCCGACGGTCAGGGCGTACGAGAGCGCCTGCCCTGCTCGACCGGCCCGCCCAACTCGCTGCTGGTAGTTGTATCGCTGGGGCGGGACGTTGGCCATCACCGTTGCCTGTAGCGAGCCAATGTCGACACCGACCTCCATCGTCGTGGTCACGCTGAGCACGTCGATAGGTGTCGTGAGTTCATTCTCGGCTGGCTTAAGCAGGACGCCCTTGAACGCCCGCTGTCGCCGCCTCTGCTCAGACAGCGGCTTGGTCTGTCCGGTGAGCTCCTCGACATGCAGGCGGGCTGTTCGCTGGTTAGCGAGCCAGCCTATGTAATCGCTGTCGCTGTCGTCCCGAGGCTCCTCGATCAGCCTAGAAGCCCCGCAGTTTGCGTTGGCGCAGACACCAGCACTGGGGTGGAGATGCACATACTGACACCGCTGGCAGCGCCACACACGGGGCCCAGCCTGCACGAAACGGAGGCCGACGCCCGTCCGACCCGTGGCTAGTACCCATTCGTCGTCGTTCTTCAGTAGCCCAAGTCGCTTGAGGGCGCCGTGAGCCCAACTTGTGAGTTCGTCGCTCGATGCTCCAGTCCGCTGGGCGAGGACGCCCAGGTAGTGCTTCGCCCCCTGCGGGAGACTCGTGGCGGAGTTTTCTGGACTGTCAAAGCGGTAGCCCCGTCCAAGCAGCCGGATAACCGAGCGCAGCGCCTCTCGGCTCGTCTGAGCCTCGAGTCCCGGGACATTCGGGGGCGCAACGAGCGTGTCTACGAAGGCCACTCCGACAGACTCGAGGTCCCTTCGCGCACGGTCGAACACGGCCTCGCTCACCCCGATCGAGAGTCGGTGCATATAGAACTCCCCGTGATCGCCCTTGTCGGCGGGCGATAGCGGGTTCCAGAGGCTCGGACTTGGTGGCTGGAAGTATCTGTACCAGGAGTGTCCACCACGCTGCTGGACCTTTGCCCCCGGTCCAGCCGGGTTAGACCCCAGCTTGACCATCTCCTCAGCCACATGGGCGAGAACGTCGGTCCACGTCCGCGCTGATTCGCTGGCCTCATCGTCGCGCGCTGCTTTGATGAGCTCGTGGACGTGCTCTGGCACTGGAAAGTTGAGGTCTGCGGCGGTGTTGAGAACCTGGCAGGCCTTATAGAGGTCTGGCTGAGCGGACCTGGCTTCCTCGGCGCGGGCCTTCTCCTGCGCGGGCAGGGGCACCCCATTGAGGTCATCGAGAAGGATGTCGACGATGGATCGTTGCGGCTCTGAAAGAGCTGCACGGATGAGCTGTCTTATCTGATCCCGGTAGTGATTGAGCGCTACGCCCGCCGCGGTCTTGGCGGCATCGTCGCGGCTGTCCGTAAAGATGAGCGTACGCGCGTCAGCGGCAGTGCCGAGTCGACGCCGGAACTCTCCCAGGAAGACCTCTAAGGCAGCGGAGGCACCCGCTGTGTGTGCCCGAATCGGAGTGCGGATCTCGCCCCGCTCGAACTTCTCGAGGTCCTGGCTCGTGCGGCCCTTCTGGCCACAGGCGGGGCAGCGGTCAGGGAGGGCTGGGATGCGCACCCCCGTCTTTTCATTCTTCAGCTGATTGGCGGGCTCGATAACCCAACCCGGCACCCACCCGTCCTCCGGAGGGCCCACCTCGAGTTGCCCCGTGCGAGGATCCAGGCTCGCCGAAGAGAACCGGAACTTGCGGCTTCCGGTCGTGAAGGTGTCTGTGTGTTGCGGAGCTCGCCGTGGAGCGGGCCAGAACCACCGGTACTCCTCGCGGCTCCGCTTAAAGACCAACTGGGGGTTCCGGTCCGGAACATGCGGTGATGAGCTGGCGAGGAACTCGCTCCGATCTCCGTCCCCGTCCTCGATGAGGTCGACGAAGCCCCCGAGGCTGACATCTCCGCACTCGTAGCAGTACAGGAGTTCGAGCACACGGGAGCCGCAGTGCACGCACACGGTCGCCGGGCGCTCGAACAATGCCCCCACTGGAGCGCTGGCCCCCTCCGGACGCCCTGGACATGAAGGGTTAGCACACGCCCACATACCACGCATAGTGCGAACGAAGTGATGCGAGCGAAGTTGCGTCTTCCTCTCGCTCGGTGGCGTATCGCTGAGCCACTCCAGCAACCGTGATATTCCTGCTAGCCCCTCGTCCGGCTGACCGAAGACGCGCTCAGCCACCGCGGAGATTTCCGTCGCTCTCAGCCGCCCCTCCGGGCGGTCCTCGTAGCAAGCCGCCGCGATGGCATCTGACACTGTCAGAGCAGAGCCAAAGGCGGACAGTTCGGAGGCGGCGAGAACGGCCTCTCGATTGAGGACTGTCATGTTGGGCCGCCTTGGTGACCCCTCGGTCACCATGAAGGAGGAACGGTCTACCCCGAAGAACTGCTCGAGGTAAATCCGCCCAGCCTCCCCGGTGCTGAGAGAGGCGCTCGTAGCGATGATTCGCAACTGAGGGCTGTCGGGCTGCAACCCGAGTCGCCGCAAGGTGTTGCGAAGCACCATGGCGACCTCGCTTCCCGAGGTGCCGCGTTGCAGGTGGAGCTCGTCGACGACAACGGTGAAGACATTGCCCGTGTCGGCCCTAAGCCAGGCCCTCGTTGCGGCAAAGATGTTGCTCTCCTGCTCGCGCATAAGCACGGCGTTCAGCATGGAGAAGTTCGTCACTAGGATGTCAGGCGGACGTAGAACCATGTCCCAGCGCACGAGCATTTCGCTGTGACGAGGGTCAGGGAAAAGCGAGAGCTTGTCCTCGATGAGTCGCTCGCGCTCGCTAGCGTCCAGACTCTGGAGGTCAGGGTCCCTCTCGAGCGAGGCCCGCATGCGGTCGTACTCCTCGGCGGATTCCCGGACATCTACGGCCACCCGCTTGGCCTCGCTCGGCTTGCTGGGGAGGTTCACCGTCCCGAGCGTCGCCCCGGTCAGACGCCCGAACCAGAGGGGCACGCCAGCCGCTCCCAGGCGGTGCACCGCCTTGCGGAGCCGCGCCATCTGGTCTTCCACCAAGGCGTTCGTCGGATAGAGCACCAAGGCCCGGAGCGCAGCCGGCCTTGATTCGGATGCGCGCAGGCTGGCGCCGGGTGACCAGCCCCCGGAATCCCACCACCTGTTTGCGGCCGGCTGCTGCTTCCACGAGGCAGCTTCATTGGCCAGGCGGAGCAGAAGCGGCAGGAGGAAGGCCTCAGTCTTACCTGAACCCGTCCCTGAGGTGATGACGGGGTTGCGCCCCGCGGCCATGCCCTGACTGAACGTTGCCCTCACGGCGTCCGCCTGGTGAGGCCGTAGCCGGACGTCCTGACCGGGAGGGGTGTAGTCTCCAAAGAGGACACGCCCAACAGTCCCGGCAATGTTGTCAGGAATCCCGACCGACCGCGTCACGGTCAGCAGGTCCTCGGTGGCCTCGTAGGTCAGAACGGGCTCGAGGTAGGGCGGTGTCGAGAGCAATCCATTCTCCAGCAACAGTCGACGACGTTCGGCCATGAGGGCCTCGTCCCTGAGCCAGTAGGCCGTGTCGATGTACCGGAGGTACGCCTCGGTGAGAGCACGGTTCAACGCGACGGGTTCAACGGCGGACATCACGACCAGCCTTTCAGGAGCGAGACGAGTGCAGTCGCAGCGTCAAGGTCGACGTCGGCGTAGGCGATGAGGCTCTTACCCTCGACCCGTGCGGGGGGTCGTCCATTGAGCAGGCACAACGCCCGACCATAGAGACCTGGCAGGTAGGCCCCCAGGGGCACGTACAGCCTGCGTGCGCCTTCGTCATAGCCCACCAGCGGGCGCCCGGTGCATGCCAGATGCTTAACGAGGCTCCAATCACCCCGCCGGATGGTTCCGGTTGCGACGTCCGCTTCCCCACGAATGAAGTACTCAGATACAAAACCGGTGCGTTTGCGGTAGGCGCCCGGGGCATTGGCCGACTGCACGTAGACCCAACGCGCCTGGTTGGCGTCAAACCACTCGACGTCGTAGAAGCCCTCCGCACTAACCGTGCCGAGCCCCTCCAACGCATCCTGCAGCGGCGGAAGAAGAGCAAGGAGTCTCCGGCCGGCGTCAGGCAATACAACCGCGGCCATGTCCTCAGCGAGCCCTCGGGCGCCTCTCTCATCAAGATCCCGGACCACACGCCTCGGTATCCAGTCGTTCTCGTCTGTCTCCACCCGAGCCCCATAGTCGGCGGCGACCTCAGGGAGTGCAGCGATGTCGCTCTTGCTCCACGCCCCCACAATCAGCCAAGAGCCGTCCGACAAGCCAGCGATGGAACGCGGGCTCATTTCCCACCGCACAATGTCGAAGCTAGCCTTGTCCCTAACAACGGCAATGTGACCTAACGCCTCGAGCACGCGGACGATTTCGTCAACTGTCAGAGCGGAGTCGTGAACCTGCCGCACTACCCGCGCGAGCTCCGCGTCGGTACCACCGCCCAGCCATGTCAGAGCATCCATAAGCGTGACGCCCGAGATTTTGGAGGTGCCATGCCCGAAGTCGAGGTGTCGCAGCCGCGCTTGCGCAGGAGGCTGAGGTGAGGTGTCGTGCTTCTGCTTGCCCTTCGGGCTGTAGAGCCTGACCCGGCCGCATCGTCGGCAGACGCCTCGATTCCTCTTCATTCCTGTGCGGTGCACCTCGATCTCCCAGTAGTGAGAGCCAGTGACCGCGCAGCTGTCCACGGCTGGCGGCGCCGTCAGCGTTCTGGTCCCGTAGGCTACCGGCTCCGCACTCCACCACACCGGCTCTGGCCCGGTCTTCGAAGACGGGCGCGCCGTGCGCGAGCCGACCACCGGCGAGACAGCTTCGCCATCAGCCACTGGAGAGGCTGTCAGGGCGCCCAGGGCATCCGCAAGGACGTAGGCCACAGGCTCATAAGCGGTGCGGATCCTAGGCTCATCAGAGTCAACGAGGGCCAGAGTTGTGATCGACCGGTGAGTCTTGCGCCCGACGTGAGCAGTCAACTCCGCTCGATACGTCCCTGGCTGCAATGAAAGCGCTCGCGTCGAGGCCGTGATCTCGTCCGCCGGTCCGCCCCAGGTACTCACAGTCTCATCCGAGTCTGATGATCTCAGTTCGAGGTGAAGGTCGCTGGCACTTGGAGCCGAGCCCTTGACCGTCAGCGGGACGTCGACGTGCCAGCGGACTGCATGACCAGGCAGGCGCAGGCCGCCGGTCACAATCAGGGTGGATGTCTGCGCCGGCTTAAGCGGCTCAAGTATGGCCTCATCTCGTGTGTGGGAGCGCACTACTGTGACATCCCTGTACAGCACCCAGCCATCCGGGAGGCCAGGCAAATCAGCGTCCTTCGAGAACCCCTCCTCCGCGACCTCAGCCAATAACCGTTCGAAGTCCATGCCGTGAGGGCCCGTGAGGCGCTTGGCCTTGGTGTTTACGAGCAGGAGATGGGGCTGGAGCATCCGCACACGGTCGACCTCGACGTACTGGCCCGCCTCGTCGATATAGCTCATGACCACCAGAGGCTGCGGCCGGCGCGAGGCCATTGCCGGGCGGTTCGAAGGTTCCTGTGGTCGAGCCTTCAGCTCGCCCGTGAGGAGCGACTCGGCATCAACATCCTCGACAAACTCGGGCGCGAGGAGCCTGTCGCTGATGGGCCCCAGCCGAACTAGCGGCTGCTCCGGTGCCGATTCGATGACCCACTCTCGAGGCAGACCGTCAGTGCCCCCTGAATGACCGCGCAGGGCGAATCCCAGCCTGAGCCGCTTGGCGTTCAGTCGTTTGGTGATCCGGGCGGTCAGAAGAAGGCTATGCGACACCTTCTCCCCAGTCTGTCCGACGTCAAGAGTGCCGTCCCACCGCTCCAACTCGAGGATCGCAGTGTCCGTAACCACCTCGCGGCCTGCGGACGACCGCCAGAGCTTCTTGAGTTTGGCTGATGCGCTGACCGTTTGGATCCAGCGTCCGAGCAGCCGCGCCATGTCCTCGGAGGTGAGCCGAAGGCCTGGTTCGAGGTCGGTTTCCGCGAAGAAGTGCCTGAGTTTGCGGCGATCGGCCGCCGTAATAAGCGCCTGTGATAATGGAATGCCTACGTATCTGTGACCGATGGCCTCCGCCGTCGGCAGGCCGATCTGACCGTCCAGTGCTGCGAGCCAGTTGTTCAGCCCCAGCCAGAACCGTTCGCTCTCACGTCGGAAGCTGTTCTCCATGCGCTTCCGATCAGCTGCGGGGATCGACAGGATCTGCGCCAAGCGGGGGTAGTAGGCAGTAGCCCGAAACTCCTCGTCATGCTCCATCAACTCCGCGGCCCGAGCGAAGACTGCGAGGAGTGCCAGGACGGGTGGTGGATCGTCGACGCTGGCCCCGCGCCGCAGCATCCGCCCATGCCACACGTCCAGACGCTCGCGATGTCGCGAGAAAACACTGCCCCAGTCGCTCGTGTCCCCAAGCACTAGGGTTTGCCGGACGGCGGTGCACAGTTGGTCCGCAAGCGCGCTGGGTTCGGCAGTGATTCCTAGGCGCTTCCCGATGCGTGCGAGGAGTTCATCCTCCACGTCGAGATACACGGGCTGGTGTGCAGACTCGGGGGTGTACACGACGGCGGCAAGGGCTGAGTTCCACTCGTCGTAGGCCTGCCAGACGCCTCCACCCGCATCGGACGGATTCGGCCGGGCGGATGGCTTGGGCACGAGACTGGAAGCCGCGCGCGCTGGGGAAGGCCTCTGCGTGGATCCTTTGGAGGGGCTCGCCGTGGTAGGCGGCCTGACGCTCGAGCGCGCTGTTTGTGACGCAGCAAAGATTCGGGACATCACAGCGCCAGGCGAGGGAACAGACGCGGAGACCGGGCGCGCTGGTTTTGGCGCCCTAGCACCGCACAGGGCACACGTTGACCGCGCTAGTTCGTGAATGCAGAGGTCGTCATACACGTTGCTTCCCCTCGGACGTATTGACCCTCGGACGCGCCCCGCAAGGCCGGTCACGGCGTCCTTGCCGAAGCATGGCCACACCGTACACATGTCGTCCGACACTTCTGCGTCGCGGTCCTCGTCCAGCGTTTCGGGTGCCCGTGCGCAGCACGGCTTGCCCCTGTCGTCCTGACTTACTCGCACTAGAGGAGTCGGCCAACTGGCTAGCGGACGAGCGCACACAACTAGCCACAACCGATGGTTTTCAGGTCCGGAGACGTGACCTCTCCGCATGCGGTGATACGCCACCTTGGCGTGGGCGACACCGATAGGAGCAGCTGTCTTCCGACGCGCGTCGAAGCTCCGAGCGTGTCGGAGCCGTGTGGTAGGCAGAGGTCGTGCCGAAAATTGACCTCGAATCTCTGAACGAGAGCCATGCCGCCCGGCTCGAATGGTTCCGGCGGCGGGCTGGTACCACTACGGGTTACCCAGCACCGCTTGCCGACGGGTCATTCCTTGTGACTCGCCCGAAGGGCATCTACAAGCCTCGTGACCTCGCCTACGCCCTCAGTATCCGGATCCACCTCGACAGCCCCTATCCGGATGGCGAGATCTACACGCGTGATGACGGAACCTGGTACTTCGCATACCACCAGGAGAATGCTGATCCTGATCTCCGGGATCGGGAGTATACGAACCGGGCGCTCATGCAGTGCATCGCTGACCGCGTCCCGGTGGGCGTGCTGAAAGAACGGGTACCGGACCGCACAAACCGCGACACCTACGCGGTTCTAGGGCTCGCTGTCCCGGTAGGTTGGGAGTCCGGATACTTTCTCTTCGAGGGTGTACGACCAGACGGAGCCTGGCGCGACGGAGACACGGCCTCTGACGTACTTGTCGCGGACGCTGAGAGGGATCTTGCGAGCGAGGCCGAGCGGGCACCCGGGGACGACTACGACGCTCGCCGGCGTGTCATCCGTCAGATCGTCGCCCGACGCGGACAGCCCAAGTTTCGGGCCTCGCTGCTAGCCGCCTACTCGGGACGATGCGCAGTCACGGGCACCGACACCGAGGCTGTGCTTGAGGCTGCGCACATTCAACCGTACCGAGGTCCAGAGTCCAACGTCGTTTCCAATGGCCTTCTTCTGCGCGCCGATATCCACACGCTCTTCGATCTGGCGCTTCTTGCCATCAACCCCAAGGACAGCAAGATCTCGGTTTCTAAGACACTCGCGGGATCCATCTACGCCGCGCTCGACGGCCAAACTTTACGCGCACCGACCACGGGAGTGCGCCCCTCCACCGCCGCCTTACAAAGCGTCTGGAATCGCTTCCTCGACGCCGAGCAGGCGCGCTGAGATTGCGTGCCGCCACCATGCTTGTCGCGAGCCGAGTCGCCCTTGATTCGTGCGACTGCGTATGAGGTGGACCCGCCACTAGCAGAGTGATGGTTTCGCCAAGCGGTCATTCGGAGCCCGCGGCTGCGACTTGAAGTAAGAAACAGGAGGACTTTCCGTGAGGCTCCCACCAGCTCCTCAGTGAGGGAGCATAATGGGCTGCTCCGGACGCGGTAACCAGCGACCTGCTGGGAGATACCGGTGTGTTCTGTCGTGCTGTAACGGAGGCTCGATATGGCCCCAACCTGGGATGCCGACTGGGAACCAGCCCCGGACTCTCCCATGGCCGAGTGGATACGGCTGGACTGGTACGAGGCCCAGGAGGAGTGGCTCGCCCAGCACCTCGCATCAGGAGGATCGGTCGATGACATCGAGTTGGTCCACCTGGACGTCGAGCATCCCGGGATGCTGCGTTCGGCTCGCGAAGCGGCCCTGAGGGCCATCCGGGACGTGCGCGAAGGCCTCGCTCGGGGCACCTATGACGCCGAAGCGGCCCTGGCGCGGTGCCGGGCTCGAGCTGTCGAACGGGCGGCGACCGAGATCGTCAACGCAGCGGCCATCTCTCCCGGGCAGTACGTCCCCCCTACGGTTCTCACCCTGGAGGACGTCAACCCGAGCGTGGCCCAGCTCTTTGTCCCGGAGCCCTTCATCTTCCCGCGAGACGGCCTGGCCGAGCCGGAGATCCTGGACGAGGTGGAGGTGAGCCTGCGTGGTCGGCTCGTCGCCCGCGGTCACGGGGTGGTCGATCTCGACATCACGGTGGACGGGCCGTGCCGCGTCACGCTGGCGGACTTCGATCACAACGAGCGCTGCTACGCCATGAGGCTGATGTGGCGTCATGCCGAGGTGCTCGGTGGCGTCCGCGCTGGATGGTTGACGCGATACGAGAACATCGGCTGGGCCCTCACCACCGCCGAGGCCGCTGAGGTCGAGCCGCCTCCCTACAGGGATTGGCCCACGGAACGGGAGCTCTTTGTGGTGGACACGGATGCCGGCCCGTTTGTGTGGTTCCAGCGCGGTTCTGACCCGGCCGAGCCGGACATCTACCTCCTCGTCGACACCGATCTCCGACCTTGCGGCGTCGTGCTCGACACCACGGCGGTGATCAGCCTCGCCGAGGCTGATGAAGAGGAATGCCGAGACGAGACGGATTGAGGGTGCTGGATCCCGCGATCGCCCAAAGTCCGCGGAACTTGACTTTGCGTCGTCGCGAGCCTTCCATTGCCTCCACCGAGGGAGGGAGAGCAATCGTGCTCAATAGGAGAAGGCGGCACAAATCGGTCACCGGCGTCGGAGTCGGCCTCGTCGTCGTCATGGGAATGGCGGTTAGCGGCTGTGCGGGCGGAGCGTCCGCGAACGTGGCTGGCGCCGCCGTGACCACGGTCACGGGCCCCACGGTCACGGTGACGGCCACGGTCACGAGCCCGCCCGAGACGATCACCACGACTGTGACGGCAACAGCGGCCCCGGAGACGGTCACCAAGACGGTCGAGCCCGCGACGGTCACCGTGACCGAGACGCAGACGGTGACGGCCACGGGTCAGATTGCCGGCTTTGTCGGCGGTGGGGGCGGCGGCAGCGGGAGTGGGGGCGGGAGCGACAACGGCGGTGGCAGTGGAGCGTCCTCCGCGCCGGTCGGGGGCTGGAAGAACTGCTCCGAGGCCCGGGCTGCGGGCGCGGCGCCCGTCTACAGGGGTGACCCGGGCTACCACAAGAGGCTCGACCGCGACGGCGACGGAGTCGGGTGCGAGTAGGCGAACCGTGGCCGACCGTACGCCTTCGGTGGGCGGCGTACGGTCGGCTGAGCCTGGATGGACTCCTCGAGGTTGTCGGCCAGCTCAAGTCGCAGGACCCGCTGCACCCGGTCACCGTTCTCGTCCCGAACAACGTTGCCGGCCTGGTCGCCCGTCGGCACCTTGCCCGGGGCGCCTCGACCGAGCGTCCTGCCATCGCCGGTCTCTGGGTCACCACACTCCCCCGGCTCGCCGAACAGCTGGCCTCCCCACGCCTGACCGCAGCCGGAGGTCGGCCGGCGACGCGCGCTCTCGTGGCGGCCACCGTCCTGGGCGTACTCCGGGACGACCCCGGCCTCTCTGGTGAGGTCGCCGACCATCCGTCCACCGCCCAGGCGCTGGCGCGGGCCCACCAGGAGCTGCGCGACGTCGATGACGTTGCGGCCGAGGCGGTCGCCGGCACCAGCGCCCTCTGCGCCGATGTCATCAGGGTCCACCGAGAGACCCGGGAGCGCCTGCGCGAACGGCACTACGACCAGACCGACCTGATCCTCGCTGCGGCCGGCATGGTCACCGAGGACCGCGCCGCCGCCCTGGGCAGCGTGGTGCTCTACCTCCCGCAGGACCTCACCCACGCTGAGGCGGAGCTCGCTCGCGCCCTCGCCCGGCTGACGGACTTCCACGTCATCGCCGGCCACACCGGGGACCCTCGCGCCGATGCCGCGGTCCTCGAGTCCGTCAGGGCGGTCGTGCCGGACGCTCCGCCCCCGCCGAGCCGCTCAGCGAGGACCGTCGACCGCGTCGCCCACGCCTCAGACCCCGACGACGAGGTCCGCTACATCGTCCGCGAGGTGGTCAGGACGCTCGAGACCACCCCTGCACACCGGGTCGCGGTCCTGTATGCCGCACGCGACCCGTACGCGCGGCTGCTCCACGAGCACCTGGCCCTCGCCGGCGTCGAGGTCAACGGCCCCGGGGTTCGACCCGTGTCCGAGCGCGGTGTCGCCCGGCTGCTCATCGGGCTTCTGGAAGCAGGGCGGACGGGCTACCGCCGCGCCGACGTGCTCCGCACCCTCGGCGAAGTCCCGGTGGCAACCTTCGAGCCCGGAGACGACGGGAAGCGCCGGAGGGTGAACATCCCGCAGTGGGAGCGCCTGACCCGCGAAGCCGGCGTGGTCGCGGGCGACGACTGGGAGGAGCGCCTCGGCTTCGTCGTCCAGTCCCTCGAGCAGCGCCTGTGCCAGGACGGGATCACCGACGCAACACGGACGCGCCTGTCGCGCGACCGTGAGGCGACCGACGTGATGCGACGGTTCATCACCTCGCTTCGGGCCCGCCTCTCCGCCGTGGCCTCTGCACAAGACTGGTCGGAGGCGGCGACCCTGCTCCAGGAGCTCCTCGACGATCTCATCCCCTCCACCACCCACCGGGACCTGCCGGTCGCCGAGCAGCACGCCCTGGTCTCGGTCCGTGGCGCACTGGGCCAGCTGCGCGCCCTGGACACGACGCCGACCACCCCGACGCTCACCGGCTCGCAGGAGATCCTCGGTCACGAGCTGGAGGGTGCGGTTCCCCGCGTCGGCACCTTCGGACGCGGCGTCTTCGTCGCCCCGGTCACCCAGTCGGTCGGCCTCAACGTGGACGCACTCTTCGTCGTGGGCCTGGCCGAGGACCTCTGTCCCGGCCCCCTGCACGAGGACTCCCTGCTGCCCGAACGGGCGCGTGCGGCGAGCGGCTGGGCCCTGCCCAGCATCCGCCGCCGCATGGACGCCACCCACCGCGCGCTTCTCGCCGCATTCGACTCCGCCACGCACGTCACCGCTTCCTTCCCCCGCGGCGACCTGCGCCGCCAGGCCCACCGCCTGCCGTCCCGCTGGCTGCTCCCCTCGCTCCGCGCCCTCAGCGGCGACCCACACCTGCCTGCCACCGAGTGGGAGCGTGGCGCGACGAGGTCAGCCCACGCGATCGACGGCTCGCCGTCCTTCGCCGCGAGCCTGCAGACCACTCCGCATCCGGCCACCGAGCAGGAGTGGCGGGTCCGCGCGCACGTCGCCCGGGTCGCGCCGCAGGATCCTGCCGTCAGGGCCACCCGGGAGCTCCTGCGCGCCCGCCGCAGCCCTGCGTTCACCCGGTTCGACGGCAACCTCGCCGGTGTCGCGGGCCTCCCCGACTACGGGGCCGGGGCCGCACCCGTCTCCCCCACGGCGCTGGAGAGCTACGCCTCCTGCCCCCACGATTTCTTCGTCCGCCGCCTGCTCAGGGTCGAGCCGGTCGAGGTGCCGGAGGAGATCATCACCATCAGCGCCGCCGACCAGGGCACGCTCATCCACGAGGCGCTGGACCGGCTCGTCACCGAGGCAGCGGAGCGGGACGAGCTCCCCGGCCACGGCCAGCCGTGGAGCCCGGCCCAGCGTGCCCGCCTGCTCGAGATCGGCCAAGAGCTCGAGGAACAGTACGAGGCCGAGGGGCGCACCGGCCACAAGCGTCTCTGGTCCCGCCAGCGGCGGTGGATCCGCACCGTCCTCGACCGGATGCTGACCGACGACGACGCCTGGCGCGCAGAGCTCGGCGCCGCCGTCATCGACAGCGAGCTGACCTTCGGCACCAACGACACGCCGCCGGTGACCGTCTCCCTGGGCGACGGGCGCACCGTCCACCTGCGAGGGTCCGCGGACAAGGTCGACCGCCTGCGTGACGGCACGCTGCTCGTCACCGACATCAAGACCGGTCGCAAGACCGCCTTCCGCCGCATCAGCGAGGATGACCCGGTGCTCGGCGGCACCAAGCTCCAGCTGCCGGCCTACGCCCTGGCGGCGCGGCCGGCATACGGGGGCGAGCGCACACCCGTGGAGGCCCTCTACTGGTTCGTGGGCCGGGACTCGGGCCGCGTCCAGCTGCCGCTCACCGACGCGGTGATGGCGCGGTACGCCGAGACCCTCGGGGTCCTCGTGGACAGCATCGCCCGGGGCGTGTTCCCCCAGCGGGCGCCGAAGGCCCGCGACTTCGGCTGGGTGCAGTGCCGCGCCTGCAACCCCGACGGCCTCGGCCACGCCCACATCCGCGAGCGCTGGGAGATTCTCCGCGGCACGCCCGAGCTCCTGGAGTACACCCGTCTGGTCGAGCCCGACGCGGTGCCGGCAGCGGCCGCGACACCGGAGGGCGGTGGTGATGTATGACGCAGCTCACCGACGACACCGCGCGCCGCCGCATCCGGGAGGAGACGGGCGAGACCCTGTTCGTCGAGGCCGGTGCGGGGTCGGGCAAGACCCGGGCCCTCGTGGACCGGGTGTCCACGCTGGTCCTGCGTGACGACATACCGATCGAGTCGATCGCGGCGGTGACCTTCACCGAGCGGGCGGCAGCAGAGCTGCGGGACCGGCTCCGGGCCACCTTCGAGCGAGCGACCCGCACGGACGACGACGTGCAGCGGAGCCGGGCGCAGGCAGCCCTGGAGGGCCTCGACCTGGCCGCGATCGGCACGCTCCACTCCTTCGCCCAGCGCATCCTCACCGAGCACCCGATCGAGGCCGGCGTGCCGCCCCTCATCGAGGTGCTCGACGAGGTCGCGTCCTCGGTGGCGTTCGAGGCCCGGTGGTCCGAGCTGCGGGGGCTACTCCTCGACGACGAGGAGCTGGCACCGACGCTAGAGCTGGCGATAGCCGCCGGGGTGAAGGTCGACCAGGTCCGCGCCATCGTCGCCAAGCTCAACGCCGACTGGGACCTCGTCCCCTCCCACGTCCTGGGCACCGATCCGCCGGAGGCCGCCTCCCTCCCGAAGGTCGGTCACCTCGTGGACCGCGCCGTGGAGCTGGCTGCAACGGCGGACACCTGCACCAACCCGGACGACAAGCTGCTCCCCGACCTGGCAGCGCTCGGTGCCTGGGCGGAGCGCCACCGGCAGCTCGGGGACGACCCCACGGAGGTCGTCGCCTCCCTGGTCGCGGTCAAGGAGCTGAAGTTCCGGTACGGGTCCCACAAGGCATGGGCCGGCCGTCACAAGCAGATCAAGGCGGACTGCGGGACGTGGCAGAAGGAGGTCGCCGCCGTCCTCGACGGCCTCAAGGACCGGTGCCTGCGCGTGATCGTCCGCTGGTGCGCCGAGAAGGTCATCGAGGCCGCGAACGCCCGCCGCCGCGAGGGGCGGTTGGAGTTCCACGACCTGCTGGTGCTGGCCCGTGACCTGCTGCTGCACAACCCGGACGTGCGTCATACGCTCCAGCAGCGGTACCGCCGCCTGCTACTGGACGAGTTCCAGGACACCGACCCCATCCAGATCGAGATCGCGGTCCGGATCGCCGGCGGCGCGGAGGCCGCCGACCCCGACTGGCGCAACGTCGCCGTGCCGCCCGGGTCCCTGTTCGTCGTGGGCGACCCGAAGCAGTCCATCTACCGGTTCCGCCGGGCCGACATCCGGATGTACCTCCAGGCGCGGGAGACGCTGGGCGGGCACGTGTCGCTGACGACCAACTTCCGCAGCGGCGCACCGGTGCTGGACTGGGTCAACGCCGTGTTCAGCAAGCTGATTCAGCCCGAGCCCAACCGGCAGCCCGAGTACCAGGCGCTGGCGTCATACCGGCCGAGTCCGACCGCGGGACCCCCGGTCACGGTCCTGGGCGTACAGGTGCACGACGACAAGCCCTCCGCCGACGAGGTCCGCCGACGCGAGGCGGCCGACGTCGCGGCGGCGATCAAGCAGGCGCTGGCGGAAGGGTGGACCACCGAGGACGAGGGCGGCTGGCGGCCGTTGCGCGAGGACGACATCGCGATCCTCGTGCCGGCCCGGACGTCGGTGCCGTTCCTCGAGGAGGCCCTCGACCAGGCCGGCATCCCCTACCGCACCGAGTCCAGCTCGGTCGTCTACCAGGCGCAGGAGATCCGCGACCTGTTCGCCGCGCTTCGTGCGCTGGCCGATCCCTCCGACGGCTTCTCCCTGGTCACCGCGCTGCGCTCCAGCGTGTTCGCCTGCGGTGACGACGACCTGTTCACGTTCCGCCGCGATGGCGGGGTGTTCCACCTGCTCGCCTCGGTGCCCGAGCACCTGGTTGACCACCCGGTGGGCCGGGCCATCACTTACCTGCGAGACCTGTATGACGACGCTCGCTGGCTCACTCCCAGCGAGGTGCTGACGCGGTTGGTCGTGGACCGCCGGATGCTCGAGGTGGCGGCGCTCGGCTCGCGGGCCAGGGATGTCTGGCGGCGCCTTCGGTTCGTCGTGGACCAGGCCCGTGCGTGGTCCGAGGCCGAGCACGGTGGGCTCCGCGCCTACCTCGCCTGGGCCCAGGCGCAAGCCTCGGACACGGCCCGGGTGAGCGAGGCGGTGCTCCCCGAGTCGGACATGGACGCCGTGCGCATCATGACCATCCACGCGGCCAAGGGGCTTGAATTCCCCATGGCGGTGGTGACCGGCCTGTCCTCGCGTCCCGCGAACCGCTCCGGTGTCCAGCTGCTCTGGACGGACGACGGGTTCGCGATCTCCCTCGGAGCCGACCTGAGCACCGGCGACTTCGCCGACGCCCAACCCGTCGACGAGCAGATGGGCGAGCTGGAGCGGCGACGCCTGCTCTACGTGGCAACCACCCGGGCCAAGGACCATCTCGTGGTCTCGCTGCACCGCTCCGCGGGTGGCGCCACGACGACGCTGGCCCACCTCCTCTATGAGGCCGGCGCTGCCTCCGCTGCAGGTGCTGTCCAGTTCGACGCTCCCGAGACCACTGCAGGCCAGACCGTCTCGGCCTCCCGCCAAGAACCTGCAAGCCCGCCGCCCGAGTGGTCCGAGTGGCGCGCCCGCATGGACGACGTCGCTCGCAGGTCCCGTCAGCCCAGCGCCATCAGCGCCTCCGGACTGGAGGGCACCGATCCGCAGATCGAGCTCTTCGAGAAGCCCTCGATCGTCTTGGCGCGTCAGGGCCAGGCCACTGCCGATATCGAGGCTGACGAAGTGAGCCCCGACGTAGCGCGATCCACGGCCAAGGGCGGCCGGAACGTCGAGAACGTGGCCTGGGTCAAGGGTCGGTACGGCTCGGCTATCGGTCGGGCTGTTCATGGCGTCATGCAGACCGTGGACCTTCGGACCGGTCATGGCCTGGACGAAGCCGTGACGGCCCAGGCCTGGGCCGAGGGCGTCACGGAGCACGCAGACGTCGTGCGCGAGTTGGCCCGGGCGCTGCTGGAGTCAGACGTCGTCCGACGCGCGTCTGAGCGCGAGCACTGGCGAGAGTCCTACGTCGGCATGCTGCAGGAGGACGGGACGGTCCTGGAGGGCTTCGTCGACCTCATCTACCGCGAGGACGACGGAAGCCTCGTGGTCGCGGACTACAAGACAGATGGCGTGCCGGCAGAGGCGTGGGCCGTACGTGCAACGTTCTATGCTCCGCAGCTGGCTGCCTACGCCCAAGTGCTTTACCGGGCGACGGCTGCTGATGTGCAGAAGGCCCTGGCAACCACGGTCGGCACCTTCGAGATAGCGGGAAGTTCCCCTCCTGCCATGGAGTCCCGGCGAACACGCACGTAGAACGAAGCCTCAGCCGCGTCCACAGACACCGAGTGATCCGCGCCCGTTCGTCCAGGTTCTGGAGCTCCGGAGCGGCCAGCCGGGACAGGACCCCATCAGCCTGGCTGGGCGATACACACCGCTGATCAACTCCGCGCAGGGAAGCGGACCAACGAGCTGACGGCTGTGCGAACCAACGCGCTCCAGTCCCGCCCTGTCGGAGCAATCTACAGCCCGCGTGGTCGAGCCGACCGATCCCCCCGGCCCCGTGCCGTTCACACGGCCGTCCATGGCCATTCGGAAGCGAGCCAGAGCGCCGAGCCTCTGGCCTGTCTGTCGGGACTGTCCTCTACCATCAGGCCCAGACGGCGACCAAGGAGCAACGCGTGGACACACAAAGCAAGGCGACTGAGATCCTCAATCTAATTGAGTCCGAATTTCCTGGGATCCGTCAGGACGGTCACATAGACCCCTTCGCACTCCTTGGGGCTCTGGGCCTCCGCCCGGAAGAGGAGCAGCAACTCTACTCCTTTAGTTGGGCTGGGCAGCGCAAGGCTGAGCGCTTGGCAACCGACCCCACCTCCGCAACTCTCTCCCCAATCCCGGAACGATCCGTCGATTGGGAGGCAACCCGGCACCTTCTCATTGAAGGCGACAATCTGCAGGCGCTCAAGATTCTATATAGGGGACTGCACGATCAGGTTAAACTCATCTATTTAGATCCGCCCTATAACACATCCTCCACCTTCACCTATAGCGATGACTTTAGTGTTCCCGAAGCGGAATACCTTCTGAAAACAGGGCAGGTAGACAACTCAGGCAATCTCTTGAGCAGCAAGGTGGACACGGCGGGGAGCAAGCACGCGGGGTGGCTAACCTTGATGCTGCCCCGGCTGATACTTGCCCGCCAACTACTACACGAAGATGGGATCCTCTTCATCTCCATAGATGACCACGAGGTTCATCACCTTCGGCTTCTGCTCGACGGCGTTTTTGGCCCTGAGAATCGGCTAGCGACTCTCATCTGGAACAAGAACCACAGCCAACAGCAGGGCATCTTCAAGGAGTATCACGAATACGTGCTCGTTTACGCCAAGGAAGCGCACGGATTCAAGCCATTCGCTGCGTCCACCGACGATGATATTATCGCCGGCGCACTCAAAAGGATCTCGCGCGCCAACCCGGCAAGCGATTTCACGTTCCCTGCGGGAGTGCGATGCGAAGCTCCGGACGGCACCGAGTTTCAGGGCCGCTGGGGTAAGGGAGAAACCGTCGAACTCGTATCGGGCCGCTTTCGAGTAATGAATGGCCACACGCAAGACGAGATGACCTTACGCGCCGGTTGGACCCAGAAAGAACAAATGACCCGAATGTTCTACGGTGACGGGTCCCCCGTCTTCGACACGCGGGGTCAGGAAGTCCTGGAGTTCTATTTCAACCGGAATGGAAAGCTCAAGTGCCGGAAGAAGCGAGGTGTCTTCACCCCTAAGACCGTCATGGAGTGGGGGACTCAGTCGCAGGCCACTGACGAGCTGCGCCAGTTGTTCGACGGCGAGGCGGTATTTGACGTTCCTAAACCAACGTCGATGCTACGCGACTTCGTTTCCTGGACGTGTCGCAACGACGGCGACGTCGCACTGGACTTCTTTGCTGGTTCTGGAACACTGGGGCAAGCTATTTACGAGCAGAATTCTCAGGATGGCATCCAGAGAAGATTCATCTTGGTTCAGGCCCCGGAAGAGGCGAAGGGACTTTCGCAGGAAGTAAAGGCCAAATTCGGCATCAGCAAGATCATTGATGTCACCAGAGAGCGCCTTATCCGCGCCGCTAGCCGCGTGCAGACTCCTCTACAGCGCGGCCAAGATAACCCCGACCTAGGTTTTCGAATGTTCCGCGTTAGTGAGGGAGTGCTCCCTGGTTGGCTGCCGCCGCCCGCCGACGCCACCGGTCACGACTACGTGGAGGCGGCCACACTTTTCGCCGAGGCTACGACCTCTGTACCCGAAGAACACGCTCGGGACGCCCTGTGGGAGGTCATTCTGAAGGGAACGTCGTGCGACCCCACTGCTACAATAGACCTCTGTGCGGGCACGAACGGCATATATCAAGTGCGACAGGACGGAAAATTCGAAGGTCGTCTCTTTGTTAGCGTCAGCCCTCATCTAGATAGTCACGAGATCGAATCACTTTCGCTAACCGAGCACGATACCCTCGTCTGTTTTAGCGGTGCCCTAACTGATACCGACGCCATCAATTTGGCTCTCAACGCACGACTCCTCTTTATTGAAAGGGTTCCCGGTGCCGTTTCAGTATGACGAACAGGAGCACCAGTTGGCCGCTGTCGCGGCATTCTCTGACGTGCTCGACTGTGCAATAGATCGTCAGGCCGAAACCCCCGGACTTGATCTGCAGAGACTTCTCAACGGCGTGCGGCTAGTTCAACGAGCCAATGGGCTCCCCCAGGACGACGAACTGAAGCTGATTTCTGTCCAGACCCTGGACGGAGCCGCATACTCGTTCCCGAACTTAACCACGGAAATGGAGACCGGCACTGGGAAGACTTACGCCTATATACGCACAGCTCTGACGCTCGCGAAGAGGTTTGGCCTCCGGAAGTATGTGATTGTCGTCCCGTCGGTTGCCATACGAGAGCAGGCCAACCAGGCGCTCGCCTCGACACAGCCTCATTTCGCGACGCATCCTGAGTATGCGGATGTCGACTACAGCTGGGATATCTACAGGTCTGACCAGCCATATTTGGTAGACAACTTTGTCATGCCGTCGAGCACGGTCCGCTTTCTTATCATGACACTCGCCGCCTTCAACAAGCTTGAGGATAACCGCATATATAGGGAATCAGAAACGCTTCACTTGTTCTCTGATCACTCAACCGGCAGCCAGATGGAAAAGCTGCAGAGCGTGAAGCCCATCCTTATCCTAGATGAGCCCCAGAATATGGAGAGCGACCTGTCCAAGCGCGCTCTTGCTACGCTTCGACCCCTGTTTGCCCTTCGGTTCAGCGCTAGTCATGAGAATGTCTACAACCTCATTTACAGACTCGGGCCCCGTGAGGCCCGTGACCGTGGCCTGGTGAAACGCGTCGCTGTCCGAGGTGTAACGCCTAGACTTGACCCGCTTGGTGCACCCGTACGACTCTTGCACGTGGAGTTGCGCCGGCGCACTGCGCGCGCCACCGTTCGAGTGGCGCTTGCGCGGACGGACGGTTCTCTCTATGAGGACATACTCAGGGTGGAACCCGGTGATGACCTTTCGGAGTTAACCGGACGCAATGTCTATAAGAATTACATCGTAGATGAAATTCGACGTGACCGCATAGTCTGGGAAGATCCAAGATTACCGCCTGCTGTCCTGGGACACGAGGATGCTCACGTCGTCGAGTCGGTGTGGCGAGATCAGATTTATCACACTCTTCGTGTGCATTTCGAACGCCAGCGCGAACTTGATCTCAGTGGGTACGATGTTAAGGTTCTTTCACTCTTCTTCATCGAACGGGTATCGGACTATATTCAAGGGATAGTTCCGAGGATATTCGCGGAGGAGTACCAAAGACTCAAAGTTCAATTCCCCGAGTACACAAGCCATCCTCCACAGGCCGTCTGCGCTGCCTACTTCTCACAGACTGCGCGGGGCCGGTACCAGGACGAACCACGGACTGACGAGGAGTGCCGCCAAGCAGTGGATCTGATCTTACGCCAGAAAGAACGCCTTCTATCGAAGACGGAGCGCACATCCTTCGTCTTCTCCCACACGGCACTTGGCGAAGGTTGGGATAACCCAAATATTTTTCAGATTTGCTTCCTCCGACACTCGCAAAGTGATATCCAACGGAGGCAGCAGGTGGGAAGAGGGTTGCGGTTACCCGTAGACAGCGCTCTGCAAAGAGTGTTTGATCCACACGTCAACCGGTTAACTCTGATTGTTAATGAATCGTTCGAAACTTTCGTAGAAAAGCTCAACGCCGAGTACGGCGACGCTCCAGCGCGCGAGGGCTCGATTGCGTCCGGTTCCGGGCGCCACCGGCCTGACACCCCGCCGATCGAGAACGATGCTCTGCGAGTGAGAATCGTCGCCAAGGAGGATAGACGCAACAGCCCAGAGTTTGCCGAGTTGTGGAACCGAATACGGTATCGCTCTAAGTATCGGGTTTCTCTTCGGCGCGCCGACCTATTGGAGGCTCTTGAGTTTGAAGATTGGGACGCCCTCGAAGCGATAGAAGTCACACGCAACATTGTTTCTGAGTCTGAACTCCTGCCAACGGGCGCTGGCACCTACGCTACGGCAGAACAGACAGGCCTGCGCTCTGTCTCTCCCAGGCGTGGCCAGTTGCCCGATCTCCTGGCGCTTATCGAGAGCCACCTTTACGATCATGATCCGCGGCTAACGCTAACGAGGAGAACAATAGCTGCAGCACTGCAGGCTTTGCCGGCGCGCGCACGGGCGACTGCGGCTCGCTCACCCGAGCAATGGGCCGCCATCTTCGCGACACAGATTCGTGATGCCGCGTCGAAACTCATGGTTAGCCACATCAAGTACGAGTTGCTTCCCTCGTCGGAGTGGTGGGATGCGGACGTGGTACTGCGACGGAGTTACGAAGCCTTCGCTGGTTCCGACGCGGGAAGGGGCGTAGTCGACACATCGTCGCCCTCCAGCCCGAGCTACTATTCTCACGTCGATTATGAGTCAGCTCCAGAGAGGCAGTTCATCGAGCAACTAGAGAGCCAAGGGAGTCGGATCAAACTCTACGTACGCCTTCCCAGATCTTTCGACGTCCCTACGCCTGTTGGGACTTTCTCGCCCGACTATGCGATCGTCGCTACTCGCCCCGACGACACCGAGCTTGTTTACCTCGTGCAGGAGATAAAGAGCAGCCTCCTAGAGGGGGAGCGTCGTCAACTCGAGAATTGGAAGATACGGTATGCACGTCAACACTTTAAAGTCGCGCCTAAGCCGGTGCAGTTTGCGGTTACCATCCCTGAGCGTGGACTTCGGTTCGAAGAAGGTGATTGAGTTGCTACCGTTAAACGGGGTGACTGGAGGAATGGAGTGCGCGCATCGCCTTCTTGACTTCGCCCGTCCTTGAGGCAGGCTCGTCTTCGTGAGTGCCGCCATCAGAAGTGGCGACCGCGGCCTAGTCGTAGCAGAAGCAGTACCCCGCTTCATGGGGCGTCTCAATTCGGCGGGAGAATATGTGTTGTGTGGTGGAACTCCCACATAGGAGACCGGGATGGATAGCAGGTGGCTCGTCGTCCCAATTTGCCTGTCAGTCGGCATCAGTATTGCTGTTGCACTTACGGGGCTCTTCGAACTTCAGCGGGGTGCCCGGTAGGTGATCGGGCTCGTGGCCCCGACATGCTGTTGGTCTCTCACCACCGACAGCAACGAGGCCACGAGCATGGACGACGGTACGGCAGTACTTCTGG
>Ga0310822_100260_pt1 | contig 31364 bp, 32 predicted proteins | sample P4_ome_2_FD_201313 | JGI IMG/M metagenome (GOLD analysis project Ga0310822, IMG submission 201313) | Sorghum-adapted microbial communities from Joint BioEnergy Institute, Emeryville, California, United States - P4_Day56_Rep2 | ecosystem: Engineered > Bioreactor > SSF (Solid state fermentation) >... | reverse complement strand
CTGAGCACCGGTCCGGTCGTGGCCGGAAGTCCAGCCGCATACAGCGCCTCCGTCACCCGGGTCGTCAGGTCAGTGTCAACCGGAACGCGGGTGGAGCCGAACCCCAGCTCGTCCAGGCTGCAGAAACCTTCCGGCGTCTGCGCTCCCAGGTCGGCGGCAACGATCTCGCTCGCCACCACCAGAGAGCCTACTTCGGCCCGACCGGCAAAGCCGCCACCGATTCCGGCACTCACTACCAAGCCGTACTCGGCAGATGCCAACACGGTCGCTGTGCTGGCTGCAGCCGCTGCCGGGCCGACGCCCGCCACCACCACGTCAAATCTACTGGCGCCACGGAGTCCACGCAGCACCGCGTCCCTCTCAGCCGGGACAGAGGTCATCACGAGTACTCGCATTCCTGGCTTCGGCTGATTGGATTTTGAGCCGGCAGATGTTTCCGTATTTGCATGAACGTTCACTTTACAATCCCCTTTATTTAAATGATCCACACGGTTCGTTCGGCAAGGCTCCTCACATCGTTTCCAAACAACACCCATATTCAAAGTTAGCTTTATTTCCCCTCCATGTAAAGAGGAATGCTTCGGACAGCGATGTCCCATACAACTTTAACAGGATAAAAAGGAGCAGAAACAAACCGATTGTAATAGAAACTGAATATTTAAGCTGAAAAACAGAAAGAGCCTCTTATCGCTTTCGACAAGAGACTCTTCAAAAAACGGCAATCATTTGTTTTTACATACCCGGTTTGAACGTTTTACAGTCGGTTTCTTCTGTAGTGGAAGCTTGCTTACCTTTGTGACTGACTACGTAAATCTCATCCGCATTGCATTTGTTTCCCTGGGCCCAATAAGTACAGTTGTTTACTTCGCATAGTACGTCCTTTGCCATAAAAACACCTCCTTTCTTTTAGTTATCATAGCCAAAGAAAAATTAAACTAGTCCTTACAATGGCCAGGGTAAAAAAATTGAGCGGAATACGATGAAAAGCCGCTGGATTTAATTCAAAATATTTTATATACAATGAATAGTAAGATTTGATATGATATTTATGAATCTTCCTGGAGGACTCGGATATAAAGGAGATAAACACACACTGAATTTTTATGGAAGCGCTATCAATCAGAAAATCCGATACGCTTAACGGAGAAACGGGCTGGCTGGACAGAGTAATTCTCATGCAGCCGAAATAACCCATCGACACCTTACTATAGCAGAATAGACAAATCCTCATACAAAGCAAATCAAAAAAATAAAATACATTGCAAAAAGAGGTGGATGAAGCAAATGATGAATGTTCAATTAACGGTTGGCTCTTTGCTGGAAAGGGCGGAAAAATATTTTCCGAAAAAGGAGGTTATATCCAGAACATCCTCAGGCATTGCCCGATTTACCTATGCCCAGATAGGAAAACGGGCACGTCGCTTGTCCAGTGCGCTTCAGAGGCTGGGAGTTCAGCGTGGAGAGCGCGTCGGGACTCTCGCCTGGAACCATCATCGTCATCTAGAGGTCTACTTTGCTGCACCGGGTATGGGAGCCGTATTGCACACGATAAACATCCGCCTTTCCCCTGAACATATCGTCTATATCGTGAATCATGCAGAAGATAAGGTTTTAATTGTAGATGAGGATCTTTTGCCGTTGGTGGAACAAATCAAGAGTCAATTAAAAACAGTTGAGGCTTTTGTGGTGATGACTGATAAAGACGATGTTCCATCATCAACCCTGGAGCCGCTTTATTCCTATGAACATTTGTTGGCCGATGGAGACCCTGAATTCAGTTTTGTGAAGGACATTGATGAAAACGCTCCTGCCGGAATGTGCTATACTTCGGCTACTACTGGAAATCCAAAAGGAGTGGTGTATTCCCACCGCGGCATTGTTCTGCATAGCATGGCTCTGGGGTTGGCGGACGCAGCCGCAATCTCGGAATCCGATGTTGCGATGCCTGTTGTCCCCATGTTTCATGCAAATGCCTGGGGACTGCCATTTGCCTCCACCTGGTTCGGAACGACACAGGTGCTGCCGGGACCGCAGTTTACACCGAAGATACTGGCCCAATTCATCGAACGGGAGAAGGTCACGATCACGGCGGGAGTTCCGACAATTTGGCTCGCATTGTTAAAAGAACTGGAAGAAGGAAATTATGAGACGGGTAGTCTCCGTGCGATATTATGCGGGGGTTCTGCCGCTCCGCGCGGAATGATCAAAACGTACGAATCCAAATATAAGATCCCTTTTCTGCACGCTTACGGCCTGACAGAAACAAGCCCTATTGTGACTCTTTCCCGTTTGAAAAGCTATCAGCAAGACTTACCTGAGGAAGATAAGCTGGATATTCGTTCAAAGCAGGGATTGGTAATGCCCGGCTTAGAAATAAAGGTTATAGGAGACGATGGTGAAGTCCAGTGGAACGGAGAAGAAATGGGCGAACTTCTTGTTCGGGGCCCATGGATAGCTGATGAATATTACCTTGATGAACGGACGAAGGATGCCTTTAAAGACGGTTGGCTCCATACAGGAGATGTGGCAACGATTGATGAAGAAGGTGTGGTCAAACTGGTCGATCGCACGAAGGATTTAATCAAAAGCGGAGGAGAATGGATTTCTTCTGTTGATTTAGAAAACGCTTTAATGGCGCATGAAGCCGTTTTTGAGGCAGCCGTTGTGGCCGTTCCCCATCCAAAATGGCAGGAACGACCGGTAGCTTGCGTCGTCCTAAAGGAAGGGTACAAAGCGACGGTAAGCAAAAAAGATTTAATGGAATTCCTTGCTCCTCAGTTTGCTAAATGGTGGTTGCCGGACGATATTGTGATAATGGATGAGATCCCAAAAACCTCTGTAGGTAAGTTTCTTAAGCGAACCCTGCGCGAACAGCTAAAGGAACATCTGGCCTAATTGAAGTAAACAGTATCTGCCGCGTCAACTGATAGGTCGATAGAAATGAATTTGAATAAAACGGAAAATTTATAGATTAGCCGAGAACACTCGTGACTTCAGTCATGAGTGTTCTCGGCTTCGGACAAGGCGTGTCTTTTGACACGTCGATTGTCCGACATATGTTAACTCGTCAATTAACAAAAGCACTGATATTTATAAAATAATGCAATGTTAATGATCTTATTTATAAATCTCGCGCAGCACGTGGCCAAGCTCCGGAATAATGAGTTTGCTCATCGCAAGCCGCACAGCGCCGGACGATCCCGGCGTCGAGAAAACAGCCCGGTCATGATAGACACCCGCAATCGCCCTGCTTAAAATCGCCGCCGAACCGATATCCTCCGTGTAGCTCAGCATGCGGAAGATTTCGCCGAAGCCTGGCAGCTCCTTATCCAACATCGAAGCCACCACTTCATAGGTCACATCCCGCTTCGCGATTCCCGTCCCTCCATTCAGGAGAATCGCCTGCACTTTCTTATCGTTCGCTCCGTCTTTAATCGCCTGTGAAATGGCAGCTTTTTCGTCCGTCACAATTACGTACCGCTCTATCGTGTGTCCCGCTTCCGTCAGAAATTGCTGCATCAACTGGCCACTTTTATCCGTCTCCGGCGTCCGTGTATCGCTCACCGTAATCACCATGCAACCTACCTGCTTTGGTGCCTCTTTTTTATGTTCGGTCACTGACATAAGCATTTGTCTCCTTTCTCTCATTCGAGCACCCGCTCGCAAAAAACCACCGTAGCTTTTCAGCCGCAACCCCGACATGAAAATCATGGGAGAGAGGCTGACTTTTGGGGTACGAAGGGAAAGAGAGAAGAGAACGAGGAGAGGATTTCAATGGGGAAAAAGGCGAACGCCTTTTTCTTCCCCGGATCTTATTTCCTCTTCCCCTTCCTTCTTTTCTCATGATTTTCACAAAAACAAGCAGGTAACATAACGTATAATATGGTAAAATAACAACCGAATGCACCACCGCAAAGAGGGGTTGTTATGAAATATACCATTACTCCCGGTTTTCATCTGACACTGCCTGAAAAGTGCGGAGTCTATCTGTACCGCGACAAAGACGACAACATCCTTTACATAGGCAAAGCCAAAAATTTAAAAAAACGCATCTCAACCTATTTCTATAACAACAGACAGCACACATCGAAGATTAAACGCATGGTGCATGCGGCCCGTACCGTAGAACTGCGCTTTACCGCATCCGAGCTCGAAGCGTTGCTGGTGGAAGCCCGGCTCATCCGCCGTCATCTTCCGCTGTACAATCGAGCGCTGCGCAATTACAAAGCGTATCCGTTTATCGTGCTGCGCACCGATCTACCCTATCCATATCTGGAAATCTCGCGGGACGCCGTCATTTCGGGCGCCCTTTATTTCGGCCCATACCGCAAAGCGCACTGGCTGTATCCGGCAGTCGACGCACTGAATAACTGGCTGAAACTGCGGCGCTGTGCAGGACCGCTTCCCCATCACTCCTGCCTATACGCCGACTTAAAGCAATGCATGGCACCCTGTGTGGACAGCGCCCTGGATGTGCAGTACGCTTCTCATGTACAGAAAGCCATTAACGTGCTCGAATCCAGTCCCGCTATGCAAACTGAACTTGAACGACTGCGTGACGTGAGCGCGGCTGAACTCCGTTTCGAAGAAGCACAGGAGTGGCAGTGGCTCATCGATCTAGCCCGCTATAACGGTCGGATTAAACGCTCCGTGGCGCGCCATCACGCACTCGTCATCTCCGCCGATCCGGAAGTCGGCTGCATCGGCCTCGTCATTGTCCATGGCCGTCTGATTGCGACGCTAAAAACAGACTGCCTAACAGAAGCGAATACTGCCGATATGCTTGTCAAAGCGCGCGCGTTGTACGAACAAGCAAAAGGGACCATGGACGCTCCTACGGTAGAAGAAGTAGATGAGATGCTCATTATCGCTTCCTGGCTCGAAAATCATGCGGATACACTTACGGTGTATCCTCTGGACGTTTCGGTTCCCGTATAAAAAATCAGGCAGCCCGTCTCCGGGCTGCCTGCTGCTTATTTCTGCAGCGATTCCGCCACCTGCACGGCACGGTCCAAAAACGCCTCAATTTCTTCGCGCGTCTTGCCAGCCCGGCTGACGAAACGAACGAGCTCCTGTCCGCCGCGGAATGCGACGAAACTCGGAATGCCGAAGATATCGAGTTCCTGGGACAGCTCCGGGAATTTATCCCGGTCCACACTGACAAATGTCAGCCTGTCCTGATACGCTTCTTCTACTTCAGGCATGAACGGATCGATGCGGTGACAGTCGGGGCACCAGTCGGTGTAGAATTTGGCGACCGTCAGCCGTTCCGATTCAATCGCTTCCTGGAACTGTTCAACGGTTTGTATTTCCTGCATACGTTTTCCCTCCCTCACTCTTTATCTTACCTTTTCTGCATGAAAAATAACACTCTGCAACTCTCTTCTGTGGCTATATGACAAATTCCGTTTTCTAATTTCACTCTCTTACTCATAACAATATAGTGTACGCAATTCCAAGAAAAAGAGTAAAGGAGGAAGCCAAATGTCGAACCTGTTTGTCGAGCGTTCGCTGGAAGAGATTCGCTTCTGGAGCCGGATTATGAAAGAGCATGCTCTTTTCCTGCGCCTTGGCTTTACGGTGGATCAACCGAAGCTTGTTCAGGAAGCCGACCATTTCTATAATGTGTTCGAAAATATTGAAGAACGCGCCGCAGCGTTTACGTCCGACAGCGACCGGGAACAAATTGCACGCTTTAACATGGAGGTCTACCAGGCAACTACACATATTTGGGCGTTTAAACGCAAAGTGCTTGGGCTTATTCTCTCCTGCCAAATCATCACGAACAATTCCCCCCTGCTCGTCGACCACGTCAGCCGCGAAGCGGCCTATTTCATGAATCGGCTCGAACAACTTAACAAAGGCATTCTCGAACCTCTGCCGGACGCCATCATTAATGAAAACGTCTTTTTCCTCCGGTTGATGGCCGACCATGCCAAATTCATCGCGCATCTATTGGACCCTTCCGAACGCAATCTGATTGCCGATGCGAACGATTTCAGCTACCAGTTCGACCAATTGCTGTTCCAGGCGGTGGACTTGGAATCAATGCGGCCGGAATCACAGACGGGGCCGATGCTAACACGTTTCATCGAAGAAAACCGTCCTGCCGTACAATCGCTTCGTGATTTCAAACAGACGGCCCGGGAGCTTATCGAGGAGTGCCGCCTGCGCAGCAACATTCACCCTCTACTGGCGGATCATACGTTCCGGGAAGCCAATCGGTTTCTGGAGCTCTTGGATCGCTTTGAAGCCAGCCTGACCGCAGGATCGAACAGTCTGCTTAAATAATCTGTCTTTCTCTTAAATTCTGAATAGCATTGTCATCATACCCTGCTTCTCGCAGCACTTCTTCCGTATTGGCTCCACGGGTCGGCGGAAATGACTGCGATTCGAGCTGCGATTCATCAAGCAGCGGATTTTTCACCTGGGTAACGGTCGGATATGCGTCCCAGTGCGCAAACATGCGGCGCGCCTGCAGGTGCTCATTCTGCAGTGCTTCTTCAAGCGACAGGACCGGAGTCAAACAGACATCCTCCTCTTTAAACATGCGCATGATTTCAGCAGAAGTGTGCTCTTTAAAATACGCAGCGACTTCTTCCTTCATCCGCGGCTGCTTGTCCAACTGCCAATAATCAGGCATATGGTTATCGAGTCCGGCCACCTCGCAGAACCGCTTCCAGAACTTCGCTTCCAGCGCACCGAGCGCCATCCACTTTCCGTCCCGTGTCTCATATACGTTATAGCACGCCAGGGCGCCGGTCAGCGGGTTGAATGCCGCCTGGCCGTTTTCTTTAGCCGCCAGGTGGTAGCTGAGCGCCGGAATCATGAATGGCAGTACACCATCCGTCATGGAAATATCTATGTATGCTCCTTCCCCCGTACGTTCCCGCTGAATGGCAGCCAGCAGAATCCCGCTCACCGCATGCATCGTTCCCGCTCCAATATCAGCGATTTGCACCGGAGGAAGGCAAGCCGCAGGAGAAGGTCCCGCTTGAATGGCTTCATGAAGCAGGCCGGTAAATCCAATATAATTCAAGTCATGTCCCGCTTTCTCCGCGTACGGCCCGTTCTGTCCGTAACCGGTAATTGAGCAGTAGATGAGTCGCGTATTCTCTTCGCGCAATGTATCATAATCCAGGCCAAGTCTATGCATGACGCCGGGTCGGAATCCCTCGACTAGAATGTCCGCTTCGCGTGCAAGACGGCGCATCACCTCTTTGCCTTCATTATGCTGCAGGTTAAGCGTTACGCTTTTCTTCCCGCGGTTGACCAATTGATACAGCGCCCCGGCTCCGGCCAGCATCGGCTCCATATCGCGCGCATAATCCCCCAGTGCAGGATCTTCAATTTTAATTACATCAGCTCCATAGTCAGCCAAATACATCGTGCACAGCGGTCCCGGGAGCAGACGGGTTAAATCCAACACTTTCATTCCTTTTAACGCCTGGTGCATACCATCCCTTCTTTCTGCTTATTTTTTTTCCTATAAACGAAAATAGCACACTACGGTGCTATTGAAAATGAAATCAGTCCATCTTTTATTCACTTACCCATAATTCAACGACTTCTACCCGGGACATTTTCTCTCCTGCCGCCGGATTTTGCTTAAGTACCGTACCTTTTTTGTGCAAAGACGACTCAAGGTAATATTTATAGCGGAGTCCCGCCTGATTCAACTGCTGTCCGGCTTCCGCAAGCGTCAGTCCCTCTACGTCAGGCACCTCGACACCCCGGTTGTTTTCCTCTTGTACCGATTCATTCTGCGTCTGCGGAGATACCGCATCCACCGATTTGGCAGAGCTGGGCTTGTCGTTTTGCATAAAAGAGAACGCCGTTATGCACACAATGGCGACAAGGGCGATGACTGCCACCCGTTTGGCAGGAAGATTAAAGCGCGCGCCTGACTTCTGCTTCACATTCCTCACGGATTTTCCGCGTGTACGGGTGCTTCGGGGAATATATGCCGCCTCTTCTCCGTCCGATGCTTCCGGCGCTGTCTCTATTGCGGACGGACGGATGCCTCCCTGATTTTTTTTGATATAGTGGTACAACGACGTTATGTCTTCAAGCGTCTGCGCCAGCATGCGATCATACTGTTCGACGCCTTTCTTCTCTTCTCTGCGCCAGATTGCCCGCAGCGACTTGCGAATGATAAACGGATCGCCCGGATAAGCAAGCGCCATCTCTTCAATCATCTGCGTAATCGGAAGCTCGATATCGACTTCACCAAACATCAGGTGATGCATCAAGCGGAATATGTCGCTAATCTCGCGGCCGACTCGTTCCTCGCGAACGTCCCAGCTATTCACCACTTTTACCTCACCGGCTTCCGTCAGCCAGAGGTTGTGTTTCGTGAGCAGCAGGCCGCGGCCTTTCATCCGGCTCGCTTCCTGCAGAATTTGTACAAACTGACGGGCCATCCCGAGCGCCTCTTTCAGCGAGAGCCGATTCGTTCTGGATGCCTGGTCCAACAGTAAGCCGGGCACGTATTCGAGCACAACGAACCCTTCCTTCTCCGTCTCGCCCCGGTCAAGAACCTGCAGCACAGAGGAGCCGTGCATCAACTTCTCCGGCTGTGCGGTCGCGAGAGGGAAAATGTAGAGAAGAATGTCCCGCCGCAGGATGCTGTCATGTCCGCGGTGCAGTTGGCCTTCATCGCCTGCATACAGCAGCGTATCCGGCACATAGCGCTCATACAACCCTCTTTTCATAAACAATCAAACCCCTTATCTTGTTTTTCATTGTATCTCTAGTTTGGATTCCCCCACTGAGAATGAAAAACTTTTGGATGTTCTTGATATCCCCATATACCAACACCTTATCCCCGGGCTGTACCGTCGTATTGCCCGTCGGATTTTTGATGATATGGTTGTTTCTCTTTCTATTCATGATTTTCACATCTTGCTGCGCTAAATTCAACTCTTTTAGCGCAATATTTACAATGCCAATATGCGCTTCTGTTACGTGAAACTGGCGCATTACATACGTTCCGTCGATGTAAAACACCTCTTCTTCTACTACTTAATACTATGGAGAGATCCGTCTGGTATGCAAGCAAAATTTCATCGTTTCTTCGGTGAAGACAGCAACGTCTTCGTCATCTAACGCAAAAAATCCCCCGCCTTGCAAGGCAGGGGATTTGCATTTTAATTAGTTGTTTTCGGCTGCACGACCAAAGTTTTTCAGATACGTGTTGGCCTCTTCTTTATCGAATTGACCTTCCCATTTGGACATGACAATCGCCGCAACACTATTACCCACTACGTTAACCACCGTACGCATCATATCAAGCAGGCGGTCGATACCCGCAATAAATGCAAGCCCTTCGAGCGGAATACCGACAGAGCCAAGCGTTGCCAGCAGTACAACGAAGGAAAGTCCCGGTACACCGGCAATCCCTTTCGACGTCAGCATCAGCACAAGCGCGAACGTAATCTGCTGACCGATAGACAGGTCAATGCCATACATCTGTGCGATGAAAATACCGGCCAGCGCTTGATACAGCGTACTACCGTCCAGATTGAATGAGTAGCCTGTCGGAATAACGAAGGACACGATTCCTTTCGGACATCCCATTTTCTCAAGTTTTTCCATAATACGCGGAAGTACCGCTTCACTACTTGCAGTAGAATAAGCAAGCAGCAACTCTTCTTTCAACATAGCCATCAGGCGGAAGATGTTCACGCCTGCCCACTTCGAAACAGCACCAAGAACTACTACCATGAAGAAAATCATCGTCAGGTATACAACAATCATCAGCTTACCAAGCGGAATAAGTGACGCAACACCGAACTTGGAAACCGTCACCCCAATGAGCGCAAATACACCGAACGGGGCAAATTTCATAACCATATTGGTCAGGTTAAACATTGTTTCTGCAATTAATTCAAAGAAGTGAATAACCGGTTTACCGCGCTCACCCAGCTTGGCCAATGCCAGACCGAACATAACAGCGAAGAAGATAATCGCCAGGTTATCTCCGTTGGCCATCGCGTCCACAATGTTCGTCGGAACGATATTCACCAGCGTTTCGGCAAAGCCGTGCGACTTCGTTTCTTCTGTCGTATTCACATATTTACTAATGTCTGACTGCGCCAGGTTGTTCATGTTAATGCCGGCACCCGGCTGGAAGATATTCGCCACCAACAAACCGATAACAATCGCAATGGTTGTGATGACCTCGAAGTAAAGAATCGTTTTCCCGCCAAGTCGGCTGAGGTTTTTTCCGGTGCCGACACCAGCAACACCGACAATCAAAGTAGAAATGATAATCGGTACGACGATCATTTTAATCAAGTGAATGAAAATTGCTCCAATCGGATCAAGAATCTCTGCCACCTTCGGATTACCATAAAAAATGGCTCCTACGGCGATACCAAGAATCAGACCGAGGAAAATTTGCCATACAAGTCCGAACTTCCTCATATTGTCACCGCTTTCATTTAGAATGTATCATTTACGTTAACTTTTCATAAACTAAGTGTAATTTCGATCGACAGGATTCTACATGAAACTTTAAAAAAATACATTTGAAATAAAAAATCACCCATAAAATGGGTGAAAAAAGAGTGAACTTTTCCTGGTATGTTATCTATATAAAAGGGGTGGGAACATCAAGTTCCCACCCCTTTTATCAACAGCTTCAAACGGTTCCAACCGTCTTTCTTCTATTATAATATTACTTCATGTGCGCCGGTCTGGGCAGCGATCCGGTTCGAGCGTAAATTTCTGCCAGCTCGTCGATTTCTTTCTTCAGTTCGTCGACCAGCTTCTCCTCCGGAATCTTACGCGCGATTTCCCCATGCTTGAAGAGGAGTCCTTCGCCGCGCGCGCCGGCGATCCCGATATCCGCTTCGCGTGCCTCGCCCGGTCCGTTCACCGCGCAGCCGAGCACGGCTACTTTAATCGGCGCTTTCACTTTCGAGATATAGTCTTCAATTTCATTCGCGATAGAAATCAGATCAATCTCAATTCGGCCGCAGGTCGGGCAGGAAATCAGCGTCGCTGCGTCAGACAGCAGGCCGAATGTCTTCAGCAGTTCACGGCCCACCTTAATTTCTTCTACAGGATCGGCGCTCAGTGAGACGCGCATCGTTGAGCCGATGCCCTGCGCCAGCAGCGTGCCGAGTCCTGCCGCACTTTTTACCGTACCTGCGAACAGCGTACCGGCCTCGGTGATCCCTAAATGCAGCGGATAGTTGAATGCGGCCGCCGCCTTCTGGTACGCCTCGATCGCAAGCGGTACATTAGATGCCTTAAGTGATACAATAATGTCATGGAAATCAAGCTCTTCGAGAATCGAAATATGGTGCAGGGCACTCTCCACCATCGCGTCTGCCGTCGGGTAGCCGTACTTCTCCAACAAATGCTTCTCCAGCGACCCGGCGTTTACTCCGATACGAATCGGGACACCGTTCGCTTTGCACGCACGGACTACTTCTTCTACTTTTTCGCGTTTGCCGATGTTGCCCGGATTAATTCGTACTTTATCAATCCCGTTCTCGATCGCCTTAAGCGCAAGCTTATAGTCAAAATGAATATCGGAAACGAGCGGGATGGAGACATTTCGCTTAATTTCCTTAATGGCTTCCGCCGCTTCCATGTTATTTACGGTTACACGCACAATCTGGCAGCCCGCTTCTTCAAGGCGGTGAATCTGCTCCACCGTCGCTTTCACGTCTGCGGTCTTAGTGGTCGTCATGCTCTGCACAATGACCTGATCGCTGCCGCCGATTGTCAAATTCCCTACCTTAACAGGTCTGGTCTGTGTACGATGATACATCTCTCGTGCTCCTTTTCAGGATAAATTTGTTGCTCACCTTCTCTATCTTATCACAAAATCAAGGGAGCGAGAATGCATCACGCACATATATGACGGCCTGTCCCACGTCTTCCGGCAGCTCCTCAAGCCCAGTATTACGGACATCTTCCTTTGTTTGCATGGATTATACTTCAAACAACCGGTTGACATCTACGCCCCTCTCTTTCAAAATTTGCCGCAGCACCTGTTTGTGCTGCCGCTCGGTATACGTATTCATACCAAGCGTGAGTGCGGCTGACATTTCAATATCGTACAAAATATCTTCAAGCTCGTTCGTCGGCAAACTGTTATAACGGTCATACAAGTTTTTGATATCGCTCATTTCCGATTCCCCCCATTTTAGAAATTAAAGATGAGAATAAAGGGAAAATGTTAGAAATCACACAGAAAAAGACGATCGTTTTTTTCTGCCCTTTTACCTTCCATCTTTCTATTCTCCCTTGTATATTTTATGTCCCGCTCAATGAGAACGTTCGCTCATACCAACAAGAGACGTTACCGCATCAAAGAGCGAATCGAAGATGTAGTCCGGTTGCGGGGTCTTACCCTTTAGCTCTTCCTTACCAATATACACCGTTTTTAATCCGGCCCGGTGCCCTGCCTGAATATCCGTATAGAAATCTCCGACCATGTAGCTTCTGCTCGTATCAATATTGTGTCGGCGGACCAGCTCAAGAATCATGCCAGGTTCCGGTTTACGGCAGGCACAGCCTTCCTTCGGTTTGTGCGTGCAGGCGACAATTTCGGTCAGCATGCCACCCGCCTCAGCAATTCTCTCATTCATATGCCTGTGGATTTCGTCCAACGCTTCCTGTTTCATAAATCCGAGTCCGACCCCTCCCTGATTCGTTACGACAAATACCTGGTAGTCGTGCTCACGGAGCATACGTATTGCATCCAGCGCCCCGGGAATAAAAGCAAACTGACCTACATGGTTAATCGGATGCGGATTTTCATTTATAACTCCGTCACGATCGAGAAAGAATGCTTTTGGCATAATCTTCACCTCCTTAAACCCGGTTATTAAAGATACAAACCTCCTAAAAGAGCTACAAAAAATTCAAAATTATTATTCTGGTATACCTTTCCTTTCCTTACCTTGTGCTATAATAAACATAACAGCCGGGTGGGACGCACAATCATTTTTGCGAAAGGGGCTATCTGCCATGGAAAACAAGTACATCTGTCAATGTGGTATGTATACGTATCATTGCGAATGTTTACCTTCAACGCACTCCCCTTATTATGACGACCTGCTTCACCGCCTCAATCATGCACAGGAAGCTATCATCGGCGAAGATGACATCACTACTGTGCTCCGCCTGATGCCCAAAGGCAAAGAAACACGCCTGGTACTGCATCCTGTACAAAACGGCTTTTATTCCGCCCAGTTCGTACGCGATTCCATCTTACATAAATAGCACAAACAAGCCCGGAACCTGCGCCGGGCTCTTCTTTATATTGTTTCGCTTTCCACTGTCTTCTATCCTTCTATATCCTCTCTTGCTTGAACTGAAAAAGCCGTTCCGATACATTCGGAACGGCACGTATAGGATTAGTATAACAAACCGAATTTTTTCGCCTCAAATTTGAGTTCTTCTCGGAACTTGGGATGAGCAATCGCCAGCAGCTCTTTCGTACGCTGGGCGATACTCTTGCCGCGCAGCGACGCGACACCGTATTCCGTCACGATATGGTCGACATCGTTCTTCGATGTGGTGACCGCAGAGCCAATCGTTAGCTGTGGGCGAATGCGTGAGATTGATTCGTCACGCGTTGTGGAATGAAGACAGATGAAGCCTTTACCATTCTTGGCAAAACGCGCCCCCCGCGCGAAATCAGCCTGACCGCCGCTCGAGCTGTAATAACGTCCGGCAATCGTCTCCGATGCGCACTGTCCCATAAAGTCTACCTCAGTCGTGGCATTGATGGAAATGATGTTGTCTTCCCGCGCAATAATCCGCGGATCATTGACATAATCGACCGGCAGCATTTCTACGCCCGCATTCTCATCAATAAAATCATACAACTTCTTCGATCCGAGCGCGAACGTGCCGACAATTTTGCCCACGTGAGTTTTCTTCTCGATACCGTTGACAATACCTTTCTCTGCCAGATCAACTATACCGTCTGTTAATAGCTCCGTATGAATACCTAAATTTTTATGGTTCTGCAAAAAGCCAATGATCGCATTCGGAATGGCGCCAATCCCTACCTGCAGTGTCGCTCCGTTCTGAATACGCTCCACAACATGCGATGCGATGCGGCGGTCAATGTCCGTAATCTGCGACTCTCTGACTTCATGCAGCGGATAGTCTACTTCAATATACCCCTGTATCTGGCTGATGTGTACTTGGTTGGCTCCAAACGTGCGTGGCATATTCGGATTCACTTCAAGGAAAAACGGCACTTTGCCAATAAAAGATGCAACATAATCAGCCTGCGTGCCAAGTGAGAAATAGCCGTGTTCATCCATCGGTGACGCTGCGGCCAGAATCAGAGATGCTTTGGTTGTCTCCCGAAGCAGGCGCGGCACCTCATGAAAATGATTGGGAACAAGATCGCATTCACCTGCAAGAAACGCTTTGCGTGATGCCCCGCTTAAAAAGTATGCGACATGGCGAAGATGATTGCCAAATTTACCATGAATGTAGTCGCGTTCTTTTAATGCGTGCATCTGATGAATACGCACACCGGTCCAGCGCTCCGCATGTTTCTCGATGGTGTCCAGCAGCACGACCGGCTCGCCGTTGGCCAGCGGAACGATCAAATCGTCTTCGTTATGAATATAATTCAGTACATCTTCTGGCGCCTTGCGCTTGTTCTCCACATCAATTAATTGACTCATTCATCAGACCTCCGATTTGTATTGCCTTTCCCTTATTCATCATAAATGCCAAAAATTCCGGGAGCAAGTGATAAAACTGTTAAAAATAAATTAAAAAGCCCACCCTATACCATGCAGGGTGGACTTTCGGTTGCCCAATTATTCGCTTCTATGCGTTTTGTTTTTGTTTCATAATATCTGATTCTACAACGTCCATCTCGCCTACGCCACGAATCAACTTCCGGGCATATATCTTCTCCGGTTGCAGAACCTTTACTATATATTCGATAGCTAGTTCCGGATCGACCGTCTCTCCGCATGTATAGCAGTCAATCGCGGCAAATCCTCTTTCAGGGTACGTATGAATGGAAATATGGCTTTCCGATAACAGAACCAGTACTGTTGCACCCTGCGGCTCAAATTGTTTCGCCTGTACAGACAAAACTGTCGCACCGCAAGCTTCCGCAGCTTCTACCATATGATGCTGCAGAAATTCCGCACTGTTCAATTTCTCAAAATCAACACCCCAAGTATCAATCGCAACATGTCTTCCGAAAGTAGAGTATTCCACTTTTCGGTTCCCCCCTCCTAGCAATTTTATGTTCAAAAATTCTCGCTAGGACCTACGTCATTCACTTTATTCCGAGGAGAAACTTCCTTGAGTGAATCCTGGTTCCTAATTTTGTTCACAACAAGGAATATAGCATGTTTCTACAAATTATGCAACAAAGTCTTGCTATTTCTTGGGGAGCTTTCGGCTGCATTATGCTTCTAACACAAACAATTGATGAGAGAGTGAGGCGAGCTGTCTATCTATTTCTTCCGTTGGCAATTGACTCACCTGGTGCCTGTTGCGCAAATCAAGCAACTGATCAATATAGACCCGAAGCCAGGCAATCTGATCTTCGACGCCCTGCGCCTCGTACAAGCGTTGTAAATCTCCGACGGTGTCGCGGTACTCGAAGACAAGTGTTTGGCTGTCACCTTTCTGCTCGATGATTTTCATCACTTTGCCTTCACTGTAGTGGTAAATCATCGTGTAGGTTGGATACATACGGTGGACGACCGCGGTGCCTTTAAAGCGGCGTACGGCCTGCCGCATATGATTGGCCAGCCTGGCGTCTCGGATCGTATATCCGCCTTCAAATGTATACAGGTTGCCAACCAGTTTAAAGGAAAGCGGAATCTCCTCTTCCCTGTCAAACAACACGATTTCTTTCTCGCCATTGTCATACACTCGAACTTCTGTGTTAAATTCACCGCGCTGAAACATTTCGATAAACGACTGCATTTGCCATGTGTTTAACTCAAGGACAAGTTTCTTGTATTCGGTGGCTACTCGTTGAGCCATACAAATCTCTCCCATACATTTTTTCCTGCTCACATTTATTATACCGAAAAGCCATAACCATTCTCCAATCGCCTATACCATAGAAATAGAGAGATTTATAAAGAAACTAGCAGATAATCTCAATAAATGACAATTGATTCTTACTCACATCCGTTATATTATGAAAAATTACATTTTTCTTTGTCCATCCCCCATGAATCGACACATTTTTTGTTTTTACAGATGAAACGTCACATCAGCTTCGCGGGAAGCGGCAGCCAGGCTGTCGTCCAACACGGCCCGCAGGCGGAGATCCGCGTTCAGATGATCGGCAAATGCTTGAAGTACATGCGTATCCGCGCCGCTAAGAATAGCCGCGACATGGACGCTCTGCTCGCTTTCGAGCGTATCCACACTATGCAAAAAACCTGCCTCGCTTGACAGAAATGACAGCAGGCGGAATTTCGCCGGGTCACCGGCCTGCTTGGATAAAGTGAAGAGTGCGGCGCGCGCTTCCGCAGCTTCTGTCCGCTCCTCGGCATTCCCGCTATCTTCCTGCGCCGCGTACGTCTCCCGATCGGGCGTAAACGTATTGCCGCGCACTGCATTCAGTATATCTTCCACGATTGCGCTACCGGTCGGCAGCGCGCCGGCGCCCTTCCCGGTAAACAGCAAATCTCCCACTACATCGCCGGTGACAAACACGGCGTTGAATTCATTTTTCACCCCGGCCAACGGATGACTGTATGGTACAAGCGTCGGCACGACACGCAGCCCGTATGCGGCTCCTCTGCGTTCCGCCGCCGCCAGCAGCTTAATCCGGTATCCTAGTTTTCCGTACAATTCAATTTCTTCGGCGCTCACGGATGTAATGCCCGTACGCTCGCTTGTCAGTGCCTGCATATGCCCGCCGAAGCAAAGGTGAGCGATAATCTGAATTTTGTTGAACGCATCATACCCCTCTACGTCGGCCGTCGGATCTGCCTCGGCAAACCCGAGGTCCTGCGCCTGCCGCAATGCTTCCTCATACGATAACCCTTCCTCTTCCATCTTAGTCAAAATATAATTGGTTGTACCGTTCAATATGCCAAAGACACGTGTCACACGATTTGCATTTAACTGTTGGCTCAGCGTATTGAGGATCGGAATACCGCCGCCCACGCTTGCCTCATACAATAAGGAGACGTTCTGTTCCTCGGCCAGTTGATGCAGATGCCGTCCATATGCCGCCAGCATTTCTTTATTTGCCGATACCACGTGGCATTTACGTCTAATGGCTTCCTCAATAAACCCAAGCGTCGGATCCAAACCGCCCATCGCATCAATCACAATATCTGGCTCCCTGTGCCAAATCGCCTCAATCTCTGTCGTTAACAGGCTTTGGTTCACTTCAATTTTGCGGGGCTTCTGCAAATCGCGCACCAGAATACCGACCACTTCAAAGCGGGCGCCTGTTTGCTTGCGGATCCTCTCCGCATGTGTATGTAAAATTGCCATGACTCCGGAACCGACCGTCCCTAATCCAAGCAATGCAATCTTCCACGTCTTCATCATCCAATCCCCTCCCAAAATATCCTTACGAAAAATAAAAAACCCTCTTCCGGAGAAGAGGGTCGGCTGTATAACGCACCAGGTCCTCCTCTCATCTGCCAAAGCGCCTGCGCTTTGATGGAATTAGCACCTTTCAGGCAATGCCTGCGGTTGCTGAGGCTTCATCGGGCCATATCCCTCCACCTCTCTGGATAAGAGTTTTATGATTTCGTATGCAATTTATTTGATTTGAAAACTATCGTACCGTGTTTTGTCAGAAATGTCAAATCCGGACGCACATCCGGTGCTTCTGTTGGGCTACTTAAACCAGGCCAGAATCTGATCGATCAGGTTCTTCAAAAACAGTAAAATCTCCTGCACAAGCGATTTAGCTTCCGGATTGTTATTCAGGAAGTCCTGCACCTGTCCCTTGTAGCTTGAGATTTGATCCAGCGTTTTGTTCCAGTCAATATTCAGGTTCTGAATTTTGCGCAGAATGCTGACAAGCGATTCAATCTCCGCATCCGACAGCTGCAGTCCCATCTGGTCCGCCACGTTGCGAATCATCTCGCGCAGCTGGTCATCCGACAGGTTGCTCGTCTGTTTGGCCAGCTCCGCTTTCAAGCGGGTCAAAAGCTCGGCCGCTTTCTCCTTATCGCCAATCGTTTCTCCAATCTTCGCGGTCGTTACCATCTCTTCGTTAGCGACTTTCTTCTGGTTCTCGTCGATTTTCTCGCCGGTCACTGTCTCATACGCCTTCATGATCCCTGTCAACGCAGCCGTGCCGGACACTGGAGACGGCGCGTCGATTTTCACCGTCGCGTCCTTGACTCCCGCGGTCGCCAGCGCATTCTCATACATGGCTTTGCTAACCCAGGTGATGTTGTTTGTCTCTACAGTAATCCCTTTACCCGGCTCGGCAATTTGGATCATCGCCGACGAGAGGGCGCGACTGCCGATGACGCTTTTATTCAATAGACCGTCAAGGTATTTATGTTCTTCCTGATTCGTTACGGTAATCTCCTGCGCTCCGCTTGGCGCGTTAAACCGGTTCTGGATTTGTTCTTTCTGCGCCGGTTTCAAATCCTGGCCGTATGTAACAATCGTGTCGCCAGGCGCCGCATCCGCAAACGCGGTCGCGGTCGATAGAAGAAAAAGAAGCAGGGCTAAAAACAGCTTCCGCACTTCCGTCACTCCTCTCCAATATAAAGATAGCTTGCTCCCTGATTATAGCACAGCATACGTTACGTTGCCGCCTATAATTCCCTCTCCGGAACTTCAATCACTTTTTCCGGCGGGATGCTCGTTTGGTTGCAGATATACTCCATCCTCCTTCGATTGTCGCTTGCAGCTTCTCCAACCTACTTGTACTTACGGTGAAAATGAAGAAAAGGTTGCACAGCTTTTCCATAATTTTTTTATGTCATTTTCATTCTTCCGTGAATCTCATTTCCGCTTTCTCTCTTTCTTTATTTCAGGATTTTCACAGAAAACCACCATGGCGTCTCAGCCGCAACCCCGACATGAAAATTGTGGGAAAGGCGGTTGACTTTTGTGGTACGAGGGAAAAGAGAGAAAGGAATGAGGAGAGGATTTTAATGGGGAAAAAGGCAAACGCCTTTTTCTTCCCTGGATCTTCTTTCCTCTCCCTCTCCTTCTTTTCTCACGATTTTCACAGAAAAAAGCGAAGAAGCACGACCCAGCGCTTCTCCGCTTTCGCTTATATTATGCTTTCTTCATTACTTTAATTTCGCCTTGGTCTACATCGACTAGGATGTGTTTTACCTCCTCTTCCTCAATGACAAGATCGGCGATACCATCCTCTACATGCTGCTGGATCACGCGGCGCAGCGGGCGGGCACCGAAGGCACGGTCATATCCCAGTTCGGCCAGCTTCGCTTTCGCTTCCTCAGTAACGGTCAGTTCCACTCCCTGTTCTTCCAGATTTGAGGTAATGTCCCGCAGCATCAAATCGACAATGCGGACAAGATGATTTTCCGTCAGGTGGTTAAATGAAATCACCGCATCAAAACGGTTCAGGAATTCAGGTCTGAAATAAGAAGTGAGCGAGCCCATTACAGACGGAGTATCGTTCGCTTCCTCTGCCCCGAATCCGACCGTAATTTTCTTCTCGGCTACTCCCGCGTTGCTTGTCGCAATAATGACGGTATCCTTAAAGTTTACGGTGCGTCCCTGGCTGTCGGTTAAGCGTCCGTCTTCAAGAATTTGCAAGAACATGTTTTGCACGTCCGGATGCGCCTTTTCAATCTCGTCTAACAGGATAATGCTGTACGGATTTCGGCGAACACGCTCCGTCAATTGACCTGCTTCTTCGTGACCGACATATCCCGGCGGGGAACCGATTAATTTGGAGACGGAGTGTTTCTCCATATACTCACTCATATCAAGGCGAATCATGGAATCCTTCGTACCAAACAGCTCTTCGGCAAGCGCCTTCGTCAACTCGGTTTTCCCTACACCGGTTGGACCGACAAACAGGAAGGAGGCAATCGGTCTGTTTTTCGGTTTCAATCCTGCACGGCTGCGGCGAATCGCTTTCGATACCTGGCTGACCGCGTGGGATTGCCCGATTACTTTGCCTTCCAAATGCTCGGCCAGATTTTTCATTTTCGCCTGCTCATCACTTTGCAGCTTCTTCACAGGAATTCCTGTTTTGCGTTCAATGATTTCCTGAATGTCCTCTACAGTCACTACTGCCCGCTGCTCGTCTCCGTCCATTTGGTCGAGCTGTTCAAGAATGCGGTTTTCTTCATCGCGGAGCTTGGCCGCACGTTCATACTCTTCTTTAGCCGTAGCTTCTTTTTTCTCCTGGCTTACCCGAGCAAGACGGAAACGCAGTTCATCCGTATTTTGCCCGGAAGCACGCAAATTAACCTTTGAACCCGCTTCATCCAGGAGATCAATCGCCTTGTCAGGCAGGAAGCGATCTTGAATGTAGCGGTGGGATAATTCAACGCAGGCACGGATGACTTCATCAGAATACGTTACCTGATGGTACGATTCATATTTTTGACGAATCCCTTGCAGAATCTGCATCGCTTCCTCCACTGTCGGCTCTTTGACGATGACAGGTTGGAAGCGGCGCTCCAGGGCAGCGTCTTTTTCAATCTTACGGTATTCTTTCAGGGTGGTAGCCCCGATGACTTGCAGCTCGCCACGGGCCAGCGCCGGTTTCAGAATGTTTCCGGCGTCCATTGATCCTTCGGCTGAGCCTGCGCCGACAAGAAGATGGATTTCATCGACAAACAAGATCACGTTTTTGCGGTTTTGCAGCTCCGCAATCATTTGTTTCATCTTCTCTTCGAACTGTCCGCGGATTCCGGTACCCGCCACAAGCGACGCCACATCAAGCGTATACACGATTTTGTCACGCAGCTTAGAAGGAACTTGTCCTTCTGCGATTTTTAAAGCCAATCCTTCCGCGATCGCCGTTTTCCCTACCCCTGGCTCACCGATCAGAACAGGGTTGTTTTTGTTACGGCGATTTAGAATTTCAATTACACGCTCGATTTCGTCATCGCGTCCGATGACAGGATCAATGAGTCCCGCCCTGGCCGCTTCGCTCAAGTTGCGTCCGACGCCATCCAGAATGCCACCCTGACCCGATGCTTGAGATTGAATATTTTCTTTGGCCATGTGTTGGTTCATCAAAGGCATTCCGAACCCTTTAAAAAACTCATCGAATCCGGACATATGAGGGAAAGACCCTAAATTCATGCCTGCTCCCGTTTTATTCGTCATTTTTGCGTAGCAGTCATGACACAAATATAATCTTTGCAATTTATCTTGTCGTTGGATGTTTAAGAACACATTTGCTTGTTTTTGATTGCAGTGTTGACAAAGCATAATCCGTTCCTCCTTTAAAGCACATAATGAATGAAATTCTTATTGATTGTTTTTGACTTTGACTTTCTTTGACCTATGCCTTTATTATAATTTGACCTTATTTGACTTTCAAGAGCTAATTTATAGAAATGAAAAAGTGAATCAAAACAGGAAAAACCACCCTGGTTGAAGGATGGTCTTCTCGAACTCTTTTCCTTTTACAGTTTTATCGCTTGTATGGATGCCAGTATACTAAGTATGTACTTTAATAAAATATAGTATCAAAAAGTATACTATGGTTTATAATAAACGTCGAGGTGAAACGAATGGGACGTTTTCATGATAAAACATTTAACTGTGAAAAAGAATTGACTCTTTCCGTCATCGGCGGAAAGTGGAAGATGATTATTTTGTGGCATTTAGGGAAAAGTGGTACAAAGCGGTTTAGCGAACTGAAAGCCCTTATCCCCGGCATTACACAAAAAATGCTGGTCAACCATCTGCGGGAGCTGGAAGAAGATCAGATTGTTCACCGCAAAGTTTATCCCGTTGTTCCGCCAAAAGTGGAATATTCACTGACAGAACTGGGAAAAAGCTTAATGCCTGTCCTTGATGCTATGTATGAATGGGGTAAAAACTATATGGAAACGGTCATGCAGAAGCAGGAAGAAAAGAGCAAGTCCGTCCGGTAGCAAAAACGCTCCCTCTTTTATGGATTCAAAAAACAACGCGCAGTGACCTTTATAAAAGGAACTGCACGTTGTTTTTTACGCATATACGGTGACATTGCCTATATATAAGAATATAAGAACGTTCCAGCAGAGATACTCTGAGAGGTGTATCTTTCTTTTCGATCCCCTTTTTTGCTTTATTTCTATATAGTATACTTTTCATACTATGTTACATAAAAGTGTGTACTTGCTCAAATTTATTATATGTCTAATAATATCGATAGCACTCATAACTAACAAGGATTGAAGGAAATTTGTTAAATTAATGATAAAAGAGGTGGAAAAGCAATGCAACTGAGGGTCTCAGCGGTTCAATATCATCTTCATACTATACAGTCTTTTGAAGAATTTGCCAAGCAAGTCGAACATTATATTAAAACAGCCGAGGAATTCGGTGCAGAATTTGTGCTATTCCCCGAATTTTTCACGACGCAATTGATGTCCATCGGGGATAATCAAGGGCATGCTTTAACCATTAATGATTTGCCTGACTTTACAGAACAATATCGTGACTTATTCTCATCCTTTGCGAAGCAAACAAAGATGCATATTATTGGGGGAACCCATGTCATTCGTAAAGGCAATCACTTATACAATGTCGCTCATTTATTTTACCCGGATGGAAGAATCGCAGAACAGCCTAAGCTTCACATCACACCAACAGAAGTCAAGGAGTGGAACATGACGCCAGGCGAAAGTTTACAGGTATTTGAGACAGAGAAAGGCACGATTGCCATGCTTACCTGCTACGACATAGAATTTCCGGAAATTGTTCGGATGGCGAAGGCGAAAGGCGCTGATGTTATTTTCTGTCCCTCCTGTACCGATGATCGTCATGGGTTCCACCGCGTCCGTTATACAAGCCATGCCAGAGCGGTGGAAAATCAAGTTTATGTCGTAACTACAGGAACAGTAGGTTCGCTTCCTACGGTTGACTTTATGCGTGCGAATTTTGGGCAAGCGGCGGTGATTACACCAAACGATATTCCATTCCCTCCCCGCGGCATCCTGGTCGAGGGAGAACTGAATAATGATATGATTGTTACCGCTGACTTAAATCTTGAACTATTATATCAGGTTCGTGAAAGCGGTTCTGTGACTACATGGCGTGATCGTCGTATCGATCTCTATCCGGATTGGAATGAAGAGGAACCTATCCGCGTTACGGAGGAATAGAAGAATGTATCGAAAAGAGTTTTATGTTTTTGATCACGATCGACCTGTCTCCGCGGTCATCCGGAATTACAAAGAAGCTGACTTTCCTGGTTTAATTCACATTCAACAGGAAAGTTTTCCTCCGCCGTTCCCATCTGAATTATGGTGGAACAAGGAACAGTTGCATAACCATGTTACTTTGTTCCCCGAAGGAGCCTTATGCATTGAGGTTAATGGTGAAATCGCAGGATCGATGACCGGATTGCTTGTTGACTTTGATCCGGAGCATCCGGAACATACATGGGAAGAGATTACGGATAATGGGTATATTCGAAACCATAATCCAAATGGGAATACACTGTATGTCGTCGATATTAGCGTGCGTCCCTCCTACCGGAAATTAGGATTAGGAAAATGGCTGTTGTTATCCATGTATAACGTCGTTATTCAAAAAGGATTGGAACGGTTGTTAGGCGGCGGAAGAATGCCTGGATATCATAAAAAAGCGAATGAGATGACGCCGGAACAGTATCTTGAAGCTGTCGTAAAAGGTGAGCTAAAAGATCCCGTCATCACCTTCTTGCTTCGCTGTGGCCGTACTCCTGTTAAAGTGGTGGCGAACTATTTAGAGGATGAGGAATCGTGTAATTATGGAGTACTTATGGAGTGGAAAAATCCTTTTTATACATCAATATCTAAACAAGGAGAATGATAAAAATGGAATATCGCAGAATTACGAATATACAAGATCCTTTGTTTAAGCAAATGCATCAATTCATGCAAGACGTGTTTCCTCCCGAAGAAGTATTGGAATTTGATCTTTGGAAAGAGCCTTTGGAAGATCCGGGAATTCGTGTCTTTGTTGCTGTTTATGAAGGGAAGGTAGTAGGGGCGACGGAGTACCGCTATTATGAAGATTTTAATGTCGCGATGACAGATTTTACGATTATTGGTCAGGCAGGCCTCGGTATCGGCCGATTTTTAGCCCAAAAGAGGCTGGAGGATTTAAATTCCTTGGCCGCAGCAAATGGAAAGCAGTTATATGGAATGTTTGCCGAAATTTATGATCCTTATCGGGTAGAGCATTTTGAATTTGGCGGGATTAAACCTATGGATCCCTATGTTCGTCGTGAGGTATTATCACATCTTGGTTATAAACGCCTTGATTTCCCTTATGTCCACCCATCCTGGAATAATGATGGAGAGGCTGTAACAGGGCTTGACCTTTGTTTCCTTCCGATGAACGATAATGTGGATGAACTTAAAACGGATCTTATCGTGAAGTTCTTGAAACGTTATTATTCCGTCTTATCGAACAAACCGAAATCGTGGCATGAAATGATTGAAACTCTGGAAGTAAAAGATACGGTAACACTATTACCAATTTAGTGGATACAAAACAATATAGCCAATAAAATAGTGTAATTTGTTGTAAATACCGGAAGCCATGTACTTCCCCCCTTTTACATAAGAGATGCATGAGATGATGGGTACGGGATTGGGCAAATGTTAAGGTTTAGCATCTAAACTTCTAATGGTTTCTGCAATTACGCGATGACCTTTATAGTTTGGGTGCTTGCCATCGATAAATAACAATGTACTTTCCTGATGTAAAAAGGCAGCATATACAGGGGCAATCTTTGTATGGGAGTCGGCTGCCTTATGGAGAATTTGATTTAGTTTTTTCACCGACTGCCGGGCCAGGGGGAATTCAGGCAGAGGATTATAGAGTTCGATATAGCGGAGCATATAAGGAGCAGTGGAGGATTTTTTTATGCTTTTAATACTTTGATCGATAAAAAGAAAATTATGGCGAAAATTTTGAAGCGCCATTTCTACTGCTTTTTTATTCTTCGTTTTATCATAAACACGGCCTGCCTGAAGTAAATCGTTTCCACCAATGGAGCATGTGATGATATCTGCTGTCTGTATGGCTTTGAAAAAGGTGGCGTCATTTCTGAGCCTGTGTAACAATTGTTGACTTGTCCAGCCTGTCTTTCCTAAATTGCGAAAAATGACACGTGTTTTCCAATCTTTTTCTATGAAATCTCGATACTGATAAGCATATCCATAATTAAACCAGGCTCCAATCCCTGCGGTAATAGAGTCTCCTATGGCCGTGTAACGTAGAGGTGATAAAGGATGGATCATCATGACCTTACTCATGTACTCTTTGCATCTCCCCTATCCTGTACTATACTATATTGTATTGGTAAAAATTTTGATATGTAACGAGGCGATAGCATACATTTTGAATTCCGCTGTCCTAAAAATGTTAAATGTAGTACTTCCTTTTGCTTGTTTACTAACGCGACAAGATTTTGTTTACATGCCCTTATAAAACAGGGCGGAAATTTAGGTATCTCCCTTCTCCTATTACATCCCCATTCACTCCATTTTTCATATACTGGTACTAACCATGTAGGAAGAGGAGGCTGATTTATGGCAAAACGTTACCTGATTCATGTAAAAGCCAACATGAATCAGGCCCGTAAAGTCTGTATGAAGCAGAATGGGATTGAGATTTTGTACTGCCACAAGCATTTCCCTTTCATCGTTGCTGATGTTGAGAACATCAAATTTTTTAGTAAGCATCCCGCTTTTTCCCTTGTTGAGGAGGACATTCAAATCCGGGTACACCGGGCCGCCCCCTCTATCCTCAATCCGTCTGCATCCCCCATCCCCTGGAACATTCAGATCGTTCATGCACCGGACGCCTGGCCCAAAAGTACAGGGAAGGGTGTTCGTGTAGGCGTACTGGATACCGGCATTGCCTCCTCGCATCCGGCTCTGCGCGGCCGTGTTGCCGGAGGATACAATATCATTGCACAAAACCGCAATTTTACAGATGATAACGGACACGGCACTCATGTAGCTGGCATTATCGCCGCCAGCGGTCGAGCCGGTGGCCTTTATGGAGTTGCTCCAGAAGCGAAGCTCTACGGGATTAAAGTGATGGATCGGGACGGCAGCGGGAGAATTAGCGATGTAATCAGGGGCATTGAATGGGCGATGGATAACCATATACAAGTGCTGAATATGAGCCTTGGAGACAGCAACTATAACGCCGCCCTGGAATACGCGACACGAAAAGCTCACCAGAAGGGAATGATTTTGGTTGCATCGGCAGGAAACGACGGGGAACGCAGCGGGCTTGTGGATTATCCGGCACGTTTTCCGTGGGTCATCTCAGTCGGGGCGGTTGACCGGGAGATGAAGCGGGCTTCCTTTTCAAGCACAAGAGGTCCGGTCGACATGATGGCACCTGGAGTAGACATAAGAAGCAGCTGGAAAAGCGGATATAGGACGGAGAGCGGTACGTCGATGTCAGCCGCGCATGTTAGCGGTGGAGCGGCTCTCGTGCTTGGCCGCCATCCTGAGCTGAATGGCGCTAGGGCTGAGAGTTATTTGAAGCGCCTGAATAAGCGGAGTGGAGCACGAAAGGGATACGGGCTCCTGAATTTTTCTCCCCTTTCAAAGTAAGAGGATATTCTCTTACCTCCTGCATCTGCGATAAAAAAACGCTACGGAAACCAATCCATAGCGTTTTTTGTTATTCAACAGAAATGCTGTGCCGTTTATGCCAGAGGTGTATGGCCATCTCATCAATGCTTCGTAGTGGAATGAACACCGTTAGCGTGTTATCATGAAGGGTTGCCCGTATCTTTTCTGTTTTTGTGTTTTCTGGTAATGCTATACTTTTTATAAGGCTCCCGGGTTTATGTGCAGCCAGAATGGATAGTGTACCTTGCGCAACTTCCACTTGTATATCTTTATGGCTGTATCCCGGCAATTTCAACTGAACAATCATTTCCTTTTCCTTTTTCTCGATATGGACAACTCCTGTGTTCATCCTATGTTCCGGCTGATGATTGGAAGGATGTTTTGGTCCTATTGTAGTATCCCCTTTCCTCTATGCTTTCGATTACCCCTGCACCATGCATTGGGTAAACAATCTTATCACCAATTTAAAACAAAGCATCACCCCCTAATAGAGTCTTTTTTTGAGGATATCGCTGATTGTCTTCGTCCATTTGACGAAGGGAATGTAATACCAAATATGGACGGTGATTAAGGCACTCAACTAGGACGAGACGTTATATTCCCTCATATTCTATAGCGAAGTCATTAAGAAAGGTGGAATCAAAGAATGTCTGAGCTTCGTCGAACATTGGCAGAAAAAGCAGGGAAATGGACAGTCATCAATACAAAGTCCGGTTCCTTCTATGGAAAAATTGAAAGTGTGAATAGAAAAGGTGTTACTGTATTACTGCCGGACCATTATACTGTCAATGATCCTTCCGTTAAACTCCTTGAGGAGAACGTAAACGTTAAAGAAGAGGATGTTCAAGCGTCACAAAGATTTTTTAGACGCAGACGCAGACGACGTTTTTTCTTCCGTCGCTTTTTCTTTCCATTCTTTTTCTTCATTTAATGGGTGCTGCTGTATCTTATTTGCCATGGATGACTCTACATCCATGGTTTTTTTGTTTTGCGATAAACGAGGACAGCGTGCATGATGAAGAACAGCCCGTTCTCTTCTTATTTAGGTTTAGGTTAAGACATAATTTCATGCTATTCAGGCAGGTATGGACGAGTGTTAGGCGAATGCCTCTCTTTAAAAGAGATGGAATAACCTTGTTAAGAAAAAGGATCACTTTTAATCGCTCAAAAGTGATCCTGAAGAGTTAAGTTTGCCGAAAATGATATCGGGGTAATTCTCCTGCTTTCAACTGGGTTTCTTAAGTGATTCCCCTGCTGCTACATAACGAGCAGGGGAATCCTTTTCCTACCTATTAGTCACATGCACACGCAATAATGACCAAGAGGATAAAGAGAACAAGGATAATCCCAATTTCTTCTCTCTCACCAAAAAAGCCCATATGCCCACCTCCCATGTACAGTGGATTGAACTACACTGCATACTATGCAGACAAGTACAGACGAGTGTTAGGTTACCGCCTTTTTTCAAGGTTTCAGGCTTGCCACTTACAAATAGGGGAATTAAATTTCCGGGGGATTTCTGAATGACTCAGGTTTACTACTCTACCTCATCTGCTTGGCGTACAAAATCTCCGTTTTGTTTACGGTACCTCTGCATACAATAGAGTAGTTTGAAAATGGGAGGAGAATAAGAATGTACAGAATGAAACAATCCCTTGCTTTTTTTATCATGCTTGGATTTTTCACCCCACTATTTTTCGCAGGATGTTCAGAAAAAAATACACCCATTCAACCGAGGCAGGATATCCAGATACATCTACATCCTTTACCGGCAAAAGTCCATCAGAAAAACGAGCTTTTCATCACATCAACAAAACCAGAGGACCATTCACTAAAGAACACCGAGGTAACCATCACGTTGTCAATGTCAGGGATGAACCACGGCCAAACGACGGTGCCTGTTGAAAAAAAAGATGGAGGCTTTCTCGCAAAGGTTACTCCCACAATGGCTGGAAAATGGACAGCTGACATCCATATTGTAAAAGACGGAGAAACGAGCAGGATTCAATATACGTTTGAGGCTATACCTTAGTCCTTCTCCCTCTCCATACCGTTTTCAGAAGCCCCCTTTTGTTCTTCTTTTTCGAGTCTAACAGAAAAACATACAACCACAAAGGAAAAAATACTCACGATTGTAATACATGTCATTAAAAAAAACGGCTGATCAGCCATAGCCCCCAGCATCGGGCCCATGATTCCTGCCATTATACCGCTTATTGCCCCGCTTATTACCGTTTGGAAATCACCAAGCGATCCAAACAAAACACCAATCATAACGGCCACAAGCGTATTGATAATGGTAACAACGGTATAAATAGAAGGGAATTGATAGGCAAATACAATACCTGTTGCGATTCCAAGCACGCTTGCTGTCATCGTTATATTCATTCCAATATGGCAGCCAATCATTTCACGAAACCCCGTCAGAAAAAAATACGAATAGGCACCGGCGATGAGAGCCACTCCCAGTAGCCCCCAAAGAAACCAAGATATCATTTCTTTCTCCCTCTTTCCTTTGTCGATAAAAAATGGGATCTTTACCTAGACCTTGTCCCATCACTCTCCGTATTTTCCGTTCATAGTATATATATGACGGGAGCTCCTCAAAGGAAAGTGGCAGAAGCCTTCTTTCCTTACGCAGGAAAGAAGAAAAATTGAAAAAGAGGGATAAAGATGATAAAGAAAATAGGTAATTTTTTAGAGAGTACGTATGGTTATTTTATAAGTAAAGCATCCAACCAATTTGGCGCTTCTTCAAACTGTATGTGCGCTAGGGTCAGAGGAGAAGATACGAGATGCAGATGTAAAAGCAGATCTCGCAGGAGATGCGCATGCTGATTGTATAGCCTCTACGATTAAAATCGAGGCCTATCCATCAGCAACATAAGTAAGGGAAGACGGATGTATTTATGATACGAAATAATTCGAACAAAATTAGAAAACCTTAGTCTAATTGTGTATTAGACTAAGGTCGGTTGTTGAGAAAGTATCTTTTTGAAAATCGTAGCCCAAGGGTATAAAAATGTTTCCTCATACCTCTAAAAGCTTATAGGAGCGAATGCGGGGCATCAAATTCTTTGCGGGAAATTCTTTGTTTTTATAAGATGTTTTTTAACATAGATTGCACCATCGGGTTTTGCAAAAGTTTTACGATCTGGGCGAAGTCCATATTTCCAAGTAAAGCCTCTAGGCTGCTTTTTTCTGCGTCTGTTGCCTGGTTCTTCTTCGGAGCAGTTTGAACTTCCGCTTCGCCCTTATCGCGCCGCCTTCTAGGCTGTCTATTGTTTCTTTTGGCTAGATGCTGTTTAACCTCTGCTAGCTCTACCAGGATATTTTCAAGTTTTTCCTTATTATCCTTTGTCTCCTTAATATGAGCTTCAATGTTATACAACGTATTTTCAAGTTTTTCCCTGTTATCCTTTGTCTCGATTATGTTACCTTCTATTTTACGGAGCGTATTTTTAATTCCTGATAGCCGCTGGTTGATGGCATGCAGTTCTTTCCTCCGGTTTGAACTGTCTTTCTTCATGACGAAACACCTCCTTTTTCTTCTGTACTGCTGCGTCCCATACTCATTGTATGTTAAAAAAAGCATAATAGAGACAGTGCACGTACCTAGTTTGTAAACGTACAAAAGAAGAAAAAGGAGAGAGCTTTCGAAACCGTTTATGTCAGCTGTTGTTTCAATTCCTCAAGGCTTGTCACCGGCGCCTGACAGGCAAAGTTCTCACAGACATAGGCCGTTGCTTCTCCATCCTTCGTCGTTTTATCCGTCAACATTGGGGCTAGAAGCAATAAGTTTTCTCTTGTCTCATTTGTCACGACGGACACAACGGCATTCGGCATGAAGTGCCTTCGAACTTCCTGCACCATCTCCTGAGCCGCTTGTTTGTTTGGTGCTGCAATCACGACTTCTTGTGTCGGTCCAAATAAGAATTGCACCGCCATCATAAAATGGGAGTATGCCATCGGATGCAACGCCACATCCCCTGCGAATGCTGAGATTTGCTCACTGGTGAGGCGTACAATGTCATCATTTCCTGTTAGGCGAGACAATCGGGCCAGGTTCATTGCCGCCACTGAATTTCCTGATGGCATTGCCCCGTCATACAGCTCTTTCGGGCGCGTCAGCAACTGCTCCGCATCACTGCCGTAGAAATAAAACCCGCCACTCTCTTTATCCCAGAACAGTGCAAACTGCTGCTCCTGAAGTTCCAACGCATACATGAGATAATCCGCCTCAAACGTTGCTTCATATAATTCAAGCAGTCCCCAAATTAAAAATGCATAGTCATCCAGATACCCAGGGAACGCTGCTTCGCCATCCCTGTATCGCACAAGCAGACGACCATCTTCACGCTGCAGCTTATTTCCGATAAAGTGGACCGCATTCGCGGCAGCTTTCGCGTATTCTTCGTCACCGAGTACAACTGCCCCTCTGGCCAGCGCCGCGATCATCAGCCCATTCCAGGCGGTTAGAATTTTATCATCTTTATGTGGGTGCACTCTCTTTTCTCTCGCTTCAAACAACTGCACACGGCATTTCTCAATGAACTGCTTTAGTTCGTCTAATTCCATGCCCTCTTCCTGTGCCGATTGTTCGAGCGATTTCTCGAC
>Ga0310822_100257_pt1 | contig 31958 bp, 32 predicted proteins | sample P4_ome_2_FD_201313 | JGI IMG/M metagenome (GOLD analysis project Ga0310822, IMG submission 201313) | Sorghum-adapted microbial communities from Joint BioEnergy Institute, Emeryville, California, United States - P4_Day56_Rep2 | ecosystem: Engineered > Bioreactor > SSF (Solid state fermentation) >... | reverse complement strand
AACTGTCCAGAAAATCACTGGCAAAACAAACCACACCCCCAAACGGGAAAAACAGGGTGCGGCAAAAACAAAAACAACAAACAAAAACCACCAAACACACTATTGAGTTCTCAAACAACACACCCGCTGAGCGGGCAACCCTGCCAGGGTACTACGACTCGGTCAGGGATGGCAATCCACGCCCTCCGGCTCTTTCGGCCGGGGCCGTGGTGCATCGCCAATACTACGCGGTCCTCCGCAGAACCCCAAATCGGGGTCCGGCCGGATGCAACGCTGCAGGTCAGAGCGCTATTCCGGCCCGGGGCGGGTCAGCTGATGCGCTCGATCTCCGCCCCCAGGCTCTTGAGGTTCTCGACGAACCTCGGATAGCCGCGGTCGATGTGGAAGACGTCGTGCACCTCGGTGTCGCCGTCGGCCACCAGCCCGGCGAGCACCAGCCCGGCGCCGGCCCGGATGTCCGACGACCAGACCGGCGCACTGGACAGCTGGGGCAGGCCGCGCACCACGGCGTGGTGGCCGTCGGTGCGGGCGTCGGCGCCGAGCCGGACCATCTCCTCGACGAACCGGAACCGGGCCTCGAAGACGTTCTCGGTGATCATCGAGGTGCCGTCGGCAATCGAGGCCAGGGCGATGGCCATCGGCTGCAGGTCCGTCGGGAATCCCGGGAACGGCAGCGTCGCGACGTTCACCGCCTTCGGCCGCTCGTACTGCACCACCCGGAAGCCGTTGTCGTGCTGGGTGACGGTGGCGCCGGCGTCGTGCAGTTTGTGCAGGACCAGCTGAAGATGTTGGGGGTCCACCCCGGTCACCGAGATGTCACCGCGGGTCATCGCCGCCGCGATCCCCCAGGTGGCCGCCACGATGCGGTCGCCGATCACCCGGTGTTCGGTGGGATAGAGGCGATCCACGCCGGTGATCGTCATCGTCGGGGTGCCGGCCCCGGAGATCTGGGCGCCCATCTCGTTGAGCATCGTGCACAGATCCACCACGTCGGGCTCACGGGCGGCGTTGTGGATCGTGGTCGTCCCCTCGGCCAGGACGGCCGCCATGAGGATGTTCTCGGTGGCCCCCACCGACGGGAACTCCAGCTGGATCTCCGCGCCGCGCAGGTGGTCGGCCTCGGCGACCACGCAGCCGTGTTCGATGTTGCAGCGGGCGCCCAGCTGCCGTAGCCCGGCCTGATGCATGTCCAGCGGCCGCGAGCCGATCGCATCGCCGCCCGGCAGTGCCACCCGCGCCCGTTTACACCGTCCGACCAGCGGTCCGAGCACACAGACCGAGGCGCGGAACTGTCGTACCGCGGCGAAGTCGGCATCGTATTTGAGTTCATCGGGCGACGTGATCCGCACCGTCTCACCGTCGAGCTCCACGGTGGCGCCCAGCCCGCGCAACACCTCGGCCATCAACGGGACATCGAGGATGTCCGGGCAGTTGGTGATGGTGCTGGTGCCTTCCGCCAACAGGGCGGCAGCCATCAGCTTCAAGACGCTGTTTTTGGCTCCCCCGACAGCAACTTCGCCGGACAACCGGTTGCCACCGGTCACCACGAACCGCTCGCTCACGCGGTCAGTGTAGTCAGCGGCCGGGGCCGGTGTCAGTTTCCGCTCCGGTCTGCGGCCCGGCCTCAACCGGTACGGTTTTCCCATGGCCGTACATCTGACCCGCATCTACACCCGCACCGGCGACGACGGAACGACCGGTTTGAGCGACTTCAGCCGAGTCCCCAAGAACGACGCCCGGCTGGTCGCCTACGCCGACTGCGACGAGACCAACGCGGCCATCGGAACCGCGCTCGCGCTCGGCGACCCCGAGCCGCCTTTGCGCGACGTGCTACGCCAGATCCAGAACGACCTGTTCGACGCCGGGGCGGATCTGTCCACACCCGTCGTCGAGAACCCCGAACACCCCCCGCTGCGGATCACCCAGGCCTACATCGATCGGCTCGAAACCTGGTGCGACGAGTTCAATGAGTCGCTGCCGGCACTGAATTCGTTCGTGTTGCCCGGTGGCACGCCGTTGTCCGCGCTGTTGCACGTCGCCCGCACGGTGGCCCGGCGGGCCGAACGCTCCGCCTGGCGGGCGGTCGAGATCCACGGTGACGCAGTCAGTGTGCTCCCGGCGAAGTACCTCAACCGGCTGTCGGATCTGCTGTTCATCCTGTCCCGGATAGCCAACCCCGACGGTGATGTGTTGTGGCAACCCGGCGGTGACCGTTAGTCCCAGAGCCGATGGTTTCGAGCGGGTTCGGCGCCGTTCAGAGCGAGCGGCGCCGAGCCCGCGGTGACGGACGCGATTCCAGCCAGGACAGGAAGGCCGTCAGCGCACCGCGGTCCAGCGCCACCTCGTATCCCTGTCGGCGATCCGCACTGGTGTCGCGCAGTTCCAGTACCACGGTCTCGTCGTTCATGATGTCGAACTCGTCACCCCGGGGACTGCGGCGCGCCACGATCTCCAGGCCCCGCCGGCTCAACCGGCGGTCCGGCCACCAGCGCAGGCTGGACAGCCGGTAGAACCCTGCCTCCCCACCCCGGTAACGCAGCACCCCGTGCCGCCAGCCCTGTCCACCGACGGCGGGGACATCGCGCAGAATCGCCGCGGTGCCCCCGACCTGTCGGAGCTTCCACAGCCGGTAGCTCAGCGCGATGACCACGAGCAGCAGGACGCCGACGAGCGTGACCATGACGACCATGGACCCGCTCATCGGCACCCGCTAGTCGAGTTGGCCCAGTGCGCGCAGCCGGGCCCGGCCGCGCGCCGCGGTCGCCGGATCATCCGACTCGGCGTCGCGCTTGGCCGCGTCCGCGTCGATCTCGTGATCGAACTCCGCGGATTCGGCCAGGATGATGACGCCTTCCTCGGTGATCGAGATGAAGCCGCCGTCGACCGCGATCCGCAGATCGTCCTCGCCTTCGCGTTCGACCCGCACCATTGCGTCGTCGACCAGCTGCGCCACCAGCGGCGTATGCCGCGGCAGCACACCGATCTCGCCGGCGGTGGTGCGGGTGAACACGAAAGTGCCCTTCCCGGACCAGATCTTGCGTTCGACGGCGACGATATCGACGTCCATGTCAACAGCCATGCGACACCGCCTCCCGCGGACGAGTGAGCCTACTCATTGGTGTTGGCGGCATCCTTCTGCGCATCCGCCGGCACTGGGGCGCCGTCGCCGGAGGTGTCCTCCATCTTGGCGCCGAGGCTCTCGGCCTTACGCTGCAGATCCTCCAGACCACCGATGAGGAAGAACGCCTGCTCGGGCAGATGGTCGAAATCGCCCTTGGTGAGCCGGTCGAACGCCTCGATGGTCTCCTTGAGCGGCACGGTCGAACCCGGCTGCCCGGTGAACTGCTCGGCGGCCATCATGTTCTGGCTCAGGAACCGCTCGATACGCCGCGCCCGGTTCACCAGCTGCTTGTCCTCCTCCGACAGCTCGTCGATACCGAGGATCGCGATGATGTCCTGGAGGTCCTTGTAGCGCTGCAGGATCCGGATGACTTCCTGCGCGACGCGGTAGTGCTCGTCGCCGACCACGCTCGGGTCGAGAATGGTCGAGCTGGACGCCAGCGGGTCCACCGCCGGGAAGATGCCCTTGGAGAACACCGCACGGCTCAGCTCCGTGGTCGCGTCCAGGTGCGCGAACGTCGTCGCCGGCGCCGGGTCGGTGTAGTCGTCGGCGGGCACGTACACGGCCTGCATCGAGGTGATCGACCGACCCCGAGTCGAGGTGATGCGCTCCTGCAGCTCGCCCATCTCGTCGGCCAGCGTCGGCTGGTAACCCACCGCCGAGGGCATCCGGCCCAGCAGGGTGGACACCTCCGAACCGGCCTGGGTGAACCGGAAGATGTTGTCGATGAACAGCAGCACGTCCTGGCCCTGCTCGTCGCGGAAGTACTCGGCCATGGTCAGGGCCGACAGCGCGACGCGCATACGGGTGCCCGGCGGCTCGTCCATCTGCCCGAACACCAGCGCGGTGTCCTTGAGCACGTCGGCCTCGCCGAGCTCGACCCACAGGTCGTTACCCTCACGGGTGCGCTCACCCACACCGGCGAACACCGAGGTACCACCGAAGTTGCGGGCGATGCGGTTGATCATCTCCTGGATCAGCACGGTCTTGCCCACGCCGGCGCCGCCGAACAGGGCAATCTTGCCGCCCCGCACGTACGGGGTGAGCAGGTCGACGACCTTCAGGCCGGTCTCGAGCATCTCGGTCTTCGGCTCGAGGTCGGAGAACGCCGGCGGCTTGCGGTGAATCGACCAGTGCTCGAAGTCCTTGCCGTACCCGGGCTGGTCGAGGCAGTCACCGAGGGCGTTGAACACATGGCCCTTCACACCGTCGCCCACCGGCACCGAGATGGACCGGCCGGTATCGCGGACGTCGACACCACGCACCAGGCCGTCGGTCGGCTGCATGGAGATGCAGCGCACCATGTTGTCGCCGAGGTGCTGCGCCACCTCCAGCGTCAGCGTCTTCGCGAGGTCACCGAACGTGATGTCGGCGTGCAGCGCGTTGAACAGGTCCGGTACGGACCCGCGGGGGAACTCGACGTCGACGACCGGACCGGTGACGCGCACCACCCGGCCGGTGGTCTCCTTGCTGGTCTCTTTTTCAGCCGTAGCGGTCATTCTTCTCTTCGCTTTCTGATGGGGCTTATCGGCCGGCGGCCTCGGCGAGCGCATTGGCACCGCCGACGATCTCGCTGATTTCCTGGGTGATTTGGGCCTGCCGTTCCCGGTTGGCCATGAGCGTCAGCGACCGGATGAGGTCGTCGGCGTTGTCGCTGGCCGACTTCATCGCCCGGCGCCGGGACGCCGACTCCGATGCCGCCGCCTCCAGCAGCGCCGCGTAGATGCGGGTCGCGATGTAACGCGGCAGCAGCGTGTGGAACAACGTCTCGGCATCGGGTTCGAACTCGAACAGGGTGTGCGGGCCCTCGTCGACCTCGTCCCCGACGTACTCCACCACCATCGGCGCGATCCGTCGGGCCTCGGCGACCTGCGACATCATCGACCGGAACTCGGTGTACACGATGTGCAGTTCGTCGACGCCGAGGATGTTGTCCGCACCCGGGTCATCGCCGGTGTCGTCGGCGCCGGCCATGAACGCGTCCACCAGGGTGGTGGCGATCGCCTGGGCGTTCTCGTACTCCGGCCGCTCGGAGAAACCGGTCCACGAACCGGTGATCTCCCAGTTGCGGAAGGTGAAGTAGTTGAACGCCTTACGGCCGACGATGTAGAGGACCGGTTGCTTGCCCTCCTCTCGCAGCAACGCGAAGAGCTCCTCGGCGCGGCGCAGCACGTTGGCGTTGTACGCACCGCACAGCCCGCGGTCCGAGGTCACCACCAGCACGCCGGCCCGCCTGGGGTTCTCCCGCTCGACGAGCAGGGGATGGTCCAGCGCGCTGGCGCTGGCCAGGTTGGTCAGCATGTTGGTGATCTCCGCAGCGTACGGCCGCGCCGCCTCCACCCGGGCCTGTGCCTTCGCGATACGCGATGTCGCGATCAGCTCCTGGGCCTTGGTGATCTTCTTGATGGACCCCGCGGACCGGATCCGTCCGCGAAGTTCACGCAGTGTGGCTCCCATGGTCTAGCGACTCACTTCTTCTTCGGTGGCGGGGGCTTGCGGACCTGCACCGATTCCTTTTCCAGGTCGGCCTCGTCCATCGCTTCGACGCCCTCGTCGGGAATGACCGATTCACCGCTGGTCGTCGAGAAACCCTTCTTGAACTCGTTGACGACGTTCACGAGCTTCTCGGCGGTCTCGTCGGAGAGCTTCTTGCTGTCCCGGATGTCGGTCAGGATCTCCTGGTGCGAGGCCTTGACGTGCTCGAGGAACTCCGCCTCGAACCGCTGGACGTCCTCGATCGGCACCGAGTCCAGGTGCCCCTTGGTTCCCAGGAAGATCGCGACCACCTGGTCCTCGACCGGCATCGGGCTGTTCTGCGGCTGCTTGAGCACCTCGACCAGCCGGGCACCGCGATCCAGCTGCGCCTTCGACGTGGCGTCCAGGTCCGAGGCGAACGCCGCGAACGCCTCCAGTTCGCGGTACTGGGACAGATCCAGTCGCAGCGAGCCGGCCACGTCCTTCATGGCCTTGATCTGGGCGGCGCCACCGACGCGGGACACCGACACACCGACGTTGATGGCCGGCCGCACACCCTGGTTGAACAGGTCGGTCTCCAGGAAGCACTGGCCGTCGGTGATCGAGATGACGTTAGTCGGGATGTAGGCCGAGATGTCGTTGGCCTTGGTCTCGATGACCGGGAGACCGGTCAGCGAGCCGCCGCCGAGGTCGTCGGACAGCTTGGCGCACCGCTCCAGCAGCCGGGAGTGCAGGTAGAACACATCGCCCGGGTAGGCCTCACGTCCGGGCGGGCGGCGCAGCAGCAGCGAGATCGCGCGGTAGGCCTCGGCCTGCTTGGTGAGGTCGTCGAACACGATCAGCACGTGCTTGCCGTCGTACATCCAGTGCTGCGCGATGGCCGAACCGGTGTAGGGCGCGAGCCACTTGAAGCCGGCCGAATCGGAGGCCGGGGCCGCGACGATTGTGGTGTAGTCCATCGCGCCGCCCTCTTCGAGGGTCTGCCGCACGCTGGCGATCGTGGTGCCCTTCTGGCCGATGGCCACGTACACGCAGCGGACCTGCTGCTTGGGGTCGCCGGTCTCCCAGTTCGCCCGCTGGTTGAGGATGGTGTCGACGCAGACGGCGGTCTTACCGGTCTTGCGGTCACCGATGATCAGCTGACGCTGGCCGCGGCCGATCGGGGTCATCGAGTCGATGGCCTTGATGCCGGTCTGCAGCGGCTCGAACACGCTCTGCCGCTGGACCACGGACGGGGCCTGCAGTTCCAGCGCGCGCCGCCCGGTGGTCTCGATGTCACCCTTGCCGTCGATCGGCTGACCGAGCGGGTTGACGACCCGGCCCAGGTATCCGTCGCCGACCGGCACCGAGAGCACCTCGCCGGTGCGGCGGACCTGCTGGCCCTGCTCGATCTTCTCGAAGTCACCGAGGATGACCGCACCGATTTCGTTCTCGTCGAGGTTCAGCGCGACACCCAGCACTCCACCGGGGAACTCGAGCAGCTCCTGCGCCATCACCGAGGGCAGGCCCTCGACGTGGGCGATGCCGTCGCCGGCGTCGACGACGGTGCCGGTCTCCTCGCGTTCGGTGGCGGACTCGAACGAGGCGACGTAGTCCTCGATTGCCCCCTGGATGTCAGCAGCCGAGATTGTCAAGTCTGCCATGGCTTTTCGCTTCCTACCTTCGTGGTTCTGTTGGGGTCTAGGGGCTAATCCGGCAGCTGGGTTTCCGCTGCGGCCAGCCGGGTTGACAGCGATCCGTCGATCACTTCGTCACCGACCGCGATCGTCAGGCCACCGAGCACGGACGGGTCGACGTGCAACTGGATCGACACCGGGTGGCTGTAGATGCGGCTCAGCAGTTCCGCGAGCCGGTTTCGTTGTGCGTCGCTCAGATCGGCCGCCGCGGTGACATGCGCGACGATCTCGCCGCGACGGGCCACCGCCAGCTCGGCCAGCTCCTTGACCGCGGCGTCGGCCCGCCGCTCACCCAGGGATTCCACCGTCTGGGTCAGCAGTGCCAGCGCCACCGGATGCACCCGGCCCTCGATCACCTTGTTCAGCAGGGCGACCCGGCCGTCGAGCGGTTTGGTGCGATCGCTGATCAGCGAGTTCAGCTGCGGCTCGGCATCGAGGATCCGACCGAAGCGGAAGAGCTGCTCTTCGACCTCGTCGGCGGCGTTCTCCCGGTCGGCGCGGGCCAGCAGCGCCAGCCGCGCGATGTGCTGCACGGCCTCGATCAGATCCGCCTCGGCCGACCAGCGGTGGGATACACCGGATTTCAGGATGTCGAGGGAAGCGTCGCCGATCTTGCCGGAGAACACCGATTCCAGCAGCCTGACCTTGGCCGCGGGATCGTCGGCGGGCTCGGCCAGATACTTGGTCAACATCCCTTCGCGGCGCAGCAGCTTGGCGACACCGTTGAGTTCATCGGCCAATCGGGTCAACGCGTCGGCGTCCAGTCCACCGGTGCGCTGTTCGAACTCGTCGATCATCGCGTTGGTGGCGTCGCGGCTGGCCGCACGCAGGTTCGCGGTCACCGGGTTCTCGATCACCGCGTCCGACGGCGCCATCGCATCCAGTTCGTCGAGGAACCGGTCCACGGTGGCGGACTGGGCGTTGGAGTCGGAGACGTGTTGGCGAACCAATTCGCCGGCGCGGCGGACCGATTCGGTGCCGAGATGCTGACGCAGCTCACGGACGAGCTGCTGGCGCAGCAGCTCCACCTGCGCCGCGCCCTGCACCTTGACCCGCTCGACCTCGGCGTCGGCCTGAGCGCGCAGCTGCTCGGCGATCTTCTCGGCGTCGCGGCGCGCTTCCGCCTTGATCCGCTCCGCTTCCGCGTTGGCCTCTTCCAGCGCCCGGGCGTGCGCGATGTCGGCCTCCGCGACCTTCTTGGCCGCGGCGGCGCTCTCCTCGAGCTGCTGACGCACCAGTTCCTGCTGCGTCTGCATCATCCGGCGCACCAACGGAACGACCCACTTGACGATCGCGAAGACGATGAGTCCGAAACCGACAAGCTGACCGATGAATGTATCCATGCAGTTACCGTCCCTGCCCCGTGGTCGCCGACGTGCGGCCACCGACGTCGATGCCCAATACTCGGCCGGCGAGCTTGGTCGACAGCGCTTCGACCGACGCCTCCAGTTCGGCGCGGGTCGCTTCACCCTGTCGGGACAGCTCCTCGCTCGCCGTCTTCAACGTCGCTGCCGCTTCTTCACTGGCCCGGGACCGCATGTCCTCCAGAACGGCGCGACCCTGGTTGCGGGCCTCGTCCCGGGTGGCCGATGCCTCGCGGCGGGCGGCGTCCAGCACCCGGCGTGTATCGGCTTCGGTGGCGGCGGCGAGTTCGGCAGACTTCCGGTTGTCCTCGGCTGTCTTCTGGACCATCGCCTCCCGCTCACGCAGCACCTTGTTGATCGGGGGCACCACCCATTTGGTGATGACGCCCAGCACGATCAAGAAGATGAGCAGCGTGAAGAAGAAGGTCCCGTTGGGCAGCAGAAAGTTCTGGGTTCCCCCGTCTTCCTGTGCCACGAGAACGGCAGCGCTCATGTCAGCCATCGCAGCCGATTAACCAACCGGGGTGGCGAAGACGAACAGCGCCATGAACGCCAGGTTGATGAAGTACATGGCCTCCACCAGACCGACGGTGATGAAGAACGGGACGAAAAGCCGGCCCTGCGCCTCGGGCTGGCGTGCCACGCCGTCGATCAGGGCCGCGCCGGCGAGACCGTCACCGATGGCAGCGCCGGTGGCGGCACCGCCGAGGAGCAGCCCACCGCCGATCAGCGCGCCGGCAGCGATCATGGGATCCATTCATATCCTCCTTGCTAGCTGGTAGCCGTCCTACCAGGTCTTGGGTCGAGCGGGTTTCTCGAGTCGAGGTCCTTGAGGTCGGTCCTAGGGTGTCGGGTCGTGTTCTTCCAGTTCCATTGCCTGACCGAAGTACAGGATCGTCAGCAGCGCGAAGATGAACGCCTGGATGGCACCGATGAACAGTTCGAAGCCCTTCCACAACGCGTTCGGCGCCCACATCACGTAGGCCGGGAACATCGCGATCAGTCCGACCATGATGCCGCCGGCCATCACGTTGCCGAAGAGTCGCAGACCCAGCGAGACCGGCTTGGCGAGCTCCTCGACGATGTTGATCGGCATCAGGAAGGCGACATGGCCCTTGAGCACCGCCTTGGGGTGGCCCAGCACGCCGCGGCGCCAGATGCCGGCCAGGTGGTAACAGATGAACACGAACAGGGCCAGCGACAGCGCGAAGTTGATGTCAGCGGCCGGCGCCTTGAGCACCTCGTGCACGTCGCCGTTGGCGTCGCGGTACTGCCACGGGAACACCGCCAGCCAGTTCGCGATCAGGATGAAGGTGAACAGGGTGACGGCCAGCGGCAGGACGAACGGGGCGATCCGCATGCCGATCGAGGACTCGATCTGGTTGCGCATCTGGGTGGTGATCGCCTCCCAGAACAGCTGCACGCCGCTCGGCACACCAGTCGAGGTCACCTTCGCGCGCAGGATGAAGGCCAACACGATCACGATCACCGCGGCGATCGCGGTCGACAGCAACGTGTCGGTGTTGACCGTCATGCCGAACCATTCGGCGGTCTCGTGTTTGCCGACTTCGAGCGCGAGGATGGTCTCAGTCATCGCCGGCTGCCCTCCCTTCCATGGACCCGGCGGCGGCGCCGCTGCGGAGCGCCTTCAACACCGGCAACGTCGTCGTCAACACCAGCAGCAGCTGAAACAGAGCAAGTCCGAACAACACACCCAAGCCAGCCGGGCGCACCAGGAACGCGATGGCCAACGCGATCACCGACAGCACCGCGAGGCGGCCCATCGAGTTGACCGCCATCTGCCGTTTGAGCGGGTGGGCCTGCGCGGTGATCCGCAGCGCGGCGCGCTTGACCAGCAGGGCGTTCCCCAAGCCCATCGCGAGGCCCAGCAGGAACAGCAGACCGAACAGCAGCGAGCCGAGATAGACGGAGACGGCGAGCACGACGGCGCCGAGCACCGCGCAGATGATCGCCAGTCGCACCGGCCGAAAGGCCACCGACGGCAACACCAATGGCGCGTCAGGCGCTGGTGTCGTCACTAGTTCACCTCAATCCCGCGGGTATCCGGAAATTGGCGGATGACCTCGGTTGTTTCGCGCGTAGCCTGACGAGCGTATCGGAGCGCTTCAGGCTCGCTGAAATCACCCAAGGGGTTAGCTCCCTGTTCATCAGTCACAGTCGGTCGATTCGGTCCGAACCGGATGACGGGATCGTCGCCCGGTAGGCCGGAGGCCGGCAACCCGCGAGATTTCTCGGGTTCTGCGCAAGACACTAACACGCATGGTAGGCCGCCCTTAACGGGGCCTACTACTTCGAGTCGTACATCTGCTCGTAGTCGTTCGATCCGCGCCGCAACAGCGGGATCAGGGTCACCACCAGGGCGACGACGATCGCCGCCAGCATCACCGCTCCGGTGTGCTTCGGGTCGAAGAAGATGGTGCTGGCCGCGCCCAGCGCGACGATCCCGACCCACAGATAGATGAGCAGCACGACCCGGCGGTGGGAATGGCCGATCTGCAGCAATCGGTGGTGGATGTGCATCTTGTCCGGGCTGAACGGGCTGCGCCCGGCGCGGGTTCGCCGCACGATGGCCAGCAACATGTCCAGGGCGGGTACCAGCACCACGGCGATCACCAGCAGGAACGGCGACAGCAGCGCGAACACGTCGCGGGCGCCGTAGGCGCTCTGCGAGATCGGGCCGGCGGCGGTGGTGGACGCGGCGGCGAGCATCAGCCCGATCAGCATGGACCCGGAGTCGCCCATGAAGATCTTGGCCCGGTGGAAGTTGTGCGGCAGGAATCCCAGGCATGCGCCGGCCAGCACCACCGAGATGACCGCGGGCGGATAGAACAACACGTCGCCGCCGTGGTCGCGCAGCAGGCCGATGGAGAAGATGCAGATCGCCGACGCGGTGATCAGGCCGAGGCCGGCGGCCAGTCCGTCCAGCCCGTCGACGAAGTTCATCGCGTTGACCACCGCCACCGTCAGGGCCAGGGTGAGCAGGATCGACGACACCTGATCGAGCACGATGGTGCCCACCCCGCCGATCGGGATGTAGAGCACGCTCCAGGCCACGCCCATCGTGACCAGCACGCTGGCCGCGGTGATCTGTCCGGCGAACTTGGTCAGCGCGTCGAGGCCCCAGCGGTCGTCGATGAGCCCGATCGCCATGATCAGCCCGCCCGCGACGACCACCGCCGGCATTCCCGAGGAGTACACGAAACCCCGTGTCAGGGCCGGTAATTGGGAGGCCAGCAGCACCGCGGCGGCCACCCCGATGTACATTGCCAGCCCGCCCATCCGCGGGGTCGGCCGGACGTGCACATCGCGTTCCCGCGGGTAGGCCACCGCACCGAGCCGTATCGCCAGCACCCGGACCCACCCGGTGGCGAAGTAGGTGATGATCGTCGCGGTCAGCCCGACCAGGGCCAGTTCGCGCAGCGGAACGCCGGCACCCCGTTCGGACAGGGCCAGGATGCTGTCTGTGGCGGTCACCACCGCTGAACCGTACTGCACGAGGCTGAGCTCATCCTGGGATCATCCTGGCTGATTCGACTGCGATCCGACGAGCGTGGCGGGATCCACGCCGAGCACGTCGGCCACCGCCTCGGCGGTCACCGGCCCGGCCCGCAGGATGCGCGGGTGCGGACCGGTCAGATCGACGATCGTCGATGCGGCCTGACCCGGTGACGGCCCGCCGTCGAGGTAGACCTCGACCCGCGCCCCGAGCTGGTTGCGGGCCTCGGCGGCGGTGACCGCGGGCGGCTGCCCGGAGATGTTGGCGCTGGAGACCGCCAGCGGGCCCACCTCGCGCAGCACCTCGATGGCCACCGGATGCAGCGGCATCCGCAGCATCACCGTGCCGTGGGCGTCGCCGAGATCCCAGTGCAGCGACGGCGCCTGCTGGACCACCAGGCTCAACGCACCGGGCCAGAACGCGCGGATCAGCTCGCGGGCGGCCTCCGACACCGTGTACACCAAACCCTCGATGGTGTGCCAGGATCCGACCAGGACGGGTACCGGCATGTCCCGTCCGCGGCCCTTGGCCTCCAGCAGCGCCGCGACCGCGGCGCTGTCGAACGCGTCGGCGGCGAGTCCGTAGACGGTGTCGGTCGGCATCACGACCAGCCGGCCGCCCTTGAGTGCGCTCACCGCCGACGTGATGCCGATCTTGCGTTGATCGGGGTCGGCGCAGTCGAACACCTCGCTCATCGCGTCAGCCCTTCCTGGTGGCCGGAATCCTGATGACCGCGCCCGAGCCGGGTGGCGGTGACGAACCGGGGCCGGCCGGCCAGATCGCGCCGGGCGACGACGTCGACGAATCGTCCGGTGCCGGTGAAGGCCGTGACGGTCTCGGCCGATGTGGTGTCGTCGTGTTCGATCGCGCACCGCCCGCCGGGCCGCAGCAGCACGCCCGCGCGGTCGACGATCGCGGTGATGACCGCCATCCCGTCCGGTCCGCCGAACAACGCGTCCGGCGGGTCATGGCGGGCGACTTCGGGTTCCAGCCCGCTTTCGGCCGGAACCGACGGGGCCGGGATGTAGGGCGGGTTCGCGACGATCAGATCGACCTGCCCGGCCAGCCCGGCCAGCAGCTCGGGCGCGGTGACGTCGGCCCGAAGCACCTCGATCCCGGTGCCGGCGGTGTTGCGCCGGGCATACTCCAACGCCGCGTCGGAGATGTCGACGGCGATGATGCGGGCGTCCGGGCGGTGGTGGTGCAGCGCCAGCGCCAGCGCGCCGGAACCGGTGCACAGATCGGCGATCACCGGTCTCGGGCCGAGGTCGGGGAGGGCGTGCCGCACCGCCCAGTCCAGCAGTGCCTCGGTCTCCGGCCGAGGGATGAACACGCCGGGGCCGACGCTGAGCGTCACCGGACCGAAGGCGGCGGACCCGGTCAGGTGTTGCAGCGGGACGCGCCGTGCCCGCGCCGCCACCAGTTCGCGGTAGCGGGCGAGGAAGGACGCATCGTCCGGGCCGTCGAGCAGCAGCAGCCGTCCACGGTCGACACCGGCGGCGTGTACCGCCAGCTCGAGGGCGTCGGCGCGTGGTGAGTTCACACCCGCCGCGGTGAGTTCTCGGGCGGCGGCGTCGATCACCTGGCGCAGCCCGGTCATGTCGTCTGTTGTAGCCGACTCTGTCTGTCGGCGGCGATCAGCGCCTCGACCAGGGGTTCGAGGTCACCGTCGAGCACCTGGTCGAGGTTGTGCGCCTTGTAGCCGATGCGGTGGTCGGTGATCCGGTTCTCCGGGAAGTTGTAGGTGCGGATCCGTTCGCTGCGGTCCACGGTGCGGATCTGGCTGGCCCGGTCGGCGGAGGCCTCGGCCAGGGCCTGTTCCTCGGCCAGCGCCTTCAGCCGGGCGGCGAGGACCTGCATCGCCCGGATCTTGTTCTGCAGCTGGGACCGCTCGTTCTGACACGTCACGACGATGCCGGTGGGCAGGTGGGTGATCCGCACCGCCGAGTCGGTGGTGTTGACGCCCTGACCGCCCTTGCCGGACGACCGGAAGACGTCGATGCGCAGATCCGATTCGGCGATCTGCACCTCTTCGACCTCTTCGGGTTCCGGGTAGACCAGCACGCCGGCCGCCGAGGTGTGCACCCGTCCCTGCGATTCGGTGACCGGCACCCGCTGCACGCGGTGCACGCCGCCTTCGAACTTCAGCCGCGACCACACCCCGTCGGCGCTGTCGCCCCTGGACGCGATCGAAAGCGTGACGTCTTTGTATCCGCCCAGGTCGGAGTGGGTTTCGTCGAGGATGGTGACCGACCAGCCGCGGCGTTCGGCGTAGCGCATGTACATCCGGGCCAGGTCGGCCGCGAACAGCGCCGATTCCTCGCCGCCCTCCCCCGACTTCACCTCGAGCACCACGTCGTCGGCGTCGTGCGGATCCCGCGGCGCCAGCAGATCGGTCAGCTGGCTCTCCAGCTCGTCGACCTTGGCGGTGAGTTCCCGGACCTCCTCGGCGAACGACGAGTCGTCCGCGGCGAGCTCTCGGGCCGCCTCTAGATCACCCCGGGCGGCCTCGAGTTTGCGGTACGTCGCGACGATCGGCGCCAGCTGCGCGAACCTACGGCCCGCCCGGCGCGCCTTGGCGGCGTCGGCGTGCAGCTCAGGGTCGGCGAGTTGACGTTCGAGGTCGCCGTGTTCGGCCAGCACGGCCTCGATCCGCGCGGGAGCGCTCTGCGTCATCCCTGCTCCTTCCACCGATCCGCCGTCCCCGCACCGCCTCGAACGCCCGCCGAACGCGAAGCGACGCCCGGCCTGCGCTGACCAGCGACAGAGCGGGCGTCGTTCCGGAAGCTACTTGTCGGTCTTGTTCTCGGTCTTGGCGTTCTCGTTGGAGTTGCCCTTGTTGTTCCGCTTGCCGTAGCGCCGCTCGAACCGTGCGACCCGGCCACCGCTGTCCAGGATCTTCTGCTTGCCGGTGTAGAACGGGTGGCACTGCGAGCAGACCTCCACGACGATCTGCCCGCTGGTCTTGGTGCTGCGGGTCTTGAAGCTGTTGCCGCAGCCACACAGCACGGTGGTCTCGACGTAGTCAGGGTGAATACCCGATTTCATGATGTCCTCTTCGATCGTGGTGCCGGGTCGCCAGTTCAGGCCGCTCGCGCGCCTGCGGTGAGACGTGAACCGGAACCGAGGTGTCCGACGGTCCATTATGCCAGTTCGACCGCCGACCCTGAAAAACAGCACATGACCGGCGACTATTCCCCGCTGGGGGGCGGTCCGCCCGCCGCGCACCCGTGTTTCTCCCCGCGTTCTCCCCGCTCGCCGGGCGATCACCGGCGGTTCCCACATTCTGAGAAAGCCGTCGGCGGCAGGTGTCGCGGCGTCGGCCGACGGGTAGCTGATAGGTGCGGCGTTGCGGTCGATCTCCGTTCCGGCCCGATGCCCCAGCGGATACGAAAAGGAGTGACGCGCGATGAAACTGAAGAGGATTCTCACCAAGGGCGCCCTCGCTGCCGGTACCGGTATCGCCGCGATCGGCTTGAGTGCAGGCGTTGCTGGAGCGCAGCCTGTGGATGTCGATGTGCCGACGCCGCCGCCCATCCCGGCGCCGCCGGCCATCCCGGCACCCCCGGATGTGAACGTGAACGTGCCGCCGCCGCCGGCGGTTCCGGCGCCGCCGGCCATCCCGGCACCCCCGGACGTGAACGTGAACGTGCCACCGCCCCCGGCCATCCCGGCACCGCCGGCCATTCCGGCACCGCCCGCCGTCAACATCGGGTGAGCGGTCACCGACAGCACTGCGAAGCCCCGTCGCTGAACGTCAGCGGCGGGGTTCTCGTTTCACTCGTCCGACTCGGCGTAGACGTGGTATTGGGCGCCGTCCCGCCGCCACAGCACCCGGCCGTCGGGAGCGGTGCCGCGGGCGATCAACTCCCGTTTGAGCACCTTGTTCGTCGCGGTGACCGGCAGATCGTCGGCCACCCACACGTACCGCGGCCAGGCCTTGGGTGACAGGTCCGTCTGGGCTGCCAGGAAGTCGGCGAACTGCCGTGGGGTGAGTTCGTCCTGCAGCACCACCGCGGCCATCACCTGGTCGCCGACGAGCTCGTCGGGTACCGGGTACACCGCGGCCCGGTTGATCGCCGGCAGCCGCAGCAGGATGCGTTCGATGGGCGCCGCGGTGAGGTTCTCACCGTCGACCCGCATCCAGTCGGCGGTGCGCCCGGCCAGGTAGATCCACCCGTCGGCGTCGCGGTAGGCCAGATCCCCGGACCAGTACATGCCGTGCCGCATCCGTTCGTCGGTGGCCTGCGGATCGTTGTAGTAGCCCCGGAACAGCCCGGCGCCTGCGGTGTTGACCAGTTCGCCGATGGCCTCGTCCGGGTTGATCAGCGCGCCGTTGGCGTCGAACCTGGCGACGGAGCACTCCTGCAGCGTTTCCGGGTTGTAGATGGCGACGCCCGGGAAACCCTTGCCCACCGATCCGGGAGGGCAGTCGTCGGGGCGGGTGATGATCACGGCGATCTCGGTGGAGCCGAAACCGTCCCACACGGTGCAGCCGAATCGGCGGCTGAACGCCTCGATGTCGCGGTCGGTGGCCTCGTTACCGAACGCGATCCGCAACGGATTGTCGTGGTCGTCGGGCTTCTCGGGGGTGGCCAGGATGTAGGCCAGCGGCTTGCCGACGTAGTTCATGTAGGTGGCACCGTACCGGCGGATGTCGTGCAGGAACCGGGACGCCGAGAACGTCGCGGGCGCCATCGCGGCGCCGGCGCCCACAGCGACGCTCCAGCCGGCGTAGACGGCGTTGGAGTGGAACAGCGGCATGGCCAGGTAGCAGGTGTCGGCACTGCCCAGCTGATACCTGTCGACCAGGGCGGTCCCGGAGAACAACACGGTCGAGTGCGGCACCTGGACAGCCTTCGGTTCGCCGCTGGTGCCCGACGTGAAGATCATCATGAATGTGTCGTCGGGCGTGACCTCGCGGTGCGGGGTCAGTTCCGGCGCCGCCGCCAGCAGCCGCGCCCACTCCGTCGTGGAGGTGTCGAACACGGTGACACCGGGCAGCTCGAGACCGTCGAGCAGGTGGCGGTGTTCGGCGTCGGTGATCAGGATCTGGGCGTCCACCCGCTCGACGTCGCGGGCCAGCGCCGCACCGCGCCGGGTGGTGTTGATTCCGCACAGCACATAGCCGCCGAGCGCGGCGCCCGCGAGCGCGGTGAGCATGTCCGGGGTGTTGCCGAGCAAGACCGCGATATGGGGCGGCCGGTTCGGGTCGGCGGCGGCGAGCAGCGCCGCGGCCTGCCGGGCCGCGTCGGCCACATGTTCGCGCCAGGTGATCCGGCGATCGTCGTACTTGATCGCGATGGTGTCCTGAGCAGCACGTTCTCGAAGCAACTGCTGCAGGGTGTCGGCCATGCTGAGACCATCCGTCCGGGGCGGAAACAGGTTCGTGGATGTTGTCTACCAGGTTCCGCCCCGGCACACGCCCGGAATCAGCCGCGAATCAAGATCACATCCGGGCGCGGACCGGATCGCCCATGCGGTGCGGGGCGGTCCGCAGCGTCTGCGATCGGCTCGTCGAGACCGCCAAGATCCGCCTGCGCGCCAACGGAATCTGCACATAACCCCGCGCCACCGTCCGCGCGGGACCCGCTCCACCGGATCGCACGGGGTGACCGCAGGAGGCCGACAGGGCCCGTCAGTCGTTGTCGGCGCCCGGCGTGTTCTTCGAGACCTGCACCAGGAACTCGTAGTTGTTCTTGGTCTTGCGCAGCTGGCTGAGCAACAGGTCGATGGCCTGATGGCTGTCCAGACCACTGAGTACGCGGCGCAGCTTGTGCACGATCGCGAACTCGTCGGGCGACATCAGCAGCTCGTCCTTGCGGGTGCCGGACGGGTTGACGTCGACGGCCGGGAACACCCGCCGCTCGGCGATCTTGCGGTCCAGCTTGAGCTCGGCGTTGCCGGTGCCCTTGAACTCCTCGAAGATCACCGTGTCACCGGTCGAGCCGGTCTCCACCATCGCGGTGGCGATGATCGTCAACGAGCCGCCCTCTTCGATGTTGCGGGCCGCTCCGAGGAACCGCTTGGGCGGGTACAGCGCGGTCGAGTCGACACCACCGGACAGGATGCGGCCCGAGGCGGGCGAGGCGTTGTTGTACGCCCGGCCCAGGCGGGTGATCGAGTCCAGCAGCACGACGACGTCCTTGCCCTGCTCCACCAGCCGCTTGGCCCGTTCGATGGCGAGCTCGGCGACCGTGGTGTGGTCGGACGGCGGGCGGTCGAAGGTCGAGGCGATGACCTCGCCCTTGACCGAGCGCTGCATGTCGGTGACCTCTTCCGGCCGCTCATCGACCAGCACCACCATCAGGTGGCACTCGGGGTTGTTGCGGGCGATCGCATTGGCGATGTCCTGCAGGACCGTGGTCTTACCGGCCTTCGGCGGCGACACGATCAGCGCGCGCTGCCCCTTGCCGATCGGCATGATCAGGTCGATGACTCGGGTGGTCAGCTTCTCCGGCGTGGTCTCCAGCCGCAGCCGCTGGTTCGGATACAGCGGTGTGAGTTTGCTGAATTCGGGACGCTTCTTGGCGTCCTCGACCGGTCCCCCGTTGACGGTGTCGATACGCACCAGCGGATTGAACTTCTGCCGGGAGTTCTGGCCGCCGCCTTCACCCTCCTTCGGCACCCGGACCGCGCCGGTGATGTGGTCACCGCGGCGCAACCCGTTCTTCCGCACCATGTTCATCGACACGTAGACGTCGTTCGGGCCGGGCAGATACCCCGAGGTGCGCACGAACGCGTAGTTGTCGAGCACGTCGAGGATGCCCGCGACGGGCTGCAGCACGTCGTCTTCGCGCACCTCGGTCTCACCGCCGCCGTCGCCGCGCTCGCCGCGCCGGCGCCGGTCACGGAACCGCCGGCCGCGCCGGCCCTGCCGGCCGTCACCGTCGTCGTCGCCGGATGCGCCCTGGCCCTGCTGCTGGCCCTGATCCTTCTGGGCCTGCTGGGCCTGCTGATCCTTCGGCTGGGCCTGCTGCCCCGGCTGATTGGACTGCTGGTCGGCCTGCTGCTGGTCGGCCTGCTGCGAACGCCCACCCTCGGATTTGCTGTCCGGCTTGGCGTCGGAGCCGGCGGCCTTCGTCTCGGCCTTCCGGTCAGCGGCCGGCGCATCGGGCGCACCGGACCCGGTCGCCGGCGCGGACGCCGCCGGGATCTCGGATTCGGCCTTCTTCCCGCCGTCCTCAACGGTCTTGTCCGGCTGAACGGGCAGCTCCTGCTGGGCCGGCGCATCGGCCACAGCGGTGGCCCCGCCCGGGGCGCCGGCGCTGCGGCTGGCGCCACGACGCTCACGCCGCGGCCGGCTCTGCGCCTTGCCGCCGGACGGATCGTCGGCGGCGTCGTTGTGGGCCGCACCCGAAGACTGTTTGCTCTGATGCTCCTGGATGGCGGCGACCAGCTCGCCCTTACGCATGCCGGAGGCGCCCTCGACGCCGATCTCGCGGGCCAGCGCCCGAAGCTGCGTCAGCAGCATCGAGGACAACGACGCGGACTTGTTGGTGATGGTCGACGCGTCGGCGGCCGGGGCAGAGCCGGCCCCGGAACCGGCCCCCGACTGGGCCTGAGCCGCTTTGGGAACGTCCGAGGTCACGCCGTTGGGCAGCTCGGTTGCGCCGCTGCCGCCATCGGCCGTGATGAGGTCCGTATCGGTCACGGATTTCCTTTCTTTCCCCCGCTGATGGCTGATGCAGGGGTTCGGCGCACTCAGCCGAAACGCTGAATGCGGAGGTCCCACCATCGCCTCTGCAACGGTGATCGCTGGAGGTCCACCGATACATGCGGCGAACCGTCATCCACGAGAAGAATTGGTGGTCGTCCTAGTGTCGGCGCAGTACAGACGCTGCGATTGCTGGACGAAAGCGAGAATAACGCGCATCCGAGCTGGAAGCAAGAATCCCGCTACGTGCGTGTGAGCGAATTGACCCCGGGGGATGTGACCCACCGCACACCCGAATCGTTGGAATTCAGCTGCGGACGGCCACACCCGAGGACCATCGCACCCCGTCGCCCACCTTCATCTCACGGATGGTGAACCCATTGGCGGTGCCGTATTCCACCGCTTCCTGCGGTAGCTCCGGCTGACAGCTGAGCGCGAGGACGGTCGGACCGGCCCCGGACAGCACCGCTGCAATGCCACAACGGCGGAGCAGGCGCAGGTATTCCGCCGACGCCGGCATCGCCGCGGCCCGCTGCGGCTGGTGCAGCACGTCCTCGGTGGCATCCATCAGCAGATCGGGCCGGCTGGTGAGGGCGACCACCAGCAGCGCGGCCCGGCTCACGTTGAACCGCGCGTCGGTGTGGTCGACCCGATCCGGCAGCAACACCCGGGTTTCAGCGGTCGACGACCGCTGTTCGGGAATGGCCGAGAACAGGTGGATGTCGCGGTGCAGCGGCAGCGTCACCGCGGCGTAGCGCGGCGACGGACCGGACCAGTCGGTCCACGACACCACCATCCCGCCCAGCACGGCCGCGGCCGCGTTGTCCGGATGCCCCTCGAACTCAGACGCCAGCTGCACCAGCTGAGCCTCGGTCAGCGGAGTTGAACCCACTTGCGCGACAAGGCCGTTGACCGCAGCCAAGCCGCCGACCACCGCGGCTGCCGAGGATCCGAGCCCGCGCGAGTGCGGAATCTCGTTGCGGCAGTGCACCCGCAGCCCGGGCACGTTGAACCCGGCCGCCTGCAGGCCGGTGTGGATCGCGCGCACGACCAGATGCGATGCGTCCAGTGGGACCTGGTCGGCCCCCTCCCCCTCGACCTCGACGGTGAGGCCGGATTGCGTTGTTTCGACGATGATTTCGTCGTAGGCGTTCAACGCCAAACCGAAACTGTCGAAGCCGGGTCCCAGGTTCGCACTGGACGCGGCCACCACCGAGGTGGCCGTCAAACCCGGCGGCAGCGTCGCGGCCATCGACCGTCTGCCCTGATCCTCGCGTGCGTCCAAGACCACTCCGCTAGTCCAGACCCAGCTGCTCGACGACCGCGACCGGATCGACCGGAACCGGTGTGACGGTGGGCATGTCGCGCAGCGCGGTGTCCGGATCCTTCAGCCCGTTACCGGTCACCGTGCACACGACCGTCGAACCGCGGGCCACCCAGCCGTCCTCGACCGCCTTGAACAGCCCCGCGATGCTGGCCGCCGACGCCGGTTCGACGAACACCCCTTCGGCGCTGGCCACCTGGTGGTAGGCCGCCAGGATCTCCTCGTCGGTCGCCGCCAGGAACCGGCCGCCGGACTGGTCCCGGGCCTCGACGGCCGACGACCACGACGCCGGCGACCCGATCCGGATGGCCGTGGCGATGGTCTCCGGGTCCCGCACCGGGGCGCCGTGGACCAGCGGCGCCGCGCCGGCGGCCTGGGTGCCCAACATCCGGGGCAGCCGGTCGGTCAGGCCGTCGCGGTGATACTCGGTGTAGCCCTTCCAGTACGCGGTGATGTTGCCGGCGTTGCCGACCGGCAGGGCGTGCACATCAGGTGCGGTGCCCAACACGTCGACGATCTCGAACGCCGCGGTCTTCTGGCCCTCGATGCGGTACTTGTTGACCGAGTTGACCAGTGAGATGGTGGGGAAATCGGCGGTGAGCTTGCGGGCCAGCTCCAGACAGTCGTCGAAGTTGCCGTCGATCTGGATGATCTTGGCGCCGTGCATGACCGCCTGCGCCAACTTGCCCATGGCGATCTTGCCCTGCGGGACGAGCACCGCACAGGTGATCCCGGCCCGCGCCGCATAGGCGGCGGCCGACGCCGAGGTGTTCCCGGTCGACGCGCACAGCACCGCCTTCTGACCGCGCGCGACCGCCTCGGTGACCGCCACCGTCATCCCACGGTCCTTGAACGACCCGGTCGGGTTGAGGCCCTCCACCTTCAAATACACCGTGCAGCCGAGAAGTTCGGACAACCGCGGTGCGGGGACGAGCGGGGTGCCACCCTCGTGCAGGGTGATCGGCGTCCAGCCCGGCCCAACCGGCAACCGGCTCCGGTAGGCCTCGATCAATCCCGGCCAGGCCCGGTGCACCGGGGTGTCAGCGGCGCTCAATCGCCGGCTCCTTCCATCCGCAGCACGCTGGCCACGTTATATACCGAGTCGAGGTCACCCAACGCCTCGATGGTCTCACTGAGCGCCGCATCGGTGGCACTGTGGGTCAGCACGGCGATCCGCGCGCCGATCCGCTCGCCGCCCTCGTCGATGACGCCCTCCTGCCGCACCTCGGCGATGCTGACCTCGCGTTTGGCGAATTCGGCGGCCACCGAGGCCAACACACCCGGCTTGTCGCTGACGAACAGGCTGACGTAGTAGCGCGTCGCGATCACCCCGATCGGCGCGACAGGCAGCTTCGCGTACTTGGACTCGCGCGGGCCGCGCCCGCCCAGCACCCGGTTGCGGGCGGCCATCACCAGATCGCCCAGCACCGCCGACGCGGTCGGCGCCCCGCCGGCGCCCTGACCGTAGAACATCAGCCGGCCGGCCGCCTCGGCCTCGACCACCACGGCGTTGAACGCACCGTTGACGGCGGCCAGCGGATGGTCCAGCGGCACCAGGGCCGGGTAGACGCGGGCGGACACCCGTTCCTGTCCGTCGTCGCCGGTGAACCGCTCGCAGATGGCCAGCAGCTTGATGGTGCAGCCCAGCGCACGCGCCGACTCGAAGTCCGCGGGGGTCACCTTGGTGATGCCCTCGCGGTAGACGTCGTCGGCGGTCACCCGGGTGTGGAAGGCGATCGACGCCAGGATGGCGGCCTTCGCCGCGGCGTCGTAGCCCTCGACGTCGGCGGTCGGGTCGGCCTCGGCGTAGCCGAGCGCGCTGGCCTCGGCGAGCGCCGTGTCGTAGTCGGCGCCGGTGCTGGCCATCTCGGACAGGATGTAGTTGGTGGTGCCGTTGACGATGCCCGCCACCCGCTGCACGGTGTCGCCGGCCAGCGACTGGGTCAACGGGCGGATCACCGGGATGGCGCCTGCCACCGAGGCCTCGAAGTACAGGTCGACGTGCGCGTTCTCGGCGGCCTGGGCGAGTTCGCCGGTGGACTGCGCCATCAGCGCCTTGTTGGCGGTGACCACCGACTTGCCCTGTTCGAGGGCGGTCAGGATGGCCTTGCGCGCCGGCTCGACCGGCCCCATGAGCTCGACGACGATGTCGACGTCGTCGCGCGACACCAGTTCCTCGATGTTGTCGGTGAGCAACTCGACGGGCACACCGCGGTCCGCCGAGACCCGGCGGACACCGATCCCCCGCAGTTCCAGCGGCGCGCCGATCCGGGCGGCCAGGTCGGTGGCGCTCTCGTTGATGATGCGCACCACCTCGCTTCCCACATTGCCCAGTCCCAGCACCGCGACACCGACCGGCTTTCGGCGGGTACTCATGGTCACCTCACTTCCAAGCTCAACAGATCGTCGACGGTTTCCCGGCGCAGGATCAGCCGCGCCCGTCCGTCCCGTACCACCACCACCGCGGGTCGGCCGATGAGGTTGTACCGGCTCGACATCGAATAGCAGTAGGCGCCCGTCGCGGCGACGCCGATCAGGTCCCCCGGCTGCACATCGCCCGGAACCCACACGTCGCGCACGACGATATCGCCGCTCTCGCAATGCTTTCCGACGATCCTGCCGAGTGCGGGCTCGGCGTCGGTGCGCCGTGAGACCAGCCGGGCGTCGTACTGGGCGCCGTACAACGCGGTGCGGATGTTGTCGCTCATGCCACCGTCGACACTGACATAGCGGCGGTATGCCGTCGGGCTGATCGCCACGTCCTTGACGGTCCCGACCCGGTAGAGCGTGATGGTGCCGGGTCCGGCGATGGCGCGGCCGGGTTCCACCACCAGCCGCGGGGTCGGCAGACCGACGGCGGCCGATTCGCTGCGCACGATGGCCTTCAGCTTCGCGGCGAGCTCCTCGACCGGCGGCGGATCATCATCGGGCAGATACGAGATGCCCAGGCCCCCGCCGAGGTCGACGGTGGAGATCTGCGCCGTCTTCTCCACCCCGAATTCCTCGACGACGTCGTGCAACAGGCCGATCACCCGGTGCGCGGCCAGTTCGAAGCCGGCGACGTCGAAGATCTGCGAACCGATGTGGCTGTGCAGCCCGACCAGGCGCAGGTTGTCGGTGGCGAACACGCGGCGCACCGCCGCCATGGCAGCACCGCTGGCCAGCGACAGCCCGAACTTCTGGTCTTCGTGTGCCGTCGAGATGAATTCGTGGGTGTGCGCTTCGACGCCGACGGTCACCCGCACCAGCACGTCCTGCACCTTGCCCGCGGCGGCGGCGATCCGGTCCAGGCGCTCGATCTCGATCATCGAGTCCAGCACCACGTGGCCGACTCCGGCCTCGACCGCCGTGGTCAGCTCCTCCACCGATTTGTTGTTGCCGTGCAGGGTGATTCGTTCCGCGGGGAAGCCGGCGTGCAGGGCGACGGCCAACTCGCCGCCGCTGGCGACGTCGAGGCACAGCCCCTCTTCGTCGATCCAGCGGGCGATCTCGGTGCACAGGAAGGCCTTCGCCGCGTAGTGCACGTTCTCGCCGCCACCGAACGCCGCGGCCATCTCACGGCACCGGGACCGGAAGTCGTCCTCGTCGATGACGAACGTCGGGGTGCCGTATTCGTCGGCGATGTCGGTCACCCGCACACCGGCGATCGACACCACTCCGTCGGATTCACGAACGGTGTTGCGCGGCCAGACATTCGGCGCCAACAGCAGCAGCTCGTCCGGAGACTGCGGCCGGGGTGGCGTCTCACCGTGGTGGATCTCTTCGGCATGCCGTGGTCCGGCGGGGTGGGCGATCACATCCGCTCCGGAGCGCTCACGCCGAGAATGCCGAGTCCGTTGGCGATCACCTGGCGGGTAGCCTCGCACAACGCCAACCGCGCCGCATGCAGTTCGGTGGGTTCCTCATCCCCCTGTGGCAGCACCCGGCAGGAGTCGTAGAACCGGTGGTAGGCGCCCGCCAGATCCTCCAGATACCGCGACACCCGGTGCGGCTCGCGAAGCGCCGCAGCGGTTTTCAGGATCCGCGGGAACTCCCCGATGGTCCGGATCAGGGTGCCTTCCTTGTCGTGGGTCAGCAGATCGAGGTGTTCGGTGCTGGGGGTGACGCCCAGGTCGGCGGCGTTGCGGGCCAGTGCCGACAGCCTGGCGTGCGCGTACTGCACGTAGTACACCGGGTTCTCGTTGGTCGCCGACGACCACAGTTCCAGGTCGATGTCGATCGGGGTGTCCACCGAGGAGCGGATCAGCGCATAGCGGGCCGCGTCGACCCCGATGGCCTCGACGAGGTCGTCGAGGGTGATCACGGTGCCGGCCCGCTTGCTCATCCGCACCGGTTGCCCGTCGCGGACCAGGTTGACCATCTGCCCGATCAGCACCTCGACGGTGTCCGGGTCGTCACCGAACGCCGCGGCGGCCGCCTTGAGCCGGGTGACGTAGCCGTGGTGGTCGGCGCCGAGCATGTAGATGCACAGGTCGAAGCCGCGTTCGCGCTTGTCCAGGTAGTAGGCCAGGTCGCCGGCGATGTAGGCGGGCTGGCCGTCGCTCTTGATGACCACCCGGTCCTTGTCGTCGCCGTAGTCGGTGGTGCGCAGCCAGACCGCGCCGTCCTTCTCGTAGATCGCGCCGGCCTCGCGCAGCCGGGCGATCGCCTGGTCCACCCGGCCGCTGGTGTGCATCGACTCTTCGTGGGTGTAGACGTCGAAGTCGGTGCCGAACTCGTGCAGCGACTGTTTGATGTGGGCGAACATCAGGTCGACGCCGATGGACCGGAACGTCTCGTGCATCTCGTCGTCCGGCAGGGACAGCGCCTGCGGCTCCTTGGCCAGCACCGCCGCGGCGATCTCCTGGATGTATTCGCCGGCGTAACCGTCCTCCGGGGTGGGCTCCCCCTTGGCGGCCGCGATCAGCGACTTGGCGAACCGGTCGATCTGGGCGCCGTGGTCGTTGAAGTAGTACTCGCGGGTGACGTCGGCGCCCTGGGTGGTCAGCAGCCGGCCCAGCGCGTCGCCGACGGCGGCCCAGCGGGTGCCGCCGATGTGGATCGGCCCGGTCGGGTTGGCGGAGACGAACTCGAGGTTGATCTTGCGTCCGGCGAGCGTGTCGGAATGGCCGTACCGCGCCCCCTGCCGCAGCACGGTGGCGACGATGGCGCCCTGGGCGGTCGCGTCGATCCGCAGGTTGACGAAGCCGGGGCCGGCCACCTCCGCGGCGGCGATACCGTCGGCCTCGGCCAGCGCCGCAGCGAGCCAGCCGGCCAGCTCGCGCGGGTTCACCCCCACCTTCTTGCCCAGTTGAAGTGCGATGTTGGTGGCGTAGTCGCCGTGCTCGGGGTTGCGCGGACGCTCGACGGTGACCGTCGCGGGCACGGCGGCGGTGTCGAGGTCGCGCTCGGCCAGCACCGCGACGGTGGTGGTCTTCAGCAGCTCGGCCAGATCGGCGGGGGTCACGAGGCTCCATCCTATGGTCTGAGGTGATCAAGGCCCGAATCCGTGCCATCGGGCGGCGGGACGAACCCCCTTCAAAGGTGACTTTGGTCTCTTACCTCGAGCCGCGGCAAATGATCGACTGAAGGAGCGAAAGTCGTCGCACCGGGGTTACCGGCGGCTGTATCCCACTGGTCGTCCCGACCTGGACATCGACCGGCGGAGGGGGTCAGCAATGGAGATCTCGCAAGACTCGGCGCTCGCGACGCGCAGGTTCGCCCGTGTGCTCGGGCCCTACATGGTGATCGTGCCGCTCGCCGCAGCGGCACGGCCGTCAGACACCCAGGCGGTGATGGGAGCGATCGACGCGAGCGGTGTCTGGCAACTCCTGACCGGGGTGTTCGCCCTGCTCGCGGGCCTCGTCATCGTCGGGCTGCATGAGCATCGGCGCGGGCCGGCGGCGATCATCGTCTTGGTTGTCGGCTGGCTGGCCGTGCTGGAGGGGTTGGTGTTACTGGTCGTCCCGCGGGCGTACCTGGCGCTGGCCGATTGGCTGGTCGGATCCACGGTCTTGTTGTGGGTCGTCATGCTGGTCGCGGCGGTGATCGGGGCCTACCTGACCTACGTCGGCTGGATCGGGGAACGGTCCGTGGCGCAGGAACCGGGTTCCCGGGCCCACGCCTGACCTCCCCATCGGCCGGGTGTGAAAGCCCCGAGTCCGTGCCATCGGGCAGGCGGTGGTGGCCTGACGGCGAGAATGCGTTACGCTGTGTCACGCCCAGCGCGCAGAGTCATCTCAGCGCCCCCGTAGCTCAGGGGATAGAGCGTCTGCCTCCGGAGCAGAAGGTCGCAGGTTCGAATCCTGCCGGGGGCACCATCTGACCAGCACGTTTGCCGTCAGGTCAATGCGCACAGATGGCGCCTGCGTCACGACGAACAGGTCACACGAAAGTCGCAACAGCACCGGAATGGGGCCTCGCTGCGCGCGCCCCTGGGCTTCACCGGATGGCGCCAAGCACGTTTTACTGCGTCCCTCAGACCCTCGGTGTCAGGGTGCGGGCACAGCCGCGCGGTGGTCCGGGGACGAGTGCCGCTTCGCGACGGCCGCCGACGAGACACCGTGCGATCCGTTCTACTTTGTCGTCGACGAGAGTTCGTGTTCGCTCATGACACTCCGCGATGCGGGGTTTAGGCGGGGCGTTGACCACCGGTAGGTGCGATGACCGACGACGCCGATATCCGGCCCGCCGCTTCACGTTTGGCGAGGACACCGTCATCGACAACATCGACCTCGACGAGGAGCCTGGCATCCTGCAGTTGATCACGGCTGAGGCCGCCGAAAAGCTCACTGCGACAACCGGTCCAACCATTCCTTGAGCAGCTCCGCTTCGGCCTCGGTCAGCACACCGGCGCCGCCCGTTTCCAGCACCGATTTGAGGGCGATGGCCCGGGTGGCCACGCCGGCGCCGTCGGCGGGACCTGCGGCGCCGCCGGTGGTGATCGCCGCCAACATGGCCTCCCGGGTCGCCGCGGACAGTTCCGGGTCGCGCTCGGCGGGCGTTTGCGAGATCAACGTGAGCGTGACGCCGCGGCATGCCGAATGCATCATCTCGGCAGCCCGGTCGACCCCGATCCGTAGACGTCCCGCCTCGGCGACGCGCTGCATCAGCGACCTCAGAATGGCGTCCCCCTCGGCGACCGCCCGGGGTTTGGCGTCCGGGCGCGGATCGCCGTACAGCACCGTGTAGGTGGCAGGGTGGCGCAGGCCGAACTCCACATGCAGGTCCCAGCCGTCGCGCAGATCGTGGACCGGGTCGTCGGTCAGCGCACGCTCGCGTTTCGCCTTGAGATATTCGGCCATGCCGAGGCTGGCGGCGTCGTCGATCAGGCGGCGCATATCGCCGAAATGCCGATAGATCGTGGGGGGCTGCACTCCCGCGGCAGCGCTCACGTTGCGGGTGGTCACGGCGTCCCGTCCCTGCTCGGCGAGGATCTCGGCGGCCGCGCGCAGAATGCGCTCCCGCTGCTCGCGTTGCTGCTCGGTCAATCCATCCACGTTATCGACGGTAGCATTCTCGATCTATCGCTGTTACTATCAGTGATATCAGTATCTTGCTATCACCGATATCCAGAGCCGGCGGCGGCATCATCGACCCCCGTTAATCGGGAAGGACAAGACCATGCGATTCCGGACAGCTTCCGCTTTGGCCGTGGTCGGCATACCGGCAGCGCTGAGCCTGGCGATCGAAACCCAGGCCGCACCGTCGGGACCCGGTTCGGCGGCCGACATCATCAACCGGCTCGAAACCGAGGGCCTACGGGTGATCGTCAACCGCGTCGGCACGGGTCCGCTGTCGGAGTGCACCGTGACCCGGATGGCCGCCGGCCGGGACGTCACCCGGCGAGACGCCACCGGTGACGACAGTTCGGTGGAACGTCTGCGTTACCGAACGGTCCACGTCACGGTCACATGCTGACCGGGTTTTGCGTGCAAACCCGTTGCGGCGCATGGTTATCTCACACCCATCCGATGCCGCCCACCCCACCGTTCGCCGAGTGACCACGGTCGCGAACCGACCGATGTGGTCAACTGGTTCCGAACCGGCCGCGACAGTGGCAGGCTGCCGTCATGGCATTCCGAGTGAGTTTCGTCGACGAGGGCGAGAACAGCATTCAGGGCAGCGATTTCGACACCTACTACTTCCTGTCCGACGGTGTGCTGCGGGTCGAACTGGCCGAGGAGACGTTCTACTACTCCCCGTCCTACTGGCGATGGGTCGAACCGAGTCGTGGCCATCTCCCCGGCCTGCGACAGGTGCCCGGCGGCAACGGCGAATGGTTCGCGTCCGGACCCTCGATCTGAACAGGCCCGATATAAGGGTCCGGGCCCGGATCTAAGGGCTTTCTGAAAGGCCTCGTCCCAGCCGCCGTCAGATGGAATGATGCCGTTATGGCCGGGATTGTCCGGTTGGACACCGCAGGCAGGAAAGGCGCCCAGTCGGCCCGAAAAGCGCAGACCGGGCAGGAAACAGAGCGCGCCAAGAAAGCCCGGTTGGCGGCCATGCGTGCTGCCGATGGTTTCTGGCGGTCCCCCGTCGGCCAGGCGCTCCAGGCCTATCAGCGTGGGGACGGCTTCTTCCAGGTGCAGTTGCCGCACTCGGCCGTCAGGTTCAATCCCCTGGGCCCGCCGTCCGGCCTGACCTCATCCGTCGATGCCGGCTTCAACAAGACCGACGTGCTCGGCCAGATCGAGGAGATCGGCTGGCGGCTGATCCAGGCCACCTGGGTGCAGGTCGAGCCTGCCCCGCGTCCCGGACCACCGACCCCGACCCAGCCCGCCGGCGCCGACGACGTCGTCGGCATCTATCTGTTCCGTCGAGATCAGCCGCACTACCGGCCGGTCGCCGACTGACCCGTACCGAGGTTCCGATGCCGCGATTCAGCCGAGCCGGAACCACCATCGACTACACCGACACCGGGGCGCCCGCAGGCCGGCTCGAGGCGCCCACCATCCTGTTCGGCCACGGTCTGCTGTTCAGCGGCTGGCAGTTCAACCTGCAGATCTACGCGCTGCGCCGGTACTACCGCTGCCTGGCCATCGACTGGCGGGGTCAGGGCGCCAGTTCGGGAGCCGCCCGCCCCTACGACATGGACACGCTCACCGAGGACGCCGCCCACCTGGTCAGATCGCTGGGCGTCGCGCCCGCCCACTACGTCGGGCTGTCGATGGGCGGGTTCGTCGGGATCCGGCTGGCAGCCCGCCACCCGGAGCTGGTGCGGTCGCTGGTGCTGATGAACACCAGCGCCGGCCCGGAGGACCCGGCCAAGGCCGACCGCTACCGCACGATGGCCCGGATCTACCGATTCACCGGCATCGGACCGCTGCGTCGGGCGGTGCTGCCGTTGATGTTCGGTCCGGCCTTCCTGGCCGACCCGGATTCCGAGGACGTGATCGACGAATGGGAGCGGCGGCTGCGCCGCTACCCACGCAGCAGCGTGCGCGACGCCGTGCTGGCAGTGGCCAACCGCGCCAGCGTCGAGGACGAACTCGCCGCGATCGACGTGCCCACCCTGGTCATCGGCGGCGCCCAGGACGCCGCCACCCCGCCGGCACACGCGCAGGCGCTGGCGGCCGGCATCCGCGGTGCACGGCTGGAGATCATCGACGACTGCGGCCACAGCAGCCCCCTGGAGCGGCCCGACGTGGTCACCGAGCTGTTGCGCGGGTTCCTGCTGGAGCACACCTGATCACGGTTCGCCGAACTCGCGCACCACCTCGGCGGCCCGGCGCACCTGATCGACGTCGGCACTGGTGGGGATCAGATGCACCTCGTCGGCACCGATGTCGCGGAACCGGCGCAACACGCGGTGCAGTTCGTCCTCGCTGCCGGCGAATCCGGTGGTCGGGGCCATCGCGTCGACAAACTCGACCGGAATCCAGTTCATGTACCGGCGCAGATGCCGGTGCACCTGGTCGCGGGCGGTGTCGGCCGCGCCGAGGGCGAACCAGAACGACGTCGCAAGATGCGGGGCCGGCTTACCCGCCTGCGCCCACGCCGACCTGGCGATGTCGAACAACTCGTTCTGCTTGCCGGTGTCGAGATCCAGCGTGGTGCCGGCCATTCCGTCCGCCCACGCCGCGGCGCTGCGCACGGTCTTCGGGCCGATCGTGCCCACCAGCAACGGCGGCCCGCCGGACTGCACCGGAGGCGGGCCGACCGGCAGCACCGACTCGGTCACCTTCTCCCCCGCCCACACCCGCTTCATGACCGCCACCCGCTCGGCCATCTCCCGCATCGTCTGGGTCGCCGGATCGGCCCCGACGGCGCGATAGTCCTCATGGCGGCCACCCACGCCGATGCCGACCGTCAACCGGCCGCCGCTGAGCACATCGCCGGTGGCGAGACCTTTGGCCAGCAGCACCGGGTCGTGCAGTTGCGGCACCACGACCGTCGTCACCAACCGCACCCGGTCGGTCCAGGCGGCCAGCGCCCCGAGCAAGGTGAGGCTGTCGGGATTGTCGAAGGCGATCCGCTCACCCCAGCACAACGCCGAGAAGGGGCCGTCGTCGATGGCGCGGGCCCACGTGCGCAGCGTCGCGGCGTCGAGGTCCGGCTCCATCACCGGCATGGTCATCCCAATCCGCACGCCGGTGATTGTGGCAGGTTGGCGACGCTCGACGGCGCCGAGCGTCCGCGAATGCGCACGGATCACGGCGTGTCGCGGTGCAAACACCTTCGTAAGTGGTTTTTGTCAAGGGGTTGGGGGGCTCTGCCTGAAGTACCCCAGGTTTTGTTCCTAGTTGGTTGCGAGGGCCGGGGTTGGCTGGCTCGCGGGGTGTGAGGTGCCGGTGAGGGCGGCCTCGTACTCGGCTGGTGGGACGTAGCCGAGGGCTTCGTGCA
>Ga0310822_100256_pt1 | contig 32147 bp, 33 predicted proteins | sample P4_ome_2_FD_201313 | JGI IMG/M metagenome (GOLD analysis project Ga0310822, IMG submission 201313) | Sorghum-adapted microbial communities from Joint BioEnergy Institute, Emeryville, California, United States - P4_Day56_Rep2 | ecosystem: Engineered > Bioreactor > SSF (Solid state fermentation) >... | reverse complement strand
TCGGCCTTGGGCATCACGTGTACCACCACCTTCGCCACGGCAGCCACTCTACCGGCGCAAACACCGCGCCCGACTCATAGGCACGAGTCGATGTAGGCGGTGCACAACGGTACGGCCAGCGCAGCCAGCACTTCGACGTCCGAACGCGCGGACCAGGGCACCCGGGGAGGTGACGAAGCCCACATCGCGAGCTCCACCACGGTGCCGTTGCGGGGGTCTGCCAGCAGGTATTCGCGCAGCACCCGCTCACCGGCCACGCTGAGGACCGCGGCCACCCCGGTCCCGAGGTCGGTGGTGATCGTCGGCGAGCTGCCCGGCGCGGTGTGCTGGCAGCGCCGGATCGCGTCCGTCGCGCCCCGCAGCACCGTCATCGCCGTCTCCCCGGTCCGCCAGGTTTCACCGCGCCAGTGCAGCACCTGGATCTGCAGTTGCCACTCCCCCGCGGGCTGGGTGACGACGGCGCGGCCGGCGACGGCGTAGTCGCGCGGATCCTCGCGGCCTGCCGGTACGGCGCACTGCTCCTCGAACTGCCACCGGGGCGCGCTGGTGGGCATCGCCACCGCGGCCGGGTCGGGCCAGCGGTAGACGTCGTACAGCGGAATCGACGGCGCCGCGATCCACGCCGAGGACGGAATGCGGTCGCAATACGGTGGACAGTCGCCCGCATCGGCCTGCGCCACGCCGACCGGGCACGGCACCATCAGCAGACCGCAGACGCCCAGCAGCCCGAGCAGCAATCGCAACCGCGCCACCCCCTTGGGCGCACAATGTTAGGCATGCAACTGACCCATTTCGGCCATTCGTGCTTACTTGCCAGCTTTCGGTCCGAATCGGGGACGGACACCTCGGTGCTCTTCGATCCCGGCATCTTCTCTCACGGGTTCGAGGGCATCACCGGTTTGTCGGCGATCCTGATCACCCATCAGCATCCGGACCACGCGGACACCGAGCGGCTGCCGGCGCTGCTGGAGGCCAATCCGCAGGCCAAGCTGTACGCCGATCCGCAGACCGCCGCCCAACTGGGCGAGCCGTGGCAGCCGGTGCACGTCGGGGACGAATTCACCATCGGCCATCTGACGGTGCGCGGCGCCGGCGGGCGGCACGCGGTGATCCACCCGGAACTGCCGGTGATCGACAACATCTCGTATCTGATCGGCGACGGTGAGCATCCGGCCCGGCTGATGCACCCGGGTGACGCGCTGTTCACCCCCGGTGAGCCGGTCGACGTGCTCGCGACGCCGGCTGCCGCGCCGTGGCTGAAGATCTCCGAGGCGGTGGATTATCTGCGTGCGGTGGCGCCGAACCGAGCAGTGCCGATCCATCAGGCGATCATCGATCCCAGCGCCCGCGGCATCTTCTACAGCCGGCTGCAGGAGATGACCGACACCGACTTCCAGGTGCTCAAAGAGGAGAACGCCACCCAGTTCTGACCGGGGTCAGGCGGTGTCGCGGGCGGCGGCGCGGCCGGCGGCGCGCCCGGAGAAGATGCAGCCGCCCAGGAAGGTGCCCTCCAGCGAGCGGTAGCCGTGCACGCCGCCGCCGCCGAAGCCGGCCGCCTCCCCCGCCGCGTAGAGCCCGTCGAACACCTCGCCGTCACCGCGCAACACCCGTGAGTCCAGGTCGGTCTCCAACCCGCCCAGCGTCTTTCGGGTCAGGATGTGCAGTTTGACCGCGATCAGCGGCCCGGCCTTCGAATCGGTCAGCCGGTGTGGGGCCACCACCCGCGACACCCGGTCGCCGAGGTAGCCGCGGGCAGCGCGGATCGCCATCACCTGGGTGTCCTTGGTGAACTTGTTGACCACCTCGCGATCCCGGGCGGCCACCTCGGCCGCCACCGTCGCATAGTCCAACGGCAGCACGTCGGGCAGCTCGTTCATGGCGGCCACCAGCCCCTGCAGCGAGTTCGCGCTGACGAAGTCGGCGCCCCGGTCGACGAATGCCTGCACCGGTTCTGGTGCGCCCGGGCGGATCCGCGCCAGCACGTCGCGGACGCTGCGGCCGGTGAGGTCGGGGTTCTGTTCCTGCCCCGACAGCGCGAACTCCTTGGCGATGATCCGGGCGTTGAGGATGAACCAGGTGTAGTCCTGCCCGGTCTGGGTGATGTATTCGAGCGTGCCGAGGGTGTCGAACCCCGGATACAGCGGTGCCGGTAGCCGTTTGCCGTGGGCGTCGAGCCACAGCGACGACGGGCCGGGCAGGATCCGGATGCCGTGCAGCGGCCAGATCGGGTCGTAGTTGGTGATGCCTTCGGTGTAGTGCCACATCCGGTCGCTGTTGATGACGTTGGCGCCGGCCTCCTCGGCGATCTCCATCATCCGGCCGTCGACGTAGGCGGGCACCCCGCTGAGCATCTGCTCGGGCACCCGGCCCATCCGCGGCGGCCAGTTCTGCCGCACCAGGTCGTGGTTGCCGCCGATGCCGCCGCTGGCCACGATCACCGCGGCGTCGCGGAACTCGAAATCGCCGACCACTTTCCGCGACGACGCGAATCCGCGCGGCGCCTGAGACGGTTCCAGGACCGACCCGCGCACTCCGACGACGACCCCGTCTTCGACGATCAGTTCGTCGACCCGGTGGCGGAATGCGAACCGCACCTGGGACCGTTCCGCGGCGGCGTGCAGACGCCGGGCGAAGATGTCGACGATCGCCGGTCCGGTGCCCCAGGTGATGTGGAACCGGGGCACCGAATTGCCGTGTCCGCGTGCGTCGTAGCCGCCCCGCTCGGCCCAGCCGACCACCGGGAAGGTCTGCAGGCCGCGGGCCCGCAGCCAGGTGCGTTTCTCGTAGGTGGCGAAGTTGACGTAGGCCTCGGCCCACTTGCGGGGCCAGTAGTCCTCCGGCCGGTCGAAGCCGGCGGTGCCCAGCCAGTCCTGCCACGCCAGTTCGTAGCTGTCCCGGATGCCCAGCCGTCGTTGTTCGGGGCTGTCGACGAAGAACAGTCCGCCGAAGGACCAGTAGGCCTGCCCGCCGAGGTTGGCGGCGTTCTCCTGGTCGACGATCAGCACCCGGCGGCCGCGGTCGACCAACTCGCAGGCGGCGACGAGGCCGGCCAACCCGGCGCCCACCACGATGACATCAGCGTCTGCCATGACCGCAACGTTAGCGGTCCGGACGCTCAGGCGGCGTCGGTCAGGACCGGGTCGGGCAGCCAGCGGTACACCGTGGGTGTGCTGCGGTGCATCAGGGCCAGGTCGACGGCGTCCAGCATGGCCTGCCGCGGGCCGGTCCGGCGCAGCTGCCGAGCGGACACCGCCAGCCGCAGGATCCCGCCGCGGCGCGCGGTGCGCTCGGCCGACAGCACCACCGTGCGGCACCACCACGGTTCGGCCAGGAAACCCGACCCGATACCGAGCACCCGGCCCCGCAGCGTGGTCTTGCGCACCAGGTCGGTGACCCCGGTCAAACCGACCAGCAGGCGAAAGCCGTTGCGCGGCAGCGCCATTTTGGTGCCCTCGGAGACGATCCAGCCGGGTGCGGCGAACAGCCGGGTGCGCAGCCCCAGGTGCTCGAGCACCCGGTCGGCACCCATCAGGCGCAGGTTGGCCTCGTGTGCCCGCAGAACCGCGAACTCGCTGCGCCGCCGCTTGGTGGCGGCCTCGTCGAATCCGTTCAGCACGATCGCATCCCCGCGCTCCCGCCGGGCCGTCAGCCACTCGACGGTCTCCGGGTCATGGTCGAGCCGGTAGCCGCCCTTGAGGCGGGGTGCCACCAGCAGCGACACCGGGACATTCCGGGCATCCATCTCGGCGCAGAACTCCGCGGCGTCGGCCAGCGTCCGCCGGCTCAGCTGCGAGACCGAGACGATCAGTTGTCCAGCCACGCCGCCAGTGTGGCGAGCTCAGGTAACCGGATGGTGGCCTGAAGGTGTCCTCAACGCGGCAGCACGGCTTCGATCGCGGCGATCACCTCGGGGGCGTCGGGTTCGGTGCGTGGCCGGAACCGGTTGACCACGGCGCCGTCCGGGGCGATCAGGAATTTCTCGAAGTTCCACTGCACGTCTCCGGCCTGCCCGTCGGCGTCGGCCGTCTTGGTCAACTCCGCGTACAGCGGGTGCCGGTCGGGCCCGTTGACGTCGGTCTTGGCCAGCAGGGGAAATGTGACCCCGTAGGTGGTCGAGCAGAAGGTGCGGATCTCCTCGGGGGTGCCCGGCTCCTGGTTCATGAACTGATTGCACGGCACGCCGACCACGGTCAGCCCCCGCGGGCCGTAGCGCTGCGCCAGTTCCTCCAGAGCGCGGTACTGCGGGGTGAGCCCGCACTTGGAGGCGACGTTGACGATCAGCGCGGCCCCCTCGGCCAGGTCGGCCAGTGTGGTGGCCTGTCCGTCGAGCGTGGTCAGCGGGATCGCGGTGAGCGGCGTATCGGTCATGGCGGGCAGGTTACCGGGTTTCGTGCCCGGCACTGGTGGGCCGGGCGCCGGTGCCTTATATTTTTCACAATCTCGACTAGTGAAAAAGGAGTCGTCGTGGCCGAGCCGTTGTCCGCCCTGCTGACCCGGGAGCACCGCGCCATCGACGCCGGCATCGAGGCCTTCATGTCGGGGCTCGACGCCGGTACCGCCAGACCGGAATCGCTGCACGCGGCACTGCAGACCCTGCGTCGGCACATCTACCTGGAGGAGACCCTGCTCTTCCCGCCGATCCGGGCGGGCGGCATGGCGATGCCGGTGTTCGTGATGCTGCGGGAGCACGGCGCGCTGTGGCGGACGATGGACGAGCTGACCGACCTGATCGCCGCCGACGCCGATCCCGACGTGATCCGCAAGACCTGCCGGAACCTGCTGGAACAGCTCGATCAGCACAACGGCAAAGAGGAGCCGGTCATCTACACCCACGCCGACGCGGAACTGCCGGAACCGCTGGAGGCCGAGGTGGCCCAGTTCCTCGAGGACGGGCAGATGCCACCGGGCTGGGTCTGCGGACACGCGGTGGCCTGACCCGCCGCCGGCTCTACCAGGACCGTGACGTGACCCGTCCCGCACAGGGGTTTCCCTCGGCCTCGTTGTCACCTATATTTATCACAAGTCGCAATTGTAATAATTACGACGGCAACACCGGACTCTGCGGAGCCCGTCGACAGACGGGCCGGCGACCGCCTGTGCGCGGGCGATTTCCTGCCTGATCAGCTGACGGGCCCAGCCGACAGGAGGAGCCGTGACCAGTACCACCCCGGATCTGCGGATACTCGAGGCCCGGCGGCCGTTCCCGGCCCGCCCCGGGCCACGCGGCAGCCTCCTCTACCGGCTGATCACCACCACCGATCACAAGATGATCGGGATTCTCTACGTGGCAACGTGTTTCACCTTCTTCTTCATCGGCGGGCTGATGGCGCTGCTCATACGGGCCGAACTCGCCGCTCCGGGGCTGCAATTCGTCTCTAATGAGCAGTACAACCAGCTGTTCACGATGCACGGCACCATCATGTTGCTGTTCTATGCCACCCCGGTGGTGTTCGGGTTCGCCAACCTGGTGCTGCCGCTGCAGATCGGCGCTCCCGATGTGGCGTTCCCCCGGCTCAACGCGTTGAGCTACTGGCTGTTCCTGTTCGGCGCCGCCACCGCGCTCGCCGGTTTCCTCACCCCCGACGGTGCAGCCGACTTCGGCTGGACCGCCTACACCCCACTCAGCAGCGCGGTCTACTCCCCCGGCGCCGGCGCGGATCTGTGGATCTTCGGGCTGGCCGTCGCCGGTCTGGGCACCATCCTCGGTGCGGTCAACATGATCACCACCGTGGTGTGCATGCGCGCCCCGGGCATGACCATGTTCCGGATGCCGATCTTCACCTGGAACATCCTGGTCACCTCGGTGCTGGTGCTGGCCGTCTTTCCCCTGTTGACCGCCGCGCTGCTCGGCCTGGCGGCCGACCGCCGGCTGGGGGCGCACATCTACGACGCCGCCAACGGCGGGGCGTTGCTCTACCAGCACCTGTTCTGGTTCTTCGGGCATCCGGAGGTGTACATCGTCGCGCTGCCGTTCTTCGGCATCGTCACCGAGATCTTCCCGGTGTTCTCCCGCAAACCGGTATTCGGTTACACCGCACTGGTGTATGCGACGGTCGGTATCGGCGCGCTGTCGATGGCGGTGTGGGCGCACCACATGTTCGCCACCGGCGCCGTGCTGCTGCCGTTCTTCAGCTTCATGTCGTATCTGATCGCGGTGCCGACCGGGATCAAGTTCTTCAACTGGATCGGCACCATGTGGAAGGGGCAGCTGACGTTCGAGTCGCCGATGCTGTTCTCGGTCGGGTTCATCCTCACCTTCCTGATCGGCGGATTGTCAGGGGTGATGCTGGCCAGCCCGCCGCTGGACTTCCACGTCACCGACACCTACTTCCTGGTCGCGCACTTCCACTACGTGCTGTTCGGCACGATCGTGTTCGCCACGTTCGCCGGTGTGTACTTCTGGTTCCCGAAGATGACCGGCCGGCTGCTCGACGAACGGTTGGCCAAGCTGCACTTCTGGCTCACCTTCATCGGCTTTCACACCACGTTCCTGGTGCAGCACTGGCTGGGCAACGAGGGCATGCCGCGGCGTTACGCCGACTACCTGCCCACCGACGGGTTCCAGCCGCTCAACATCGTGTCGACCGTGGGTGCGTTCATCCTCGGGGCGTCGATGCTGCCGTTCATCTGGAACGTGTTCAAGAGCCGGCGCTACGGCGACCCGGTGACGGTGGACGATCCGTGGGGGCACGGCAATTCCCTGGAGTGGGCGACCACCTGCCCGCCGCCGCGGCACAACTTCTACGAGCTGCCGCGGATCCGCTCGGAGCGTCCGGCGTTCGAACTGCACTATCCGCACATGGCCGCGCGGATGCGGGCCGAGGCCCACATCGGCCGCCGCAGCCTCACTCCCGGCGCCACCCCGGAGTGGTCGACAGGTGGGCCACGCACAGATCCGGTTCGACGAGCGGGTCGAGACCGGCGACACTCACCGGCCCGCGGATCGCGGCCAGCACACCCTGCATCAGGCCCAGATGCAGGCCGCAGATGGTCTCCCCGTAGCGGGTGACGAGTTCATAGAAGGGACAGTGCCGCAACGTGATCCGTGGCCGTGACCGGCCGACGGGTGGGTCGGGCCGGAATCCGACGTCGGCGAGGACATCGGTCAGCTCGGCGAGCGTCTCCTGCCTCGACGGTTCCCCCTGCGGCTGGCGTCTGACCAGCGACGGCCCCCAGCGCCGGCCCAGTTCGGCGGCCGCGGCGCGGGGGTCGTCGGTGTTCGTCTCGAAATGGCTGGTCATGATGTCGGCGAGCAGTCGGTAGTTCGTCGGCCCGGCGGGGTCCATCCGGCGGACCGCGCGGAACAGGACCGGCGGCCGGCCGGGACCCGCGGTCCCCCCGGACACCTGTTCGACGTCGCCGGTTCGCACCAACGCGTTGAGGTGGAATCTGACCGTGTTGGGGTGCACCCGCAGTTCGTCGGCCAGGCCGGCGACGTCGCGGGCGGTGTCCGATTCCTGCAGCAGCCGCAGGATCTCATTCCGCCTGCCGCCGGTGTCCGGCTCTGCCACCGCGGGCATCAGCCGTCCCGCGGCGGCAGGTTCGCCACCATCTCGGTGTCGGCCGGTATCGGGCCCAGTTTCATCGCCCCGCCGGGTGAGCCGAGCGGTTCGCTGCGGCCGGGCAGCGTCTCGGTGAAGAACTTCGCGTTCTCCTCCAGATACGGCTGCAGCGGCTCGGGCAGGTCATCCTCGTAGTAGATGGCCTCCACCGGGCACACCGGCTCACAGGCGCCGCAGTCGACGCATTCGTCCGGGTGGATGTAGAGCATTCGCCCACCCTCGTAGATGCAGTCCACCGGGCACTCTTCCACGCATGCCCGGTCCTTGACGTCCACGCAGGGCTCGCCGATCACATACGTCATACGCCGTGATATTACTCCAACACCTGCTTGTAAAAAATACTTTCAGCAGCAGGTTCTCAGGCCGCCCGGCCGGTGTCGTAGTTCTCCGGGTCGGCGGTGGCCAGCACCCACGCGTACTGGAACGCCACCTCTTTCCACCGCTCGTACCGGCCGCTGATGCCGGCGTGCCCGGCGGTCATCTCGGTCTTCAGCAGCACCGGACGGTCATCGGTCTTGTGATGGCGCAGCGCGGCGACCCATTTCGCCGGTTCGACGTAGTACACCCGGGTGTCGTTGAGCGACGTCATCGCCAGGATCGCCGGATAGTCCTGCGCGGTGACGTTCTCGTACGGCGAGTACGACTTCATGTACTCGTAGACTTCCTTGTCCTCCAACGGGTTGCCCCACTCGTCCCACTCGGTGACGGTGAGCGGCAGGGACGGGTCCAGGATCGTCGTGAGCGGGTCGACGAACGGCACCTGCGCCAGCACTCCGGCGAACAGCTGGGGTGCCATATTCGCCACCGCGCCCACCAGCAGGCCACCGGCGCTGCCGCCGTAGGCGACCAGGTTCTGCGGCCGGGTGACACCGGTGTCGATGAGATGCTCGGCCACCGCGATGAAATCGGTGAAACTGTTCTTCTTCTCGAGCATCTTGCCGTGTTCGTACCAGGGCCGGCCCATCTCACCGCCCCCGCGCACATGGGCGACGGCGAACACCATGCCGCGGTCCAGCAGCGACAACCGGGCGATCGAGAACCGCGGATCCTCACACGCCTCGTAGGAGCCGTAGCCGTACAGCAGCGTCGGCGCCGGGAACTGCGCCCCGGCCCGGTGGACGATCGACACCGGGATCCGGGCACCGTCCGGGGCGATGACCCAATCCCGGCGCTCCACATAGTCTTCCGGCCGGTAGCCGCCGAGCACCGGCTGCTCGCGCAGCAGCGTGCGCTCACCGGTGGCCAGGTCGATGTCGTAGACGCGCACCGGGGTGATGAACGACGTCACCCCCACCCGCAGCTTCGGTGCCGCCCAGTTCGGGTTGGCGCTCAGGCCGGCCGAGGTGAGCTCGGTGTCGAAGGTGATCTCCTCCGGGGTGCCGTAGCTGCCGTCGTCGCGGATCGGCCACAGCTGGATGCGGGGCAGCGCCTCGCCGCGGTAGCTGACCACCAGATGGTTGGCGAACGCGTCGACGGCGTCGAGCCGGACGTCGTCGCGGTGCTCGATCAGGGTGCGCACACGGCCCGAGTCCGGGGCCGGGTCGGCCACCGGCACCTCCACCAGGGTGAAGTTCACCGCGCCGTCGTTGTGCAGGATCAAGAACCGGTCCTCGCCGCCGATCACGGCGTGTTCCACGGAGTACTCCACCCGGTCGCGGCGCGGCCAGATCACGGTGAACTCGGCGTTCGGGTCGGCGGCGTCGGCGTAGCGCACCTCGGAGGTGACGGCGCTGCCGGCGACGATCATCACGTACTTGTCGCTGCGGGTGCGGCCGACGCCCAGCCAGAACCGTTCGTCGGGTTCGTGGTACACGAGCTCGGCGTCGTCGCCGGATCCCAGGCGGTGCCGCCAGATGCGGTCCGGGCGCCAGGCGGCGTCGACGGTGGTGTAGTAGATCGTGCGGTTGTCGGCGGCCCAGGTGGCTCCGGCGGCGATCCCGGTGATGGTGTCGTCGTACATCTGGCCGGTCCGCAGATCCTTGAACCGCAGCGTGTACCGCTCGTCGCCGACGACGTCCACCGAGTAGGCCAGGGTGTTGCCGTCCAGACTGACGGTGGCCGCGCCGAGCGCGAAGAAGCTGTGCCCCTCGGCTTCGACGTTCTCGTCGAGCAGCACCTGCTCGCCGGGGATCTCGGTGTGCTCGTCGAACTGCGGCGGGGTCCAGTCGTCGGGGTCGGCGACCGGGCAGCGGCAGTGCACCCCGTACTGCTTGCCCTCGAAGCTGCGCGCGTAGTACCACCAGTCACCGCGCCGGACCGGCACCGACAGGTCGGTCTCCTTGGTGCGGGACTTGATCTCCTCGAAGATCTGCCGGCGCAACGGTTCCAGATGCGCGGTCACCTGCTCGGTGTAGTCGTTCTCCGCCTCGAGGTGGGCGATCACGTCGGGGTCGGATTTGTCACGCAGCCATTCATAGGGGTCGATGAACACGTCGCCGTGGTGTTCGCGGCGGTGCTCCACCCGTTTGGCTACCGGCGGATTGATCTGCGTCATGCTGAGGGTCCGATCCATTCGTCGAAGTTGAGGCCCGAAATTCGTTCGTAGGCTTCGATATAACGTTCGCGGGTGGCGTTGACGATGTGCGGCGGCAACGGTGGCGGCGGTTGATCGCCGTACCGGTCCCAGCCGGACTCCGGCGAGGTCAGCCAGTTGCGGACGAACTGTTTGTCGAAACTGGGCTGCACCTGCCCTTCGGTGTAGCTGTCGGCCGGCCAGTACCGCGAGGAGTCCGGGGTGAACACCTCGTCGGCCAGCCGCAGCGCTCCGCTGTCGTCGACACCGAACTCGAACTTGGTGTCGGCGACGATGATGCCCTTGCGCAGCGCATGCTCGGCGCCGGCGCGGTAGGTCCGCAGCGTCAACGTCCGCAGTTGTTCGGCCCGTTCCCCGCCGACCAGCGCGACCACGTCATCGAAGGTGATGTTCTCGTCGTGGTCACCCTGCGCGGCCTTGGTGGCCGGGGTGAACAGCGGCTCGTCGAACTTGCTGGCCTCCACCAGCCCGGGTGGCAGCGGGATACCGCACACCGCGCCGGTCTTCTGGTAGTCGATCAGCCCGGACCCGGTGAGGTAGCCGCGGGCCACGCACTCCACCGGCAGCATCTGCAGCTCCCGCACCACCAGCGCGCGGCCCAGCACCTCGCCGGGGATGCGCGGATCGTCGGCCGGGCCGGCCAGGTGGTTCGCCACCCCGTGCTCGCGTTCGAGCAGGTCGAAGAAGAACACGCTCATCGCGGTCAGGATGCGGCCCTTGTCGGGTATCTGCGTGTCGAGCACATGGTCGTATGCCGAGATCCGGTCGGTGGCCACGAACAGCAGGTGATCGGCGTCGACACGGTAGAGCTCCCGAACCTTGCCGCTGGCCAGATGTTGGTAGTCAGACAGAGCAGGGCGCATCGGGCCAGCTTAGTGGGCCGGATCCGGGCGGATCTGTGCTGGGATCGAGCCATGCGATCACGCTATGTGCCCTACGCCACAACCCCGGCCCGGTTGTTGGCCCAGTTACTGAGCGACATCGTCATCGCACTGTGGATCGCGGTGTGGGTGCTCGTCGGTATGGCCGTGCACACCGCGGTGTCGACCATCGCTGAGGTCGGCCGCAACGTGCACACCGGCGCCACCGGGGTGTCGGAGAACCTCGAGTCGGCCGGTGACCGGGCCGACAGCTTCCCGCTGATCGGCGACGCCCTGGCCAACCCGCTACGCGCGGCCAGCGACGCGGCGCTGGACATCGCGGGGGCCGGCCACACCCTCGACACCACCGCGGGCTGGCTGGCGTGGGTGCTGGCGCTGGCGGTGGCGTCGCCGCCGATCCTGGCGGTCGCGGGGCCCTGGCTGGTGCTGCGACTGCGGTTCGCCCGGCGCAAGTGGACCGCACTGTCGCTGGCCGCCACCCCGGCCGGGGAGCAGCTGCTGGCGCTGCGCGCGTTGGCCAACCGGCGGCTGGCCGCGCTGGTGGCGGTCGACGACGATCCGGTGGCCGGCTGGCGCCGCCAGGATCCGGCGGTGGTCCGGGGCTGGCCGCGGTGGAACTGCGTGCCGCCGGTATCCGCTGAACAGCGATTTCGGCGTGCAAACGATCGCTGAGCGACGGTATGCACGCCGAAATCACGGTTCGGAACGGCCGGTGAAGCGACGCCAGGCCGCGCCGAAGCTGTACCGGACGGTGACGGTGGCCAGCCGGACCCTGCCGCGGATCACCAGGTGCAGCCGTTGGGACGGCGGCGCCGCCGGCACCCGGCCATTGACGGTGCTGGCGAAGGTCTCCACCGCGTTGACGTCCCCGGTGGCCCCGTCCGGCAGGATCAGCGTGGTGGTGCTCAGGTAGTCATCGATGTCGACGTGCACCACCGGGCTGCGCAGCATCGCGACGGTGAAATCGAGGGTGGTGTCGCACATCCGGGTGTCCACCACCACCCGCGCCGGCACGGACCACTCCCCCTTGCGCGACAACGTCGAGAACCGGCCGCGCAACAGCAGCGGCTGCGTACTCTGCGCGAGGTCCGGTCGCCGCGCCATCGGCAGGTCGGCCAGCACCTTGTCGAGCTCGCCGCGGGTGCGGGCGGCCAGCGCGACGTCCACGCGTTCGGTGTACTCGTCGAGAGTCAGCATGCCCTCGCCGACCGCACGCTCCAGCAGCTGCCGCACCGCCGCCCGGTCCGCATCCGAGGCCCGCAGGTGGGCGTCATGATGGCCAGAATCCATGCGTTTCAGGCTAGGGCTTCACGCTTCGGGTTCAGTCGTTCGGCCCGAACTCCACCATCAGGTGTCGCAACCCGGTGTGCCGGTTGCTCCGGGTCCATTCCGGGGCCGCGGCCAGCCGCACGGACCCGAACCGCCGCAGCAGTTCCCCGAACAGCACCCGGATCTCCAGCCGCGCCAGGTTGGCGCCCAGACAGTAGTGCACGCCCTGACCGAATCCCAGGTGCGGGTTGGGTTTCCGGGTGACATCGAAGACGTCCGGGGCGTCGAACACCGTGCCGTCGCGGTTGGCGGAGGCCTCCCACACCAGCACCTTGTCCCCCGGTTCGATGTGCTGCCCGCCCAGCGTCGCAGGCCGGGTGGCGGTGCGGCGTTTGGACGGGGACGGCGACGTCCAGCGCACCATCTCCTCGACCGCGGTGGGCAGCAGGCCGGGGTCGGCGCGCAGCGCCGCGAACTGGTCGGGCCGCTCGGCCAGCGCCAGCAGCCCGCCGGCGATCGCGTTGCGGGTGGTCTCGGCGCCGGCGCTGAACAGCAGGTTGAAGAACAGATACACCTCGAGGTCGGTGACCGGGTCGGGCAGGTCGGCGTTGGCGACCACCGACAGCATGTCGTCGGTCGGCGTGCGGCGTTTGGCGGCGATCAGCTCCTGACCGAAGGCGTAGATCCGGGACCCGGCCTCCTCGACAGACAGCCGGGTGATCGACGCGCTGCGGGCCGCCCCGAAGTCGAAGCTCGGTTCGATCGCGGCGAACAGCCAATGCCGTTCGCTCTCCGGAATTCCCAGCAGGATGCAGATCATCTGCATGGGAAGTTCCACCGCCACCTCGACGACGAAGTCGACGGGCCGGCCGGGTTCGATCGCCTCGAACAGCCGGGCCGCACGGGACCGCAGATCGTCTTCGACCCGGGTGATCATGCGCGGCGTCAGCCCGGAGCTGACCAATCGGCGGATCTGGGCGTGCCGCGGATCGTCCATCATGTTGAGCACCTGCCCGGCGATCGGCAGATCCTGCAGCAGGGTGCCGCCGTATTGCCGGTCGCCACCGGTCACCGACGAGTAGGTGACTGGATCTCGCAGCACTGCAAGGGTTTCCAGATAGGTGGCCACCGACCAGAACCCTTCGCCGTCGGGGGTGTGCTCGGTGGGTTCATGCCAGTACACCGGGGCGGCCGCGCGGTGCTCGGCGAACAGCTCGTGCGGGAACCCGGCGGCGAAGTTGTCCAGGTCGGTCAGGTCCACCCCGGCCAGACTCACAAGATGGCCCCCGAGGTGTACTTGGCGGCCTCCGGATACCGGCTGACCAGTTCGTCGACCGCGCCGACCACGGTGTCGACCTGCGATGCCGCGGCTCCGGTGAACGCCTGCCGGTCGGCGAGCGCGGCGTCGAGCGCCGGGCGGTCCAGCGGCAGCCGCGGATCGGCGGCAAGCCGGTCCAACAGGTCTGGCTCCGAACCCTTTTCGCGCATGTCCAGCGCGACGGCGACGGCGTGCTCCTTGATCACCTCGTGCGCCGCCTCGCGACCCATACCCGCGCGCACCGCGGCCATCAGGATGCGGGTGGTGGCCAGGAACGGCAGGTACCGGTCCAGTTCCCGCTGGATCACCGCCGGGTAGGCGCCGAACTCGTCGAGCACGGTCAGGAACGTCTCGATCTGGCCGTCGATGGCGAAGAACGCGTCGGGCAGCGCCACCCGGCGCACCACCGAACAGAACACGTCGCCTTCGTTCCACTGCGCGCCGGCCAACTCGGCCGCCATCGACGCGTAGCCGCGCAGCACCACCTGCAGTCCGTTGACCCGTTCGCAGGACCGGGCGTTCATCTTGTGCGGCATCGCCGAGGAGCCGACCTGACCGGGCGCGAAGCCCTCGGTGACCAGTTCGTGGCCGGCCATCAGCCGGATGGTGGTGGCCAGCGAGGACGGGGCGGCCCCCAGCTGCACCAGCGCGGAGATCACCTCATAGTCCAGCGATCGCGGGTACACCTGCCCGACGCTGGTGAAAACCTCCTTGAAGCCCAGGAATTCGGCGACCCGCCGCTCGAGTTCGGCCAGCCGCTCCGAGTCGCCGCCGAACAGGTCGAGCATGTCCTGCGCGGTGCCCATCGGGCCCTTGATGCCGCGCAGCGGGTAGCGGGCGATGATCTCCTCGAGCCGGGTCAGCGCCCCGAGCATCTCCTCGGCGGCCGAGGCGAACCGCTTGCCCAGCGTGGTGGCCTGGGCGGCGACGTTGTGGCTGCGGCCGGCCATCACCAGGTCGCGGTAGCTCAGCGCGCGTTCGGCGAGCCGGGCCACCACCGCCACCCCGTGCGCGTGCACCAGTTCCAGCGAGCGGCGGATCTGCAGCTGCTCGACGTTCTCGGTGAGGTCGCGGCTGGTCATCCCCTTGTGCACGTGCTCGTGGCCGGCCCGGGCGTTGAACTCCTCGATCCGTGCCTTGACGTCGTGGCGCAGCACCCGTTCGCGGGCGGCGATCGCATCCAGGTCGACGTCCTCGACCACCCGCTCGTAGTCGGCGATCACCTCGTCGGGGATGTCGACACCGAGCTCGGCCTGGGCCCGCATCACCGCGATCCACAGCCGACGCTCGGCGACTACCTTGGCCTTCGGCGACCAGATCGCCGTCATCTCGTCGCTGGCGTAGCGGTGGGCCAGCACATTCGGGATCGTCACAGATACACAGCTTACGGGGGACGAAAGGGCGGACCGGCGGATGCGCTTTGTCGGACTCGACCTGGCCTGGGGTACCCGCAACCCGTCCGGGGTGGCGGTGCTGGCCGCCGACGGCACGCTCGACCATGTCGGCGCGGCGCGGGATCACCGCACGGTGCTCGACACCGTCCGTCCGTTCACCACGGGTGCGTGCCTGGTCGGCATCGACGCACCGCTGATCGTGCGCAACGCCACCGGGCGGCGGCCCGCCGAGGCCGCCCTGAACGCCGACTTCGCCCGCTTCGACGCCGGCGCACATCCGGCGAACACGTCGCTGCCGGTGTTCGCCGCGGGCCTGCCGGGGGCGCGGATCGCCGATGCGTTGGGCCTGGACGTCGATCCGCGGTCCACCGCCGAACGCCGGGCGATCGAGGTGTACCCGCATCCGGCCACCGTCGCGTTGTTCCGGCTGGGCCGCACACTGAAGTACAAGCGCCGCGGCCGCCGCACCGTCGAACAGCGCAAATCCGCTCTGCTGCAGTTGATGTGGTTGCTCGAAGGGCTCGACACCGCCGACCCGTCGCTGTATGTCGACCATCCCCACTGGCGGGCGCTGCGCCGGCAGGTGGCGACGGCGACCGGGCCGGTTCAGCTGGACCGGGCGGAGGATCCGGTGGATGCGGTGTTGTGCGCCTACATCGCGATGTTCGCCCACCGGCGTCCCGGTGACGTCGTGGTGTACGGCGACGGCGCCACCGGATACATCGTCACGCCACGGCTGCCTGCGGACCTGACGCCGGCTCCGCGGGTGCGGGCGGTCAGTCCGGCGGCAGCACCATCTTGGCCGGATCGCCGACGGCGCGGGTGGGGATGCCGAGCTGACGGTTGATCGCCATGGTCACGCCGAACAGCAGCACGCCGATGACGATCAGCACGACCGACAGCAGGTACTGCTGCGCCGGCCGGCCGGACAGCGGGGTCACCAGATACAGCGACGCCACGAATCCCACCACCGGGAGGAAGGTCGGGGTGCGGAAGTGCCGCCGCGCCACCACCGGATCGCGCGACTCGTCGCGGCGCAGCACCAACACCGCCACGTTGACCATCGCGAACACCGCCAGCAGCAGCAGCGAGGTGGTGCCGCCGAGGACGGCGATGGCGGTGCTGTCGGCGAACGCGGTCACGTAGAAGATCAGGCCGAAGGCGATGAGGGTGGTGAAGATGATCGCCACCCACGGGGTCCGGCGGCGGGGGTGCACCGATCCGAGGACCGGCGGCAACACCCGCTGGCGGGCCATGCCGTAGATGAGCCGGCTGGCCATCAGCATGTTGATCAGCGCCGTGTTGGACACCGCGAACATCGAGATCCACGGCAGCAGCTCCTCGATGGGCAGTCCGGGCGCCCCGGCCTTGACCACCTCGACCAACGGGACATCGCTGGCCTGCAGGGTGCCGACGGGCACGAGGGCGACCGCGACGATGGCGACGACGACGTAGACGGCGCCCGCGATGCCCAGACCGGTCAGCAGGGCGCGGGGGAAGATCACCACCGGGTCCCGCGTCTCCTCGGCCATGTTGACCGAGTCCTCGAACCCGACCATCGCGAAGAACGCCAATGACGTTGCGGCGCTGACCGCCAGGAAGACGCTCTTGTCGGTGGTGGTCTCGAAGGCGACCACCCGGGTGAAGTCGACGTCGGCGCCGCCGCCGGTGAAGGCCCACAGCCCGACGAAGATCACCAGCAGCAGACCGGAGATCTCGACGATGGTGAGCAGGACGTTGAGCCGGACGCTCTCCCCGACGCCGCGCAGGTTCACCATCGCCAGCAGGGCCATGAACAGCAGGGCCACCCCGGCGACTCCGAGCCGGCCCCACTCCTGGCCCAGCCCCACCTCCAGGTTGGCGGCGAAGAACCGCGATGCGGTGGACGCCGACGTGATGCCCGAGCACATCACGATGAACGCCACCAGGAAGGTGACGAACTGGATTCCGAACGCCTTGTGGACGTACAGCGCCGCGCCGGCGGCCTGCGGGTATTTGGTGACCAGCTCGAGGTAGCTGAACGCGGTGACGGTCGCGATGAGGAAGGCGATCAGGAACGGCAGCCACGCCGCTCCGCCGACCTCTCCGGCCACGTCTCCGACCAGGGCGTAGATTCCGGTGCCCAGGATGTCGCCGACGATGAACAGAAGCAGCAGGCCGGGCCCCAGCACCCGGCGCAGCTCGGGCTGTGCCTGCTCGGTTCGCGTCCCGCTCATCGCCGGCCTTCCGGTCGGTGGACGGCGTTGATCATCGCTCAAGCGTACGGTGCCAGCACGTCGATCACGTCGATCAACGTCGAACGCGCCGTCGCCCGCGGACCGTCCCCGTCGCCGACCAGGGCCGCGACCACCGCCCCGTCGACCGCGCACACCAACGCGCTGACCAGTTCGGGGCGCACCGCGCGGCCGGACCGCTCCACCACCTTGACCACGGCGTCGGTGCGCTGCTTGCGGATCTGCCGCTGGATGTCGCGCAGCGCCGGCTGCCGGGCGCAGGCGATGTAGCGCTCGTAGCGGGAGATCAGCTCCTCGGTGGCGGTGATGCCCGAGGCGGTGCCGACCAGCACGTCGACCAGCACGTCGGCGGTGGTCTCGGCGCCGCGGCGGCGCCGGGCCACCGCCGCCACCCGCTGCTCGAGCTGCCGGGTCTCCCGGGCGCCGATATGGGTGACGGCCTGCACGATCAGATCGTCGAGCGAGGAGAAGTAGTAGGTGGTCGACGCCAGCGGCAGCCCGGCCCGCCGGGCCACCGCCCGGTGCCGCACCGCGTCGAAGCCGCCTTCACACAGCAGCTCGGCGGCCGCACTGATCAGTGCGTCCCGCCGCCGCTCTCCCTTCGGAGTCACCGCTGCCGTCACGTTTAGCATGCTGCCAGCAATAACGCTGCGGCATGGAGCTTTCGACGGAACACTCAGCGATCACTCAGCCGGGTGCGGGCCGGCGCCGGCCGCCGTCAGCCGACTTCGGCGCAGACCAGTTTCGGTTCGTGGTGATCGCCCTCGCCGCCGGCCTCGTGCACGACGACGGTGAGCGCCTCGCCGTCGGGCAGCGGCCGGTCCACCTCGGTGACGGCGAATCCGCTGCCGACCGCGTCGCTGGTGAAGGTCAGGTGCACCTCGTTGGGCGGCATGTCGTCACCGTTCGGGTCGAACTTGAAGTGCGGGCCACCGGGATCCGGCGCGTCACACGGCGAGGTGTGCAGATGGGCCACGTAGTCCACCCGGGGGCCCAGGCCGAACATCGTGAGCGTCACCGTCGCGCCTTCGGGGGTGCGCACCTGCTCGGCGACGCCGCCGATCTCCTCGGCGCCGGCCGGGGCGTCCGGCACGGGCGCGAACTCACCGCGCAGCGTCACGGCGTCGGTCTCGGCCTCGACGGAGGTGGTGGTCTCTCCGGTGTCCGGGGCGGCCTCCTCGCTGTCACCGCCGCCGCAGGCGGCCAGCGGCAGCGTCAGGGCCGCCAATGCACCGAGCGCCAAACGGGTTCGTGTGGTCATCTCAAGACTCCTTCTGTCGGGTGCCGGGCAGTTCGATGCGGTTCTCCGCCGCGGCGAGGGCGATATCGGACCGAAAGTGGCTGCCGGGCAACCGAATCGATTTGATCACCCGGTAGGCCTGGTCCCGGGCGGCGGCCAGGTCCTCGCCGGTGCCCACGATGGACAGCACCCGCCCGCCCGCCGACACCACCGAGCCGTCGGAGCCGCGCGCCGTCCCGGCGTGCAGCACGCCGTCGGCCTCGGCCCCGACGATCACATCGCCGACGCGGGGACGTCCTGGATAGTTCTCGGCGGCCAGCACCACCGTCACCGCGGCGCCGTCGCGCCAGCGCAGGGCGGGCTGCTCGGCCAGCCGCCCGGTGGCGACGGCGTGCAGCAGCTGCCCCAGCGGGGATTCCAGCAGTGCGAGCACGGCCTGGGTCTCGGGATCGCCGAAGCGGCAGTTGAACTCGACCACCGCGGGTCCGGCGGAGGTGATCGCGAGCCCGGCGTACAACACCCCCGAGAACGGGCTTCCGCGCCGGACCAACTCGGCGGCAACGGGTTTCACGATGTCATCGACGATCCGGGTGACGGTCTGATCGGGCAGCCACGGCAGCGGCGCGCAGGCGCCCATACCGCCGGTGTTCGGCCCGGCGTCGCCGTCACCGACGCGTTTGAAGTCCTGCGCGGGCAGCATCGGCACCACGGTCTCGCCGTCGACCAGGCACAGCAGCGAGACCTCCGGGCCGTCCAGGAAGGTCTCCAGCAACACCGGGTGCCCGGCGTCGAGCAGGGCGGCGGCGTGGGCGCGGGCCGCCGCGCGGTCCGCGGTCACCACCACACCCTTGCCGGCGGCCAGGCCGTCGTCCTTGACCACCCACGCGGGGTCACCGGCCGGGGGCCCGAACCGGTCCAGGGCGGCGTCCAGATGGGCGGGGTTGTCGATGAGTTCGCTGCCGGCGGTGCGCACCCCGGCGGCGGTCATCACGTCCTTGGCGAACGATTTCGACCCCTCGATGCGGGCCGCCTCCCTGGTCGGGCCGAAGCAGGCGATGCCCGCCGCGCGCACCGCATCGGCAACGCCGAGCACCAGCGGCACCTCGGGTCCGATCACCACCAGGTCCGCCTGGATCTCCTTGGCGAGTCGGGCGACCGCGTCACCGGAGGCGATGTCGACGTCGTACTGGTCGGCGATGGCGGCGGTGCCCGCGTTACCCGGCGCGATGGCGAGGCTGTCCACGCCGGGGTCGCGCCGCAGCGCCATCAGTAGGGCGTGTTCACGAGCTCCTGAGCCGATTACGAGGACGCGCACAGTTCTCAACCCTAATGGCACAGCCAGGCCATACACCTTCACCATTAGTGTATGGTCGGTGTCGAGCGTGTCCCGTGTCACACGAAGGAGGTGGTCGCCATGTCGGCAGCCCACAGCAGCCCCGCCCTCGGTCAGAGCCCATTCGGCGCCGGTTTCGATTTCACCGATCCGGACGTTCTGCTCCGCGGTATCCCGGTCCGTGAGTTCGCCGAGCTGCGCAAGACCGCGCCGGTGTGGTGGTGCGAGCAGTCCGAGACGATCTTCGGCGACACCGGTTACTGGGTGATCAGCCGCCACGAGGACATCAAGAACATCTCGCGCAACAGCGATCTGTGGTCGACCAACCGCAAGGGTGCGGTGATGGTGATGCCGGAGGGCGCCACCCCCGAACAGCTCGAGCTCACCAAGGCGCTGCTGATCAACCACGACCCGCCGGAACACACCCGGCTGCGCAAGCTCGTCTCGCGGCTGTTCACCCCGCGCGCGGTGGCCGAACTGGAGTCGAAGCTGGCCGTGGCCGCCCGCGACATCGTCGCCCGGGCCCGGGAGCGGGGCAGCGGCAACTTCGTCGAGGACATCGCGATGAATTTGCCGCTGCTGGCGATCGCCGATCTGATCGGGGTTCCCGAGGAGGACCGGGAGAAGGTCTTCCACTGGTCGAACTGCATCATCAACACCGACGACCCGGACTTCGACTCGGATCCGACGGCGGCCAATGCCGAGCTGATGGGCTATGCGTACACCATGGCCGAGCAGCGCCGCCGCCATCCGCAGGACGACATCGTGACCCGGCTGGTGCAGGCCGACCTGGAGGACGGCAGCGGTGAGGCGCTGGGCGAGGTCGAGTTCGCGTTCTTCGTGATCCTGCTGGCGGTGGCCGGCAACGAGACCACCCGCAACGCGATGACGCACGGGATGAACGCGTTCTTCGAGAACCCGGATCAGTGGGAGCTGTTCAAGCGGGAACGGCCGGAGACCGCGATCGACGAGATCGTGCGGTGGTCCACACCGGTGCACTGCTTCCAGCGCACCGCGCTGGCCGATGTCGAGATCGGTGGGGTGACGATCCGGGAAGGCGAGCGCGCGGGCCTGTTCTACAGCTCGGCCAACTACGACGAGGAGGTCTTCGACCGGCCGTTCGAGTTCGACATCCTGCGCGACCCGAACCCGCACCTGGGGTTCGGCGGACACGGCGCGCATTACTGCATCGGCGCCAACCTGGCCCGCATGGAGATCAAACTGATCTTCAACGAGATCGCCGATCAGATCCCTGACATCGCCAAACTGTCCGAGCCGGTGCGGCTGCGGTCGGGCTGGCTCAACGGTGTGAAGGAGCTGAGGGTCTCCTACGTGGGCTAGCCATCCCGCCCACGCAGTAGCATTCCCACCATGCGCACCCACGGCTGGGGCGGTTCGGCGCCGGCCAGTGACGAGGAGGCGATCGCGCGGATCCTCGAGGCCGCCAAGCGGACCATCGAGGAGCGCGGCGCCGAGTTCAGCATCGCCGACGTCGCCCGAGCCGTCGGGGTGACCCGGCAGACGGTGTACCGGTATTTCCCCAGCACCGACGCCCTGCTGGTGGCGGCGGCCATGCATGCGGCCGGTGACTTCCTGGACCGGCTGGCGGTCCACCTGCAGGGCATCACCGATCCGGTGGAGGCGGTCGCCGAGGCGATCGCCACCACCCTGGAGTGGCTGCCCGAGGACACACACATCGGGCTGCTGGTGGCGCCGGGCCGGCCCACCGCGCACACCGAGTCGGTGACCTCCGATGTGGCGATCGACTTCGCCAACAGGATGTTGCGCCGGTTCGACGTGGACTGGGCGGCGGTCGGCTACTCCGACGCCGACCTCGACGAGCTCGCCGAGCACCTGCTGCGGGTCATCCAGTCGTTCGTCATCGATCCGGGCCGGCCGCCGCGGGACGGCCAGAGCCTGCGCGCCTACCTGCGCCGGTGGGTCGGCGCGGCGGTCACCGGAGCACGGTGAGCGGCAACGACTTGCGCGGCTGAAACTCGAACGTCGCGCCGCCGCTGACCTTCGCCACCGCGACCTCGCCGAATTCCTCGGCGGGGGTGCCGGTTTCGAATATCCTGGCGGTCCATCCGTCGGCGCCGCCGGTGAGCTCCACATCGAGGCGGGGGTCCACCGCCCGCACGATGGCCTGCAGGGGTCGCGGCTCACCGGGGTTGACCAGCGACACCCACGCCCCGTCCTGATGCGCCGGCGACCGGCGCACGGTCAGCACGTCCGGCCCGAACTCGGCGTCGACGTAGGCGGCGGGGTTGACCAGCGGATGCAGTTCGAGCACCCGGCGCGCGCCCTCGACACCGCCGGGCAGCCCGAGCGCGCGGTGGATCCGCTCGGCGCCCAGCCCCGCCACGCCGATCAGCTGTCTGGTGCAGATGTCGGTGGCCAGGTCGGTGTCGGAGCCGGCCCGGTTGCCGACCGCGATCACGAACGACAGGTTCAGCAGGTGCATCTGCACGCACACCTCGTCGGCGATGCGCACCAGCGCCGAATGGGAGAACGCCCCGAAATCAAGATCGCTGAGCAGCGGGCCGGCGTAGTCGTTCTCGCCGTCGCCGCCGGGATCGATGGGGTCGAGTTCCAGTGTCGCGGCGCGGGTTCGGCGCATCACCTCGAGCACCGGGTGGTCCGCGACCTCCGGGTTGCTGTCATCGATGGTCACCGTCCACGCGCAGTGCGGGTGACGGTCGGCGGGTTGGCGGGGCGGCCGGTGGATGGGCCGGATCTGCGCCCGCCGGTTGGTCGCCACCGCGGTGGCGTCGAAGGTCGGATCCTCGATGTCGTGGCACATGCCGCGCACATAGTCCTCGCCCATCGGTTCGACGTCGAGCAGGGCGCCGCAGTGGTCCAGGTGGAACTCGCCGTGGTACCGGTCGTGCACGGTGTAGCGGAAGTCCATGAACTGCGGTGGCGCGCCGATGTCGAGCTGCATCCCCTTGAAGATGGTGACGACGTCGTCGCCCTCGAAGTCCAGTGCGCGCTGCATCCGTTTGGTGTAGATCGGGCTTGCGCCCATCCACTCCTCGATCGCGATCTGCAGCATCTCCTCGCGACCGAAACTACTGATGCACCAGGCCATTCCGGACCTGTCGATCATCTGGCCGATGAGCAGCAGCTCGGGCACGAGCACGGCCAGCTGCTCGCGCGTCAGCGTGGCGTACCTACTGGTCATGCTGGTCATGGATCGTCTCACCCGAATGCATCCGCACCGCCGCGTCGACATTCGCCTTGCGGTCCTCACCCTTGCCCTCGGCGGCGGCCTTGCGCCGGTTCTTGATCACCTTGCTGACCGCGCCGTCGAGCTTGGAGCCCAGCGGGAAGCCGAGGTAGTGGGTGAGGAAGACAGCCATCTCCTTGAGTTCGTCCTCGGTCAGCTCGCCGTTGGCCAGCGCGGCGTTGGCCTGGATCTCGGCCAGGTCGGAGTTGCCGACGGCCGTCACCGCGGTCAGCGTCATGATCCGCTTGTCCCGCATGGACAGACCCGGGCGGGTCCAGATGGTGCCGAAGAGGTGGTCGACGGTGAGGTCGAAGTACGGATCGCCCTCGATGTTCGGCATCTCCCAGCCGTAGACCTCGTTCATCTTCTCGAGGCCCCTGCGGCGCAGCTCGTCCATCTGACTCACTCCTTCGTGTGTGGCACGCCCAGCGCGGCGGCCAGGTTCTGCAGGGCGATCCGCGCCAGCGGCAGGTCGACCCCGGTCTGCCGGCCCAGATCCAGCGCCAGGCTCAGGTCCTTCTCCCCCAGCCCGCGGGTGTGGGTGAACGCCTCGTAGAGCCAGTGGTCGGGCTCGAGGTCGCGCATGTCCTCCCGCACGATGATGGCGCCGGGCCCGCCGCTCTGGGCGTCGCTGTGGCGCACCACCCGTCCCAGTGCCTGCAGGCTCAGCCCGGCCGCCTCGGCCAGTTCCATCGCCTCGCAGGCCGCCACGTAGCTGGTGAACGTCAACATGTTGCGGGCCAGTTTCATCCGGGTGCCCGCGCCGGGTTCGCCGGCGTGCACGACGAGCGAGGCGAACCGTTTGAAGGCGGGTTTGATCCGCTCGTAGACGTCGCGGTCGGCGCCGACCATCACCGCCAGTTCGCCTTTCTCCGCCGCGCCGCCGCCACCGCTGACCGGTGCGTCGACGAGGTGAATGTCTTTCGGCCGCAACTGCTCGGCGAGTTCGACCGCGGTCTCGGGGCGGATCGTGGAGTGGATCGCGATGACGGTGTCGGGTCCGGCGCCGGCGGCCAGTTCGTCGACCACCGCGCGCACCTGCTCGTCGTCGAGCACGGTGACGCTGATGATGTCGGCCTTCGCGACGTCGGCGACGCTGTCGGCGAGGTTGGCGCCGACCTCGGCCAGCGGCGTCATCGCCTCAGTCCGCACGTCGTAGACGATGAGCCCGCCGGGCCAGTCGACGAGGCGTTTGGCCATCGGCGCGCCCATGTTGCCGAGGCCGATGTACCCGAGCTTGAGGTCACTCATCGGATGATCTGCCCGCCGTCCACGTTGAAGATCTGCCCGGTGATCCACTTGGCCTGATCCGACAGCAGGAACAGGCACATGCCGACCAGATCCTCGGGTTCACCCAGGCGCGACAACGGGATTCGCTTCACGATGTCGTCGACCATCTCCTTCGGGGTGGTCGACCGGTTGGCCTCGGTGTCGATGGGCCCCGGCGCGATCGCGTTGACGCGGATGTTCTGCCCGCCGAGTTCGGTGGCCAGCTGCTGGGTGAGGCTGTTGAGGCCCGCCTTGGCCAGTCCGTAGTAGTTCGAGTACAGCCACGCCGCGGTCGACGACTGGTTGACGATCGCACCGCCGCCGCGTTTGGCCATCTTCTTGTACACCGCCCGGGTGCACACCAGCGCACCGTCGAGGTTCACGCTCATGAACCTCTTGTAGTAGTCCCAGTCGACGGTGATCAGGAAGTCCAGCTTCATCCCGCCGAAGATCGCGGCGTTGTTGACCAGGTAGTCGATGCCGCCGAACTCCGAGACCGTCTGCGCGGCCATCTCTTCGGCCGACTCCGGGTCGGACACGTCGACGGGCACCGCCAGCGCGTCGCCGCCCTCACCCTTGATGCCGTCGGCGACCTTCTGGGCGCCTTCGATGTTGATGTCGGCCACCACCACCGCCGCGCCCTCGCGGGCCAGCGCCTCGGCGTAGGCCTGGCCGATACCGCCACCGGCTCCCGTGACGATCGCGACCTTGTCGTCGAACTGCCCCATCAGCGTTCTCCTCTGCTCCCGAAAGCCACATTCACCGCCGTGGCCACCCCTATTGCGCCACCGCCGTGGCGATGACCTTGAGCTCGGTGTACTCCTCGAACCCGGCCACGCCCATCTCACGGCCGATGCCGGACTGCTTGTAACCGCCGAACGGGGCGTCGGCGGAGTACCAGATGCCGCCGTTGACGTTGACCGTGCCCACCCGCAGCCGGGCGGCGACGGCCTGTGCACGCTCGTCGTCACCGCTGAACACGGTGCCGCTCAACCCGTACGGGGAGTCGTTGGCGATGCGCACGGCATCGTCGTCGCCGTCGTGGGCGATCACGGTGAGCACCGGGCCGAAGATCTCCTCGCGAGCCACCCGGGCGTCGTTGGTCAGCCCGGCGATCACGGTCGGCTCGATGAAGAAGCCGACGTCGCGGTCGGCGGGTCGCCCGCCACCGCAGGCGAACCGGCCGCCTTCGGCGACGGCGAGGTCCAGATAGCCCTGCACCCGGTCGCGCTGCCGCGCGGAGATGACCGGCCCGCACACGGTGCGCTTGTCGGTGGGGTCCCCGGGCTTGAGCGAGCCCATGGTGGCCGCGGCGGCCTCGACGGCCTCGTCGTAACGGGCCCGCGGCACCACCAGCCGGGTGGTGATCGCGCAGCCCTGACCGGCGTGCATCGCGGCGGTGAAAGCCGCCATCGAACAGGCCCCGGCCAGATCGGCGTCGTCGAGCACCAGGAAGGCCGATTTGCCACCGAGCTCGAGGAACACCTTCTTGATGGTGGCGGCGGCGTCGGTCATCACCGACCGGCCGGTGGCGGTGGATCCGGTGAACGACACCATGTCGACCCGCGGATCGGAGGCCAGCACGGCCCCGACGGCGTGGTCGCTGGAGGTCACGATGTTGATGACGCCGGGCGGGAAGTCGGTGTGCCCGGTGATGAGCTCGCCGAGCACCGCGCCCGCCCACGGGGTGTCCGGTGCGGGTTTGAGCACCAGGGTGTTGCCGGCGGCGAGCGCCGGGCCGATCTTGGCCAGGTTGATCTGGTGCGGGAAGTTCCACGGGGTGATCGCGCCGACCACGCCGACCGGCTCTCGCACGATTCGCCGGTCAGTGGGGATGCCCTGCGGGGTGGCGCGCCCGAGATCGGTTGACCACCGGTAGTTCTCGGCGGTGTCGGCGGCGAACGACAAGTCCTCGACGGGGGTTTCCAGCTGCCCGCCGGAGGTGAGCATCCGGGGCGCGCCGACCTCGGCGATGGTGAGCTCGCGCAGCTCCTCCAGATGGTCTCGCATCGCCTGCTGCAGCTGCCGCAGACAGCGCACCCGCAGGGCGGTGTTGGTCGACCAGTCGGTGTCGTCGAAAGCCCGCCGCGCCGCGTCGATCGCCCGCACCATGTCATCGGCGTCGGCGTTGGCGGCGACCCCGAGCACGTCCTCGGTCGCCGGATTGATGGTGGTGAAGGCGCCGGCGCTGCCGGCGACCAGTTTGCCGTCGATGAGCAGGCGGCTCTCGCGATCGGCCAGTAACGACATTCGAACTCCACTTCCGGAATCGCTGGACAACTGTCCGGCTTGGTTGCGTCGAACATAGTCGCATCGCCACCTCCGCGGCAAGGCAGAGCCGCTGAACTGCCCGTGCAGATCGCTTGATCTCGGTGCTTTTCAGGGCATTCAGGGGCCATGCTTGCCTGGCGCAGACCGCGTCGGCTACGTTGGACATGTGTCCAGCGAAGCGGTGTCCGCCATCACATCCGAGGCGGGAGCCACCGGTGATACCCGCCGCAACCGGCGCCAGGAGGAGACCTTCCGCAAGGTCCTGGCGGCCGGTATGGAGACGCTGCGCGAGTCCTCCTACGCGGATCTGACCGTGCGGGCGGTGGCCGCGCGCGCGAAGGTGGCCCCGGCGACGGCCTACACCTATTTCTCGTCCAAGAACCACCTGATCGCCGAGGTGTATCTCGACCTGGTCCGCCAGGTGCCCTACTTCACCGATGTCAACGATCCGATGCCGACCCGGGTGGAGAAGGCGCTACGCAGCCTGGCGCTGGTGGTCGCCGACGAACCCGAGGTGGCGGCCGCCTGCACCACCGCGCTGATGAGCGGAAACGATCCCGCGGTGCGCAAGGTCCGGGACCGGATCGGCGCCGAGATCCACCGCCGCATCCGCTCCGCGGTCGGACCGGGGGCGGACTCCCGGCTGGTGTCGGCGCTGGAGATGACGTTCTTCGGCGCCCTGGTGCACGCCGGTAGCGGCGCCTTCACCTATCACCAGATCGCCGACCGGCTGAGCTATGTGGTGGGGCTCATCCTGGGCGAAGACCAACATGCTCCCACCCCCGGAGGGGATGAATGACCGTCACCGAACTGATCCTCGACCCGTACGATTACGACTTCCACGAGGATCCCTACCCGTACTACAAGCGGTTGCGCGACGAAGCCCCGCTCTACCACAACGAGGACCTCGGGTTCTGGGCGCTGTCGCGGCACGCCGACGTGCTGAAGGGGTTCCGCAACAGCGTCAACCTGTCCAACAAGTACGGCGTCTCACTGGATCCGGCGTCCCGGGGCCCGCACGCCAGCAAGACCATGTCGTTTCTGGCCATGGACGACCCGGAACATCTGCGGCTGCGCACCCTGGTCTCCAAAGGGTTCACCCCCCGGCGGGTCCGCGAGCTCGAACCGCGGGTCACCGAGATCGCGACCCAGCACCTCGACACCATGCTGGCCAGGGCCGGTGACAACGAAACCGTCGACTACGTCGACGAATTCGCCGGCAAGTTGCCGATGGACGTGATCTCGGAGCTGATGGGGGTGCCCGAGCCGGACCGCGCCCAGCTGCGGGCCTGGGCCGACGGGGTGATGCACCGCGAGGAGGGCGTCACCGACGTGCCCCCCGCCGCGGTGGAGGCCTCCATCAACCTGATCGTCTACTACCAGCAGATGGTCGCCGAGCGGCGCAGGAAGCCGACCGACGACCTCACCACCGCGCTGCTGGAGGCCGAGATCGACGGGGACCGGCTCACCGACGACGAGATCCTCGGGTTCATGTTCCTGATGGTCATCGCCGGTAACGAGACCACCACGAAACTGCTGGCCAACGCGATGTACTGGGCCCACCGGAATCCGGACCAGATCGCGCCGCTGTACGACGATCTGGACCGGATCCCGCAGTGGGTGGAGGAGACGCTGCGCTACGACACCTCCAGCCAGATCCTGGCCCGCACCGTCGTCGGGGACCTCACCCTGTATGACACCAGGATCCCGGAGGGCGATGTGGTGCTGCTGCTGCCCGGCTCCGCCCACCGCGACGAGCGGGTGTTCGACGATCCCGACCGGTACCTGATCGGTCGCGAGATCGGTTCGAAGCTGGTGAGTTTCGGCAGCGGCGCGCATTTCTGCCTCGGCGCCCATCTGGCCCGGATGGAGGCCCGGGTGGCGCTGACCGAGTTGTTCAAGCGGATCCGCGGCTACGAGGTGGACGAGGCGAACGCGGTGCGCGTGCACTCGAGCAACGTACGCGGATTCGCCCATCTGCCCATCACAGTGGAGGTTCGTTGATGCCCCGTTTCGACCCGCACCCCGAACGTCGTCCGGCGATCGTCGCCGGCGCCTCGTCGGGAATCGGAGCGGCCACCGCCAAAGAACTGGCGGCGCGCGGCTTTCCGGTCGCGCTCGGCGCCCGCCGGGTGGAGAAGTGCGAGGAGCTCGTCGAGCAGATCCGCGCCGACGGCGGTGAGGCGGTCGCACTGCACCTCGACGTCACCGACCCGGATTCGGTGAAGAGCTTCGTGCACGGCGCCGCCGAGAAGCTCGGCGACATTGAGGTTCTGGTCGCCGGTGCGGGCGACACCTTCTTCGGCCGGCTGCACGAGATCAGCACCGAGGAGTTCGAGTCGCAGGTGCAGATTCATTTGATCGGCGCGAACCGGCTGGCCACCGCGGTGCTGCCGGGCATGGTGGAACGCCGCCGCGGGGACCTGATCTTCGTCGGATCCGATGTCGCCCTGCGCCAGCGGCCCCACATGGGCGGCTACGGCGCCGCCAAGGCGGGCCTGCTGGCGATGGTGCACAACCTGCAGATGGAGCTGGAGGGCACCGGGGTGCGCGCCTCGATCGTGCACCCGGGGCCGACGAAGACGGCGATGGGCTGGAGTCTGCCCCCGGACCGCATCGAGCAGGCCCTCAACGACTGGGCGAAGTGGGGGCAGGCCCGCCACGACTACTTCCTGCGGGCCTCCGATCTGGCCCGGGCGATCGCGTTCGTCGCTGAGACCCCGCGCGGCGGTTTCATCGCGAACATGGAACTGCAGCCGGAGGCTCCGCTGGCCGACGCGCCGAAGGAACGTCAACAACTCACGTATCCGGAGACATCATGACCAGCCAGCAGCTCAAAGAGGTCCCCCGGGTTTCCGGCGGAGAAGAGGAACACGGCCACCTCGAGGAGTTCCGCACCGACCCGATCGGCCTGATGCAGCGGGTCCGCGACGAGTGCGGTGACGTCGGGTATTTCCAGCTCGTTGACAAGCCGGTGATCCTGCTGACCGGTGCGGAGGCCAACGAGTTCTTCTTCCGCGCCGCCGACGAGGACCTCGACCAGGCCGCGGCGTATCCGTTCATGACGCCGATCTTCGGGAAGGGTGTGGTGTTCGACGCCAGCCCCGAGCGGCGCAAGGAGATGCTGCACAACTCGGCGCTGCGCGGCGAGCATATGAAGAGCCACGCCACCACGATCGAGGGCGAAGTGCGCAAGATGATCGCCGACTGGGGCGATGAGGGCGAGATCGACCTGCTCGACTTCTTCGCCGAGTTGACGATCTACACCTCGACGGCGTGCCTGATCGGGTTGAAGTTCCGCAATCAGCTCGACAAACGCTTCGCCGAGTACTACCACCTGCTCGAACGCGGCACCGACCCGCTGTGCTACGTCGACCCGTACCTGCCGATCGAGAGTTTCCGGCTGCGCGACGAGGCGCGGGCGAAACTCGTTGAGCTGGTTCAGGAGATCATCGATCAGCGGCTGGCCAACCCGCCGAGGAGCAAGGCCGACCGCGACATGCTCGACGTGCTGGTGTCGATCAAGGACGAGAACGGCGACCCGCGGTTCTCCGCCGACGAGATCACCGGCATGTTCATCTCCCTGATGTTCGCCGGCCACCACACCAGCTCGGGCACCTCGGCGTGGACGCTGATCGAGCTGATCCGGCATCCGGAGATCTACGCCGAGGTGCAGGCCGAGCTCGACGAGCTCTACTCCGACGGGCAGGCGGTGAACTTCCACGCGCTGCGCCAGATCCCCAAGCTCGACAACGTGGTCAAGGAGACGCTGCGGCTGCATCCCCCGCTGATCATCCTGATGCGGGTGGCCCAGGGTGAGTTCGAGGTGTGCGGCTTCCCGATCCACAAGGGCGATTACGTCGCCGCCTCCCCGGCGATCAGCAACCGGATCCCCGAGGACTTCCCCGACCCGGACGCGTTCCGGCCGGACCGCTACGACAAGCCCGAGCAGGCCGACATCGTCAACCGGTGGACGTGGATCCCGTTCGGCGCCGGCCGGCACCGCTGCGTCGGCGCGGCGTTCGCCCAGATGCAGATCAAGGCGATCTTCTCGGTTCTGTTGCGGGAGTACGAGTTCGAGATGGCTCAGCCGCCGGAGAGCTACCGCAACGATCACTCCAAGATGGTCGTGCAGCTGCAGCAGCCGGCCAGGGCCCGCTACCGGCGGCGCGCCAAGGCCGCCAAGGCCGCCAAGGAATAGTGCCAGGAGAGCAGCCATGGGTTCCTACCGAGTCGAAGTCGACCTCGACCTGTGCCAGGGGCATGCGATGTGCGAGGTCGAGGCCCCCGACTACTTCCGGGTGCCGAAGCGGGGGCAGGTCGAGATTCTCGACCCCGAACCCCCGGACGAGGCCCGGGGCGAGATCGAGAACGCGGTCGAGATGTGCCCGACCCGGGCGCTGATCATTCGAGAAACAGGAGAGTAGACAATGCCGTCACTGCCCCGTGAGCAGCTCGAGAAGTGGGTCGAGGAGTGGCTCGAGGCCAACCGGGAGGCCGAACGCAAGGGCGACTGGAGGGGACTCGCCGACTTTTTCGCCGACGACGCCACCTACGGCTGGAACATCGGCCCGAAGGAAGACGTGATGTGCGTCGGCAAAGACGAGATCCGCGAGATCGCGCTCGGTCTGGAGATGCAGGGCCTGGAGAACTGGGTCTACGAGTACCAGAAGGTGCTCATCGACGAGAAGCAGGGCGAGATCGTCGGGTTCTGGAAGCAGATCGTCACCAAGTCCGACGGCAGCACCGACGCGATCTACGGCATCGGCGGCAGCTGGTTCCGGCTCGATGCGAACCTCAAGATCGAGTGGCAGCGCGACTTCTTCGACTTCGGCCACGTCTCCCGCATGTTCATGAAGCTGATCGAGTCGGGCGACCTCAGCGAGGGCATGCAGAAGCGCATCGAGCGCAGCATGGCCGGCGAGAAACTGCCCGGGTACTACCCGCTGGGCCAGGCGCCGGTGCCGCTGTGGTGACACACGGACGATCAACCAACCCGGTGGTCGACCTGTGACCTAGATAACTTAGGCTGTCGGCAGAGGTCATCGGAGGAAGGCAGGTTGCGATGAAGACAAAAGGCGCCCTCATCTGGGAGTTCAATCAGCCGTGGTCGGTCGAGGAGATCGAGATCGGTGACCCCGTCAAGGATGAGGTCAAGATCCGGATGGAAGCCTCGGGCATGTGCCACTCCGACCACCATCTGGTGACCGGCGGCATCCCGATGGGCGGGTTCCCGGTGCTCGGCGGGCATGAAGGCGCCGGGGTGGTCGAGGAGGTCGGCCCGGGGGTCGAGGAGGTGCAGCCGGGCGACCACGTGGTGTTGTCGTTCATCCCGTCGTGCGGGCAGTGCCCGTCGTGTCAGGCCGGGCTGCGCAACCTCTGCGATCTCGGGGCCGGTCTGCTCAACGGCGCCGCGGTGTCCGACGGGACCTTCCGCATCACCGCCCGCGGGCAGAACGTCTACCCGATGACGCTGCTGGGCACCTTCTCGCCGTACATGGTGGTGCACAAGAGCTCGGTGGTGAAGATCGACAAGGACATCCCGTTCGAGGTGGCCTGCCTGGTCGGCTGCGGTGTCACCACCGGCTACGGCTCGGCGGTGCGCAGCGGCGAC
>Ga0310822_100254_pt1 | contig 32894 bp, 45 predicted proteins | sample P4_ome_2_FD_201313 | JGI IMG/M metagenome (GOLD analysis project Ga0310822, IMG submission 201313) | Sorghum-adapted microbial communities from Joint BioEnergy Institute, Emeryville, California, United States - P4_Day56_Rep2 | ecosystem: Engineered > Bioreactor > SSF (Solid state fermentation) >... | reverse complement strand
ATAAATAACCTTGCGCCAAAGCAGAAGGTGGCGTACAATGCCTATCTGAAAGCCACGCAAAGCGTTGAAAGAGCCGTCCGGCTGATCCTGGACGAAGAGGTGCGCCGGATCGTCGAGATGCGGTACATCAAAGGCGAACGCCATAAGGTAACGGTGCTTTACTTTAGCACGATGCACGCCGCTACGGTCGCCAGGAAGCTCAATGAAGGCATTGAGTCGGTCGCGAACTCACTCAAACTTCTTGAAGGCTGAAAAATGCGAGTAAATTGCGACTAACGCGCGTCAAATATGCGAGTTAAACAGGGGTACAGTGGAATCACATAGAGCTTAATGCTCGGGTGATTGCCGCTGTACCCCTTATCGTTTGCGGCACCCGGCCATGCGGTGGGTGAGCCGAAATCGGCTGGGCCTTAGGCGCGAGTCGCCGAGCGTGTGGAGATGGGGCGGGGTTCGAGACCCCATGAAGGGCTTTGTCCCTTCTTTTCTGCGCCGGACTGGAACGATCCGACGTGGTAAAGAGGGTGCAAATCCTCTATGTGCGCCGACCGGACCGGCGCGCAGCATATTGCGATGCCGTAGGACGCCCGGCTAAAGATGCGTTCGGCGCGTAGGCTCCCGCGTCTTTCAAATGGTGAGCCGACCGTCGCCGCGGGGTGCAGGGAGGGCCCCATTTGATGACTGCGTGCGACGTCTTACAGGCCATTGTTCCTCTAAGGGCGCGGAATGATGGCTTTTTTCTTTTTGAATTACCCTCATTTTTCGGCCGCGCTGCGAGGTGTCTGCCTCACCTCCCTCCGCCGTGATCGGGACGGTGCAGCGTGGCCCCCGAACTATGGAGTTGATATATAAATGCAGAAGGTCAAAGTTCCTCCGCCAGTTCTGCAGCCAGAAAAGTGCCGAAAGTGCATCTGGGGACGCTGGCAGGATACGAAGCAATTTTGTGGCCGCGTAACGTGCGTCAAAGAAAAACAAAAAGAGCCGGGGATGCTTTCCCGCGGCTCCTCTTGACCGGTGCTTCCGGACTGACCCTATCATATCATACATTGGCGAAATATGGAAGATGGTGTATGATGGTGGTGGGAGGTGATAGCGTGTTAGATAAATTGCTAGAAGAAGCTAAAAGTATCAAACCGGCAGGAGAAGATTATGGAGTTCCTTATTACGGTGGCGTAGAGTATGAAAAGTGGGTTTCAAAAGGCATTATTTTCATCGAAGAAGCCTACGGCGACAAGGAAATTGGAAAAAGATTCTTGCGTGCAAGTGAAAACTCATCTCGAAAAGAATCATTTGAAACAATGCTTGGTATTTTGCAAAGTTTGAAAGAGTTTGAATAAGCACGTACATCGGAGCACCTTCGGGTGCTTTTTCTATTGAGGTGGTGAATGATGAACTTCGTCCAGCCGATCAGGGACACACGAAAGCTTCAGGCCATCAAAGAGTACCTCAAGATGAAAAATGAGCGTGACTATGTCCTGCTAATGGTAGGGATCAACACCGGGCTTCGGATTTCGGATATCCTTCCGCTGCGGGTCATTGATGTGAAGGGGACCCACATCGGCATCCGTGAGAAAAAGACCGGCAAGTACAAAATGGTCAAAATCAATCGGGCGCTTCGCGAAGCGCTGGATCATTATATCCAAGGAAAGGCCGACTATGAATATTTATTCCGGTCTCGGAATAAGAAACGCAAAACCGGCCGAATTGATGAGCCGATCACCGCGAGCATGGCTTACAAAATGCTGAGCAGCGTGGCGCGGCGGTTTGGTCTTAAGGAGATCGGCACGCACTCGATGAGAAAGACATTCGGATATCATTTTTACCAGCGAGAAAAGGACATTTCGTTACTAATGGAACTGTTCAATCACAGCGAAGAATCGATCACTTTGCGGTATTTGGGCATCAAACAGGACACCCTGGACGATGCTTTGGACCGCCATGCGCTGTGATAAATTCTCTTTAATTGGGCATACAAGGAATTCATTTTCGTGTGAATCGGAGGAAGCTTTGAACGGACAATGAAAAGACCGAAAAAATGAATTCCATACAATATAGAGTAAGAAGAATTTAAAAGTTACTTTGTGGGAGAAATAACAAATCGAAACATGGAACAAATTTGAAGGGCGCGAAAATCGAATGGTAACGCAGCGTTACCAAATGGCCCGGAGCGTTCTTACAAACTCAAATCAATAGGGGTTGGTATTTCATGGTCCATCTCCTTCAACCAGACGGATCGAGTTTATGTGGCCAAACATGCGTCGCTATGATTGCCGGCATATCGCTTGATGAATCGATTGCGGCATTTGGTGGAAAGCGAGGAGGCACCAGGACAAGGGATGTAGTTGAAGCCCTTAGAAAGCTAGGGATCGAATGCGGCGATCCGCCGTTAATCAGGATTGATGGTAACTGCTTCATTTCAGATACGTGCATCGTTAAACTTCACTTCGATTGGATAAGTAAAACGCACTGGACCGTTTGGCATGAAGGGCGTTATTACGATCCGTCTCGCGTTTTGGCGGAGCAATTGGCAAACATGGGCAGATACCCCGACGGAGTTCGCGCAACGTCGTATCTGCCTATCTATTTGTGATCGAGATAATCGTTATTCGGAGGTGGGGTGGATGTAGTGGCGAGAAAGCGCAGCACAAACCGCTCGGCGGCGCTCAAGCTTTGGCTTAAAAGCGGCCGCGAGAAGAAGTTGACGGAGATCGCCGAAGAACTCGGCATTTCGCCCGCCTTGGTCCGCAAATGGAAGTTCCAGGACAAGTGGGACGAGATCCCATTGAAACGCCCGCGTGGGGCGCCGAAGGGCAATAAGAACGCCGTTGGAAATAAGGGCGGGGGCGCTCCACCGGGCAACACGAACGCCATGAAACACGGGCTTTACCGAAAGCTTATGCCAGACGATCCCGAGTTCCAGGAGCTTCTTGAAGTGGCGCAGGAGCTTGACCCGCTCGACATCCTCTGGCAGGGCGTGACGGTCGCCTATGCAAAGATGATGTGGGCGCAGCGGATCATGTTTGTTAGGGCTAAGGACGACATGACGAAGGTTCTAAAGCGCGAGAAGTTCATGCCCGGCAAGTTTGGCGACGGAACAGAAGAAGAATACGAACTTCAATTCGCTTGGGACAAGCAGGCAACCGACATCAAGGCGTTTGCAGCGATCAACCGCGAACTTCGGTCCGCAATCAAGCAGTTCCTTAACGCCGCTCCCGAGAATGACGAGCGCCGGGCCAAGCTGGAAATTATGCAGGCACAGGCCGAGAAGGTCAAGGCGGAAGCCAAGAAAGCGCAAATTGAAGCCAGGGATGCGGCGGGTGAGAGCGGCAACGACGCCCACGAACAAGGCAAGTCTTACGAGGCGGCGCTTAACGCTCAAGCCGCGGATGTGTTTGCAGACGAGGTGACCGGCGATGGCGAAGAAGCGTAAACGCACAACCTCGTTCAAGTTCCAGCCGTTCAGCCGCAAGCAAAAACAGCTTCTGTCTTGGTGGACGGACGCGAGCCCGTACAAGGATTATGATATGGTGATCGCCGAGGGAGCGATCCGTTCGGGAAAAACGATCGCCTGCATCGACTCGTTTATCACCTGGTCGCTGGCAAAGCACCGCAATCAAAACTTCATTGTTGCCGGCCGGTCGATGGGTGCGCTCAAGCGCAACGTGCTCGAGCCCATGTTTCAGATTCTCACGGCCAAGGGCATCGACTACCATTACCATCGATCCGAAAACCCGCACATCATCATCGGCACGAACACCTATTACTTGTTCGGCGCCAGCAACGAAGCCAGCCAAGACGTGCTGCAGGGTTTGACGGCGGCCGGCGCATATCTAGACGAGGTTGCGCTGTTCCCGAGGTCGTTTGTCGACCAGGCGATTGGCCGGTGCTCAGCTGAAACGGATGGCTACGGCGCGAAGCTGTTCTTTAACTGTAACCCGGGCGGGCCGTATCACTGGTTCAAGCTGGACTTCATCGACAAGGCGAAGGAAAAGAAGATTCTCGTCCTTCACTTCACGATGGACGACAACCTGAGCCTGTCCGAGAAGGTGAAGGAACGGTTCCGGCGCATGTTCTCCGGGGTGTTCTTCAAACGCTACATTCTCGGGCTGTGGGTAATGGCCGAGGGCGTCATTTACGACATGTTCGACGACGCCCGGCATAAGGTTCCGACGATCGATCGCGACTACATCGAATACTACATCAGCTGCGACTATGGCACGCAGAACCCGATGACGTTCGGACTGTGGGGCAAGAGCGGCGGTGTTTGGTACAAGGTCAAGGAGTACCATTACGACGGCCGGAAGGAAGGCAAACAGAAGACCGACGAGGAATATTACGCCGATCTTGAAGCGTTCGCTGGAAAAGAATATATCCGAGCCGTGATTGTCGACCCTTCGGCAGCATCGTTTATTGCGACCATCGAAAAGCATGGTCGCTTTTTTGTTGAGCCCGCAAAAAACGATGTGCTTGACGGCATTCGAAACGTGGCGACGGCGCTCAGCAAAGGCTTGATCAAATACAACGACTGCTGTGTCGAGACGTTCCGGGAGTTCTCCAGTTACATTTGGGACGAAAAAGCGGCTAAACGCGGCGAGGACAAGCCTTTGAAACAGAATGATCACCAACTAGACGCGGACCGTTATTTCGTGAACACGATCTTATTCCGCGGTGAGTTGCAATACACCAACCAGCGTCCTGCAGGCTGGTAAGAAAGGAGAGATACGCTTGACCATCGTCTACACCAAACAACGTTTCCCGCCGCCTCCATTCGATCAAGAGGTAGCACTGATGCAATATTACCGAGCCCTGTACGAAGGCGATCACGCAGAGATTTTCCCGCGCGCGGGCAAGGTGTCGAAGGACATTGTGTTCGTCAATAAGCGCGTCGGCGTTAAGACGTGGAAACTGGAAAAGCAGGTTGTCGACGTCAATCGCTTGTACGTCGTCGTCAACTTTTGCAGCCTCGTCGCCGAGATTCCGGCCGATCTTATCAACCGGGCGCTCGGCAACATTTCAGCCGACGCCGAGGAAGGCCCGGAGCTCGAATTTGTGTCCAACGTCGTAGCTGCGAGCAAGCCGAACGAGAAAATATGGGCCGCCGTCACGCAGCACCAGGTGGACGGCCTGATCGCTTACCGGGTGCGCCGCGATGCTAAGGGCAAGGTATGGTTCGAGTGGATGCTTGGCGATCGATACTTCCCGCATGAGGACGGCATGGGCGCGGACATCGCGTGGATCGAGACGTGGACGGATAAAAACGGGCAGCCCGAATCGTACCTCCGCGTCGAGCGGCAGCAATTGGTTGACGACGGCCTGTCGGTTCAGCAGTTCGTTTACAAGATGGAAGATAACACGGTCGGGGACGAGGTTGACAAGGCCGCATATGCCGAACGATTCAGCGTTGAGATTCCCGACGACGTGCTGCTGCCCGGCGTGACCGAGCTGCTCTGCGGCGCTATTACCAACGACGAAACACTGCTTCATCCTCGGGGCCGGTCGGCTCTACGTAACATCGACGGCATCCAGGAGGAAATCAACTGGACGATCACGCGGGATTCGATCGTCTTCGAAAAGCACGGCAAGCCGAAACTGGCGATCCCGAAAATGCTATGGGAAACTGTTGCGCAAAACAATCTGCGTGATTACGGCTCCCGCTTTGTCCGAAACGCCGACCTCGAGGTAGTCAGTTACGACGAAAACAAGGGAGCAATTCCGCAGTACATCACCTGGGATGCCAAGACGCAACAGAGCTTCGAACATGTCACGCGGCTCATCAAGTACATGCTGGCGATCAGCAAGACTTCGCCGCAGGCGGCCGGACTCGAAGATGGCAGGGGCGACTCCGGCGTCGCGCTCCTCTACCTCTGGATTCAAAGCGTCATCAAGGCAGAGGCGATCAAGGACAAGTTTGACGCCGCGATCAAGGACGCCATTCGCAAATGCATGATCCTCGAAAACGCAATCGGCGGCACGCAGTACGAGGTTAAGGCACCGGTCATCGAATGGGGCGACATGCTGCCGAAGGCGGACAGCGAGAAGGACACCGAAGAGATCGCGAAATACGAGGGCGGCGTGCAGTCGCTTGAAACGACCGTGCGCAGAATGCATCCGGACTGGTCGGAAGAGGCGATCGAGGCGGAAATCCAGAAAATCCAGGACGAGAAGGCGGCGGATACGCTCAACCCGACCTATACGCAACCGCCGCGGGTGATGGTGTGAGATGGCGACGGCTGAACAAGTTATCGCGCTGTATGCGCGGGCAGACGAACGGCTGCGGGCGTTGGTGCAATCGCTCGAAGAAGGCAGCGTAAGCCGCCGGCGGAAAGAGGAGCTGCTGCGGCAGATCGAAGCGATCATTGCCGAATTGACCGGTCAGGCCGGCCAGCAGATGGCATCCTTGATCGGCGACGAATACCGCTCCGGGGCCGCGGCGGCCGTTGAGCAGATGGTTACCGCGGGGCTCGCGGCCGAATCCATCGACGATACGCTTAAGCCGCTGATTCACCAGCGCGCTGCGCAGGCGATCATGGACGAGGCGTTTTACTCTATCCTTGAAGCGTCTGACCATATGAGCGCGGATGCGAAGCGCCGCATTGAGGATGCGTCCCGAATCGCAAACGAGCGGTCACTCCTGGAAGGCGTTAGCCGCCGGCAGGCGACCCGGGACGCTGTCGCTCAACTCAACCAGCAGGGCATTACCGGCATGATCGCCAAAAACGGGGCGCGGATCCCGGCAGACAAGTACATGGCCGGCGTCGTCCATTACCACCAGCGTAAAGCCCATGTATCCGGCGCCGAGAACATGATCGTGCAGAACGGCATTGACCTGGTCTACGTCAACTATGTCGGCATCACCTGCGAATTGTGCGCCAAGTATCAGGGCCGAGTGTACAGCATAAGCGGGCGCGACCCGCGGTTCCCGAAACTGGAGGTCCGGCCGCCGTACCATTCCCATTGCGTGCATTCGCTGAGCGCATGGATTGAGGAATATACGCCGGCGGGCGAGGTTGAACGGATGATCGATCAGTCCAATCGACCGTTCGTCGACAACCGGACGGAGGCGAACATCCGTCGGTACGAGCGCATCCAGCGCGAGAAGTCACGCAAGAACGAGACACGCAAGCAGTGGATCCGCTATAAGGCGGTGTTGCCGAACGATACGCCGAGTCTCAAGCAATTTGCCATCATGAAGGCGCGGAACACGGAGTCATATCGGGAATTGCAGGAGGCGTACCGGCAGGTTAATGCTAAGTTGAAGGAGAGTGATGCAGGTGAATGAGATTTTAGAGCGCCGAGCCAAGCGTGAAGGGAAGGTGACCCCGAAGGCTTGCGTCGAAAATCTCTTGCAAGCAATTGAAAGCGGCGATGTCGAAACGGTCATATTCGTCGCTCGACAGCCGGATGGAGTGATCAAGACCGGATGGAGCAATACGCTTCATACAGAACTGCTTGGTCTACTTGAATGCGGGAAGAATCATGTGATGTGGGAAATGTCCGAATGAAGGTCGCTCAAATGAGCGTCTTTTTTATTTCCGTCCTAACCGTTGTAAGACGTAAAACTGCGATCGAGGACAGTCCACCCGGACTTTAAACAGGAGGTCATTATGTTCGAAACGATTGCGAGACCCTATACGCTCCGTATGAATCTGCAGCTGTTCGCCGGTGACGGTGGCGGCTCCGGAGGGTCCGGTGGTTCCGGCGGCGGCGAAGGCGGAGAAGGGGGCAACGGCGGAGGCGCAGACGGCGAGAAGAAGTTTACCCAGGCCGAGCTTGACGCAGCCATTCAGTCGCGGCTCTCGCGGGCCGAGAAGGCCGCACAGAAGGCGCTGGCGAAGGAATTGGGCTACGACTCGGTCGAAGCTATGACGGCCGCGCTGAAAAAGCAAGATGGCGGCTCCAAAGGCAAAGAGGGCGATGACAAAAAGACCGAGCCGGTCGACATCGAAAAACTGCTGGACGAGCGCCTGAAAGAACGTGAGAAGGAGCAGAACGAAAAGACGTTCAAGCGCCTGCTCACCGCCGAGGTAAAGGTTTTAGCGAATGAACTCGGGTTCGCCGACTGGGAGGATGCGCTCAAACTCGCCGACCTGTCGAAGTGCAAGGAGAACGACAAAGGCGAGATTGAGGGCGTGAAAGAAGCGCTGGAAGACTTGGCGAAGAAAAAGCCGCACTTGCTCAAGCAGAAGCCGGGCGGCGGAAAATTCGGCGCCGATGTCCGCAACTCTCCGGACGAGAAGAAGAAGACAAACGAACGGCTGATCGAACTCGCAAAGAACCGCGGTGTCGTCGCCAAAGTCGAAAACGACCCGTGGGCAAGAAAATAGCGGAGGTGCATGAAGGATGCGACTGCAACCGAAAAGTCTGTTCGAAGTCCAAGACGACTATGAGATTCTGGCTTCCCTCGAAGTGGTCCGCGAAGTGACAAACGGCATCACGATCGATTCGTCGGCCATTACGGCCGATAGCAACGGTGACAAGATCATCAAGAAGGGCATGCCGATGGCAAAACTGACCGCGAGCGGCAAGTATGTGCCGTACAACCCGGCCGGCAATGACGGCAGCGAAAACCCGTCGGTCATCTTGAAGCGTACTGTCAACGTCAAGGACGGCGACCATGTTGTCGGTGCCTACGAGGTGGCTAAGGTGATCGCGGCCCGGATTCCGGTCACCGTGGACGACACGCTGCGTCAGAAGATGCCGCATATCGTCTTTGCCTGATTCTCAAAAAGAAAGGACTGATTACGAGAATGAGCAAATTCTTGCTTAAAATGAACCTGCAGACGTTTGCAGAGACGCCGGAAATCTCTCAACTCGAAGAAGCACTGTCGGGCGAAGAACTGCTTGTCTACGCCCGTAATCTCTCGATCCCGAACGACTATTGGCATGAAATCTTTTTCCCGCCGGAGCAGACGGAAGAACTGACGGTGGACGTCATCAAGTCGATGAGCCGGCTTCCGGTTATGGCTCAAATCGCCGAGCTCGGCACGGAGACGCGGTATGGTTCGCGTGAAGGCGTCAGCGGTCAGCGCGTGGAAATCCCGAAAATCCAGCGTGGCCGCTGGATGGACGAAAAGCTGATCCGCTTGCTCCTGATCGCATCGCAAAATACGGGCCTGCGCCGGCAGGAAGTGGCGCAAATCGTTCGGGAACAATTGAACGATGCACAATACTGCGTGGATGCAATCCGCGCCCGCAAGGAATGGGTTGCTATGCAGGCTGTTACACTTGGTGCGGTCAATTACGTCGAAGGCGACGTTCGTGTCCAGGTCGACTGGGGTTACACGCCGGAACAAAAACCAGTTCTGACCGGGACGGACCGCTGGAGCGATACGGAGAACTCCAAACCGCTTCAAGACATCCAAAACTGGTGGAATTACCAGGCTGACCGCGGCGTGCGTCTGACGCGCGCGTTCACGAGCCGTCAGGTGCTTTCGTACCTGCTGCAAAACCTGTCGCTGCGTCGGCACTACTTCGGTAATCCGAGCGGTAATGCTGAACCTCCGCAACTCAATCAAGCGCAGCTTGACGCTGTGTTTGATTCCCTTGGACTGCCGAGAATCGCCACCTACGACACGCAGGCCCGCGTCGAGCTGGATGCGCTGTCGAATGGCAAACTCCAATTCCAAACGGTCCGCATGGCGCCGCAGGATCGGTTCGTGATGCTGCCGGACGGCCCGCTCGGCAACTACCTGTGGGCGACGTCCACGGAGGAACTGGTCGACGGCATCGAAGCCGAGCAGACCGGCGACATGGGCATCTACGTGTTCCGCGATCTCGTGTCGAAGCATCCGCTGCGGATCCGCACGGTCGGCGTCAACCTCGCATTCCCGGTCTTCCCGTATGCCGATTCCGTCATTTCGGCAACGGTCATTTAATCGGAGCGCCTTCGGGCGCTCTTTCTTTTTGAAAGGGTGATGAAGATGAGCGTAAAGGTCAAAGTGACGGGAGTTGTCAAATATGCCGGCCGATGGCGGTATCCGGGTGACGTCCTCGAAGACGTGCGCGACGAGATCGCTCAGCAATTGGTCGAGCAGGACGTGGGCGAGATCGTTTCCGAGGAAGAAACAAAGGCCAAACCAGCCTCCAAAAGCGCCAAATCGTCGGAAGGCGACAAGTAGGTGACCGGCCATGGACCGCCAAGAAGTAGCGGACTGGATCGCGGCCAACCTGCTCGATACCGATGCCTGGGACCGGGCGAGCGAGCAAAAGCAGGCTGTCGCCGTCGTGCAGGCCGAGCGAAACCTTGCCCGCTGGTACCCGGACAAAGCGCCGTTTCCGGTCGAAATCGTCGCCTATCAGGCCGTCTGGGAGCTTCAGGGCGTCGATCCAGCCTTGAAGTATCAGAAGCACAACGTCAAGACGATTTCGGACAATGGTGAGTCGGTCACTTACAAAGACGGAGAGCGGCCTGCTGTCGCTCCTGATGTGCGGGATATGCTCGGGCCTACCGCTGACGAGTTGGCCGAACAAGAGGCCGAGGAAGCCGCACAGCGGCAGTATGGCGGGGTGCTGATATGAGCCTGTTCGGCTATCCAGCAAAAGTCGTGCATTACCATTCTGAGACGGATGAATGGGGCCGGCCGTTGCCGCCGACTGCTACCGAGAAGTCGGCCAAGGTGGAAGAAGAGCAGCGCCTGATCCGAAACGCACGCGGCGAGGAGGTCCAGATCGCTTATACCATCCATCTGGAAGGGCCGAACGCAGTCGGATTCGATGATTACTTCGAGTATGTGAATGCGCTCGGGGTGACCATTCGCTGCGACGTGGCGCATATCGAAGTACGGAAGTTTATCGGGACCGACGACGTGAAGAAGGTGATCGTCTATGGCCGACCGCAAAATCTTTAGTTTCAGCCTGGATGGTATCGAGGCGATAATCGGGGCACTGGACAAGCTGGAATCCGATATCGATCGCCGTCTTGAAGAGACGCTGACCAAGCTTGCGCTGAAGGTTATCCATGACGCCAAGCGGCTGGCGCCGGTGGATGAGGGTGATCTGGAGGCGGCGTTGGTTGTTGGCGAGGTCAAGCGGACGATCGCGAGTATGTACATTGACTTCGGCGCAAGTCCTGAGGTTGATGACTATGCTGTCGTCCAGCATGAAGGATTCCGGAAGACAGCAAGCGGCGCAATCGTCGAACTGAAACCGGGCGAAAAAACGCTCAGCAAGGGTTCGTACAACGGGTACATGCCGGGAAAGAAGTTCTTGGAGAACGCGCTGAAGATGAACGAAAAGCTTATCCTTGAAGAACTTTCTAAGGTATTGGGAGGGTGACGCGATGCTTGCGAGCGATCTGATTCAATATCTGACAACCGCCGGCTATACCGTCTACCCGGACCCGAACTTTATCCCGGCCGATTTGCCGGAAGCGAAACTGCCCTGCCTCTTCGTCTTTGGGACCGGTGGATACGCGCCACACGGCTACGTTCCTACCGAGCGCCCGACATACCAGGTGATCGTTAAGGGCAAGTCATATAAGTCAAACCCAGCCAATATGGCAGCTGCAGAGACACTGGCGAAGGGGCTTATTAAGCACCTGCACCGGCGTGCGAATTTTATGGTCGGTAGCTCGAGTGTGTTTTCGTGTTTGGCGCTTCAGTCCAGCCCGATTTACCTCGGCCTCGACGACAAGGATAGACCAATGTACTCTACCAATTTTGTGTTTTATACGAGGGAGGCATGACCAATGGGTGACGTGACAAAAATCTATGCCGGTCCCGGCATTTTTGTGTGGGGGATTGACGAGGATGGGGAGGAAGAAACGGATGCCATCACGATTGACCTGACGCAAGGCGGCATCACGTTCCAAACCCAAACGACCTATTTTGAGCCGACGGTCGACCAGTTCGGCACAGCTCCGGTCAAGTCGATTGCCACCGGAACGACCGGCACGATCAACTTCGAAACGCCGGATATGGACTTCGAAAAAGTCGTTTCGTTCAACCCGAACGCTGATAAGGTCGTGGACGGCACGACGCCTACGAAAATCAAATACGAAGTGTACGGTCTTGCCGGCAAAGAACTGCCGCGCAAACGCGCTGTCATCAAACCTGTCGGCGTGACGGATCCGAGCCGATTCATTTACATCGAATCGTGCGCTGTAAAGTTCGACATGAATGCCGGTTTCCTGCTTGACAACAACTTGCGGTTCACCATTTCGGCGGCCGCATACCCCAGCACGGACCCGACCAAATACGGGTTGCTTTACACCTGGGGCGATATTACAGCAACGGCCTGAAGACCGGTACAAAGAAAGTAGGGGCTGCCATTTTGGGACAGCCCCTTTCTCATTTTCCCACGAGGGGGAATCATAATGTTTACTCTTTTCAAAAAAGAACGAGTCCAACTCGGCCAAAAGCAAGTCGAAATCCCGAAACTGACCCGTGCGCGCCTTAAAAAGCTGACCGAACACATTGGCACGATCGGGGATTTCCTCGTTAAGCTTTTCCTGACTCCAGAAAACGAACGAGCGGTGTTCATCGTGGCTGCCGCCGATATTGCGATAGATGAAATCTACGAACTGACGTCGCTTTTGAGCGACCTACCGATCGAATACCTGGACGAGCACGCCAGTATCGCGGAATGCACCGAATTCTTGCGGCTCACATGGGAGCGAAACGACATCAACGCCGCCCTGGGAAACGTCAGCGGCCTGATTCCACCGATGGCTCAGCAGTTCGTCCAATCGATTCTGCGGCGGATGGAACAGGCCAAAGAATAACCGCTGATGAATTTGTGCTTCGGTGTTGTATCACGCTCGGCAAGACGCAGCACGAAATCGAAAACGAATATGCTTGGATCGATCTGCCGCGGCTGCTCGAGCTTTCCGGCGAGCGCCGGGCGAAGGAATTGATTGAGAATATCGAAGTTTCCTCGTTCCCGCATTATGCCGATCAGAAGGTGCGTGAAGGCATCATGGAGAGGCTGCAATCCAAACTGCCGAAGCCTCCAAAGGAACCGCCGAAATCGGCGGAGGAACAGTATCAAGCGCTGCTGGCGCGCATGAAGGCAGGTGGGTAACACATGGCGACGGAAATCGGCGAGCTGCGTGCGCGGCTTGTCGCGGAAGCGACACAGATAAAGCAAGAAATCAAGGCCGTCAAGAAGGAACTGACTGACCTCGGGGACGAGGGGAAAAAGACATCGAGAGCCTTTGTCGATCTCAGTGGCGTTATGGAAAAGATCGGCGCCAATACGGATCAGCTGAAAAAGATTGAGGCGGTACTGAGGAATATCGATCCGTCCCGACTTGAAAAAAGCTTGGAAGCGATCGTCGAAGAACTGCGCCGAATGGGTGTTGAGAGCAAACAAATTCAGAAGGTCGAAGTCGAGTTGAAGCAAGTTGCAACGGAGGCACAAAAAACCGAAGAGTCCGTCAAGGGCGTGCACAACTCAATGGAAGGGCTTGGCTCCGCTATTGCTACAATCGGCGCCGGCGCGACCTTTGCGAAGCTCACGACGACCGTCAAAACCCTTGCCGACGAAGCTCAGCGGCTTGCCATGTCCTACTCCGGCCTATCGGAAGTGTCGAAGGCGCTCAACATCGACGTTGAAAAATCCGCGGACCTCGCGGATGAGCTCGCTGATCGCTGGGGCCTGAATAAGGCGGTGATGGCCGATACGGTTAAGACGTACCTCACGGCCGGGCTTACGCTTGACCAAACGCGAGACATCATCATTGCCACCGCTGACGCCGCGGTGTACAACCGTGAGGCGCATTTGCAATGGGACGAAGCGATCCGGCAAGTGGCGCAAGGGATCAAAATGGGTAACTCGGAACTGACAGACGCGGCCGGCATCACAACCAACCTCTCCGTCATGTATGACCGCTATGCCAAGTCGATCGGCACGACGGCGGCGAAGCTGACCGATGCGCAGAAAATACAGGCCGCATACAACGGCATTATGCAGGAGTCGGCCATATTCGCAGGCAACGCGGATTCGGCCATGACCGGTTACACCGGGACGCAAGCGACGTTTAACCAGACGTTGCAGACGGCCCGCGTGGAATTAGGCGAAGCATTCCTTCCCGTTCTTGAAGACTTGATGGAGACGGTGACGCCGCTGATCCGGCAGTTTGCCTTGTTTGCGGATGGGAACAAGGAAGTCGTTGCGGGTGTTGTTGCGGCAACAACCGCATTCACGGCATTTATCGCGGTGGTTGGAGGACTGGCTACCGCATTCACGGTACTTAAAACAGCAATGGGCGGTTGGGGGACCATCATTACGCTGATCGGCGCGGCAGCAGGGGGGATATGGGCCTATCAGCAAGCGGCCGATGCCGCGGCCGAATCCGTCTGGAAGTTCGCGCAGAACCAGGACGAGCTGAACCAAAAGCTTTCCGAATCCCCGCTGAATCGGTCCGCCGAAGACGTGAAAAAGCTCCAGGAAGACATCGACACGCTGAATGAACTCCTTGAGAAAAGGAAGTCACTCCAAGAAGAACTGAACAAGCTGAATGACGAGCGAAATGCGAAGCTGATCTCCAATGAGAGTGGGGCCGAAATCCTCAAGCTGGACCGGCAGATATCCGACCTTAAGGAAAACCTCGCAGAGGTTGACAAGCAGTTGTCCCAATTGGGCATTAACACGCCAGAGGACGCCCCTCGAGTGCTGCAGAAGCTGAACGATCAGCTTAATGCTTCGATTCCGGCTTTGATGAAACTAGAAGAGGCAAACCTTCGCGAGGCTGCAGCACAAATCAAGCACATCGATTCGGTCAACCAGCTGGTAAAACAATACGAAAAGCTGGACAAGCAAACCAAACTGACGGTCGATCAGAAAAACCAATTGACCCAAGTCGTCAAGCAACTGCAGCAAGAATATCCAGGCTTGCAGACCCAGCTTGACGCGGAAGGTCGTTGGCATATCAGGAATACAGACCTGATTTACAACTTAATCGATGCGGAGAAGGCATCCGTAAACGAAGCGACAGCCGCATCTAAGCAAAGACTTGAAGCCTGGCGCGCTGAGACGGAAGCAAAGTTGAAACTCGCGAAACAACAGGTTCAAGCGCTTATGGCCGTTGCCGAGGCGGATTTTTCGGAAACAAAAATTGGGAGCAAATTGCCGGCTGGTTTGAGCAAAGCGATTGATTTTGTCGGCGACATTGCGGCCCGCGGCTTGGCTGCACAGGCGCAGAAAAATGTAAACCAGTACCAGTTGACGATCAACGAAATCGATAAACAAATCGCGGCCATTACATCCGGAACGCTGGATAAGTATTTTGATACTCCTGCGTCTACGGGAGCCGCGGGAGACGATAAGAAAAAGTCCAAAAAGAAGGAGAAGACGCTGGCTGAAATCCAAGAGGAGCAATATCAGCAAGCGCTCAAGTATATGCAATACAAAAAGGACCTCAACCAGATGAGCGAGAAAGACGAACTCGCTTATTTGGCACGGCTGGAACAGAGGTACAAAAACAACGGTGAAATCCGGAGGGATATCGAGGTCAAAATCTATCAGCTTAAGCAGCAAATGGCCGAAGACGAGAAAAAGCGCCGCGAAGAACAAGCCAAAGAGGAAGAAAAAGCGGCAAAAGCTCGTTTTGAAGCGTCGGCCGAATGGATCGAGCAGGAAGAGCGCCGCATGACATTGGCCGGGGAGTCGGAAGAAAAGATCGCTCGAATGAAACTGGATGCTTGGACCCGGGTGCGTAACCGCTATGCGAAAGACTCGGACTTTTACAAGCAAGCTGACACTCAGGTTTATAACCTAAAGGTCTCGCTCATCAAGATGGCCCAAAAAGCAGAGGAAGAGGCTGCGAAGGAAAGAGAGAAACAGATCAAGGATGTGACCGACTCAACTCTTAAGGCCATCGAAAAGCAGAAAAAGGCTGAGCTCGACGCGCTGGACGAACGCCGCAAGGAGATCCAGAAGTTTTACGACGACCAGCTTAAGGCGATCGATGATTCCGAGCGGCTCAAAGAGCGGAACGATCTGATCGCCGAGATGGAAAAATATCGGTACGCTACGAGCGAAAAGGGTCAAAAGCATTTCCTCGAGCTTCAAGAAAAGCTCCGACAAATGGACATCGAAGACCAGAAAGATGCGCTTGAGGAGGAACGCGATCAGCGTCTGGAGGAATTGGACAAGCAGAAAAATGACATCGAGACGTGGTACGACGACCTCCGGGAGGCGACGAGCGATCTCACCGGTGACCTTACGATGCTGTACAAGCTGGCCGATGACGAGCGGCTGGCTTCGTTTGTGACCACGAATGAAAAGATCAAGGCCGAAATGGCTGCCCTGCAGCGTGAGTTGGCTTCGTATGCGTCATACATGCCACCAGTAACCGCGCCTTCTTCATCCTCTGGTTCTGTGGCCGGCATCGGCGCAGGCGCTTCGGCAATCAATACCGCCGCGATTATTGCACAGATGCGGGCGAACAGCATTGCGTGGCACACGGCGTCAGCGACTGAGAAGAAGGCGCTGGAAGCCGAGAGTAAGGAATTAGGCGCTTTGCTTGGCGCGACGCTGAACAGCCAGACCGGGAGATGGATGAAGGCGGACGGAACGCCACTGTTTCATACGGGCCGAGACGGTGTGACAGGGCTGAACTTTAGATCGCCTTACGAGCTCATGCCGGATGAAATAAACGCTATCATCAAAAAAAATGAGTATGTGTTTACTCCGGAGCAGGTGAACACTCTAATTTCTGCGGTTTCTGGAGGAGAGAAAGTCGTCAACAATAATTATCAAGGTCCACTCATTGAGCATAGCGGGGACGTAATCCTCGAAGATCAAGCCGACATCACGTCCTACGCAAATGAGCTGGAAAGCATAGCTCGCAAACTCTTGGCAAGGGGGGACAGGGCGGAATGAGTGAAGATAACGGTGGGGCCACGTTCGGCGGCGTGGCCTTTTCGGATCTTGGGCTACTGGTGACAAAAGTTGATATTCCCCTTCTGCCGGAAACGCGGCAGACCGAAGAAGAGATCCCGGACCTTGACGGAACGATCGATATTGATACTAGTTATGGTCCGCGGCCGATCAATCTGGAAGTTATGATGGTGGCGAGTGATGAAATCGAGTATCAAATCCGCCTGCAGGAAATGGCGAAGGTCTTTAATGCAAGGGTCGGGGTTAAGCCGTTGATTCTCGATCGTTTCCCGGGGAAACGTTGGATGTGCAAGTATAACGGAACGATTCCGATCGAAAAGATCGGGCCGCTCGGTACTTTCAAACTGCCATTCAAGGCGTTCTATCCCTTTGCCGAAAGTGTCACGGATACATCCAGCCCGTGGGAGTATGGGCAAGGCTACACGTATGGCATGGGGCTCGTTTATGGCAGCGGAGAGACGTATTCCGTAAAATCGGCGCCAAGCACGTTCGATGTTTATCACGCTGGGACGCATATTGCCTATCCGGTCATTCGCATAACCGGAACCGGTTCGAATATTACCGTCACGAACAACACGACGGGAGAATCGTTTACGCTGAGCATGTCGATAAGTTCGGGAGACGTCGTTGAAGTGCGCTGCGCTCCGTTGGAACAGGTCGTGACCTTGAACGGGGTAGATGTGACCAATGTGCATGATGGAGTGTTTCCGCGCCTCGTAGAAGGCGACAACAGCATAACGATTACTGCGACCTTGCCGAACTTGGAGGTCGCTTTTATTTTTCGGCACACATATCTGTACTGAGAAAGGGTGAGACAAGTGGCGAACGGGAGATTTAAAGAGATCACAAAGTACACAACCATGGAAGACCTGAAAAGGCATAATGACAACTGGAAAAGAGCGGATGAGGATTTAACCAGTCTTCAAACACAGATTACTAACCATAAAGCATCAAGTGCCGCCCACGGTGCCGATCATATTACGTATAGCGGTCGGGTTGCTGCCACCAATGTAAAGGACGCTATCGACAAGCAAGACCAGCGGATCGATAACCTCGCTGCCAGCGCCGGTGACAGCAATACTGAGATCGTCGATATGCGGTATAGTTCTCCGTTTGACGAGACATTCCCCGTGGCTGGGGATCGGGTGGCGGCACTTGAAGTTGATGTCATTCAGCGCGGCTTTAATGTTAAGAGGTACGGTGCTAGAGGCGACGGTATTACGGATGATACAGGGGCAGTTCGGGAAGCAATAAACGCAGCCAAAGCAGCAGGTGGTGGTATTGTATATTTTCCTTCCGGAGTCTACTTGATTCGCAGCGTTATTGTACCATCTAATATTAAAATTATCGGGAATGGGGCGAAGATCAAAGCAAAAGACGTATTTTATACTAAAGTTACTAATGACGTCATGGCTAATGATACGATTTTTAATGTATCTGATGCATCCGATATTAAAATCGGTGATGTGCTGACTGTTTTCGACAGTAATGCAGATATCGTTTATGTAACCGCCGTTGCCGGGAATGAAATATCTGTTTCTCCAATTAGGATGTATAGGGGAATTAATGAAACTTACACTGGATTTAAATACTCCCATGCATCCGGTGCTAACGTCATGACGTTACCGCAAATATTTTGGGTTACAAAAGGGGTCACAATTGATGCGGACGAGATTGACAGTACGCCAAAAGTCGGCGGAGTTGAAAACGTATCATTCGAAGGGATAGAGTTTATCGGGTCGAAAGGTAGTCATGACATAACGAAACCAAATGTATATGAATTGACTTGCAGCGGAGCGATCATGTTTTACCGGACCTCGAACTGTAATGTCAAACAATGCAACTTCCGAGATGCTTTTTCAACTCCTGTCGTATACTACGGTTGGAATACATCATTTGATTTTGTAAGTAATAAATGCTTGGATGTTGGGTATGTTATGTCGACATCCCGACCGGTAGCGGAAAGAGATGCAACAAGCGGGATTGTTCTTCACTGGGACCAACGTTATATCGGACAGTCTAATATTGCAGAACACGTATCGGATAATTTTACAATCGGATTTAATAAGTTTGAAAGGTGCTGGAACGGCGGTCCTTTTATTTCGGCGGCGAATAACGGATCAATTATTGGAAACAACATTGATACATTTGTATCGCATGGTTTGAGTATATACGGTGGAGATGCAGGACTTCCTGTATTTAACATAACGGTATCAAACAACACAATCCAGAATGGCCGAATCGGTTCTGATGCCGCTGCATCGGGCATCGGTTTATGGGTATCGGTTGCTCGTTTTGGTGTGTCACTAACAGGCAACACCGTAAGAAATTGCGAAATCGGGATTTCAGTTGGAAGTTCTTCTAATGTAACGATCTCAGGGAATGCAATTTTAGACTGCGTATACCGGTATATTGAGCAACTTTATACGTGTCAGCACATTCTTTATACTTCCAATTTACTATCGCACGGTTCAGGAAAAGAAAGCAATCCATCCGGACATATCATTTATCTCGACAGCACAGGAGGCTCGTCAGATAACGCGAACATTAGATTTCTAGGGAATAATTATCAAATATCTAGTTCGTACCAAGGATCAGTAGTTGTAATGATCGCTAAATGTAATGATGTTGTGTTCAGTTCAGAGAAACCGCGGGCCGTAAAAAATTGGTGCTCAATAACTGACACCACATCAACAATCAAGCCAAAATTTGTTGATTACGACTTCACCGGGGTTCCGGCTACAGGTCTAAGCGCCAGCAACAGTACACGCATCATGTGCATTGATACGAATCAAAAAACTGTAATAGCTGGTCTAGGTGGAACCTTGGAATACAATTTCCGGGAAATGGCGGTCATTTCGTTTGGTACAACCGCATCCCGCCCAACTGTGTCCACGATTGGTTATCCATATTTCGACACTACACTTGGGAAGCCGATTTGGTGGAACGGCACAAATTGGAAAGATGCAACCGGGGCAACAGTATAAGGAGGATTATAATGGCGCTACAAAAAACATTCATATCTGTACATGGAATTGAAATTCCTAATGCTTACATCCGTATTGACGAACAAAGCGGGAGAGTTGAATCAATAAATATTCGTGTACGCTTCTACGTATCCAAGGAATTATGCGATCAGAATTATCCTTGGATCGAAGAGAAATTGTACTCATTTGTCCCTGATGTATCTGAAGGCGCACCGAATAACATTAAGCAGGGATATGAATATCTTAAAACACTACCAGAATTCGCTGGCGCCATAGACATACTGGAAGATTAAAAGGTGACAAAATGATCATTACTAGCCCAGAATCCCCCCCCAATAGTATATGACTCACACGCAGCGGGAGTTACTTGGAGTTAATACGGTGGGGTTTAAAAAAAAGAGATTTGTTATCTCTTTTTCGACGGTCGGAGGAAAATAAAAAACGCAAAGCTAAAGCTGACCGTCAGACTAAAAGTAGATAACAAATCTCCTCTCATCATAAAGAAGAATAGACCAATGTAGAAGGGGTATAAAATCTTAAAAATCGAATTTCCATTTGACCAGAAGTGCAAATCTAGTTTTTTGGTTGCGAAGGAAAACAAAAATGCAAATATAAATAAACCAGGTAGTCCGAAATTGATTAGTCCTTCGGATATTAAAGGGTTTGATATGTTGTCAAAGCTTAATCCAAGTCCCTCGGAAACAGTCGGCCCACTTCCGATGGGCTTGCTTTCCCAAAACGTTCTGGGAATGAAAAACAGCAGAGCACCCAGTAATTGATGGCCATAAGTAACGCCATATATATCAATATAACGAATGGTATGATTTATCATAGAGAATGCGTCGTAATCACCTGTTAAAATATTGTTAGTGTATCCATTGGTTAACATAATGTTGATCCAATCGTTAAGATTGGAGGCATGACGTGTAGATCCTAATATCGGAAACAAAATGAGCAATCCGCATATAAGCAGATAAGTAAACAGGTTCTTGGACTTAAACTTAAAAAATGTCAAGATGATACCAATATACACGGTAGCCATCCAAAAGCGAGAGACGGCAGTTGGAAAATTTAAAAGTAAAACAAGTACTGCTGAAATTAATATCATAAATGACCAAGTTTTTTTATTCTGTTTTACTTGTTTTTGGTAATATGACGCAACTAATAAAACAATAGGAAGTGATTTTCCGACATTATAAATAATTTGATTAAGCGAACTGTTGTCAGAGAATAATTTTTCAGAACCTCTGGCAAATAGACCTCCAAATCCGATGATTTGAACAAAGTAGAATAAGTCAATTACGCATAGAACAAACAAAATAAAAAAGCGAAGTGAACTAATTCCTATTTGGGTGCCGAACTCGTCAGTATTTTCTTTAAATATATGTTTTTTCTCTGTTATTATTGCGATTATTATCCATACCCACTGCCACAAAATGATTAAAATATTTGCTTTTATAAGTACATTCAAGTCATCAGAAGTTAAATTCCCCCACATAAATTTATTATGTAAATACTGGATGATTGGAGCGATAAAGAAAAATGAAAAATGGAATAGCCAATGGATCAAGTGAAGAGAATACATCGTTTTTCTTGCTTCTAAAATGATCATTATTAGCGAAGTAAAGCCTATGATCAAGTTTGTAAACACAAAAGAAGGGCTAATTTTATTTATTTCAGGACGGTAAAAAGAAGGTACAACAACAATCAAAGGAATCAGAACCAGAAAGTAAATAAGAAATAGTTCTCTAAACGATTTCTTTCTGTAATCGAATATTAATTCATTCATAAAATCTACCTCTCCAACAACATTTTACCTCGTTATTATACTATGCTTATCTTTTTTATAATAGGGGTGAGTATATGGGGCAATAAAAGTCTACAATTAAAACATGTAGCTCGTCGCATTTATGGAAATAGCATTTAATATCAGGTAAAAGGGCTCCGCATAATGCGTGGCCTTATTTTTTGTGGGAGGTGAGAACTCATTGCTCGAACTCTGGGACGCAACAAAACGAATCGCCTACCTGCCGGCTGCATCCGAAACCGTCAGAGTCACCGAATCCCTGAACGATCAATATTTCTGCTCGTTCACCTATCCCAAGATCAAGGGCGACGAGTATAAATACGACAACATCACGAGGGGACGAGAGATTCGTTTTCCAAATCATGTCGAAAACGGACAGCGCTTCATCATCCGAAGCGTGAACGAGGTCCGGGATGGAGAAAAAACGTACAAGTCCGTTGACAGCATGCATGTCGCCCTGACACTTGGCCGGTACTATTACGACGGTTACATCGACTTTCAAGCGGCGGTTTATCCGGACGAGATTCTCTCACTGCTGGCCGAAGACACGCCTTTCACCTTCATCGTCGAGGGTAATTTCGAGCCGCAAGACATTTGGGAGTGGGGCGAGGATTCAAAACTCGCCCTTCTTCATAAGTTGGTCGATTTGTGGAAAGCGGAGTTGTCGTTTAACAACTACGAAATTACCTTCACGAAACGAAAGGGAGTGGACAGCGGGAAGCAAATCCGGCGGCGCAAAAACATGAAGGGTATCAAATGTACGATCGATGATTCGGAACGAGTGACTCGACTCTACGGTTACGGCAAAAACGGTCTGACGATCGAGGGTTATGCCGGCCACACGGTGAAGTACATTGATTCGCAATACTTCGACCCGAACGAACCGTTTATGGCCAAAAAGGAATGGGCCGATATTGAGGATCAGGGCAAATTGCTGCAGGAGATGCAGAAGTATCTTGCAGAGTACGAGCTGCCGAAAGTCTCTTATGAAGTGGAGACGCTGCGGCTTGGTGAAATCAATGTTGGCGACACCGTTCGAATCATCGACGACGCGCTCGGCTATAAGGTAGACGGACGACTGCTCGAATACGATCGTTATCCGTTCAACAAGTCGCAGCGGCCGCGGTTGGTACTAGGGAATTTCCGACCGCTCAAAACGGCGGATTACATCTTTCAGGCCACCGTCAGCAGCAAAAAGGCGATTAGCTACACAAGCCGAAATGCCGTGCTGAAGGGGATCAAGTACGACGACAGCATTACGCTAGTCGATGGGCTTGGAATGCGGGTATCTGATAATTTGGACCGGGAGATGGTGAGGCTCGGACAAACAGGTCCCGGTGAATATGGCCTTGCCATGTTCAACAAAAGTGGCACAAAGACGATATGGCAAGAGGCGGAGACGGGGGACGCAAACTTTGCGGGTAAGATCACTGCTTCGCAGATTATCGGTAGTTATATTGCAGGCACAGAGATTAATGGCGGGACGATTACAGGCGCACTGATTCGAACCAATGACGGTTATCCCCGCTCGGAAATGAGTGTGACGGATAGGCTGTTTGCCGTTTACAAAGATGCCTTCCATTCATTAGCGATAGTCAATCTTACCGTTCAAAATGTTCCCGGTGTTCGTTTTTGGGACCAACAGTTAAATAAAACAGCCTATATTTATTATGATTCCGAAACACCTGAACTTTTTGTAATTGCTCAAGGTAATGTAAATATTGGTGCTACTTCGGGAGATGTAATCATTGGCGGGGACTCGGTCATGATTAATGGGGTGAATGTAAATTCGACGTTGAATAGCCTACAGTTTCAGATATATAGTCTGGATGCACGCGTAACCGCCTTGGAAAGCGCTGGTTCGTGATATAATTGGAGAAAAATGGCGAAGGTGGTTATCCTGATGCGAAAATTTCTTCTTGGTTTACTAGTTGGCCTTATGATCGCTGTGGCGGCTCCGGCATATGGCGCCGTGTCATCTTTGGTGGGGAAATATGTTCAGGGCGAGTATCCTGTTAAGGTGGATGGATCTCCACTGGCGAATAAGTCAATCGCTATTGATGGTACGACATACGCACCGTTGAGGGCAATTGGTGAAGCGATTGGTTATGATGTAACATTCCAAGACAAAACAGTTGTATTTACAAAGAGAGTTGGTGAACAGAAGGTGGAAACAAATATAACCTCAATCTCATCACAAATTTCTGAGATTCAAAGTCAAATTGATGAATTAAACAAAAAACAAGCAGAATTGTTAAAAGAACGATTCGAATTGGAATTGAACAATCCAAATGGATTTACCAATGAGCAAACCTTGCGTTATAACGAAATAAAGGAGGAAAGAAAAGCAATCCAAGACCAAATCAAGGCACTTGAAGCACAGCTCCAGGAACTCGAATCACAACAATAAATCGCATCACATGACGCCCCACGAGGCGTCTTTTCTTTTGCCGGAAAGGTGGTGACCAAATCCATGGCGCACATGCAGCAGCAGGTCGTAATAACGGCCAATCCGGCGAAGCCGGTCCAGGAGATCAGCAACATCATTGCCGGCTTTCTCCGAATCTGGCCGGGAAGCGAGGTCGAAATTCTGACAGCAGTTAGGGGTGATATTGACAAGGCGCTGGAACATTTTGAGAAGCAGAAAGCAGAAAACAAGAAAGAACAGGGAGTAAAACAAGAAGGGGCGGGCTCAGCAGAATAGCGGGGCCTCCTTTATTGGGGGTGCGATGGTGGATAAATCTAATCTGCCAATTCTGATTTCAGCTGCCGCGGCGATCAGCGGCATCATTTTGGGCTGGCTTGGCCGATCCCGGACGGTACGCCAGGACACGGTGGATGAGGCGAGCCAAGATGCTAGGCTTCGGGCCGACATGGAGTACATCAAACGAGGTATCGACGATGTTCGACTCGAGCAGCGGGCACAGGGTCAGCGCTTTGATGCACTGGCCGAGCGCGTGACGCGGGTGGAGGAATCGGCAAAGCAGGCTCATAAACGAATCGATCGATTGGAGGCTGAATAAACCATGGAATCCCAACTCTTCACTTGGGAAGCTCTCTCCGCTATGGGGGGAGCTTCTTTGTTGACGTACCTGATCGTACAGTACACGAAGGGGCTTGTTGACCGCTTTGCCAAATGGCTGCCGACGGACCTGTATGCGGTTGTGATCGCGACGGCCATCCTGACGGCTGCGCAGCTTGCCATTGGCGCCGACGCGGGCGACTGGCGGGTGTACGCGCTCGCGCTGGCAAACGGCTTCTTGGTTGCGGCGGCAGCCGGCCAGATGCAGAACAAGGCGCTGAACCCGCCGGGGAGTGGGAAAGGAAAGGGGGATGAGAACCATGGCTAAAGGCATCGATTGCGCGATTCCGCTGACCGCCAGTACGGCCAAAGCGATTGCCGCAGCCGGCTACGCCTTCGCGGCGCGGTATCTGGTGCCGGAGCGCTATGCCTGGAAGCGGCTGACGAGGGGCGAGGCGGAGGCCATCACGGCCGCCGGGATGCAGATTGTCAGCGTGTTCGAGACGACCGCCAATCGACCAGCGGGGGGTGGCGCTGCTGGGATCGTAGACGGCGCCGAAGCCCTCAAAGAGGCTATCGCTATCGGACAACCTCTTGGTACGGCCATCTATTTTGCCGTGGACTACGACGCGCAGCCCAAGGACTACGACGCGATTGAGGCATACCTGCGCGCCGCGTCGTCCGCGATCCCCGGCTATCGGGTCGGCGTTTACGGCTCGTATGCCGTCATTGAGGAAATGGCCCGGCGCGGCGCCGCCAAGCATTTCTGGCAGACCTACGCCTGGAGCCGGGGCAGGAAGTCGGCGCGCGCAAACATCTGGCAGCATCAAAACGGCGTCAGCTTGGCCGGCGCGACGGTCGATCTGAACGAATCGTATGGCGGCGAAGGCTGGTGGAACACGAACCCGGCACCGGTGGCCGGACCGCAACCCAACGAAAAGGATACCATCAAGGTCGTCGTCAACGACAAGCTGGCAGGCTACGGTCGAGCGATTGACGGCCACGTCTATTTGCCGCTGCGACAGCTCGGGGAGGCGCTCGGCAAGGTGGTCCACTGGGATAATGAGTCCAAGCTGCCATACGTGGACGGCAAGGTCGTGGACGTGTTCGAGATCATCGACGGGGTGACTTACGTCGGCGTACGGGCGGCTGCTGAGTTGCTGGGGGCACGTGTGAGCTGGAACGGTGATGTTAAAAAGGTGTTCTTGTACAAATGAGAATCAGCCCGAGGGCTTCGGCTCTCGGGCTGATTGCTATTTAGCTTTACGTATCAGTACCAAATACTATTTTTCTAAATGATCTATCGCATATTGTGCTTCCTCTTTGGTGAATTTTTCTCCATATTCAGAGGTCAGTTGATCATAAATAGCAGAATCTGACATATTCATAGATTCCGCATACAATTTTGCTTTTTTTAATGCATTTTCTTTCCAATCAAAAGTGATGTTATCAATGGCATATTGAGCGGCTTCTTTCGGAAAATTTTCTCCATATTCAGAGGTCAGTTGATCATAAATAGCAGCCTTTGACATACTCATAGACTCAGCGTACATTTCCGCTTTTTTTAATGCTGCCGTATATTCTCTAGGCACATTCTTCTCCGTATTTGTAGGCTTCGCCGTTTCTTGAGCCACTTCCTGCGCAGTCGTCGACTCGGGCGCTTCGATTGCAGGAACTGGGCTTACCGATGCCGGTACACTAGCAGGCTTAAGACTATCAGTCTCTGCCGAGCATCCGGCAAGGAGCGCGGCAACAATTGCGCCAGCGATTAAAGATTTTTTCATTCCAATTCCCCCAATTGTAGGAATAAATTCTATTCCACATGTTACAATATATATCGGATTTTGACGAGTCCTGTTTTATTTTCAAAGAACAATCTATATAAAGGCCAGCCCGGCCGGGCCAGCTCGTGGCTGGTATCCCGCGACCGCGGCGTCATCTCGACGCGGCGGTTTCGGACCGTACCCAGCGGTCCCAAGGCGCTTGCGCGCTCGTCAGGTGGGTTGACAAGTTTTGGGTATCTGTATATTATACAGATAAGGCTTCGGCCTTGTCGCCCGCCACGAGCGAGGCGTTGATTAAAACAACCTTGTTCCTACACGACATGGCCCCCGTAAGGGGGCTCTTGTCATTTATGCCGAATAATATTGCGGATACAGGTCCCGCCCGAGGTACTTCGATCCCCTCAAAAGTTGGGCGGGATCGACTTTAATGTCCCCGGACAACATTGCATCCAAAAAAGCTGAGTGCCTACGAGATGCAATGTCATACAGCGCAGACCCCAAAGTCTTACCCTCCAATGCTCCGGTAGTAAAGGGATACGCTAATGCGTCCTTATACTCGGCCAAAAGCGACAGCAAAAGGACAGCCAAATAATCTCCAAAGAGATTAAACTCGGGTCGATATTGGTCAAATTTAACAGAATCGTAAATCAAATTTAAAGGATGCCGATCTCCGTAGTTCGCAGTATTGATTTTTAACACCAAGCCGTAGTCAATACTTTGGACATATGAGTCGATGGACCTGCCATGTGCTGTAAAAGCAAAAACGAGAACGCCCTCTATCTCGGAGAGATCGTCTGGGATAAACCAGGTCCAGCTCCCGTTGTTGCTGTTGTCAAAATACCTGAGCAGGATACCCTCCTGCGCCATAGAAAATCCGTACGATCTGGAAGTAAATCCTCCATCCCGACTGTAACCGGCGGTATACCGACCATAGCCAATCTTGCCCTTAATCGATTTAATTTGCCCGTCCGCGGCATCTAAATAGTGGAGAGCCGCCCGAATGCCTTCTTTACCTGTTTGACTCGGCAGATTGGTCGAGTCATAGACGAAATCAATGTTAAACATTTTCATTTCTCCTTTCGCGCCGCCTCCCCGAAGGTGAGGACTTATGCGCATCGCTATGTATCGCTATGGTTAGTTAATCTCCACGACCCGGAGCGGCTTGTCAGCGATGACAATCCGCGCCGCCAACTCCTGACCCGCCAAGTCCCCGTCCTTGGCGTAGTCAAACCCGCGAATCGTAACGGCGGTGTACGCGCCAGCAGCGGTGATAAGATGAGGCGGCAGCGTGCCGACGACGTGTTTGCCGGCGATTTGGTTCGGCGTAACGGAGTCGAGTACCTGAGCGCCCGGATAGCGGTCTTGCAGGAGCGCTACTGTGCCTGCGTGGCGGGAGACAATCACCACATCCAGGTCACTCACGTTGGCAACCGGCTGAATCGTGTAGCGACGCACGTCCGGATCGGCTGCGATAATCTCCTCCGACGTGTTGTAGACTGTCCCACGCGGAAGTTCCAGCGCATAGTATTCCGTTACTCCTTGTTCCGCCAAGATGGACGGAGCCAGCGACGACAGGACAACCTCTTCCGTGCCTCGCGAGTACGCGGATAATCCCGCAATAGCGGCAAAGCCAGAAGCGACAACCTTTTTAGTGGCAAGCAATTGAGAGAGTTTCATGGTTCATTCTCCTTCCCCGCTGCCTCCCCGAAGGTGAGGGCTTATGCGGTATGCGGTTTTCAACTCGTGGCGGGTATCCCGCGACGCTCGGGTGGACGTTTCGGCCGGTTACCATCCGGCCATCATCAGGCGGGGGAGAGAGGGGCCGGAGCCCCTCCGCTCTCAGTACACAAGCTTAAAATCGTTGTAGTCGATGTCGTCGAATCCGTGCTCTGCGTTAAACGCTTGCTCGTCAAATCCGATTACCTCCAACGCTTCATCCACCGTCAAGCTGCGGTTTGTGACTACCTCTCCGACCAGGATGTCCTTGTAGTAGATTTTTGCCATTTTCAACCTCTCCTTTGATTTAATTTTGTATGTCGTCCCCTGCTGTGATTTAATAATAACATATAAATAATTATATGTAAATAGGGTGTGACAAAAAAAGTTAACGGATTCTCTTGATTTTCGCGTACTCCTCCAAATCGGATCGGAGATAAAGGCGCGTTTTGCGCGCATCTCCGAATTCCACAAACGGGATGATCCGCCCCGTCTGAACGGACTGGTTAAATCCAGACACCGATTGTCCGGTTATCCGCCGAGCTTCGTCTTGCATGACCAGGTTGTCTTGTATCCATTTTTTAATTTCGTCTCTTGTCACGTTTTTTCTCCTCCTCATACCGCTCCAGATAGGGAGTGTAACATTGTTCCTCGGCTCGTTTCCGCGCTTCGGCGGCCTGCTCAATCGTGGGGTATATACCGAGATAAATACGCTTGCCGTTGACGGTAATGTTTGCGACGTATTTCACTCGCCCCTTTTTGTCCCGCTGAATTGATACCCCTTTGACTCCGGTCTTGTTGTTGGTTTGGATTTTTTGCCGGAGCAGCGGGGCGAAAACGCCATCGATGGTGTGATGCTGCTCGTTGTGTTGTTTAAGAGACTTCGCAAAGTCTTTCACGGCGCAGCCGCAGGATGTCGTATTCCCGCTGACAAGATCGCGGGCTGGCACAGCTACGACATTGCCGCACTTACACTCACATACCCAAACAACGATCCCATTTCGCAGGCCGTCTTGATGCCTCGCGGTCAGCCGGCCAAAGGTCTGATCGGTCAAGTCAGCTGCCTGTCTACCAAGTTCAAGCTTTTCTCGCGCCAGGCACCCGCAGGATCGGGTGTGTCCAGAGAGGAGGCCGTATATGTCAAACTCTCGCACCGTGCCACACTCGCAGCGACAAAGCGCGTATCGCTTGCCCTTCCGCGTTTCGGTCTCACGGATGACGACCAGGCGATCAAACCTCTGATCGGGATGGACTTGTTTGCGTGCCATTACGCCACGTCCTTCGCGTCGATCCGGCGATAGTCGCCACCAGCGACCCGGATAAAGTAACGATTGCCGTTTTCGCAAACCTCGTATACACCTTCGGCCAGTTCCCACGTCGTTTCGCCCCAGGCGATCGGATTGATGAACTTGCGCTCGAACTTGTAAACCGGATGCGTGCCGACGATTGCGGCGACCCACGTTTTGGATTTGCGGTTCGGCCGGCGTAACTCAATCGTTACGCTCTTTGGACGACGGGACTCTGCCCATGCCATGCGCAGCGCGTCGGCGATGTATTCCGATGCCTTGCCGCCGTGAATGCTGGCTGCCGCCTTAGCGATTTCCCAAGCCCGCGTCATAACGTTTTTCATCTCGATCCGCTCCTTTGATTATCTCTTCCTATGTCTATATAATAACATGTAAATAATGATACGTAAATGGGATTCCGGAGATTTTTATAAAAAAAAGCAGGAGGCATCCCCTCACTGCTCTTTTTATTTAGGCTGCTCCCATTTAATCAATGTCCAGCCTTTCCAGCTCCCTACTGATCGCTTTGTTTTTCCTTCCCGGCTCCGCTTGATTTGTGCGAAACCGGCTCGCGCCTGCTCCGGCGTACCGGGCAGCTTGTCCGCGTTTTCCCGCAGCCATAAGCTGAGGTTACGTACGGTATATGTAACTCCATCTGGGGAGTGAATCGTCCAGATCAAAGCGTTTTGATTTGTTTCAAATGGCCCGGCAATGGGGCTTTTTAAAGCTGCAGCAGTGCCGAGTTTGAGGTTAGCGTTCTGTCCTTTCTCGGCATATCTGGCCTTCTTTTCCGCGCTCCAGAAACGCTTTCTGCCGGTTGCAGAACGCCGCGCTCTTTCGCGCCGACATGGATCGGAGCATGTGACTTTTTTGGAGCTGGGCGGCGCAGGGAACTCTGTCCCACAGATGACGCAGCGTTTTTTGTTACCATTCTTCGATTTGGTCAGCATACTTTTCTACCTCCGTGCCCTCGAAAATGGGGCGGAGCGACGAGAAGTCAAGCTCGTCAAAGCTGTAGTCGTACTCTGCGCAAAAGGCATTTACGATGTCGCTCACATCAAGGGCGACAGGAGAAGAAAGGATTTCGGAGATGCGATCGAAAAGTTCCTCATCCGCTTCTGCCTGCATTTCCTCCAGGCGCTGCAGGGCTGCAAGACGGTGGCTACCCGTCACAAGTCCGGTGTCGGCTACGTAGAGGATCGGAGCGCCTTGCCAGCCATTTTCGAGCATCGACTCAACGAGCGTTTGGACTTTCGATTCATCCACTTCGTTAACCAGCGGCAGATTGCGGATTTTGTTATACATTTTAATCGCTCCCCTGTTCTTGATGTCTTTATTATATACTAGCGCAAGTATATTGTCAACGGTTTTTTGTACTTGCGTAAGTATATTTTTTGTGTTATCGTTAAGTCACAAAGGATGGTGGTCTGCATGGGCACGTCAGCGACAAGGGCAAAACAAAAGTATAACGCCGCAAATTATGATCGCCTATATCCCATCGTGCCAAAAGGGCGCAAGGCGGTTTATGAAGCGGCGGCTGAGGCCGCAGGCGAGAGCCTTAACGAATATATCGTCAAGGCGATTGAGCAAAGATTGGAGAGGGAGGGGCGGCAATGAGACACCTTGACTATGTTGTTGTCGGCAACGTCGTTTATCCCATGCTCCTGATCGATCAAGAGTTGTTCGACTACTTTGTCCAAGAGGACGCAGCAGGACGGATAGAGATTAAGTTTATTCCGTTCCGACGCAAAAAAAGAGGGGCCTAATCGCCCCTCTCCCTTGCCTTACTTGCTCCGAGCCATACGTTTGATATACTGTTCATAAGCAGCCTCTTCGGCGGCTGTCAGTCGGTACGTCTTCTCAATATCGGCTACCGACTGCCTGAACACCTCTTCGGAGATGCGTCCCGTTTCCAGGCGATGACGCATTGTCTGCAAGAGGTGTTCCCGTTTTTGGAGCTTTTCAAAAGCTCGAAATGCCTCTTTGCTCATGGCTTGTATCCCCCCTTTCTGATTTAATTATATACTAGCGCAAGTATATTGTCAAGAATTGCAATTCTAAATCCTATCTTGATGAGAACAATTGTTCCCAATATAATTAGAGAACAAACGTTCTTATCGGAGGCGAATGCAATGTCCATCGAGAAGTACATTGGTCGTCGCGTCGAGGTTATCTACGAGGACAGCAAAGGGCGGATTACAAAACGGGTGATTACGGTTTACTCGATAAGAGATGGACGGGCCCGCGTGCTGGATTGGGGCAAAAGATCGTACCGGACGCTCAGCGTCAATCGCATTTTGGCTGCGGTGCCGGTGATCGGCGGGCGGGCATCGTGAGCGAGTTAAAAGGCAAAGCGACGCCGGATGAGCTGGAGATCATTCGGAGCGTGTTGGTGCTGAACAACATGGTTATTATGCTCGAAAAGCAATACTCCGACATGCAATACTCGCTACACGTGTTAAAGCCGCTATATCTCCAGGTAACGGAGGCGCTGATCGTGGCCGTCAATCGGGACTTGGCGGACTCGCGCCGGGAACTGCGGCGGCGGAAAATCAAAATAATAGACGACGAGCAAAACGACTTTATACTGTATGTCAATTTTATTTGCCGCGGATACGAAGGGCGGATCGGATTTACACGAGAGGTCATAAAAGCCCAAATACAGTTGCGGCTGACGCAATACATCAGAGATGTTTACAGATCGATCATACGGGGGAGTGACTACTATGATAGCAGTACCAAAACCGATCAAGATCAGCGAGCAACGGCCAACGAGAGACGAATATGAACTTGAAGAACTCGCTCAACGCCTGTTCGATGCGTACGAAGAAGGCGAAGAGATTGTGTTGACGGTATGGGGACGGGAAGAGCCTGTGCGAGGACAGATCGTCAAAATGGACCCGCATACAAAACTTGTCCACGTGCAAAGGTTTGGAGAGTTGGTCAAGGTGCCATTTATGGATATTTTGAAGGTGGAGCGTTCGTAATAATTTGTTTTATTTGAGATGAGGCCCTGGTACAAAACCAGGGCCTCAATTTTATTTGAAAATGATATGCATATCATGCATAAAGGAAGCTTGTCCACCGGCCACAGTAACGGCGCGCGCGACATGCTGTCGCGGTTGGAAACGATGGTGCTGGGCGGCGCGGATCTTCCGGTTCCGGTCGTTCGCCGCCAGATTGCGTCCGCGATCGATATCATGATTCATTTAAGCCGTTTTCGCGACCGTTCCCGCCGGGTAGCGGAAATCTGCGAGGTGGCGGGAATGGAGGATGGGGAGGTGCGGCTGCGCACGCTGTTTCGGCACGAGGAAAGAAAGGAGGGTAGCGGCGCCGCGGGAGGACGGCTGGAGCGGGTTTCTTCGCTGCAGAACGTGCGCAAGCTGCGGTTTGCCGGATTCGTGGAAGGAGGTTGACGGATGACCGATTACCGGGTTTACGTTCTGAGCCGTT
>Ga0310822_100252_pt1 | contig 33086 bp, 30 predicted proteins | sample P4_ome_2_FD_201313 | JGI IMG/M metagenome (GOLD analysis project Ga0310822, IMG submission 201313) | Sorghum-adapted microbial communities from Joint BioEnergy Institute, Emeryville, California, United States - P4_Day56_Rep2 | ecosystem: Engineered > Bioreactor > SSF (Solid state fermentation) >... | reverse complement strand
ATCCGAAAGAGACTCCCCTTCCGACTTCGGCGTTACTTGCCTGCCGCCGCCAATTTCTCCTGAATCTTCTGGTTTGCGCTTTCGTTCGCCGCTCTCAAAGCCGTATTGATGTCTTTATTGCCCGCTTCCACATCGTTGAACGCTTTGTTGAATTCGTCCATCGCGATTGAATCGTACTTGGTCATCGGGTATTTCGGCGCCGGTTTCGATTTGAAGATGGCCTCGATATGCTTTCCGTTAAAAATGGTCATGCTTTCCCCGAAGTGCTTGTTCATCTCCGGATCGGTCAGAACGGACAAGAGACCGTTCCTTTCCAGCTCGAGCTGGGGCTCTTTCGTGAGAAGATAGGAGATGACCTGGAAGGCCGCTTCTTTATTCGGGCTGCTGCTGGCAATATGCAGGTTATGCGAGTCCACTTGCCACGAAATGCCCGGACGATCCGGCCAGCCGGGCATCTGCGCCATATCCCAGTTGATCGCTTCACCCTTGGCCGCCATGTCGTTGATCCACGTCGGCATATCCGCGTAAAACGGCCACATGGCCAAAACCCGGTCCCGCAGAAATGCGTCCTTGCCCCAGGCTTTTCGCTGCGCTTTCTCGTTGCCCGGAATTTGATACATGTCGAGAAACAGCCGGTAAACTTTCTTGAACCCGTCCGATTCCAGCAAAGCCCGGTTGGTTTTGGAATCCACATAAGGCTGGGACAGCTGGCTGTATACATCCGTCAGGCTTGAATCCAGCCCCCTGTACTGGATGCCGTTGTCGGTTCTCGACAAAGCCCTGGATAATTGCAGCGCATCGTCCCAGGTCATGCCATCCCGCGGATAGGGCACCCCAAATTTGTCGAAAATGTCCTTGTTGTAATACAAAACCTCATAATTCATCCACAGCGGCAGGCCATAGATTTCCCCCTGCGTCCCCCATTGCCTGATGGCATCCAGCGGAGCCGGGTTCAGCTTGCCGAGATCGAAGTTGTTCTTCTTGATCAGATCTCTCATATCATACAGCAGGTTCAGGTCCTGATATGTGCTCAGCCACGGAGTGCTGGTGTACCAGATATCCGGAAAATTGCCCGCCGCCACCAGCTCGTCGGGATTGCTTCCCTTCTGCTTGCGGACAATCTCCATGGTGATGTTGGGGTACCTCTTTTGCACCGGATCGATAATAAACTTGTGAATCCATTCGTCGGACAGGCCCAGATCCATGTAAAAACCCAATTTGACCGGTTTGCCGAAATCGAATCCGGCTGTACCTTCCCCCGAAGGGGTTCCCGTTTCTTCCCTTCCGCTTTCCTGGCCGCAGCCGGTGAAAGCCAGGGCCATCGCGCAGATCGGCACGACGGCGAATTTGTTCAGGCAGTTGATGATTTGAATGCGCTTACATCCGGTTCCGCCGTTTGCCTTCCGTTCGTTCATTACGACACCTCCCGATTCGCACCCGCCATGGCATTTCCTCATTTCCGCACACCGCTGTCGAATGCTTCGGCAAGCACGTTGGTATATGTATATACGGCTTCCATTGAAATAGAAATCCAACCCGCCGCCGCCTGCCTTTATTTTTGAAGGCACGGACACAGCCAAGGCAGCAAAAAACGCTATCCTTACAGATGGCGCAAATACGGCCGGGGGTTATTCAGGAAAGCTCTCGTCAAATTCACGTGCACGAGATCGTCATAACGAACCTCGCGGAGCGGCAGATCGTCAAAGCTGAGGATCTGGGCGCCGGGTCCGCTTCTTCCAGCGTCAGGCGCAGACAGCTGCCGAGGTTGCGGGCCGGCTGCAGCATTTCGTCATCGTCCGGGTCCCGGTCGCCGATGGACACGGGACCGGCCGCAGCGGCAATCGCCTTCAGCAGCGTAGACTTCCCGTTCCGTTCTCCCCGGCGAACAACGTGACGGGAGCGTGAAAATCCGGCTTTTCCAGAGAACGAACGACCGGAAGAGGGGATAACCCTCGGATTTGAATGCCTTGTTTTCCAGGAACGGGGTCAGGTGCACTCCCACCGGTGCTTCACCCTTTTCTCGCAAAGTCTGAGGGGGAATTGCTTTGCTTTCATCCTATCTTGAACGGCCGTTCCATCGCAAGCTCGTCCGGACCGCACCCATTATTTCGGACAAAAAAGCCCCCCGCCGCGTTCCTTGTTAACGGATCGGACAGGAGGACAGCTCTGCCGTTGATCGACATATCAGATCTTCAATTCCCCGAGCTTGATCAGCTCGACAACCGCTTGTGAACGACCTTTCACATTGAGTTTCTGCATGACGTTCGTGATGTGGTTTGAAGCACATTCCCGGCCGGGCCCGGTTAACTGCGGGCGGCGATATATTCCGGGCGGGGAGCTTGCCCCGAGAAGGGTGCGGCGAGCCGATTCTCCGTGCTGTTGTATACGAGGAAGACGTTGCTGCGCGGCAGCGGAGTAATGTTGCTGTTGGACCCGTGCATGATGTTGCAGTCGAACAAAATCAGCGATCCGGCTTTCCCCGCAGGCATGTCTATCCCGCCCTCCTGCACCAGCCGGGTCAGGCTTTCGTGGTCGGGAACTCCGTAAATTTGCCGGCGCAGCGATGATTTGTAGTTTCCTTCCGGCGTCGTTCCCGGGCAGGACACGTAATGCCGGTGGGAACCGGGGATGACCATCAGCGGACCGTTGAACGGGTAATTGTCCTCCAGTGCCAGGGAACAGCTGAGGGCGCGCATGCGCGGCATCCCGTCCTCCACATGCCATGTTTCAAAATCCGAATGCCAGTAAAACTCCTTGCCGGTAAACCCCGGCTTGAAATTGATCCGGGATTGATGGATATAGACGTCGCTGCCCAAAATCTGCCTGACGGCCTGAACGAGCAAAGGATGCCGCGATAGCCCGCGGAATACGTCATTGTCCCGGTGAACGGCGAAGACCGAACGGATTTCCTCGCTTTCGGGCTCGCGGATAATTTCCGGAGCCCGGGCATTCCGGCTGTGCTCCCAGATCGACCTCAGCTCGCTGCGAAAACGGGAGATGTCTTCTTCCGGAAACAGGCTCTCCAGAAACAGGTAGCCGTTCTCCCGATAGAAATCCAGCTGTTCGCCGGTCAGAGGCCCCTGATCATCGTTCGGATAAACGACCGGGTCTTTCCGGGGGATCCATTTCACTCCGGCGCCGGTACGGGATGGATATTCGTCGGGAATGGTCCGCATTTCTGTTGCGCTCATCACCAATCACTTCCTGTTTGATATTTTTTATTTTGGCGGCTCTTCAGCCGGGCATTTCCAAGGAGAGGAAGTATGCTGTCGGCAGCTTATTCTTCTTCGGAAGGCGGCGGATACGCGCCCTCTTCATTGTGCATCTCCCTTCCGGTGCACGGAGGGTTGAATACACACACCATGCGCAGCTGCGTGCGGGCCCGGACTTTGTGCTTTTCATGCCCGTTCAGGGTATACAAGGTGCCGGGGCGCAGCGGATAGACATCACCGGTTGCCAGGACCTCCACTTCTCCTTCCCCTTCTATGCAATAAACGGCCTCCACATGATGTTTGTACCAGAAGAGCGATTCGGTTCCTTCCCGGATGATGGTATCGTGCAGGGAGAATCCCACGCCGTCCTTCTTGAGCAGAAAGCGGCGGCTGCTCCAGGTTTCGGCGGAGACATCATGCTCGGTTCCGACAATATCCTCCAGGTGCTTGACTATCACGAAAAATCCTCCTCGATTATAAAAATTCACAGAAAGTCAGGCCCGCTTCCGGACGGTCCGTTGATACACGGCGGCGGCGGCATCGCCGAGCAGGTCCAATCCGCGGGCGAGAACGGAATTCTCGATCGTCAGGGGCGGCATCACTTTGGCCACCTCGCTGTCCGTACCGGAGGTCTCCATGATCAGCCCGCGCCGGAACGCTTCCGCGCAAATTTCCGCGGCCAGTCCTTCCTGTTCGAAAGCAATGCCCCGCATCATGCCCCTTCCCCGCACCTTGCCGCCCCATTCCGGACAGCGGGCGGCGATTTCCCGGAGCCGCGCTTCGATCCGCTCCCCCTTCTCCTCAATCGAGCGGACGAATCCCGGATCCTTCCAATATTCCAGCGCTTCCGCCGCCGCGACGAACGCCAGGTTGTTCCCCCGGAAGGTGCCGTTATGCTCCCCGGGCTCCCAAATGTCCAGCTCCGGCTTAAACAGGGTCAAGGCAAACGGCAGGCCGAAGCCCCCGATCGATTTCGACAGGCAGACGATATCCGGCTCGATCCCGGCAGGCTCGAAGCTGAAGAACGTCCCGGTCCGCCCGCATCCGGCCTGAACGTCGTCGACGATCAGCGGAATGCCCCGTTCGCGGCATAACTCCCCGATCCGCTTCAGCCAATCCCAGCCGGCCGGATGAATACCGCCTTCTCCCTGCAGCGTCTCCAGAATGATCGCGGCCGGGAGCCCTACGCCGCTGCCGCTGTCCCCGAGATAACGGAGAATATAGTCCACCGTATCGATACCGGGACCGTAATACCCGTCGTACGGCATGATGACGCTGTAATGAAGGGGAACGCCGGCGCCCATCCGTTTGAACTTGTTGCCCGTGACGGCCAGGGCGCCGAGCGTCATTCCGTGGAACGCGTTCGTAAAGCCCATCACCGTCTGCCGGCCCGTCTTTTTGCGGGCCAGCTTCAGCGCGCTTTCCACCGAGTTGGTCCCGGTCGGTCCGGGGAACATCACCTTGTAGTCCAGTCCGCGGGGGGCGAGAATCGTTTCCCGGAAGGCGCGCAGCAGCTTTTCCTTGGCGCCGGTGGCCATATCGAGGCTGTGAGTGATGCCGTCGCTCTGCAGGTAATCGATCAGCTTCTTCTTGATCCGCGGGTTGTTGTGCCCGTAATTCAGGGCCCCCGCTCCGGCGAAGAAATCGATGTACTCCCTTCCCTGGCGGTCCCAGACCCTGGCGTTCACCGCTTTGACGAAGACGGCAGGAAAGCTTCGGCAGTAGCTTCTCACCTCGGATTCGAACTCCGCGAACACCCGCATGTCTTCCTCTTTCTCTAATATGTTTGCCATTGGATACCTCCTATCCAGCTGTTTCTGCAGGAAACAGCGCTGCTTCGCAAGAATAAGCTTTCCGCAGGAAAGCGGACGATCGGGCAGTTCCGAAGGAACTGCGGGACCTGGAATAAACAATGAACCTTCCGTTGAAAAACGGCTACCGGACGGTTAAGGTCCCATCCAGCGGGCCAATTCTCAGCAACTGTTCATCTTCATGCGCGGGGCCGGGAAACAAAGTGCCCGGAAAACCGGCGGTTTCGCTGAGCTCCGTGCCGCATCCCCTGGCCAGCCGGCCGAGAAGCGCGCGGGAAGCCTGATTCCCCGGCGTCACCGTCGCTTCGATGTAGCGGATCCCCTGGCTGCGGGGCCGGTCCAGCACCTCCCGCAACAGCCGGCTGCCGACTCCGCGGCCCCGTTCCGCGCGGTCCACGGCGATCTGCCAGATGAACAGGGTATCCTCCCGGACGGGAGGACGGAAGGCCGTGACGAAGCCGACGACCCGGCCTTCCCGCTCGGCAAGAGCGCAGGTATCCGCGAAATACCGGGCCAGCATGATGTAGCAGTACGCCGAATTGACATCCAGCACGCCGCTTTCCCTGGCCAGCCTCCACATCTCTCTCCCGTCGGAGGGAGACGGCGGGCGGAATGTACAGCGGTCAATCACCGGCCCCGCCTCCCGATGAGCCGGCCCGAAACCGGCTCAGGAAGGATTGCAGCCGCGGGCTCCGCGGATTTTCGAACAGGCGGTCAGGCGGGCCCTCCTCGACAATTCTGCCGCCGTCAGTGAACAGGACGCGGTCGGCGACATCGCGCGCAAAATCCATTTCGTGCGTAATCAGCAGCATGGCCATTTCGCCTTCGGCGGCAATGTCCCTGATCACCTTCAACACTTCCCCTACCAGTTCGGGGTCGAGCGCGGAGGTGACTTCGTCAAACAGCATAACCTTGGGATGCATGACCAGCGCCCGGGCAATGGCCACCCGCTGCTTCTGCCCTCCAGAAAGCTGGGACGGGTAGCTGTCTGCCTTGTCCGCCAGCCCGACCTTGTCCAGCATCCGCATGGCTTCCTCCCTGGCCTGCTCCGGGGGGACCTTCAGCACATGGATCGGCGCTTCGGTGACGTTCCGGAGAATTGTCATATGCGGGAACAGATTGAAATGCTGAAAGACCATGCCGATCTTGCCCCGCACCCGGTGCCGATGCTTTTCGTCAGCCCGGACGAGTCTGCCGTTTACTTCCTTGTGCCACAGCAGTTCGCCATCCACCTCGATGGTTCCCCCGGTCGGTTCCTCAAGAGTCATGAGCAGCCGGGCCAGGGTTGTTTTGCCCGAACCGCTGGGGCCGATCACCGCTACCTTCTCGCCGGGAGCGATGTCAAGGTCAATCGATTTCAGCACCTCAAGCTCCCCGTATGATTTGCGGACGCCGCGGTAGCGGACAATCGGGGAAGGAACGGGTGCTTCCTCCGGCCGGGCCGTTTTTTCCTGCATATGCAAACCCACAATATTCTACCTCCTTGTCGATTGCCGCCGGTTCAATCGTTTCTCCGCCTTGCGAATCAGCAGCGACGAAGGGTAACTGAGCGCCAGGAACAGAAGTCCGACCAGCGTGAACGGCTCCATATAGCGGAAAGACTGCGAGCCGAGTGTTTTGGCCACCTGCAGCAGTTCGACCAGCGTAATGGCCGAAAGCAGCGGCGTCTCCTTGAACATGGCGATCAAGTAGTTGCCCATGACCGGAATTGCCGGAGGAATAGCCTGGGGAAGAATGACCCGGAACCAGGTCTGCGCCCTGGTGAAATTGAGCGCGACAGCGGCTTCCCACTGCCCGCGTTCGACGGCCTCAATCCCCGCGCGATAGACCTCCGACAAGTAGGTGCTGTAATGCACCCCGAGCCCGATCACTCCGCAGGCGAACGGAGAGAGTGAAATTCCGTAAAGCGGAAGCGCATAGAAGATAAAAAACAGCTGAACCAAAAGCGGCGTGCTCCGGATAAAGTCAACCGCCCAGCGGGTCGCCAGGGATACCGTCTTGTATTTCGAACGCCTGAGCATAGCCAGCGGCAGCCCCAGGACAGCGGCAACGGCAAATCCCGCCAAAGTTGCGGCAATGGTGATTGGAAGAGCGCGGAGAAGGCCGGGTAAAATCTTCAGGGTATAATCCCAGCTCCACAGCATGATCAGGACCTCCCCGCCGCAGCCCTTCGTTCAAACCAGCGGACCGCGGAATTCAACACATGGGCGAGAATGAAATAAAAGATCAGCAGCAGAACAAAAATTTCCGTTGTGGACGATGCGTCATAGGAACGCAAAATCATTCCCTCGTAGGTCAAATCGGCAAGAGTGATAAAATACACCAGCGACGTTCCCTTCAGGAGCTCAATCTGCAGGTTTCCGAAAGCCGGCAGCATACGGACAAGCGCCTGGGGAAAGATCACCCTCCGCATTCGCTGATAAGGCGTCATGTTCAGCGCGATGGCCGCCTCGGTCTGTCCCGCGGGAACGGCCAGAATCGAGCTCCTTACCACCTCCGAGCCGTAGGCGCCGTAGTTCAGGGTCAGGGCCAGCACCGCGGCCGCGCCGGAGGACAGCTGAACATTCATAAACATCGGCAGGGCGAAATAAAGCCAAAACAGCTGAACAAGGAGCGAGGTGCCGCGAAAGACCTCCACATATACGGCTGCAGCCGCCCGGATAATCCTGTACCTGGATAATCTTGCAATACCTGTAACTATTGCCACGAGAAGGGCCAGCGCTACAGACTCCACGGTAATCTGCAGCGTAATCCAGGTTCCTCGGAAAAACGCGGGGAGCAGGTCAGACCACAAATTGATGACTACCAACTCCTTCAATTCAGTTTGACGCGGCTGCGGGACTATTGAGAGAGCTGTTCGGCCGTCATGTCTCCGGGAAGTTCGTCTTTGGTGAAGCCGAACGGTTCCAGAAGCTTCAGCAGCTCGCCCGATTCCTTCAATTTTTGCAGCTCGGCATTATAAGCTTCGCGGATTTCTTTGTCTTCCTTGCGGAATGCTGCGGCTCCATAACCGCGGACGCTTCGCCCGTCAATGACCGGCTGTTTGAAATCGGCAACTCTTTCGAGCGTGTCGTCCTTGGCTGAATCCAGCACCGCCTGGAGGGAGGGACCCGTCATCGTCACAGCCTGCACCCGGTCTGACTGGAGTGCGGATATGGCGGAGGGTTGGTCGGGGACCGTAACAATCTGCTGGTCAGGCACGCCGGATTTCTTCAGGTATTCCTGCTCGATGGCCCCCACCATGACGGCTACCTTCGCATCTTTGTTTTTCGCGATGTCTTCGTAGCTGTGGAGGTTCAGAGGATTGCCTTTCTTCACGGCGATAGCCTCTCCAATACTGTATTCCGGATTGGCAAAACCAACTTCTTTGGCCCGTTCCGGATTGATGAACATGCCTGCGGTGATGACATCGAAGCGTTTGGCCTTCAGGCCGGGGATCAGGGAACCGAACTCGGTCAGCACTCCGTTCATTTCCTTGATGCCGAGGTTCCGGAAAATTTTCCGGGCCACCTCGACCGCTTCGCCGGTCAATTTTCCGTCGGGCGTGGCATAAGCGTAAGGTTTTTCGTTAGCAAACCCGACATTGATGAATCCTTGCTTTCTCGCTTTTTCCAGTGTGTTCTCCGTTGCACTGCCGTCGTTGGTTCCCGCGCCGCTCGCTGCAGGCTTTCCTTGTCCGCAGCCGATCACCAGGCCGAACAGGGCTAAAGTGATCAGCAGGCTCACGATTTTTCTCATCTCACGACTCCTTTCAACTGCTTGTTTTTTAACGTTATCTAGTCTAACATGAGCACAGTGCCAAGCTCATCCCTGTTCTGGAAGGATGATCCAGTTTCTCGCCGGCTCAGCCTTAATTAGGGGAGGTTAGCTGACATATCCGGCCTTTTCCTCCCGGATCTTTGGATATGATGTCTTATCCTTCGTCTTCATTGGAAAGACAACTGTCTCCCATAAGGAGATTTACCCTTGATCGCAAAGGCGCCCGGGAGACAAGCTCCCGCCGTGCACAGCCGGCCGGGTCGGCCGGGAAGACGGAACGATCGTCCGCAATCCGCCGGGTAAGCCTGCCTCGCGGAGGCCCGGCCGCTTCCGCAGGCGCTCCGCAGAAGTCGAGGGCGCTGTGTTACGGCCGCTCTGCCGCTGCATTTTGCGGGCTTGCCGAAGCCGGCCCGGTATTCGCCTGCTCGAGCGCCGAAACGATCTCGACTGTGCCGTCCGCGAAAACGGAGATCCGATCGACCAGCCGCTTCAGCACCAGCTGCAGTTCGTCCAGGCTGTCAAAGCGGAGCTCGGCCAAATTGCCGAGCAGCCGCTCCGCCCGCGCGCGGGCCTCCGCCGGATCAGCTTCGATTTCCGCGTTTCCCGGAATCCGCTCCAGTTGAAGCTTCAGCCTGCCGATTTCTTTCTCGCACAGCGCCCGTTCAAATTCGAACTGCTCCTCCTCGATTTCGCCGAGCCACCGCTGCTTTCGCAAATGATGGAGCAGGGTACGGGCCGCCTCGATCCGTTTCTCAAGCTGTCCTGTTTTGGCACTGTCCGGTTCGATTCGATCCGGAACAATGTTCGCTATATGCTTCTGCGCCAGGTTTCCGCCTTCCATGATCCGCCGGATGCGTGCGCCCAATTCGCTCAGGACCGCATCGCGAAACGGCTCGTAAGGGATGCGCAGACAGTTGCCGCAGGCCCCGGCGCCTTTGCGGCGTCTCGCGGAGCAGGCCAGATAGCGGTATTCCTTCTCTTTCCCGGAAGCCTGCGATTTTACGCTGACCATGGCCGAACCGCAGTGGGCGCAGAAGATGATGCCCGAGAATGCATTCGCCTTGCGGCGGGGACCGCCCCGCCGGCCGCCGCCGCGCTTTTGCCGGATCTCCTGGGCGAGCCGGAACGTATCTTTTCCGATCAGCGGCTCATGGGTAAGAAACCCGCTTCGCTCCCAGCTTTCCCTGCCCCGCCGGATCTGTTTTCTGGAGCGGTCGGCCAGGTTGCGGACATCGTTGTACACGCGGATAACTTCGTACTTGCCGAACACGTTTTCACCGGTATAGACCTCATTCTTCAAAATGTTCTGCACGCTGGAGACTCCCCATTTTCCGCCCTTCGGGGAAGGAATGCCCCGGTCGTTCAAATAGGCGGCGATGGCCTTCTCTCCCTGCCGTTCCACCGTGTAGAGACGAAAAATCAGCTGCACCGTATCCCGCGCTGCCTCATCCGGAACAAGGGTCTTCCGCCCGCCAATTTTCGCTTTCCGGTAGCCGTAGGGCGGCACGCTTCCGGTGAAATTCCCTTTGAGCGCGGACTGGCGGATCCCCCTCCGCGACGACAGGCTGATCTGTTCGCTGAGCTTCTGATTAACGGCGGACAAAATCTGGAATTTCAGCTCGTCGTGGTCCTTCGCCGAATCGTATCCCTCTTCGATCGAAATCAGGCGCAGGCCGAGAGCATCCACCAGCACCCGCTTCAAATTCAGGGAATCCAGGGTATCCCGGGAAAATCTGGACAGTGAAGCAAAAAGAATATTCCGGAAACATCCGTTTCCGGCATCGCGGATCAGCGTCTGGATTTGCTTCCGTCCGACGATGGACGTTCCGGAATCCCGGTCCTCGTATACATAGCGAACGTCAAGTCCAAGCGCGCGCGCCTTCTCCCGGCATAAGCCGAGCTGATGCTCCGGGCTGTCTTTCTGGGATTCCTTCGTCGTGGAAACCCGGACATAGACGGCTGTTTCCGGCCCGACGGCGGTCATAGGCCGGAGCCCCTTTCCGGGCCGGAAGGCGCTTCCTCCGCGTAGCGAAGCCCTTTCTCGCCGGCAACCGCCCGCTGCACCGCTTCCTTGACCAAAGCTTCTACAATCTGTTCCGCGGGGGTTTCCCCCCGGTAGCCCCGGAAGATGATTCGAATGGGAGCCGTCTTCATTCGTTCATCACCTCAAGTCCATTTCTATGGGGCGGCCGGATTGTCTTATGCAGACCGGTATTGCTGATTTTTTCCCCGACTAAAAAACCGCTCGAATGAGCGGCTTAAGCGTTGCGTTCCTTTGATCCGTCAGTAAAACAAATCTTTAAAATGAACCTCCGCTCACCAACCAATTGATTCTACACTGCCAATTCCGGGATCCAAGCCGTCCTGGTTCCGGAGGGGTTAGAACACAAACCTGCCCGGGTTTCCCCAATAAACCAAATGTGGGAACGGCCCTGACTCTGGATGGCTTCCCGTCCCATTCGAACGCCAGGTCCGCATGCCCGGTACGGAAACTGCCGTCATCATGTTCGGCTTTTGCATTTGTATCGCAATTAGAAACGCGGTTGTTTTCTGATAACAGAAATCCCCGACATGGAGCCTGTTTGGCAAAACAGCCCGACGGAAATCCGCAACAAAACTTATTGAATTTTTGGAAAAAATGCTATTGCGGCTTCCCGATTCCCTTGTTATGATGAAAAAAACATATGAATGATTGCTCATATGTTAATTGTAATGATTCCGCTTAACTTTGAACAGCCTATGCGGTTGATCCGCGGGGGATACCTGCGCGTTTTCCGCCCGACACGCATAAGGTTAAGCAAAGCCTGTGCTCTTGTTTAGGCGTACCCGGCAAGAGCTGATAGGAGGAAGACCGAATGGATAACCCCCGAAATTCCCGCCGTAAAACCGCTGATGACAGCCCTGCCCGCGAGCGGGGGCGCGGCCAACCCGGACATGTGCGCGATCACGACGGACACGATCAGGAACACAGCCGCGAACCTTGTTGCGACAGCAAGCACGCTCATGACGACCACGACCATGAGGGACGCGACGACCGCGGCGGACACGATCATCACGGGCACGGACTCAATCATGACGGACATCATCACGGACAGAGCCATCGGCATGATCACGGCGGACACGATCATCTCGGGCACGGGCATCATCACGGCGAACACGATCACCACGGGCACGGGCATCATCACGGGATCGGACACCACCACGGTCCTGACAACAAGAAGGGCCTGCTGATCGCGTTCCTGATCACGGCCGGCATTATGCTGCTGGAATTTTTCGGAGGCTTGTTTACCCGCAGCCTCGCCTTGATGAGCGATTCCGCGCATATGCTTAGCGATGCGGCTTCGCTGCTGCTCAGTCTGGCGGCGTTCTGGTTCGCGGCAAGACCCGCTTCCTCCAGCAAAACCTACGGCTTTTACCGGTTCGAGATTCTCGCCGCGCTGTTCAACGCCGCAGCGCTGTTCGTGATCGCCGGCTTTATCTGCTGGGAAGCCTACGGGCGGTTTCTCAATCCTCCGCGGATCGCCGGCGGGTCGATGATGGCGATTGCCGCCATCGGGCTGGCCGCCAATCTGCTCAGCGCATGGGCCTTGACCCGCCAGGGGGACACCAGGCACAACCTGAACGTCCGCAGCGCGTATCTTCATGTGCTTGGAGACGCGCTCGGCTCCGTCGGAGCGATTCTCGCCGGCCTGATCATGTTGGCCTTCGGCTGGTACTATGCCGACCCCCTGATCAGCGTCATTGTGGCGCTGCTGATCCTGAAAAGCGCCTGGGGCGTTCTCTGCCAGGCCGTTCACATTTTGATGGAAGGAAGCCCGCCGACCATCGATTGCCGCAAGGTGGAAAACACCCTGAAGGAAATTCACGGTGTCCTGGATGTTCACGATCTGCATGTATGGACCATTACCTCGGGAATGGATTCCCTCAGTTGCCACCTGCTGATCGACGACGACGGAGACAGCCAGGAAATTTTGCAGCAGGCGATCCGCCGGATCGAGACCATTTTCCGCATTCAGCATACCACTATCCAAATCGAGAAATCCCGTTTAAAGCATGCGGAATTGAAAGTGTAACCCCCGCCTCCAACAAAATACGTACGGGCACAAGCGTTTCGGCCCCGGCCACTCTCGCTGCACTCCAATACAGCCCAGTGGCCTTCAGGGGTTGCGGAGCGCTTTTTTGCTCATTTCGATATTGAAAATCATTCTCAAACCTGTTACGATATTATGAGAATAATTCTCATTACCGCCAAGGAGTGAAATCATGAACCACCGTTGTGCCGTTCCAGCATTGCTGGTTATCTCTTCCCTGCTTTTTTCGGGCTGCGGCGAGAAGTCCGGAATGAACTCCGGGGACACCGCCGCTCCCCCATCCGTTTCCGCGGGTGCGGAAGCCAACCCGCCCAAGTCCTCATCCGCAGCACCGTCCTTTGAGAAGGAAATCGCCGCCTACCGCACTTACGTGATCGGGCAATGCGACTCTCTCGTCAAACAAACCGATCTGTTTGTCAAAGCGATCAAGGACGGGGATCTCGAGCAGGCGAAGAAACTCTATGCCCCCACGCGGATGTACTATGAGCGGATCGAACCGATCGCCGAAGCACTGGGCGACCTGGACCCCAATATCGATGCCCGGGAGAACGATGTGGACGGGAAGGATTGGAGAGGTTTCCACCGTCTGGAGAAAGGACTCTGGCAGGAAAATACCACCCGGGGCCTGGAAACCTTCGCCGACCGTCTGGCCAGCGACGTCAAGCTGCTCCGAGCCAAGGTGGAGACAGTGGAGATTCAGCCCGTGCTCCTCGTAACCGGTGCGGTCGAATTGCTGAATGAGGTTTCTTCGTCGAAGGTAACGGGCGAGGAGGAACGCTATTCCCACACCGACCTCTACGATTTCGCCGCCAATGTGGAAGGCGCCAATGAAATTTTCCGGATCCTGGAGCCCGAGCTGAAGAAGAAGGATCCCGATCTCGCCGGACAAATCGGGCAGCGTTTCGCCGATTTGAACGCGGCTTTGGCTCCCTACAAGAAGGGAGACGGATATGTTTCCTATACGGAGCTTGGCGCGGAACAGACGCGGAAACTGAGCCAGTCTCTCGATGCCCTGGCTGAACCGCTGTCGCAGATGGGCCGGCTGTTGGGAGTGTAGAGCGGATGGAGGAGAACAGGGAAACCCGCGGGATGCGGCGGAACGGCTCCGGAACCGGCGGGCACCGGCACAATCCGGATGCGGCCGGGCGGGGACGCGGACCTTTCCTAAGCCGCCGGTCTTTGCTGCGCATGGCCGGGGCGGGCGGCCTTGGCCTTCTGCTGGGGGCGGGCGGCTCCTGGGGAGTGCTTGCGCGGACCCTGCCAAAGGCAACGGATTCGCACCCGGCCTCGGTGGATTCGGATCAGGTACCCTTCTATGGGGAACATCAGGGGGGAATTACCACACCTCCCCAGGATTTTCTGTGCTTCGCTTCCTTTGACGTGACTTCTTCCCGGATCGCCGATCTGAGGCTGCTGTTTCGCCGCTGGACGGAAGCGGCCGCCGCCCTGTGCTCGGGCAAGCCGGTCGGCGATGGATCAACCGGACCGAACCTGCCGCCTGCCGACACCGGGGAAGCGATTGGACTATCGCCCAGCCGGATGACGATAACGTTCGGCGTCGGCGCCTCGCTGTTCGACAGCCGATTCGGCCTCGCGGCCAAACGGCCCGAACCGCTCGTTGACCTGCCGGCATTCGCCGGCGAAGAGCTGGATCCGGCGTGGTGCGGAGGCGATCTCTGCGTCCAGGTGTGCGCCAACGATTTGCAGGCGGCCTTTCACGCCGTCCGCAATCTGGCGCGGATCGCCCGCGGCACGGCCGTGCTGCGCTGGACGCAGGAAGGTTTCCAGCGGACATCGGCGGCCGCCCCGAGGGGAGAAACGCCGCGCAATCTGTTCGGCTTCAAGGACGGCACCGGCAATCCGGATGTCCGTGACGAATCCCTCATGCGGAAGGTTGTCTGGGTACAGTCTTCCGACGGACCGGCCTGGATGCAGGGCGGCACCTACATGGCGGTCCGGCGTATCCGCATGCGTCTCGAGGTATGGGACCGCTCCACGCTGGCCGAGCAGGAAGCCACCTTCGGGCGCTACCGTGCCAGCGGCGCTCCGCTGGGGATGAAGCGCGAATCCGATCCGGTGAATCCGGAGGCGGCAGGACCGGACGGAAAACCGTTCATCCCGCGGAATTCGCATGTGAGCCTGGCGCACGGGGACGGCAGCGTGCGGATCCTCAGGCGGTCTTATTCTTATTCCAGCGGCATCGACCGGAGAACCGGGCAGCTGGATGCCGGGCTGTTCTTCATCTGCTTTCAGCGCGACCCGCGCCGCCAATTTGTCCCGATCCAGCAAAAGCTCGCGCAGCAGGACGCGCTGAACGAGTATATCGTCCACACGGGAAGCGCCTTGTTCGCCTGTCTTCCCGGGGCCTCCCGGGGAAACTACATTGGGCAGACTTTGCTTGAGTAATGCCGTACAAAGGAGACCGATCGTTATGACCGTCTTATTCCGTTCGAGAACGTGGCTTTCCCTGCTGATCATCGTACTGCTCTTTGCCGCGGCCGCCGGCAGGGCGGGAGCCGAGCCGGCGGAGCTTTCCCCCGCCGACCGGCTTCTGCCGCTGGTGGGCGACGCCCTGGTACAGGCCGGAGACAAGCATTGGCCCGAGGTTTCCAAGGATCTGGAGAAGCTTGAGGCGGCCTGGAAAGAAGCCGCATCCGCGGCCCCCGGCTCTTCCTCCGCCGTCCCGGCGGCCTTGTCGAAAGCGAAGGACGCGCTGAAGACAGCGGATACCCATCCCGAGGAAGCCTACGCCGCCATTTCCGGGCTGGCGCTTGCGGTCAACGAATACGCCGAGACCGGCCGGGAAGGGACCGCCGCTCCCTCCGGCGGTGAGGATGCGGCGGCGTTGCTGCCCTACCTGGACAGGCTGCAGAAGCATATTGAACAGGAACAGTGGGAAGATGCCAAAGCCGTTTACCGGAGCATTGACTCCCGGTGGCTGGCCGTCGAACATTCGATCCGTGCCAATAACCTGCAGGCGTACGGCGCTATCGAGACGCAGTTGAGCCTCATCCGCATCGCCATCCAGGCGTCTCCCCCGCTTAAAGACAAGGCGGTTTCCGAAATCGGCGAACTCCGGAAAGCCATCAGCGGGGCCGTCAACGACCGGGGGCCAAACGCCTCCCCCGGCGCCGCGGCCGAGACATCGCCCGCCGGTTTGATTCGCATTCTGGAGCAGGCCGAGAACGCCGTTCAAGCGGGACGTGCCGAAGAAGCCGCCGGGAAAATGCAGGATTTTATCCGCCTTTGGCCGTTGGTTGAGGGCCAGGTGCAGACCCGTTCGGCCGCGGCCTACACCTCCATCGAGAACCGGATGACGGAGGTGCCCGGGTATTTGCTCTCTATGCCGCCGCAGCTGGAGAAGGCTCAGGCGGCTATTCAGAGTCTGAAGGCGGAGCTGGAGCCTTTTGCCGGCGCCGCGCATTATACGGCATGGGACGCCGGGCTGGTTCTGCTTAGGGAAGGGGTCGAGGCGCTGCTTGTCATCGCCGCCCTGCTCGCCTTCCTTCACCGGACGGGGAATGGTTCGCGCCGCAAGTGGATATGGTCGGGGGCGGGAACGGGCCTGCTCGCCAGCGCCGTTATAGCGGTGCTGCTCTCATACACCGTTTCCAAAGCGGCGTCCGGCAGCGCCCGGGAGTTTATCGAGGGAATCACCGGTCTGGTTGCCGTCGTCTTCATGTTTGTGGTTGGGGCCTGGCTGCACGGGAAATCAAAAGCCAGGGCATGGAGTCAATATATCCGCCGTCAGGCCGAGACGGCGCTTCGGCGCGGCAGCCTCTGGTCGCTGTTTGCGGTCGCTTTTCTTGCCGTCCTGAGGGAAGGGGCCGAGACCGCCCTGTTTTATGTGGGGATGGCCCCCTCCATGAATCCGCTGCAGATGGCGATCGGCATCGGAGCGGCGCTCGCCGCTCTCGCCCTGCTGGGATACGCGATGATCCGCTTTGGCGGGCGGCTGCCCATCCGGCCCTTCTTCCTCTGCGCCACCGTGCTGATCTACTATCTGGCCGTCAAATTTCTCGGCGAAAGCATCCATTCGCTGCAGGTATCCGGGCGGCTGCCTGTCCATACCTCCGGACATTTGCCTTCGATCGGCTGGCTCGGGGTTTACCCCGCGTGGGAATCGTTGCTGCCCCAGCTTGCAGTGCTTGCCGCCATTGTCGTGACCGTGGTGTGGACGGAACGAAGGAAACAGGCGGCAGCCCGCCCGGACGAGACCGCCCGTCCGCCTGCGGTGCCGCAGGAATAAGAAGATGACCCGAAGCAGAACAGGCGCCTTCCGGCCGGAAACCGGAAAGCGCCCGTCTCATGGGATCAAGAAATCCCTTACTGCGGCCCCGTTACGAGGAGCCTCACCGGAGCCGATTCTACCGTTACGCCGTCCAGGGTAATCCGGACCGAAAGTTCGGTCAGCCCTGGATGATAAGCCGTAATCTTTCCATCGGAGCTGAAGTCGGCCACCTTCGGACGGCTGCTGAGATATTCAATCTTCGCTCCGGAAAGCTCATTGGTCGTCCTTCCTTTTTCCAGCAGCAGCCTGAATTCGCAGGCCGTCTGCTCGCCCGGACGAAGCCGGACCGCATCCAGCTGCAAATCCACCCCCGCGGGCTTAACGATCAAACCCGGATCCGTATATTGCATGAGCTCGCTGCCGTATTTGAAATAGAAATGGCCGAAATCGTCCTGCGCCAGTTTCTCCACATTACTCTCCAGCAGAACCGTAAGCTGCCGGGTCGCGGCATCAATTTTGAACAGCTTGCCGGTATAAGTTTTATCCGCTACATAGCCCGTGTAAATCGAACCGTAAACATTCCCGTCCGTACCGACCTCCAGCCGCGGATTGCTGTGGGCATAGTCCGCCCGGGGAAATTTGTCGTCCCGGTAAACGAACTGCCGCCTTGCCGGATCGAAGATGAACAAGGTTCCTTCGGCCATTCCCCAGATGCCGCCGTCCGGTCCCCAAGTCAGCGCCGTTACGGCTTTTTTTCCCTCCGCCGGCACGGTCTCGAATTCAACTTTGCCCGATGCGGTATCGTAGATCGCCAGCTCTCCGGACCCGCCGTTCATGGCGGAAGTGGCCATATACAGTTTGCCGTCCCGATACAGAAGCGAATTGATCGAATGCTCCGGGATTAAATTGCGCTTCACATCGAAGGAACCGGAGACCGGATCGTAAATTGTCAGGGCGCCGCCGGTCTTGCCGGCAATCGGGTAGGTTCCGATAAACAGCTTGTTCAGTTCCTCCACGCCAAGAACGGCCAGCGGGCGGTCCTGATCGCTGCCGATTTGTCCCAGCTTGACCGGATTGTTCGGCAGGCTCGGGTCGGTCCGGTTCCAAGGCTGCCGGGGATCATATTCAAACAACGAGGCCTTCGGATAAACGCCGAAGTACATCTTGCCCCCCAGAGAACCGAAGCCTTCGACCTGTCCAAGCTGCGGATAGCGCTTGGTCTCGTCCAGGGTGGGCGAGTATACCCCCAAACCGCCGCCGGAAATAAAACCGGCGGAGAGCATCTTGCCGTCAATGCTTTTGCCAATATTGAAGAGCTCTGCGAATTGGGGCGGTATCGGAAGTTCCGGGGTATTCAGGCGTCCCGTTGCGAGATTGTAATAGAAGGCGCGGCCGCTGTTGCCGGCCAGGCCCACCAGCGTAACGCCGGGATAGTTCGGGTCCTCCAGACGGACGTAACCGAAAGATACGCCCGGCCCCTTCACATCGAGCCCCAGGGAACCGTATGCGCCTGTTGCCATATCATAGGCGTATAGGGACCACTGCTGCTTTCCGTCCGGCATGGTTTCGTAATACGTGTAGAACACCCGGTTATCCGGAGAAACCGGAGAGAAGCCTCTGGTATTGTACTCCTTGTTTCCCTTGACGAGCCAGATCCGGGTTGCCGGGTCGTACACATACATTTCCGGACCCGGATCCACCCGAACAAACAGTTTGCCGCCCGTATACTGCAGATCGTAAACTGCCGTTTTCCCGGCAAACTCGGGCGGCGAGATGTTCAGCTTTTGCCCCGTGGTCAAATCATAGGCATACAGCTTGGCAATGTTCGCTCCTCCCGCATAAAGCGCCTTCCGTTCCGGATCGTAGGCCAGGCTGCGGATGTGCTGATCCTGGGAAGCCGACTTGAACGAGGTCAGAATCCGCATTTGATCGGAAGCCGGGTCGTATTCGAACAGGGATTGGGAATACCCCGTTCCGCCGTAAATCTTTCCGTTCTCGCCGGGAACCATTGCCCAGATCACCGTATCCGTCGGCACCGGCTTGCCCAGCGTGCGCACCTTCTCCGTCTGCGGATCGTACTGAAACAATGTGCCGTTCGGGGTGCTGCCGATATAAGCCTTGCCGTCGGAAGCGACCGTAATGGCCCAGGCCGCGCTGACATGACTGCCGTCCAGGGCCACAAGCGGCAGTTGCGCCTCCGTCCGCCCTGTCGCCACATCCATGACGACCAGTTCCGCCGGATCGCCCTGCACTACCGTATAGAGGACGTCGCGTCCGTCCCGATCCTTCCCGTAAGCGCCGGTCATGACCGTCAGACTGGTCGATTGCGGACCAAGGTTTCTAATCTCGGCCGGTGCAGTCTGGACCGTCATGCGGGCGGCATCGGCATAGAATACCGTCGTTTTTTCGGCAGGAGAGTAGAACGCCGCCCGCACCCGGACCCCGTCCTTCGGCGCCGATGCCGCAACCCGCAAATCGCTCCATCCCCCCGACGGACCGTTCACCAGCCCGCTCACCACGGATACGAGCCGGCCTTCGGCGTTGTAAAAGCGCAGGTCAGCCTTGCCCCCCTCCCCGCTCTCCGTCCGCACCTTCGCTTCCAGGACGACGTTGGCAAAGGGCGATACCCCGACCGGATCGCTCAGGGCTCCCGCCGATTGCTTGGCGGAAGGGTCGTCGATTTTCAGGCTGTGCAAACCTTGGGCATAGACAGCGGTGCTGACTGTGACATTGGCCGCATCCCCGTCCGGGGACCAGCCGGGGACGGCGGCGCCCTCGATCTGTTCGAAATCCCCGTTTACAAGCACATTATCCTGGCCGGCGGCCGACCCGGCCGCCGGCACGGCTGCGAGCATGCCGGACAGCAGGCAAAGTGAAACCGCTGCCGCAAATCCCCTGTATATTTTTCCGAGCATGGATCTTCACTCTCCTCTTCTTATCGGTTAAACCTCCAGCGTATGTTCCCCCGGCTCCAGCATCCACTGCCGGTTTGAGCCGCCAAATCCGGTCCAGCGGACCCGTGTTTGCTCCCGGCAGCGGATGCGCAGCCGGCCGCCGGCCCCGGTACCGACCGCGGCATGAACGGGGACATTGGTTTCAAGCCGAAACGCTCCCGGGGCGCCGGCCTCAAGAAGCGTGCCGTTCCATAGCGCGGCGCGGAGGGGTTCCCCGTTCTCCCCAAGGGATAACCAGGCCGCAGCGCCGCGAAGCCGGAAGCCGGGGATGTCCGCTTCACCGGCCGCGCCGGAGCCCGGCGCCGGCAGCAGGATCCGGTCTTTGCCGCCGGACGGCCTGCCCAGCGTGAGAACGATTCCCCCGGTGCCGGGCTGGTCATCCTGCACTGCCGTAATCCGCTCCTCCCCGGTTTCCGGGACGACCAGGGTAACGAACCGCTGGCGCAGACCGGCAGCCCCGGGCTTCACGGACAAATGCGGCCCGTACGATTCCGCCCCGGGATATTCGCATACCCGGATCGACCGGCCCTGCGGCTCCAGGAAGATCAGCCGCAGCGCCGCCCGCTCTCCGCAGACCCGCACCTCCCGGCCGGCACATTCGTCGCCCGGTTTTTTCTCCTCCCGCCCCACCATCAGTTTGGAACGGGTATGAAACAACAGCTCGGGAACCTGCCCTTCCCGCTGCAAAGCGACATCGTCCACCACCAGGTAATACGCGTTGTCCCAGTGGAATACCGTGCGCGCGTATGAGTCCAACAGGCCGTCGTAACTCGGTCCGGCTTCGCCCCGAACCGCCTGAAAATCCGGGGTCATCCAGCTGTCTTCGAGACAGCCGCCCCCGCGGCGGGGCTGGCCCTGTCCGTCCACAAGAAGGGAATTATGGCCGATGGTCCCGACCGTATAATCCGCCCGCGGACCCGGCACATAATCCTGGTACCCCGGATTCGTGAGCAGCCATTCGCCGGCAACGTTGACCATCAGGTTGTTCTGGTCCTTATGGTTATGACCTCTGGCCGACTTCCCCGAAGTGAAGCACAGAAGATGGTCCCGCTCTCCCCAGCCGCTGCGCAGCGCCGCCCAGCCGATGGATTCGAAGACCTTCGAACGGAAAACGCCGTAATGGACATCGGGGCCGGCTGCAGGCGGAATCCGGCGCAGGTTCAAGAGCACCGGCAGCTTCCCGGCTTCATATTCCCGTATGTACCACATCGCCAGCGGATTCCCGTGGCGGGAGGCCAGCATTGACATCAGGTAAGCCAAATCGAGCTGCTCATAGGAGTCGGAGAAATTGGGAAACGTATTCGTCCGGCCGGGGGAGAGGAAACGGAAATACTGTTCCGGCAGTTCTTCCTTCAGGTACGGATGATCGCAGAGGGAAGAGTCTCCGGTCACCCGCTGGTACAGGTCGGCGGCCATCAGAATATGGCGGGCGGCCACATTGTTGTACATCAGCCCTTCCGTTTCTCCGGAACTGTGCCTTCGCTCCAGATAGGAGGCGAGATAGCGGCGGGATTCCTCCATATATTTGGCCGCCTGCGGGCATTCGCCGGCAAGGGCCGCCGCGCCGAACATCATCGCCACCTGCTTGGCGGCAATGATGTTGTGCATGTCGTCGTTGCCGAAATCGATGGCGAGCGGCTGCAGCCCGCGGTGCAGAAGCGCCCCCGCGATCGTCCGCCTTTCATCCGGGTCCAGCAGGGAACGCACGGAGTCGTAGGCAATGGCCGCTCCGATGACGAAATGCGCGTTGCTGAGATTTCCCTCCGCCCCCCGATGGTCGAACTCATACCATTTGGAGAAACCGGCCAGCCCCGTCAGATACATCCGGATCCGCGCGGCATACCTGGAATCCCCCGTTCCAAGGCAGGCCACGGAAAGGGTATGGAGCCGCTCCTCCACCGCCCGCGAGAACATCGTCCAGAACGGGTAATCCACATACCCTTCCGGTTCGGGAATCGGATCGGGCTCGCGCAGCGGAAGCGGAACCGTCAGCTTGTTGGAAACGGAAGGATAGGCGACCACAAACTGTTCCTCCAGTACGTATTCGTCCGCTTTCCGCAGCAGCCGGCGCCAGAGCAGCGGAAAGTCGATACCGGTGCCGGTCTCCGGATTCGCCGCGGAGATCCTGCCCTTGAAATCCTCCAGTTCTGCCGGTGTGAACAGCAATCGCGGACCGTTACCGGAGTTGGCCGGGGCTGCAGTTTGCCGGGATGGCAGCACCTCCACCTCCCAGCTCCGTTCGATCGTGCCGGAGGGAAGATCGGCGAAGGCGCGAATCCGCGCGCGTCCCTCCGCCCGCGCCCGCAGGACGAGGCCGTTCACGTCGGCCACATGGGGATTGTCGCCGGAAAAACGGAGCAGCCCGGCCGGAACGGGGTGCAATCTGCCGTCTTCGCCGAGACCGCGAACCGTCAGGATGCTCTCTTCCCCCGTCTCCAGCACCGTCGGTCTGGACAAGAAAAGATCCTTGATTTCGGGCATTGGAAAGGCCCCTTTCTTCTTGATATACTTGTATGTTACCTGTTACATAAATTGATTGTCAATCCGGAACAGGCTCTGTCCCCGGACCGTTCTCGGGAAATCCGCGCGACGAAAAAAAACCGGTCCCCCGAAGGGGATCGGCGACTTCCCCGGAACTCGGGAAGGACCGAGAGGAAGCATGGAAAGGCGAAGCACTTCAAACCACACCGCATTGGAGATGTGGTTACGCACGGTCTTCTCGCTTATAAAAAGCTGCTGCGCAATGTCTTTGGTGGTTTTATCCTGAACCAGCAGTTCAAAGACTTCACGTTCGCGATTGGTTAAGATGAATTTGCTTTTTTGGCCGCTACTTTTCAAAGTGTCACCCCTCCTTGCCCGGGTTTTATATGTTACAAGGGATAGGGATACAGTCAAATCCAGTTTATGAGGGGCCTTTATCTTTGGTGCGGCCGCGAGGAAAAATGGGCGGCCCGGCTCAGAAGCCACGGCGGCGCAGCCAGAGCTCGCACAGGTCCGGCCAGGTGCGCGCTTCCGGATGCTCCTGCGCCAGCCCGAGGCCGTGCCGTCCGCTCTCGTAGCTGTGCAGCTCGAACGGTACGCCGTTGCGGCGAAGGGCGGCGGCGAACAGAAGGCTGTTCTCCACCGGCACGCCCGGGTCGTCCGACGTATGCCAGAGAAAGGCCGGGGGCGTGTCCGGCGTTACCTGCAGCTCGCTTGACATATACCGGCGCAGCTCTTCCGGCGCGTCTTCGCCGAGCAGATTGACCATCGATCCGCTGTGCCGGTATTCGCTGAAGGTGATGACCGGATAGCAGAGCACCATCAGGTCAGGCCGGCAGCTGACCCGCTCGATCGGGTCCGGGGCATTCGGGTTGCCGCTGTCGAAATGGGTGCCGGCGCTGGACGCCAGATGTCCGCCGGCCGAGAAGCCGAGAATGCCGATGCGATTCGGGTCGATCCCGAATTCCTCCGCGTGGCTGCGGACATAACGGATCGCCCGCTGGGCGTCGCTCAGCGGCGCCGGATGCTTGCTCGGGGCGACGCGGTAATCGAGGACGAACGATGCGATGCCGATGCGGTTCAGCCACTCGGCCACCGGCTGTCCTTCATGCGCCGCGCGCCGGGCATATCCGCCCCCGGGGCACACGATAACCGCCGCATGCGGCTCTTTCCTGTCCAGCGGATAAGGGGTGAGGCGGGGAATTTCTTCGTTCTCCGGAATCGCGCCTTCCGGCCACAATGGAATGCTGTCCATGGTTTTCCTCCCGTGATTTCGTTTTGATCCCGGCGGTCTGGAAAACAGGCCGCGGGTTACGCTTTCATCATACCCGGACTTTCCGGCAAAATCCATCCCTTCCGCAGCAGGAAGCTTCCCTTGTCCCCTCAAATCAAGAAAAAGCCCCCCAAATGGGAGGCTGTGCCGATTCGGCCTTAACGGCCGGCCGAACCGCCGGCAGAGCTTGCGGAACCCGTGCCTGCGGGGTTTGCGGTGCCGGTGCCCGCCGGGTTCATCGAACCCGCATTGGCGGGGAAAAGCCGCTTGACGATATTGCTGAATTCGTTCACGACGCCGGAAATCGGCCGCCCGTTCTTTACGTCCTGCGCCAGAGCATACGCCCGCTCAACGAAATCCGGGTTGGCGGAGACATAGACATTGGCGATATCCGGGCGGATCGAACGAACCTTGTCGGCGATCTTGTCCTTCACCTGACCGGACACATCCTGAATCCCCGGGTTTTGGGGATGACCGGTGTTCGTTACAGAAGAACCGTAATTCAGGCCGACCGCCACATAAGCGTTGTTGCCGGTCACCAGCACATTGGCGGATTTCACCTCCGGCAAAGTCACCAGCTGGTCGGCGATCGCCTGGCTGACCTCAAAACGGGAATTCGCATTCAGCATGTTGCCGGTATCGTTCATGGGATGGATCCGGTTGCCGTCCATGCCGGCGCCGTAGGTTTTTGTCTGGTTGGGCGTCGTCGTGCCGGCCCCTTGCCCCGCATTCTTGCCCGTGGTGCAGGCCGTCAAAGACAGGGCCAGGAGCGCGCTTGCGCCCAGCAGCTTCCATTGCGTATTTGCCACGCGTGGTACCCTCCTCCTGAAGAAATCGGTTTTCCCTTTCTTAGGATGGGTTGCCCCCGGCAATTTATGCGTGGAAAATGCCCGGGATTTTTTCGACAAGTCTTTTTATCCGTGTCCGGCATGCTCGAGCGTCTGCACAAAAATTTGTTCAATATGGCTGTCGTCCAGGGAATAATAGACGGTCTTGCCCGATTTGCGGCGCTTGACGATCCTCAGATTGCGAAGATACCGCAGTTGGTGGGAAACCGCCGATTGCCCCATGTCCAGCAGGACGGAGAGATCATGAACGCACAGCTCCCGCCGGAGCAGGGCATAGATGATTTTCACACGCGTCGGGTCGCCGAGTGCCTTGAATACGTCGGCCAGACGGCCGGCCATCTCGTCCGCTATCATTTGCCGCTTCCAGGCCGACACGGTTTCCGAAGAGGAGCCTTCGCATGTGTCGTCGCACAACTCCGCCGTTTCTTTGTCCAAACGAGCCGACCTCCCGAAAGTATGCTTGTTCTTACTATTATATCAAAAATCGGTCCGGGCCATTGTACGAAATTGTTCAAGTTTCAAATGCCTGTTCCCTTGCCCAAAGGCCCGAGGGAAAGGTAATCTATTGGAATAGAATTCACGATAAAGAAGGCGGGAAAATCATGATGAACAGGAAAAGCTGGCTGGCGGGAATGATCGGAGCAAGTCTTTTTGTCCTGGCGGCCTGTTCCGGCGGAAATGCGGAAAATGCCGCCGCCGGGAACCCCATGCAGCATCGGCTCTCGAACGGGGATATTCAGGAAACGACGTCGTCGGTTTCGGCACTGCCCGAGTTCCTGCGGGGGCAGCCGGCCGCGGTCCGGCAGGTCTACCAATTGGCCGCGCAGAATACCGGTCTGCTGCAATGGATTCCCTGTTATTGCGGCTGCGCGGACAGCGCGGGGCATACCAGCAACATGAATTGCTTTGTCCATGAGCAGAAAAAAGACGGGTCCGTCGTCTGGGACGATCACGGAACCCGCTGCATGGTCTGCATGGAAATTGCCGCCCAAGCGGTCAAAATGAAGCAGGACGGCAAAGCCCCCGCAGAGATCCGCAAAGCCATCGACGAAACCTACGGCAAGGGCGGCTACGCCAAACCGACGCCCACGCCGCAGCCGTCGGCCTGATTACCAGGAAATCGTCCGCGGTGGCTTGCTGCCGACATCAATATCGAAGTCCTTGGAGCTGACCCCGGCGGCGGAGCGGGCTTTGATGTCTCTCTCCAGGCCGACCTTGTCGATCTTCATCGTGCGGGCTGCCTCAAGGACGAATTTCGGTTTGCCGTCATCCGGAAAGGTCAGGGAGCCTTCCGGCTTCCCGTGATTTTGCTCGATCGCGAGCCGGGCGGCGTAACTGATATCGCCGGCATGCCGGTTAAAAATATCGTAAAGCAGGTCGCCGTTGGCCTGCGCGCTGAATTTGCCGTGAAAATAAGGCTCCTTGACCACGAGCAGCCAGTCTTTGGCGGAATCGTACGTCCCGGCGGCCAGTTTATCCAGCAGCTCCCGGGACTTGATGAACCGGGCGAGCAGGTCCTTGTATTCCGGAGTTCCCGGCACCGGAGGCTCTTTGGCCTCCGGCGCGCTGCCATCCTCCGCAGGCGGGCCGCCGGACCCGTCGGCAGGTTCGCCCGATCCTTCGTCGGAATCGGATTCGGCGGCGATCAATTGGTCAATCATCCCGTTAAATTCCTGCAGGACCTGATCGGCTTTGTCTTGCATCGCCTTCTCAAAGTCGTCTCGCAGCTGCCGGGCTGCGGCAAGGGAAGCGGCGTCGGCGATATTCTGAGCCTGCCGTTTCTCAATGAACGCTGTGAAGAAGTAAAACAGAAAGATGCTGCCAATGATGACAAATCCCAGCGTGCAGAACGCAACGATCGACATGCTGCCCCGCTGATCGCCAAGCAGTCCCCGGGGATGGAAGGGGGCTGCGTTTTTACTTGTCCGATCCGCCGCTTTTGTTCTCATAGTAGGTCACGATCCAGCGGGCCGCTTCCGCCCGGGTCACGGCCGCCTGAGGATTCAAGGTCGGCGCCTCGCCGAATGTTTTCGTATAAAGATGGCCGGTCAAATATTCGTCAACGGCACGGATGAAAATCTCCCCTACCTTATCTCTGTCGCTGTACGGCTTCAGGCTCAGCTCGGCGGAAGCCAGGGGAATCATCGGATCCGTCACTCCGCCGGCCTTCTGGTACCATCCCCACAGGAGACACAACTCTTCGCGCGTTAATTCCTTGTCCAGCTTCAAGGTGCCGTCGGGAAAGCCGGTAATGACGCCGGCGGCCTGAAGCCCCTCGACCAGATCGTATTCGGGATTGTCCGGCTGGACATCCGGGAAGCTCGGCTTTCCGGGCTTTCGCGGCATGATCCCTTTATCGTCGAAGCCGTACATCCACTCGATGAATTCGCCGCGCTTGATCGTTTCATTCGGACGAAATTTGCCGTCGTCCCCCAGCCTGATTTTTCCCGATTCCAGCAGCTTCACGATCTGCCGCTCCGCCGGATGTCCGGAAATATCCGTGACTTTGATCGGGGCGGGCTCCGGCTTCTCCGGCTTTTCGACCTCGACCTTTCCCTTCGGCTGTTCCTCCGTCTGGAACGACTCCTTTGAATGATTAACCGCGGAAGTGTCCATGGAGCCGGAGGCGGGAGGCGAGGCGGCCGGCTGACCGGCCGAACCGCCTTGACAGCCGGCCAAGGCAAGAACGAGCAGGGCTGCAAGAATCCATCCCGGATTCCCGGAAACAGATTTCAAGGCTAACACTTCCTTCCGCCAACCTCAAATATATTTCCACGTGGATTTGAGAGGGTGTTTTCTTCTTATGGCTGGCCGACGGATCCTCGGGATCCATACCGGCAGGATCAGCAAAGTGAGCCGGCCAGCTTTTTTCATGCGATTATTCCTTGATTTTTTCTTTTCTGACGGTCACCTGCGAGGAGACCGGCAGTTCCAGCCCGGAAGTATCGAACAGCTGGTTGTTCGCGAGCAGGGGCGCCTTCAGGGTGACTTTGACGGTCACGTACGTGTTTCCCCCGGAGCCGAATTCGCTCTTCGTCGCCACTGGATCGTACGGCGAGGCGACGCTGCGCACGGCCGTTTCGTAGCCGGAGTCGCCGGCCTCCTCCACCATGGCCGCCCGCGCTCCCTCCATGGCCGCTTCTTTGGCGGTGACGGCGGTAATCGCCACCAGAGCGAACTGCCAGACGATCAGAATCATCAGCAGGAACAGCGGCAGAATGCCGATAAATTCAATCGCCTGCGAACCTCGCTGGCAGCTGAGGAGCCGGATGGCCCGGAGCATCCGCGGCCTAAATGCTGATTTTATCGATAAAGCCCTTGAGTTTATCCACCAATTTTTTCGCGATGCCATCGCCTTCATTCCCCACCAGTTTGATCAGAGCGAGTATCAGGACTACGACCAGAGCGGCTACGCCGATATACTCGATCGCTTGCGCTCCCCTTTGATTTCGGATCTGACGGATCAGCTGGTCCGCTTTGACATACATGCGCAGGCTGATTTCATTCCACATCCCGGCCACCTCCTTTCATCCGGGTGTTTCTGAATCTAGGGCAATCCCCTGAAGGCATCCCGGGAAATCCCGATCCCTTCGGGGTTGTAAACAAAATTCAGCACGAGCAGTCCGACCACGCACAGAATGACTGCCGGCAAAATCAGGAACGTCGTGATCAGAGTCACCTTGGGCCCGGCTCTGGCGGCCTTCTCCTTGACTTTTCCGATGCGCGCCTCGCGCATATCGCGGGAAAGCACCTGGAACGTCTGGGCGATCGGCACGCCCAGCTTGCTGCCCTGAATCAGGGACAGGATCAGCGTCTCCAGCTCCTTCGATTGGTTGCGCTCCATCAGCCTCAGGTAGGCTTCCTCCCGCGGCACCCCGATGTCGAGCTCCTGCTGGAAGCGGACCAGTTCTTCACTGAGCGGACCCTCCATCGTCTTCACGATCTGCTTGATCGCCGGATCCATCGGGACCCCGGCCTGCAGGGTGACGCTCATTGCGTCCATGAACTGCGGCAGATCAAGGCCGATCTGCTCCTGCCTGCGGGCGGCCGCGGAGCGGATCCAAAGTGGGGGGAAGAGCATTCCCGCCGCGGTCAGGCCGAGCAGGGTGAAGCTTCCCCCGATTCCGAGCCAGGAGAGGATCGTTCCTCCAAGCAGACCTCCGAACAGGCACAGGAAGCGGAAGCCGTAAAAGCCGTCCGCATCCAGCCCGTACGGATATCCGGCAAGGGCGATCCGGCGCTCCAGCTCCTTCTCGTTGACAAACAGCCGGAACCGTCTGCCCAGGGGCGCCAGCCGGTTCGACCATTGGAACACCTTCTCCTTCAGCTCATCCGTCCATTTCTTCCTCTTCTTCTTCCCCGAACGGATCATTCCAAGACGGGTCAGGACGCCTATGCGGGCCAGCTGGTGCCTCCACCAGTAAACCATCGAGATCGCCCAGCAAATGACGGAGGCCGCAAGCAGCCCCTCTATCCAGACAAACATGCCATCACGCCTTTATATTGGTAACTTTGCGGATCAGCAAAAACCCGATCGTCATCAAAACGGCCACCACCGCCAGCAAAATCATGCCGGGAAGTGAGAACAGCGGCATGATGAAGCCTTTGAACACCATGTTGAAGGCGATGATCAGAAAAAAAGGCATTAGTGCCAGCGTCGTCGCAATGTAACGGGACTCCGCAGTCTGGTTGGAGAGCTCCTGATTCATCCGGTCGCGCTCCTCCAGCGTTTTCGCGAGGTGATCCAGCGCCTGGCCCAGGTTCCCGCCGGCGCGGCGCTGGACGAGAATGGTCTGGGTCAGGAGACGGATATCCTTGCTGGCGAACCGCTCATGCAGCCGGGTAAGCACCTCGTCGAGCGTGGTGCCCATCTTCAGCTCGCTGGCCATCGTCTGGAACAGGGGACCGGCGGGCGGTTTCAGCTCCCTGGCCACCATCTCGATGCCCTGCTGCACGCTGAGCCCGGCCCGGATGCAGCCGGCCAGCATGCGGCAGACCTCCGGAAGCTGCCGGTTGATCATCTGCGCGTACTTTGCGGCGCGGCCCTTCAGCCAGCGTTTGGAGCCGGTGTTGACGACGAAGAAGGCGGCCGTGATGTTCAACGGAAACCTTAGGCTGAAGAGCTGGGACAGCAGTACGGATCCGGCCGCAAACACACCGGAGAGGATCAGCATCCAGTCGAACGGCTCCAGCTTCAGGTTGGCGCTGCGCAGCTTATCCTCCCAGTCCCGTCCATAATCGGACTGATGGAACTTCGACGCCAGACGCCGGTAGAGTCCTTTGGATTTCCTGGCCTCCTCGGTATGCAGCCGGCCCAGCCGCTTGTTCAGGGCATTCATCTTCTTGCGGACGGACACCATCTCCATCGTTCCGGCAGTGCCGAGAGCGACGGCCAGAAAGACGATCAGATCAAGCAGCACTTCCTCAGCCGGCATCCCGGACGCCCCCTTCCCGCGGCAGAAAAAAGTCGGCGGGCAGCTCGTGCCCGAAGGCCTTCAGCTTGGCTGCGCATTGCGGAACATAACCGGTTGTTTCGAAGCTGCCGTTCACCTTTCCGGTCAGCTCCGTGCCCAGGCGCACGAACCGGAAGATCTCCTTCAGCCTCAGCTCCTGTCCCTCGATGGCCGCCTCCGCAATCGAGACGATTTTGCGCGTACCGTCCGACAGCCGCAGCGTCTGCACCACCAGATGAATGGCCGCGGAGATGTAGGGGCGGACAACCTCCGCCGTCATCGACGGGTTGCTCATCAGAATCATCGCTTCGAGCCGGGACATTGCGTCCTGGGGAGAGTTGGCGTGGATCGTCGTCAGTGAGCCTTCATGTCCGGTATTCATCGCCTGCAGCATATCCAGCGCCTCGCCGCCGCGCACCTCGCCGACAATGATGCGGTCGGGCCGCATCCGCAGCGCGTTGCGTACCAGCTGGCGGATGGTGATTTCCCCGCTCCCTTCCATATTGGCCGGACGGGCTTCCAGGGAAACCACGTTGCGCCGGTTCAGGCGGAGCTCCGCCATATCTTCAATCGTGATAATCCGTTCCCCGACGGGAATGGCCGCGGAGACGACATTCAGGAGTGTCGTCTTGCCGCTGCCGGTTCCGCCGGAGATGATGATGTTCAGCTTTGAGGCCGTTGCGGCCGCCAGAAACTCGGCCATGCGCTCCGACAAGGTGCCGAAAGCGATCAGGTCCTTCATCGTATACGGATCCTTCCTGAATTTACGGATCGTCAGCACCGGGCCGTGCAGGGCAACCGGCGGGATGGCCGCGTTGATCCGGCTGCCGTCTTCCAGACGGCCGTCGACCAGCGGCGAGCTTTCGTCGATCCGCCGTCCGATCGGGGCGACAATCCGGTCGATGATATGCCGGATATGGTCGTGATTCTTGAAGGTGACATCGGACAGCGAGATGCCGCCCCCGCGTTCGATGTACACCTCATGGGGACCGTTCACCATAATCTCCGTAATCTCGTCGTCGTGAAGCAGCGGTTCCAGCGGCCCGTAGCCGACCGAATCGTTCAAAATCATGTTCAGGAGGGCCGCTTTGTCCGTCTGGGTAATGATGACTTTCTCCTGTTCCATCATTCCGCTTACCAGCTTCTCGATTGTTTTGCGCTTCTGGTAAATCGGCAGCCTGATCAGCTCGTCAAGATTCGTCTCCTTCAGCAGACGGCTCTTGTAGTGGTTGAACAGATCGTCCAGATAGTCCCGGGAGTTCTTTTCAGCCTCCTGGCCTTCATCCAGCCGGCTGCTGAGTTTTTGGAAGATGGGCATGCTTCTCGCCTCCTAACCGCCCGAGCAGATCCCCGGCCAGATGCAGCAAATCCCGGGCCGGTCCCTTCAGCCCTTTTTCGCCGGCCCTGGCCAGCAGCGGCTGACCCAGATTGACGCATGTCTGGAGGTTTCCCTTCGGATCGTCGGAAATGGTTCCGATCACCGGCAGGGTTGTCATTTTCTGCAAATCGGCACGGGTAACATCACTCTTCCTGCTGAATTTGTTGATGACGATCGCCACGTTCTCTTCCCTGACCAGATGATACCGGTCGAGAATGTCCAGCACGTTCTGCATGCGGACGATGTCCGGCCGCCCGAGATTAACCACATACAGGAGCTGGTCGGACTGGCTGATCGCGCTGATCGAAATTTCATTCAGCTCCTTCGGCACATCAAGCAGAATCACATCGAAATATTGGCGGCAGGCCGCCAGCAGCAGCTCGATGTCCTCACTGCGGAAATTTTCCGCCTCCTGCGGATGGTTCGGGGACAGCAGGATGCCAAGCCCCGATGAATCCAGGCGGTACAAGACGTTGCCCAGCTGGCTGAAGGTGAGCTCCTTGAGCACCGAATGCAGGTCGCCGAGATTGCGCTCGCTGCGGATATCCAGCAGCTGGTGAATGCCCCCGAACTGCAGGTTCAGATCAATCAGCAGCGTCTTGCGGGAACTGTTCAAGGCGATCGCCTGGGCCAGGTTCACGCTGATGAAGGTGGTTCCCGATCCGCCTTTGCCGCTGTATACCGAGACGATCGTTCCCGTCCCCGCGCCGGCCGCAGCCTGCTGCTCCCGTTGCCGGCGGCTCTGCCTGAGCTGAACCCTGGCTTTCTCCAGCACGGAATCCAGCTGATCCAGCTCCTCCGGCAGGTGCAGAATATCCAGCACGCCGGAACGATAGACCTCGCGCAGCACGGCGAAATCCCGCGTCCGGCTCAGGTAGACGACGGGGGCCGCCGCATTTACCTTGCGCAAGAGCTGAACCGCCTGGGCGATATTCAGCGCTTCGGCCGGTTCCGCCAGCAATACGATACGGGGCTCCTTCGGATCCAGGTGCATATAGGCCTCTCTAGGCTTGTCGATGACTTCGCCGACGGAATGATCGAGAAACTGGACTGCCTGCACCAGCTGCTGCGCCGCACGCGTATCATCACAAATGATCGAGACTTTGACTTGAGCCACCGGTTAACTGCCTCCTTCCGCAGCTGCAGGGGGGGACGGCGGGGCCTGGGCAGGCTCCGGCGCTTGAGCCGGCGGCGTCCCGGCAGGCTGCGCGCCCGTCCGGCCCTCCGGCGGCTTGACGCCTGCGCCGGTATTGGCGTCCGCCCCGGTTTTGACGGCCCTGTTGGTTCCGGCATCCGCCCCGGTTTTGGCGGCCGGTTTCTTCTCCGTTTCCCTGGCCGCCTGAACCTTGGAGGCGCCGCTCTTCAGCACGCGCACTTCCTTGCCGTAATTCAGCGCCCAGATCAGATTTTTCGAATCCTCCAGCGTCAGGACGACCCCGACCGCTTTCGGGTTCGCGCTGTCCCCCTGCACCGAATTTACCGTAACATCCTTCAGAAGAACCTTGGTCGTCCGCCTGTCGCCCGCGTTCCCCTGATCCTGGGAGTCGTAGGAAACGACCAGATCCACCTTGTCGAAGACCGTAATTTGATCATCG
>Ga0310822_100251_pt1 | contig 33110 bp, 28 predicted proteins | sample P4_ome_2_FD_201313 | JGI IMG/M metagenome (GOLD analysis project Ga0310822, IMG submission 201313) | Sorghum-adapted microbial communities from Joint BioEnergy Institute, Emeryville, California, United States - P4_Day56_Rep2 | ecosystem: Engineered > Bioreactor > SSF (Solid state fermentation) >... | reverse complement strand
GGCGCTCGCCGAGCTGGATGCGATATGGGAGAATTTGCTGCTGCACGCTCCCCCCGAACTGCGGCTCCGGCACATGGCACGCAAGAACAGGGTGCTGCTCGAACGCCTCGGTCACGACCAGCGCTTTGCCGATCTCATCCACACGCTGCCCGACCGCCTCGCCCATGAGGCCCGCGCCAAACAGGACAGTCGATTTGCGCCCGCACTGATGCGTACCGCGCTTGCCATTGACCTTCTGCTCACCTGCGATGCGGCGCGAGAACCTCGTCAGCCTCGAGCTGGGTAAGTCGATCAAGCGTATCGGGCAGCCGCCCAAACAGCGCTGGATCATCGACCTCTCGCCGGAGGAGGTGAAGAACGAGCAGCCGCTCCGCTACCGGATTGACGGGCCGACAGCGGAATTGCTCGAGGAGTATCTCGCTGAGTGGCGTCCGCGACTGTGCACCAAACCCAATGCCTGGTTATTTCCGGGGCCGGACGGCAATGCCATCGACCCCAGAACGATGGCGAGAGCGATCCAGGCCCAGTCACGCCGCATCCTCGGCGTGCCGCTTTCGCCTCATCAGTTCCGGCACATCTCGGCCGAAAGCTTCCTGCTGGCCCATCCGGACAAGCTCGACCTCATCAGCGAGCACCTCGGACACGCGACCCCAACACCACGCGCCGCTACTACGCGCGCTCGAAGCAGAAACAAGCGAGCCGCATCTACCATGAGCATGTGCTCAAGGTAAGGGAAGAGGCGGGCCAGCGGTTGGCCCGTCGGTCTCGACGCGCATTCGCCGAGGAGGGCGCGCCATGACGCGTCCGCTCAGTCTCAAGATCGACGATTGGCCGGCGATCGACCGCCAGCTCTGGCTGGAAGCGCGTACGCCGCTGCGCTTCGACCGTCGCGGCCGGCTTGCCGGGCGCTGGAGCCAGCGGCGCTGCCGCATCGTCTGTCAGGGTTACGGGCAGTGGCTCGCATTCCTCGCCCGTACCGGCAGTCTCGATCCCGCTGCTCTACCTGAGGCGCGCGTCACGCCCGAGCGGATCAAAGCCTTCGTCGAGGAGCTGCAGGCGCGCGTCTCGCCCTGGTCGGTGACGATCATGGTGCAGGCCGTCTACCGCATGCTCGTTGTCCTCGCGCCGGACAACGATTGGCATTGGTTGGCGGCCGTGGTTTCGAACCTCAAGCGCATCGCCGAGCCGTCCCGTGACAAGCGTTCCCACATGGTCGATCCGCATCAGCTCTATACCCTCGGCATCGATCTGATGGTTCGGGCACGACATCTGGCAGCCAAGGGCAGCTATCACGCGGCGACCACGGGCCGGGACGGGCTGATGATCGCCCTGCTGATCGCCTGTCCCATCCGCATCGCCAATCTGACCCTGATCGAGATCGGCCGGCATCTCGTTGCGGGTGGAAACGCCTATCAGCTCAAGTTCAGCCCAGAAGAAACCAAGACAAGCCGCGAGATCGAGGCCGAGCTACCGGCGGCGTTGACGCCGTGGGTCGATGATTACCTGCGGCACTATCGTGTGCAATTAATTGCACGCGGCAAAGGCTATCCCACCCGCCGGCTTTGGATCAGCCGGTGGGGCACCCCCATGATCGAACACGCGGTGCGTGATCAGATCAGAAAGCGGACCTCTGAGGCCTTTGGCCGGCACGTGTGGCCGCATCTGTTTCGTGCCATTGCCGCGACGGGCATGATCGATCACGCCCCTGAGCTGGCAGGCGTGCTGCCTGATCTTCTTGGCCACGGTGATTGCTACACCAGCAGGCGGTACTACGTGCTCTCGTCGGGCGCACTGGCGCACGAGGCGGTCCAGTCGACCATGTTGGAGCTCCGCAAGACCGCAGCAGCTCGGCTCAAGATCGAGACGAAGTCATGACCGCCCTCGCCCAATCCGACATCCTCGCCGAGTACGCTTTCCTGTTGGGCGATGCCATAGATCTCTCCAGTCTCTCCGAAGTCGCCCAACGACAGCTGGAGACGCGACTGCTGGCGGCCGTGTTCAAGCGCCGCTGGCCCCTGCTCATGCACTGGCGCCGGCAGAGCCTCGCGCGCAGGCAGGTGTTGCAAAGCCCAAGGACGTATGCTCATTCGTCCGCATCCAGATCAGTAGGGCGCACGGCCGCGGATGACGACATTCCCGTCATCTCCGATCTACCGCCGGTCCTGCCGATCCTGCGTGAGGAAATCGCCCTGCTGCGGGCGTTGCTTGCGCCTGAGATGCACGCGATCCTGTTTGACGACACGCCATGACCCGAGCTGCCATCTACGCCCGCGTGTCCACCGCCCGCCAGGCCGAGCGCGACCTGTCGCTGCCCGATCAGATCGCCCAGTGCCGCAGGTGGTGCGAACGGCACGGCATCGAGGTGGTCCAGGTCTTCACCGAGCCCGGCGCTTCCGCCCTGGATGAAGATCGGCCCGTCTTCCAGGAGATGATCTACACCGCCAAGCGCCCGGACCACCCGTTCGACCTCATCATTGTGCACTCTCTCAGCCGCTTCAGCCGTGATGCCCTGCACTCGGAGCTTTACATTCGCGAGCTGCGCAAGGCCGGTGTCGAGCTCGTCTCGATCACCCAGGAGATCGCGCACGACCCAAGCGGGGAGATGTTCCGCAAACTGCTCAACATCTTCGACGAGCACCAATCCCGCGAGAACGCCAAGCATGTCCATCGCGCGATGCTGGAGAATGCCCGGCAGGGCTTCTGGAACGGCTCGCGCCCGCCATTCGGGTACCGGGTCGAGGTCAAGGAACGGCGGGGAAACAAAGACAAGAAGGTCCTGGTCATTGACGAGAGCGAGGCACGGATCGTCCGACTGATCTTTGACCTGGCCACAGGTGCTCATGGCCGTCCGATGGGCGTCAAGGCCATCGCCACTTTCCTCAATGAGCGAGGCATTCTACGTCGCGGGCGACGCTTCACGACCGGCGGTGTCCACGAAATTCTGACCTCCACCACCTACCACGGCACGCATTATTTCAATCGGACCGATACCCGGAGAGGACGCCAGCGTCCGCCCTCCGAGTGGGTCAAACTCGAAGTGCCGGCGATCGTCGATGAGCAGACCTTCACGGCGGTGCAGGCCTTCTTGCAGAGCCGGGCACCGAAGCGGGTACCGCCCCGCATCGTCAACGGTCCAACGCTGCTTGCCGGAATTGCCCGCTGCGGGCACTGCGGAGCGGCTCTGGTCAAGAGCACCGGCAAGGGAAATGGAGGCAGCTATAACTACTACTACTGTTCACGCCGGCTGAAGGAAGGCCCGCTAGCCTGTCGCGGCGCCCGTATGCGGATGGACAAGCTCGACAACATCGTCCTCGGCGAGGTGGCCAGACGCGTGCTCAATCCAGAGCGCCTGAAAGCGATGCTGGATGCCTATGTTCGGACCGCGCTTGAGCGTGAAGATCGCAATCGCGAGCGCCTGCGTCAGCTCCGACAGGACCACAAGGAAACGGAAGCCGGCATCGCGCGTCTGCTGGAGCTGGTAGAAAAGGGACTGTTCGAAGCTGAAGATGCCAGCTTGCGCGAGCGGTTGGTCAACCTGCGGTTTCGGCGGGACGAGCTGGCTCAGGAGATCAAGGATCTGCAGAAGCGGTTGGCGCAGGCAGAACCTACTTTGACGCCCGAGAAGGTCGGCCAAATTGCCGTCATGCTGCGTGAGAAGTTGTACGAAGGTCCGCCTGACCTGCGGCAAGCCTACGTGCGCCTAATCCTCAATGAGGTCAGTGTCGACGGTCGAGAAATCAGGATCAGCGGCTCGAAAGCACTGCTTGCCCGCGCTGCTGCGGAGGGGCTTGGCACCAGCTCGCCTTCGGTTCTTAGTTTTGTTCGGGAGTGGCGCCCCGTAGGGGACTCGAACCCCTGTTACCAACGTGAGAGGCTGGCGTCCTAGGCCACTAGACGAACGGGGCAGCGTTCAGGGCGCAAGCTATAGGTGACTGGCGCCGCGTAATCAAGATCCTATTTGGCTCGTTTCCCTCGTCGGTTCAAGGCCGTGGGCACGTGCCATTGACGCGGCTACCGGCTTGGAGCCTCTGGCCGGAACGTGAGCCGGCTTACAAGCCGGCCGGTGGTCAGATTGATGATGACAATCCCCATTTGGTCGTGGTGTTCGTACTGAACCGTCATGCGGTCGCCGGACACGGTCGTTTGGCGGATCGTTGCCCCGGATGGTAGGTCGATAGTCACATTCTGGGCTTGTGGAGCAGTGCCAATGCCACCAGCAGGCTGCATGGCGAGGTAGGCGATCCGCCCGATGACGATGGCGAAGCCAACGAGAAGAAGAACCCCAAGAAAGACCACAACGAACTTGAGGATCCTGACCTGGCGGGCGTCGGCCTCGCTGACCTCGTGGCGGGCGTCGCCAACCGGCTGCGCCGGATCGAATGTCGCCATGAACGTGTACCTCTGAAGGGAGCTCTACCGATCCAATGTCCAGTGAGCCTGAGCGCCGACACCTCGAAGTGCCAGCCGAAGCGGAGGGCGAACGCATCGACCGCTTCCTGGCATCACAACTGGAGAGCCTCAGCCGCTCACGCATCCAGGCCTTGATTAAAGCCGGCTACGTCCGGAATCGGCGAGGGACCATAGAAGACCCGGGCCTTAGGGTCAAACCGGGGGATGCCTTTGTCGTCGATCTGCCACCGCCGGAGCCCGCCGAGCCGCAACCGGAGTCGATCCCGCTCAAAGTTGTTTGGGAGGATGACGACCTCATTGTGATCGACAAGCCGGCGGACCTCGTCGTTCACCCTGCCCCGGGTCACGCCTCCGGAACTTTGGTCAATGCACTCATCGCGCACTGCGGGGAGAGCCTTTCTGGCATCGGAGGGGTTCAGCGCCCCGGCATCGTGCATCGCCTGGACAAGGGAACCAGCGGGCTGCTCGTGGTCGCCAAGAACGATTTCGCTCATCAGGCACTGGCGCAGCAGTTCGCGTCACATGGCGCAGATGGGCGGCTTGAGCGGGCCTATCTCGCCTTTGTGTGGGGGCAGCTCGATCGCCCACAGGGGATCATCGAGGCTCCCCTGGGCCGCAGCACCAAGGACCGGACCAAGATGGCGGTCGTACGGGAAGGATTCGGCCGACGGGCTGTTACGCATTACAAAGTTATAGAGACCTATCCCGAGGCCGAGGGCAGAGCCGTCGCCGTCAGCCAGGTGAAGGCGATCCTTGAGACAGGGCGAACCCATCAAATTCGCGTGCATTTCGCACACATCGGCCATCCACTCCTGGCGGACACAACTTACGGCTCGGGCTTTGCCGCCAGTGCGCGGAAACTTTCGCCCGAGGCTCAGGCAGCGCTGAAGGCCCTGGGGAGGCAAGCGCTGCACGCTACGCTACTGGGCTTTGAACATCCGCGCACTGGCAAGAAGTTGCGGTTCGAAAGTTCGCTACCGCCGGAACTCGCGGCGCTACGTGACGCATTAAGGGGAGCGACGGATCCCCGGGTGCTCAAACGTTCCTAGAATGAATGGGTAAGGATAGGTCTCGAAAAACAGTCCAACCTACCTACATAAGGATGGGGCAGTGGAACTCCAAATCGCATTTCCCGTTCCGACAGAGACGATCGCACAACTGCGGCAGCACACGAAACCGTAACTTGTGTGCATCCTACGGGTGGGGCCATCATGCCTTGCTCCGGTCACGCTGCTGGGTGAGGTTGTTACTGTCGGAGGGAGCAACCGGGTTTCACCGCCAGTATGGTCTGATACTCGGCTGAATCGGCTGAACTGAGATGGCAACGAAATCACTGCCGACAATCGCAGGCGGGTCCATGGGCCTCGCACGGTACCTCGAGGAGATCCGGCGTTTCCCGATGCTGGAGCCCGAGGAGGAGTACATGCTCGCCAAGCGCTGGCAGGAGCATGCCGATGCGGAAGCGGCCCAGAAGCTCGTAACCTCCCACCTGAGGCTCGTGGCGCGCATCGCCATGGGCTACAGAGGCTATGGTTTGCCGATCAGCGAAATCATCTCGGAAGGCAACGTCGGTCTGATGCAAGCGGTCAAGCGCTTCGATCCGGACCGAGGGTTCCGCCTGGCCACCTATGCCATGTGGTGGATCCGGGCCTCGATTCAGGAATACATCCTGCGCTCGTGGAGCCTTGTGAAGATGGGCACCACGGCGGCGCAAAAGAAGCTTTTCTTCAATCTTCGGCGCGCGAAGGGGCAGATTCAGGCCCTCGAGGAGGGTGACCTCCGGCCGGATCAGGTGAAGGTCATAGCCAAGCGGCTTGGCGTGCCGGAAGAGGACGTCATTTCGATGAACCGGCGGCTTGGCGGAGACGCTTCGCTCAATGCTCCGGTTCGTGCCGATCTCGACTCCGGGGAATGGCAGGATTGGCTGGTGGACGAGTCGCCTGACCAGGAGGAGGAGCTCGTCGAGCGTGACGAGATGGAACATCGCCGCGCGTATCTCGAGTCGGCGCTGAACACCCTCAACGAGCGCGAGCGGCGCATCTTCGAGGCGCGACGGCTCTCTGACGAGCCTGCAACGCTCGAGGATCTCTCTGCGGAATTTGGCGTCTCTCGCGAGCGGATCCGCCAGATTGAAGTGCGCGCCTTCGAGAAGGTTCAGAAGGCCGTGCAGCAGGCGGCCAGGGCCAAGGAGGGCGCGGCCGCCAGGGCGGCGAGCCCGGCGGGCGCCAGGGTTGCCGGAGCGGCTGGCGCCGCCTGATCATTTCGCTCTGCCCCCTCTTAGGGCAGGGCGCTCGATCAGTGGTCATACAATCCCAGAGCGAATCGAGATAAATTAGAAGCGGTGGGGAAGTTTGCTCCACCGTGCCCATCCACCATGTGCTGGATGGGCGAAAAGGTGCGCGTCAGGGCTCAAGGCATTTTCAGCTTGCAGCATCTGATTGTCAGGCCAGAAACCGTCGGCACCTTCCAATCAGGCCGGCGCGAGGCGGAGAGGGACAGGACCGCCGCTTGCAGCGCCCGCCATTACACTTTCTACCGCGTGAGATCGCGGTCCTGTCCCTTACCACCGCAGCATCACATCATCGCATCCATTGGGGAGCCGGGCGTTTCGCGCGATGCGGGACGCGTGGGAGCCGTTTTCGGATGGCGACGGCGTTCGGCATTTGCCGGGCGGATGTTTGCGGAGCCTTGCAAACGATGGAGCAGCTCATGCCAAAGCGCATTTATCCGTGGTCGGTTTCCGGATCGGGGGGGCTGGGGCGTCGTCGCGAAGCGTTGATTGGTATGTTGCTCAACGACTTTTTGGGTCAGCGATTCAATGATTGGCGGTATGTGCTGCTCTGGCGACTGAAACCATTGCATCCGCCAAGTATCACCTAATTCCGATCGGGCCGTGTGCGCATCCATTGCAATGCGGCCACAAGATAAGGAGGCCGGCCCTGGTGTTGGGCCGGCCTCCGCGCCGTCTTCCCCCCGCGGCGAAACTCTTCAAGCTACATCGGCAAACGCGCGATCTGGTACGAGAAGTAATTCTCGATGGCGGTGACGATCGAGTCCGCAACCTTGTCCCGCCAGTGCTCCGATTTCAGATTACGCGCATCCAGCGGATTCGTCACGTACGCAAGTTCGATAAGAACGGATGGAACCTTGGCCGTCTTCAGAACGCGGAAATTTGCTTCGCGGTCTGCGTTCCTCTGCATCGGCGTCGAAGCGCTCATGAACTCGATCACCTGGCGCGCAAACACGTTCGTGCGCTCTTTCGTGACAGCGACTTCCCGCTCGGCAAGATCGGCGAGGATGGCCTTCACGGCGCTCGTATCACCACCGAATTGCTCAGCAGCGCTTAGCTCCTTGCTCGTCAGCACTGCTTTCACAACTTCGGATTTGGCTGATCGCTGAAGCGCGGCGGCTGTGCTCTCTCTGAGCGTGTAGATCGTCGCGCCGCGGGCGTGGGAGCCTGCGTAGTCTGCATGCACGGCAATGAAGAGCGCCGCCTTGTTTCGTTCAGCGATTTCGCGCCGCTCATCCAGCGAAATGAAGACATCCTTGTCCCGAGTCATAACGACCCGGTAACGCCCAGTCGCCTCAATCTTGTCGCGTAGCACTTTGCTGAAGGCGAGAACCGCGTTCTTCTCGACGATACCGTTCTTGACGGCACCGGAGTCATGGCCGCCGTGGCCTGGATCGATCACAATAACTGGTTTGTAGGCGCGCGCCGCAAGTTCTTCGGGGCGCATCGCAGGTCGCGGCAGCGGCGGCTGCGCGGCGGCCAGCTTTTTCGATGAATTCGCCTGAGCCGGCTTTTCCAGCACCGCCGGTACAAGGTCCAAAACCAGCTGAGGACCGTTCGTGGTTTTCTGAATCTCTGAGCGTTTGACGATCACGGGTGCGCGCACTTCGATCACAATGCGCGCTTGTCCGGGAGCTGAAATCCCTCCGCGGAACGACTTCACGAGCCCTGTCGCGCTGTCATCAGGCGCTACGGGCAAGCGCATCTTCACGTCGGGCAGCGAGATCACGACGCGATTGGGATTGTTGAGCGAGAGGACGTCGAACTTGACCGGCTTCTCAATGCCCACAACGAAGCGGGTCGGCGCCAATTCGGGAACTGCGGGCTTCGTAGGCGCTGCGCTTGCAGCGAGCGATCCGAACAGCAGCGCAATTGCTGCAGTGAAGACCCAAACCAAACCAAGAGTAGCAGACCCAATTCTTAATAAGCTCGAGGCACAGGTCCGTACCCTACGGTTACTCATCGTACGAGAACTCCACAACGCGCAACACGGACTAACTAACGCGGTGGCTCTTGATGCCCCGGAATCGTGGCTTTTTGCTGATCCACCGAAGGAAAGTTATGGAATGATAAACGTTAATAGTTCGTCAACGATCGTTTGATGCTGACGCGATTTGCACCGGCGTATTGCCGGAAAGTGAGCGAGATTGAAACAGTTATGGAGATAGGTTGAGGCTGAATGTAGGCTCTGTGCGGCTCACTGGTTGAGGGCGCTCGCAGCTTCCGGCCCGCTTAACACTTCGAGGCGCACAGCCGTCAGACCACGGCGGGTCATGCCGAGCGCTTCCGCGGCGGCTTCTGAAAGATCGATAACGCGGCCGGGTACGAACGGGCCGCGATCATTGATCCGTACGACAACGCTCTTGCCGCTGTCGCGCTCTGTGACACGCACAATCGAGTTGAACGGCAGGGTGGGATGCGCGGCCGTCATCGCGCGCTTGTCGAACGTTTCCCCGGAAGCGGTTTTCACCCCCTGCCAATAGTAAGAGGCGATGCCTTCGAGCTTATGCTCGCGGCCGTGGCCAGATCCCTTGTTAAGTTTGCCCGCGGACCTGGAGGTACTTTCAGCGGGAAAAACGGACGTCCTCCAGCCGATGGTTAGCGAGTCTGATGCTGCGGCTTCGCTGCCTTCCGAGCTGACCGGCTGGACCAAGACCGCTACACCCGTCGCAGCTGCGATGAAAAGCTGTATCGGCTTCATCTCGCTATTTCGGCTTGTGCGCGCTGCGGACTGCAGCACTTGAGAATGCGTAGCGGTCTATGTGGCTGGGAAAGCGGCAAGATTTGGCCGCTTCCCACATTTTTTCTCGGTTGTGGCTTATCTGCCAACGACCTCGACAACGACGGGCACGACGCCGGCCTTCTTCATCCCAATGGCGCCTGCCGCAGCGGCTGACAGGTCGATGATCCGGCCACCGACGTAGGGGCCACGATCGTTGATGGTCACTTCGACGGACTTGCCGTTCCGCTTGTTGGTGACGCGAACACGCGTACCGAACGGCAGCGTTTTGTGGGCAGCGGTCATCGCTCTGGGATTGAACCAACCGCCAGATGCAACACGCTGGGGCTGCCAGTAGTAGGACGCTAGACCGGTCTGTGTCGTACCGACCGGAACCGACTTCGCGGTGCGCGTTCTTTTCCGACTGACAACCTTCGTCTTCCGACCAGAGTGCGTGCTATTCGACGTAATCCGGCGCGAGCGATAAGCATACACGGCTTTTTTGTGCTTCGCTTTGTACGCGCGGTGTGATTTTTTCTTGCCGACCTTCCGCGCCTTGTAGCCTGATGATGCGTCGTCAGACGACGGGTGAGCTGCTGCAGCTCTGCTCGTTTGGCTTGTGGAAACCTTTATGACTCCGGCGGAGTCGATCTTCTCGCCCATGGGCGCCACGGCCTGAGCTTGAGAGGTGAACACTACAACTCCCAGTGCCCAGATCAACGTGAGCATCCGATACATGAGACCTCCATACGCAATTTTCGGATTGCCTTGGCGGGGCAATAACAAAACCTCCTTTGATCCATCGCGGGGCGTGGCCCGCAGTTAAACCTCCCTCTGACAAGAGCTCCTTATCCGCAGAGCTCACCGTCAGTCGGCTTCAAGTCCGCCAAAGCGCAAAAGCCAGGAACCCCCTGCAATCGAGGAGAGCAAACGATGCCCCCAGGTTCTGGCGGCCGGGAGAACAACACCGGATGAGTTCCGCCGTCAACTCAAAAATTTTCACACTGTTTTTCAGTGGCGCAAGTATAGGCTGATGATCCTGGTGCGGATCGTGGCGAGAAAATGAATGCAACTTGAAAAAATGACGCAAGTATGAGCTTTGCGCCACGATCGTTTTGTTAGGAATTACTTGCGCGAAGATGGTTTTGGCCGGGCAACCAAAACGATCATTTGGCCTTCATTTCTGATGTCCAGAAGCATTCCTGCGGCCTCTGCCAATCTCCAGGTGTAATAGGCCTGGATTGTCATCGCATCGAGCCTGGGCATCGGCCCACCGCGGATGAAATCGGCCAGATGCAGTGGTTCCCTCGCACCTGCACCGCGACAAACGATCACGAAAGCTTGCGGTGCATCCAGCGCGCCCAGCATCGACACTTCAATATCACCGCCCCTCGGAAGCGCCGTCACGGCGCTAGCGATCAGGTTCAACAGCAACTTGACCTGATCTTTGGCCATCTGCCCGGCAGGCAGATTCCAAATCAGCCGATGTTTACCCTTGCCAATAAAGCCACGCGAAATTTGCTCAGCCGTCCCAAGATCAATGACAGAGCCGGCTGACCCCGCGGCACCAAATGCAAATCGCGCGAACTGCAAGCGGGCGGAGGCCTGTTCCGTCACATTACGGATGACCTCGAGCGCATAGGACTGCGCTTCGACGTTGTCATCCTCGTCCAGGATCTCCAGGCCGTTGTAGATCGCTCCCACGGGCCCAATCACGTCGTGGCAGATTTTGCTGGAGATCAGAGCTGCGAGTTCGAGATCCGTCGGGTGCGACTGCTGGCTCATCAAGGCCCCCCATATAGAGACATTGGCAACAGCCCATGCGCGAAAGCGCCCACGCGGACCGACCTATGCTTGCATAAATGTGTTCATGCGTTGATACCTGCGTCGCCGCATCGTTGCCAAGATCGGATCTTCAGGAAAGTTCTGCCGCGGGCATATCCAAGGTATGGGAGGGCGCTTGCGTCAGGGATTTTGCATGAGCGGTCAGACATTTATTATGGACGTGCATGGATTTCGACCACACGAAGCTGGCGGATAGGCTTCTCCCTGCAGCCATTGCGGCGGGGGCTGCGATTCTGCGCCATAGACGAGTTGGATTCGCTGTCGAATCGAAGGCTGATCGGAGTCCTGTGACAGCGGCTGACCGTGAAGCTGAAGAGATCATCCTGGAGGCATTGCAGCGTGCCGCGCCGGGTGTTCCGGTCGTCGCCGAAGAAGCTATGAGTCGGGGCGACCGCCCCGCAATTGGTAGTACGTTCTTTCTCGTTGATGCTCTCGACGGTACGCGCGAGTTTGTCGCCGGCGGCGCTGAATTCACCGTCAACATTGCGCTCGTAGTCGACCGAACGCCGCAGTTCGGTATCGTCTATGCCCCCGCGCTCTCGCAGCTCTACTTTACGCTTGGCGCCGATAGTGCTGCCTCACTCTCGATACCGCCGGACGTGGAGCCAACGTCTGTCTTCAAAGCGAATGCCACGCATTTGCACACGCGCGAGCCGGACCCTGAGCGGCTCGTTTCAGTGAACAGCCGCTCTCACCGGACGGCTGAGGACGATCGGTTCCAGGTTGACCCGCGAATTGCAAGCACTCGGACGATCGGATCTTCGCTCAAATTTTGCCTCGTCGCCAAGGGCGAAGCGGACATTTACCCGCGCTTCGGAGCGACGAACGAATGGGATACGGCAGCGGGCCATGCCATTGTTCTGGCTGCGGGAGGTCTGGTGACGACCTTCGAAAAGGAGCCGCTTCTCTACGGCAAGGCTGACGCCAACTTCGTCAATCCGCCCTTCGTTGCTTGGGCACGACCCAGCCTGGCAGAGACGTTCCGTCTGTAATCGGAGCAGACAGCCACACTTTAGTAACAGTTTTTGGGGAATGTGTGACACGTACCATTCTCCGCCACAGCCGCGGCTGGAGTCATGATGGGTCAGGCTATGCTCGGATTGCGCTCGAAATATCGGCGAGCCAGCGCTTTTGCCGTGTCGGTCGTATTGGCCTCGGTCCTGGCTGGGACCAGCATCGGTAATGCTCAAGCGCCCCTGCCGTGGGACAGCCCGTCACAATCCAATTATTCGGACTACCAGCGGCCTCGTGACGATGCCTATCGTCCGAACAGGCATGACGACGTTTATCGGCCAGGATCGCGAGACGACGCTTATCGCCCGAATGCTCGCGACGATGCTTATCGTCCCCAGCAATATGGCGCCTACGATGGCGGTTCGGGCAGCTATTCGCAGCAAGGCGGGTACAGGGACGACGCCTACAGGCCTTATGATCGCGGCGACACCTACGTCCCGCCTCCTCCAGGTTCCTCCCAGGCTTATCGTAACGATGACCCGGGTTATACGCCGTACTCGGGTTCGGATCCGGGCGAACCTTATGGGCGCGACTACGGCCCGCCTTCGGGAAGAGGCTACGAGCCGCCCCCAGCCGACGATCCGTACGACCGGTACGATAACCGCACCTACTCCCGTAGCGAAATCCTTGAGGCAGGCCATGCCTTCTTCGGCTCGGTCAGCCGCGGGCTCGCAAGCGTTGTGGAGTATGCCTTCCAGAAGGCCGGGCGGCCGAATGGCTACATCTTGGGCGAGGATGCCGGTGGCGCTTTCATCGCCGGCCTAAGGTATGGGGAAGGTACGCTCTATACCAAGGATGCCGGCCGCCATAAGGTCTATTGGCAAGGTCCGTCGATCGGATACGACTTCGGTGGCGAAGGATCCAAGACGATGGTCCTCGTCTACAACTTGCGGCATCCGCATGAAATCTATAATCGCTTTGCGGGTGTCCAGGGCTCGGCCTACATTGTCGGTGGCGTCAGCATCCAGTTCCAGAAGCATGGCGACGTGGTGCTTGCGCCTATTCGTTCAGGAGTAGGCCTAAGGCTAGGTGCCAACGTCGGTTATTTGAAGTATACCCGTACTCCAACGTGGAATCCCTTTTAAAAGTGAACATGCTCCCCTGCAGCAGGGAAGGGATCGGAGGCCGTAGCACTGCGTTGTAGTTTGGGTGGGTGTGGCGCCAGCGATTGGGGCCAGCCCGGTGATTTGCGATAAGGATTGCGTCCGGGGATGTCTCAGTGATCACGATCGAGTCAGCAATGCTCGTGGCGCTGGGCTTCCTGCTGGCCACGCTCATCGCTCTGTTGCTGGCGCCAGCCTATCGGGCGCGCGCCATGCGTCTCACCTACAAGCAAATCCGGCGAACCCTCCCGCTGACGGACGATGAGCTCATCGTCGAACGAGATCGGCTGAGAGCGCACTATGCCGTGCGCATTCATGATCTCGAAACCAAGTTGGAAAAAGCCCGTCTTTCGGCCGCCCGACAGCAGGTCGAGGTTAATCGGCGCGATGCAACCATAAGGAAACTCGAGTCTGAAATCGCGGAGCTGCGCGCCGAGCTGGAACAGAATGTGAATGCGCGCCGTGTGCTCGAGCAGACGGTGATGGACCGATTGCCGGCTGTCGAGCAGAAGCTGGCCGAGACCCGCAGCCTCCTGGAACAGCGCGACCGCGAGCTGGCCGCCATAACGAAAGACACCAGCAAGACGGTCCGTGCGCTGGACGAGGTTATGCAGATCAACGCCCAGCAGCGGGCCGAGATCGAGCGGCTCAACGGCATCATCGCAACGCACGGCATGCGAACGCGCAGCCCAACACGTGAGGGTCGCTTTGAGAGCGAGGTTGCGCTGAGGTCGGAGCTTGAGGCATTGCGGGCCAAGACGCGGGAGCAGGAGTCGCTGATCTCGCGGCTTCAGCTTCTCGTCACTGCACCCTCCAAGTCCAAGCTCGAACAGGTCAACGGCTCGACTGTGGGCGAGGAATCCGAGAAGGAGCTCGAGCGCGCCCGGCGTGATCTTGCGGAGGCCGAACTGGCTCTCAAGTCAGCGAATGATCGGACGGCCATCGAAATCGTATCGGACGAGACGCTCAGGGCACGGCTGCAATCGCTCGAAAGGCTCACCTCGGAGCAAGCTTCCAAGATCAAGCAACTGGAAGCGGCTCTCGCTGTTTACGAAAAGGGTAGCGGCGAGGGTGGCTTGCTCCGCATGGACAACAAGCTCGCTATGAAGGCGCGCTTGGCTTCGCTCCAGGCGGAGACGGAAGATCAGAAGGCCACGATCGAAAAGCTGCGCGCCGAGCTGGCCGCAGCCAACGAACGGCTCGCGTTCCAGGCGACTCAGTTCAGGGATGAGCTACGGCGCCTGCGCCAGGGCGACCTGCCGGCTCCCAAGGATAGTCAGCCGGCTAAGGATAATGAGAAGGCCTCTGCGCGGCGCTCGCTTGCCGACCGCATCAAGGAAGCCAATCCAGCGTTGGCCGCGGCGCTCAGAACCAGCCCACGCCCGTCCCAGAAGGTCAGGTCTGAGGAAGGGTCAGGGAAATCTGGTGGAGCAGCGGGTTCTCATCCCGCCTCAGTTGATCATGTCGAAGGGGCGAACGGCGCGAGCCATTCCGTCGCGAGTGCCGAAAAGGAAGCCGAGCTACAGCCAAAAGCTTCAGAACGCGTCGACGGTGCTGATGGCGCGCAGCAATCAGAGCGGTTGCTGGATCGGATTGCAGGCCTCGGCAAGTCCTAGTTTGAAACCAGTATTCCACTGGTTTTCACCGTGTTGTCCTCTCGGAAGAATTCGCGCTTTGCGTGTGCTGCTTTGACGGTTAGAAAGGAAGCAGGGCAGCGGAGCCGGTAGCTTCGTATGTCCAAGGCCTAATTCTGACGAGATCAAAGCAAGAGCCTTGCGCGTCAAATCCTCTCACTCCCCACGTCCGTACTCCCATAGCTCAACGCGGCCTGGGTCATTGGCCAGACCAGGCCAGACAAATGGCGAACCCATCGTCTTACACCCCGTCGCTGACGGATCGGGCCACTTGTCGCGGCGACCTCCACCCTTGCCAAGAGAGCCGAGGCTGCGTGCGAATGGAAGCCAGCCGACAGCGCTCGTTCCGGTGCACCCCTCGGCGCTCGAAGTGCACGATGCGGTCCGGCTTACCCGTGTCGACATGGTGCCTGAGTGGGTGCCGGTTCAGACGCGTGGCTCAGCAATTTCCGGGTTTCTGTTCGGGTTCACTGCGGCCATCGCGTTAGGGGCGTGGCTCTACGTGCTACTGTCCTGACTTTCCTTCGCACTCCCGCGTGCCGCATACCACACCCAGTCGGTGAACGGCTTCCCCACCACGCGGGTGTTGTGCAATATGCTTCGCGTTCATGCACCTAGGGGAGCGCTATGCTGCAGCTTGCAGATAATCTTAGCCGCTTAGGTACCGAAACTGCGTTTGAAGTTCTCGCGCGCGCCGCCGAGCTGCAGCGACAGGGCCGCGATATCATCAACCTGGGTATTGGGCAGCCGGATTTTCAAACGCCGCCTCATATTGTCGAAGCGGCTATAAAGGCTCTGCGAGACGGTCATCACGGCTACACGCCGGCGCAGGGCATCCTTCCGCTGCGTGAGGCTGTCGCCGCGGACCTTCATCGCCGGCACAAGGTCGATGTGAGCCCCAACAACATCGTCATCATGCCGGGCGGCAAGCCGACGATGTTTTTTGCCATTCTGATGTTCGGCGCTCCCGGCACCGAGATTATGTATCCTGACCCGGGCTTCCCGATTTATCGCTCGATGATCGAGTACACGGGGGCGAAGCCGGTTCCGATCGCGCTCAAGGAAGAGAATGGATTTGCATTCAGCGCCGAGGAGGTGCTTGCGCAAATCACCCCCCAAACACGGCTCATCATCATCAATAGCCCCGGGAATCCGACCGGCGGCGTTGTTCCTGAGTCCGAAATCCGGCGGCTCGTGGATGGCCTCGAGGGGCATCCGCATGTGGCGGTGTTGTCGGACGAAATTTACAGCCAGATGCTCTATGACGGCCGCGAGCACGTGAGCTTCCTCCGGTATCCCGAAATTCGCGACCGCCTCATCCTGCTCGACGGCTGGTCCAAGACTTACGCAATGACCGGCTGGCGACTTGGCTTCAGCGTCTGGCCGACGGCCCTCGTCGAACATGTCGTGCGGCTCTGCGTGAACAGCCATTCGTGCGTCAACGCACCGACGCAATATGCCGGCATTGCCGCGCTCGAGGGGCCGCAAGACGACGTCATCAAGATGGTCCGCGCCTTCGACGAGCGGCGCCGCGCCATTGTTCCCATGCTCAACCAGCTTCCCGGTTTCCGCTGTGTCGAGCCTGGCGGCGCGTTCTATGCGTTCCCTAACATTACCGGCACAGGCATGACGGCGAAGGAGCTGCAGAACAAGATGCTCGAGGAAGCCGGTGTGGCCACCGTTGCTGGCACCAGCTTTGGTGTTTACGGCGAGGGCTTCATCCGCTTTTCCTACGCCAATTCCATCGAAAACATTCGCGCGGCTATTCAACGGATTGGGACGTTACTGACGAGGTAGGCAATCCGGCGCATGTCATCTGGCGTCGGGATAAGCACTTGGCGGGCAATCAAGAAAAATGGGCGCCGTGCAGGTGCCCATTTTTCTTGAATGATGTTTAATCTGGAGACGCATTTCGGCGAAAAATAATTTGTCGTCGCTATTCCGTCTGTATCGCAAGACATTCTCGCAACTCGTCGATAATTTCAGTCATCCAGCGTTCCGTCATCATCTCGACGGGTGCGTTGAACGACACCGCTAGGTCCGCAATTCCACCAGGCTCCCTTCGGATCGGAAGGCCAAGCCCTCCCAATCCAGGGATGTAATAACCCATGTTCACTGCAAAACCGCGTCTCATCGCATCTTCAAGAGCGTCACGGATGACATCTACGTCTACTTCGTGCACGGCCGGATAGTTGGCGTATCGGTGAGCATTTGCGGCCAGAATTTCATCCTGCGTTTTCTTCGGCAGGGTGGAAAGAATCGCGAGGCTGCCTGCCGCAATTCCGAGTGGGATACGGCCGCCAATCTCCAAACTGAAGTGTTGCCGAGATATCCGGCTGATGATCTCGGTACAGACCGCATCGAGGCCCGCCCGTGCCATCATGTAAACCGTGAATCCTGTTCGGCGGGCGAATTCTGTTGCGCCCGGTCTTAGATGAGACACGAGATGCTCAAGGCGATCATGCCGTTTGGCGAGCAGCTGAATTGCTGGCCCTAACCGATAATGCCCATGTTTGCCGGCGTGTTCGCAAAACCCCCTCTGCAGAAGCGCTACCAATGTGCGATGAACCGCTGGCTTGTTGGCGCCGACTTTCTGGCAAAGCTCCCGCAGGCTCATGCCATCTGGGCCAGCATCGCCGAGAGCGAGCATGACATCTACTGCTCGCTCCACGTTCGACGATCCCTGCGCCATCGAGTACGTCTCCCCCACGACGTTCTAATATTTGAAACGTATATGCTGCGAACGGTTCGATTGAAAGAACGTTCTTGACTTTAAGTGCGTAAAAATTCAGGTTCGGCGCAAGGGAGGGTGGGGGGCATAGCCAGCCCAACTGCCGGCTACAGTCGGCGCGGCAAAGCAGAGCGGCTTCACGCGTCCGTCGGTCGTGCTCATCCCCATCATCGTCTTCGCCGGGGCACCTTGGTGCCGGTGACTTGATGTGGACTGATGCTGTCGTTTTTGTTTAAGCGTCTCGGCTTCGCGTGCGTCACGCTGCTGTGCGTGCTTACGGCCGTCTTCATTCTTGTGCGCATTCTGCCGGGTGATCCGACGCTGGTCATCCTGGGCGATCAGGCAAGCCCCGCCAGCATCGCTGCGCTCAAGGAGCGTTTGGGGCTCGATAAGCCCATTTGGGTCCAGTACATCAGTTTCCTGAGTTCCGTACTCCAAGGTGATCTCGGAAGCTCAATGGTCACCGGGCGACCGGTGATGGAAGAGGTTCTTCACGTACTGCCTTACACGATTGAGCTCACGATCGCCGCACTTGCTCTCGGCGTCGTCTTGGGCGTTCCGGCCGGTGTCCTTGCGGCCGTGACACGTAATCGTTTTCCTGACTTCTTGATGAGAATTCTTTCGCTGCTCGGCCTTTCCGTACCCGCCTTTGTTGCAGCGATCATTCTGCTGATGATTTTTGCCATTGAACTCGGCTGGTTTCCGATCATCAGCGCGGGTGGCGGTGACGACATTTGGGAGCGGCTGCGCCAAATGGCGCTTCCGACCCTCTCGCTGGCTCTTATTATGATGGCCTACATCACCCGCGTTACGCGCTCGGCCATGCTGGAGGTGTTGAGCCAGGATTTCGTGCGCACTGCTCGCGCGAAAGGGGCGCCGGGTTGGGTGGTGATTTGGCGCCATGCCCTTGGCAATTGCCTTATTCCCATCACCACCGTTGTCGGGCTTTATCTCGGTATTCTGATCGGAAATTCGGTTTTGACGGAAATCGTCTTCAGTCGCCCTGGCCTCGGCAAGCTTATCCTGATGGCGCTCACTCAGCGTGACTATACGCTGCTCCAGGGCCTCATCGTTATCTATACGCTGATGGTTGTGGTCGTGAATCTTCTTACCGACCTCACGTACGGCTTCCTTGATCCGCGGGTGCAGTACAAATGACCGACCTTCCGGTTTCTCCGACAGAGCGGCCGGAGGTCTCCTCAAGCTCGGCCGGAACGTTCAGGTCGTTCCTCTCGCGCCTCAATCTTTCGACATGGATTGGTGTCGCGGTCGTTCTCATTCTCATCGTGGCGGCGATCTTGGCGCCTTGGCTCGCGCCTTTCGATCCGGCGAGGCAGGACATTTTCAGTCAGCTGGCTCCGCCCAGTGCCCAATATTTGCTGGGTGCTGATCAATACGGCCGCGATATCCTTTCGCGCTTGCTTTACGGGGCCCGTTTTTCGCTGACGATTGGCATCCTGTCGATCTTGCTCGCGATGATCGTCGGCAGCCTGATCGGGATGATCGCGGGGCACCTCGGCGGCAAGACCGACATCGTTCTGATGCAGTGCATGGATGTCGTGCTGGCCTTTCCCTCGCTAATTCTGGGCCTCGCTCTGGTGGCGATGCTGGGGCCGACGATGACGAATATCCTCATCGCTATTGCTTTCACCGCCGTGCCAGCATTTGCGCGTGTCGCTCGCGCGGCGGTCATTGCGCAGCGGGATCGTGAATACGTTCAGGCTTGCCGCGCGATGGGTTTCTCGGGGCCACGCATTCTCTTTCGCCACATCCTGCCGGCGATTTTGCCTGAAGTCCTGGTGATGTCATCCTTGTGGATGGCAACGGCGGTGCGCACAGAAGCTACGCTCGCCTTTATCGGTCTCGGTTTGCCTCCTCCCACGCCCACGTGGGGTGGCATGGTGCGAGAGGGTTTTGACAATATTCTCAACTCCTTTCACCTCGCACTTTTCCCAAGCCTCGCAATTCTTCTCCTCGTCTTGGCCTTCAATCTTATCGGCGATGGCCTGCGGGATGCGATTGATCCGCGCCTGAAGACTGCATCATGAGCGCTACCGAAACTCCGCTCCTGTCTGTTCAGGACCTCACCGTTTCCTTCGGTTCAAGGACGGTGGTGCATAACCTCAGCTTCGACGTTTCTGCCGGCCGAACGTTGGCGGTCGTCGGGGAATCCGGCTCAGGCAAGAGTGTGACGTCGCTGGCCATCATGCGGCTCCTGCCGGCGCATATCAGCCGCGTTTCAGGGCGCATCATGTTTGAGGGGCGTAATCTCCTTGAGCTGCCGGAACGGCAGATGCGCCAGATCCGCGGCGGCAAGATCAGCATGATCTTCCAGGAGCCGATGACGAGCCTCAATCCGGTGCAGCGCGTCGGCGATCAGTTGGCCGAAGCTATACGCTATCACCGCGGCTTAAGCGGCGCGGCGCTTGAGAAAGCAGTGTTGGATCTTTTTGATATGGTCCGCATCCCGGACGCACGGCGCCGCGTTCGTCAATATCCCCACATGTTTTCCGGGGGCATGCGCCAGCGCGTGATGATTGCGATGGCGTTGGCCTGCAATCCTTCGCTCATCATCGCCGATGAGCCGACAACGGCCCTCGACGTCACGGTGCAGGCCCAAATCCTGTCGCTGATGCGGGACTTGCAGCGGGAAACCGGCACGGCTTTTCTGTTTATCACACACGATATGGGCGTCGTCGCGGAAATTGCTGACGATGTTCTCGTCATGCGCCACGGTCGCATGGTCGAGAAAGGAAATGTTCACGACGTATTCACGACGCCGCGTGAAGAATATACGCGCACGCTTATTGCGGCGGTGCCGAGTATGGTGGGCAGTCTCGCCGCGCAACGCATCGAGCCGAAACCGATAGAGACTTTGCCTCCCGACAAAACCGGTATCCTGTCGGTGGACAATCTCAGTGTGCGTTTTCCGGTAAGCGGTGGCCTTTTCCGCAAGGCCGGTGCGGTGCATGCAGTTGAAAACGTATCCCTCTCAATAAATCAGGGTGAGACGCTTGGCCTCGTTGGGGAGTCGGGTTCGGGCAAGTCCACAATCGGAAAAGCCATAATAAACCTCGTGCCCCTGCATTCGGGCATGGTGCGGGTGAATGGCGAAACGGTAGACTACAATTCGTCCGCCAGCCTCATGCGGCTGCGCCGGAATGTTCAGATGATCTTCCAGGATCCGTTCGGATCTCTGGATTCACGTCAGAGTATCGGCTCCGCGATCATGGAGCCGATGCTGGTTCATGGCCTCGCCAAAGGAGCGGAAGCAAAAGAGCGCATGGAGTGGCTGCTTGAGCGCGTCGGCCTGGATCCGTTGCGTGCTTCGAGCATGCCGCACGAATTCTCCGGCGGTCAACGTCAGCGTATCTGTATTGCCCGTGCGTTGGCGATGTCGCCGAAAGTCATAATAGCCGATGAAGCGGTTTCAGCCCTCGACGTTTCGATAAAGGCGCAGATCATCGACCTGATGATAGATCTGCAAGAGGATCTCGGGATTTCGTATCTCTTCATCAGCCACGACATGGCGGCAGTCGAAAAAATCTGCCATCGCGTGGCGGTGATGTACTTCGGTGAGATTGTCGAAATCGGGAACAAGGAGGACGTCATTGGACGGCCTATTCATCCCTATACCCAGCATCTGTTGTCGGCCATTCCGGTAAACCATCCGAAATTGCGTGGAACGCGGCCGCCTTTGGCTGACATGAAGCCGCGAAGTGCTTTGCGTCCGCCTGGCTATGAGCCGCCTCCGGCTCGATGGATGATGGCGGCTGATGGCCATTTTGTGCGGCAGCCGGACTGAATTTTGTAATTGCTCCTGGAGCTCAATGAGAATGACAAGCGCGATTGAAGTTATGGCCCGCTTCGCCGCACAGACGCCTAGCAAGTCCATTCCTCAAGAGGTTCGAGATTTTGCGGCGACTCTCATTCTTGATTTATTAGCCGCTGCCTCCGCCGGAATCTCGAGCCCTTTGGCACAAACAGCTCTCCGTGCCGGGCGCAAGCTCTATGGTAACGGTGGGACCGCAGTCTGGTTTACCGAAGATCGTTTAAGCTGGTTGGGCGCAGCTTACGTGAATTCTTCCGCAGCGAGCGCGCTCGACATCGATGACGGTCACCGCGGAGCGTGCGGCCACGCCGGTGCCGGTGTTATTCCTGCGGTGTTGGCGCTCGCCGAAAACGGCGATTACGATGGCAGAGCAATTATCGATGCGATCATCGTCGGTTATGAGGTCGCCCTCAGGGTCGCGGCGGCGCGCCCAACACCGACGATCGTCAGCTACGCCAGTGGCAAATGGGTAGCCTACGGAGTAGCAGCTGCGGCTGGTCGCCTCCTGGGTTTGAATGCCGAACAAATAGCCGAGGCAATGGCGATCGCCGGGGCTGAGTCGCCCATACTCTTTCCCTCGGGTACTTCGCGCCGGCAGGGAAGCACCGTAAAGGAAGGAATTCCCCCAGCAGTAGCTATCGGGTTGATGGCAGCAATACGGGCACAGGCCGGCGGCACCGGCCCGACAGATTTGCTTGACAACCCAAACCTGTTCACGCCCGACATTCTAATCGGCGACCTGGGAAGCAATTGGCAGACGGCGCGTAACTACCTCAAGCCTTACGCATGCTGCCGCTACATGCATGCCGCTATCGACGCCATTGCCGAAATGCGGCAACCCGGCAAGCCTGTGAAGCAGCTCAAAATCGAGCTCTTCCCGCAAGGTATGAAACTCGGCAACGTCCGGGCTCCACGTAGTTTGGAGGAAGGCCAATACAGCTATCCCTTCAGCTGTTCGCTGGCTGCGTTGCGCGGCATTGAAGCCCTCCAGCCTGTCAGGCTCGAATCCCTGGCAGACAAGGAGGTCTTGGAGCTCGCCTCACGCGTTGAATTGGAGGTTGCGCCGGACTTCGTGGAATCGTTCCCGGCCCGTACGCCGGCGCGGGTCACCATCGATTACGGCGAGGGTCCGCAAACGCGCACAGTGGATTATCCGCTCGGTGACACCGCGAACCCGATGTCTCGCGCTCAAATCGAAGCGAAATTCCGGCAGTTGTCAAAGGAGGTGATGGATACGGCGGCCCAGGATAAGCTGCTCACTGCTGTAGATACCCTCGATAATGAAGGGCCATCTCGCCTGTTTGCCATCCTCGGCGCCAAAGCCAGCGCTTAATGGACGACCGTGGGAGAAGCCCAACTCGATTTCATTACACGAGAATAGGAGGAAATGATGCTACTGGCCAAGTCGATCGGCGGCCGGGCCCTGGCTGCGGCGATCCTGCTCGGAACGGCATTAAGTCCACACCAGGCCTTCGCAGAAAAAACAAAATTGTCTCTTGGCGTCGGCGCCGCCGATGTTGGAACTCTTGACCCTCACTTCGCATCCAGCACTTCGGACCGTACGCTGGTAGCCTGGATTTTCAACGCACTTGTTCGTTTTGCGCCTGGATCGACAGATCCCAGCACAATCGAGCCTGATCTTGCCGAAAGTTGGGAAGCCTCTCCGGACAAACTGGTCTGGACCTTCAAGCTGCGCCCCGGCGTGAAGTGGCAAAAGGGATTTGGAGAAGTGACGGCTGAGGACGTCGTTTTCAGCCTGACCAAGTCGGCCGACCCCAATCGCTCCGCCTTTGCCGGCGACTATAGCGCTATTGAGAAGGTTGAAGCGCTCGATCCACTAACGGTGCGCATCACCCTCAAGCATCAGGTACCGTCTCTGCTCGGTCTTCTGGCGAATTACTCTGGCGGTTTCATCGTGCCGAAAGCCGCGGTGGAGAAGCTTGGTGACGACTTCAAGCGGAATCCCGTGGGCTCAGGCCCATTCGTGTTGACAAAGATCGAACCGGGACTGGTGGTTCATTTTGTAGCCCACGAGGAGTATTTCCGCGGCGCGCCGAGAATCAAAGAAGTCGCCTACCGCTTCCTGAATTCGGCCTCCGCCCGCGATCTGGCTTTTGCAGCGGGTGAGGTTGATGCAGCCACGGGCCTGCAGGATCGTCAGTGGTACGCCCGTATGCAAAAGACCAAGGGCGTTGCGGTTGATATCTTCGATCCGGCAGAACTGTTCGTTCTGCACATCGATTCGAACAAGAAGCCATTCGATGACATTCGCGTGCGGCAGGCGGTAGCGCATGCCGTCAATCGCGAGCAGATCGCGCAGTTCCGCGGCAAACCTTTCACGCGAGCAGCCGGCTCGGTGATCCCGATGAACAATCTCGGGTATCTCGCGAACCCGGGCTTGTTGCCTCATGACCCGGCGAAGGCGAAAGCGTTGCTTGCTGAAGCCGGATATCCAAATGGACTGACGATCAAAATGATCGGCAGCCAGATGGGCAGCTACGAGACAGTGCAACAGTTGTTGCAGGCACAGTTTCAGCAATCGGGCATTACGCTAGAGCTGCAGCAAGTAGAGCACGCGACCTGGCATCAGATGATCCGAAAGGACCTTAATGCCATTACGGGTTACAGCGCAGCGCGTTTTCCAGTGGCAGATATTTATCTGACGCAGTTCTATCACAGCGCGAGCTCCATCGGCAAACCCACAGCCGCAACCAACTTCAGCTATTGCGATGTGGCCGATAAGGAGATCGAGGCGGCGCGGACGGAAACGGATCCCGCCAAGCAGATCGAATATTGGCATGAGGCGCAGCGCAAGATCGTCGCCCATGTGTGCGCCGTTCCATTGACTGAAACGGGCCAGGTCTGGGTGCGTCGCGAAAATCTTGATTGGGGTTACGAGCTGAAAGGCTCGATGTCTCTTGGCCCCCTCCTCACCGAAAAGACGCACTTCAAGGACTAAGCACTATTACAGGCTGCCACGGATTTCGTGGCAGCCATTTTCTCACGGCATACTCTCCCCAAGAAGCTTCTCCCAAAAACTCATGAGCCGGGTTACCTATCCCCAATACACGAATCGCTGTGGTTGGAATGCTTTGCTGCCGCCGCGCGATCCAAAGCCGCCTCTGACAGGAAACTGCAAGGTCGACTTCGCGGTAGTTGGGGCTGGTTACACGGGCCTGGCGATTGCCCGGCGTCTTGCAGAATTGCGGCCTGACGCGTCAATAGCCGTACTTGAAGCAGATGTTGTCGGCGAGGGATCAGCGGGGCGGAATTCCGGATTCACCACCAAATTTGTTCTTCCGCGTAATGCTTCGCTCAAGATCGCCGAAACCGCTCGATTGCAGTCAAAATATTTTGCTGAAGCCTTCGATTGGATGATGAGTGCGATCGAAGCAAAAGGCATCGATTGCGGTTTGCATCGGGCAGGCACCATTCGCGCAGCAGCCACCGAGAGGGGCGAAGCCGCGGTGCGCTCCGTCATAGAGGTCGCGGAGAAAAACAAGATTTCTCACACAGTGCTGACGCGCGAAATGATCACGGAGCGCATCGGTAGCTCCTATTACCGTTTCGGCATGGAAATGGAAGACGGCTACCTCTTGCAACCCGCAGCATTGGTTAGGGGTCTGGTCGACATTCTTCCCGAGAACGTTACACTGTACGAAAAAACACCCGCTCTAAAGCTCACCCGCGCCAATGGTTGGGAGATACAAACTCCGGAAGGGATGGTCCGCGCCGGGCGAATAGCATTGGCGACAAATGGCTACATTCGCCGGTTTGGATACCTGAAATCCCGCATGGCGACGATCTTCACGTACGCCGCTCTCACCGAGGCTATGTCTCCCGCCGACGCAGCTCAGCTCGGAGCGAAGGAGTCTTGGGGCTTGTTGCCTTCGCATCGCCTCGGCACGACGCTGCGGCGAGTTGGAAATCGTCTGCTTGTACGTAGCCTCTACGCCCTGGAGCACGAAATTCCACAATCAGAGGCTGTTGCCGAACTGCGCAAGCGGTTCATCCGTCGCTGGCCCTCGCTTTCTCATGTGCAATTTGAATACGTGTGGGGCGGAACGACAGCATTCACGATGAACGGAGCTCCCTGGTGGGGCCGCATCGACGAGAATGCCTACGCGTCAGGCGGCTGCAACGGTAGCGGCATCACCAAAGGTACCATGCTGGGTAAGGCTCTCGCCGAGGTGATGGCGGGCGCGCACGATCATCAGGAGCTGTGCGCGATCATGGGCTCCGCAAGCTGGATTGCGCCCGATCCTTTCCGAACAATCGGCTTTCACGTCATTTCAGCTATAGAACGACGTCGAGCCGGGCTGGAGAGCTAAGGGCTAGCCTTCCTAGTGTGCGCTGAAGCTGTCAACGTTGAGGGCGGATTGTTCGATCGGCCCAGCGCAGCTCGCTGACGGCTAATTTTTCTTCGTTCCAATTCAGCGCCCCGTGTAGAGCAATATCGAAAGCCTCGACTTTATTTTCTGCGCCGAAAACAAATGCGACGAAGGTCTGTTTGGTCGTTCGTCGCTTTCGCCTCGAAAGAATTGCAGTTGACTGCGTTTTTGCCTCCACCGTACGATTCGTTGGCTTGCCTGTGTCGCTTGGTCGTGAAGGCACAAAACCCGCATCAGTCCATAAAGGAATACGGAGATATGAAGGCCGTTCGTACGGATTGCGAACTCGAGTGCCCCGGGATCGACGCGGGGTTGCGTGCGCGGGGAGTTGATCTGGTGTTACTGCCCGACGGCATCGACGAGGCTGAACTTGCGCGTCACGTCAGCGAAGCGGATTTGCTTCTCACGTGCTACACACCGATCACCGCTGCGGTGATCAACGCCGCCAAGCGGCTGAAGGGAATCGTCAAGTACGGCGTGGGGATCGATGCCATAGATATTCCGGCGGCGATCGCGCGCGAGAGCCCTGTGGTTAATATTCCGGAGTATGCCGAGCAAACCGTGGCCGAGGGCGCCTTCGCGCTGCTCTTGGCGCTGACGCGGCGTTTGCCCGCTATCACCAAAGCAGTCCAAGCGGAAAGCTGGATCTGGCCGGAAAGCCGCTGGTTAGGCCGGGATATTGCGGATGCTACCCTGGGGCTAGTCGGCTGCGGCCGCATTGGCCGCGCAATGGCGCGCATGGCGCAGGGATTTCGAGCTCGCGTGCTGGCGTTCGATCCTGGAGCCAATGCGGCCGAGCTCGCGGCACTCGGGATCGAAGTCGTGAAGGATTTGCACGCCCTGCTGGCCGCATCGGACTTCGTCTCGCTCCATGCTGTGCTCAACAAGGAGACCCGGCATCTCATCGGGGCACCTGAGCTCGCGGTGATGAAGCCGGGCGCAATATTGATTAACACTGCGCGGGGTGCATTGATCGACGAAGGAGCACTGGTCGAGGCGGTGCTTTCGGGCCACCTTGGGGGCGTTGGGCTGGATGTCTACGAACGGGAGCCGTTAAGTCGCTCAGGCCATCCGCTCAGTCCGCTTTTTGGCCGCGACAACGTAATTCTTTTCCCCCATCTCACTTTTTTCACTGCTGAAGCGATGCGGCGATTGGAGGAAGACACACTGGCGCGTTGCTTTGAAGTGCTTGAGGGGCGGCCGGTAACCGTGCGTTCGCTGGATCCGCGGCTACGGGCGCAAAAGGTCGGAGTACGGTTTATTTGAAGATTGCCTGGGCGGTAGCCTGGCGGAGAGGGGGGGATTCGAACCCCCGATACGGTTGCCCGTATGCCGCATTTCGAGTGCGGTGCTTTCAACCACTCAGCCACCTCTCCTGATGGCGTGCACAGCTGAGATAGGCGAGCCACCTTTAAGCAGCCCGCGACTTCGATACTGGTCGCGGCTCGGGTCGCGTCCGGTTTGCTGTGCAGGTCGCGTTGCTATAGCGACCAACGCGCGTCACTTCAAGACGATTGGTGCCGCGAACGCAAGTGACGATCTGACAAGGATGCCCCATTTAGGTGCTGCGGCAAGGTGTCCGCAGACCAGCGCGGCAGCTAGAAGTCGGATGCAATCCCGTCCTTCTCCCAGTCGCCATAGCGGACAGGGTCGGGGCCTTTCCGACCGCCAATCTCCCTTGGGGCCGGCTTCTGGGAAGCGGCCTGCTGCCGACGGCGCTCCTCGGCTTCCTGAAGCGCTCGTATAGCAGCCGGAGAAAGCGTTCGCCGCTCCTCCACGTGCTCCACCGGCTGCCCGTCTTGTTGGTGCTCGTCCATGTCGCCGAACTGACAGCTCCTACTGCGGATCTTGTATAATCCCTACCTATATAACCACTTGATCGCTGGAGCTGAAACCGGGAGGGATAATCAACCCTGGCTGCTCCACTGTGGTTGAGGTCAAGGGGAGATTTGGATGACGAGCAACTACATCAAGACTGGCGTCTTGCTTGCAGCGCTGACGGCGATCCTGGTGTCTCTGGGAGCGTTGGTGGGCGGTGAGACGGGTCTCGTCATCGCCTTCATCATGGCGCTCGGCATGAACGCCTTCAGCCTCTGGAACTCCGACAAGATCGTGCTGCGCATGCACGGGGCTGAAGAGGTCGACGAGCGCACGGCGCCCGAGCTCTACGCCCTGGTTCGTGAGCTGGCTGCCAAGGCTGGTCTGCCGATGCCCAGGGTCTACATCATGCACAGCGAGCAGCCGAACGCGTTTGCCACCGGCCGCAGCCCCGCTCATGCGGCGGTTTGTGCCTCGACGGCTTTGCTTGACATGCTGGACCGCGAAGAAGTGGCCGGCGTGATGGCCCATGAGCTGGCGCACATCAAGAACCGCGACACGCTAATCATGACCGTCGCCGCGACGGTCGCGGGCGCGATCACCATGTTCGCCAACATGATGCAGTTTGGCATGCTCTTTGGAGGTGGGGACCGTCGTGAAGGTGGGGGCGCCCTTGGCATCATCGGTGCACTGGCCGCGATCATCCTGGCACCTTTGGCGGCGGCGCTGGTCCAGATGGCCATCAGCCGCTCGCGGGAGTATGAGGCTGATCGCATCGGTGCCCTGATCTGCGGGGAGCCGTTGTGGCTTGCCTCCGCGCTGCGGAAGATCGACCACTACGCGCGGCGGATCATCAACCCGACGGCGGAGGAATCGCCCGCCACGGCACACCTTTTCATCATCAACCCGCTCTCTGGTCAGGGCATGGACAATCTGTTCTCGACCCACCCGAACACGGAAAACAGGATCGCCGAGCTGGAGAAGCTGGCAGCGTCCATGGGCCGGACGGGTGCTGTTGGCAGCTCTCCGCGCGGGCCGTGGGGCTGATCGCCTATGGCCCTTCGTGCATCCGGGCAGACTGAGAGCAAGGCATCCCAGGCCGGCAAACAACCTCCAGGATTGCTGCCGCGGGAGATGGCCGTCGACCTCATATCGGCTGTTCTCGACCGCGGCCGCAGCTTTGACGAAGCTTTTGCAGCTTGTTCCTCCCATCCTGAGTATCGCGCGCTCTCGCCAAGTGATCGCGGGCTAGCGCGGCTTATCACGGCAACGGTTTTGCGCCGTCATGGTCAGCTGGCGGAAATCCTGGGACAGTTCATCGAACGTCCGCTGCCGAAAAAGACGGGACGGCTGACATCGATCCTCATGGCTGGCGCTGCCCAGCTCGTTTTCTTGGGCACTCCGCCCCATGCCGTCATTAATTTAGCCGTTGAACAGACCCGCCGTGATGCGCGCGCCCGCAGGTTCGATCGCCTCACCAACGCTGTGTTGCGCCGCGTAGCGGAGCGTGGGAGGGAGATCGCGGCCGGCCAGGATCCCGTGCGGCTCAATGTGCCCGCATGGCTACTTGACCGTTGGACCAGAACCTACGGTGAGGAGACCGCGCGCCGTATCGCCGAGGCATCTCTCCGCGAGGCGCCACTAGACATAACGGCGAAGGCCAATCCCGAGATTTGGGCCGAGCGGCTCGGCGGCGTGGTACTGCCGACAGGATCAATCCGGCTCATTCCCCAGGGGCGGATTGAGAACCTGCCAGGGTTCAACGAGGGGGCCTGGTGGGTTCAGGATGCTGCCGCCGCGCTGCCGGCAAAGCTACTGGGCGACGTGTCCGGCAAGCGCATAGCTGATCTCTGCGCCGCGCCTGGCGGCAAGACGGCAGAGCTGGCTGCGGCCGGTGCGAAGATGACCGCGGTCGAGATTGACTCCAAAAGGATCGAGCGGCTGAAGGATAATCTGGCTCGGCTTCGGCTCGAGGTTGAGGTTGTCGAAGCAGACGTGACGGAATGGTCGCCGGGTGAGCTGTTCGATGCCGTTCTTCTCGATGCGCCTTGTCTGTCCACTGGCACCATTCGGCGTCATCCCGATCTGCTGCGCCTGAAACGAGAAAGTGACCTGGAGCGCTTGGTCGAGCTGCAAAAGCGGTTGCTTGAAGCCGCAGCGAAGCTCATCAAGCCGGGTGGTCTTCTTGTCTACTGCACTTGCTCCCTGGAGGCCGAAGAGGGGCCGCAGCAGATTGCGTGCGTGCTGTCCAGCGGAGCATTTGAACGCGTGCCTATTCGGCCGGGAGAAGCGGGTATCGCCCCAGAATGGGTTACTCCTGAAGGTGATCTGCGGACCTTCCCCTTCCATCTGCAACTTGAGGGCGAGAACCTTTCGGGCATGGACGGCTTTTATGCGGCGCGTTTGCGTCGGGTCGCCGCACGACTGTGAGCCGGGTGTGATTTCCGGTCCACGCAAGGTTCACAAGCCGCGCACAAGTTATCCCCATGAGCCTTGAGAAGCCTTCCCGACGGGCATATCCGAGAGCATGATCAGTGCCGGATGTAGGCAGCCGGCTTGCGGCGGGAGTCTTCTGTGGCTTCGCTCACGTTTTCCGAACAGACGCGCTTGGCCCGCCTCGCGACAGACCGCGTGCGGCGCGCGGCTGTGGCCCGGTTGCTCAGCTCACGGTTGTTGCGTTGGCGCTTCGGGGCGCCTGTTGCCGATGAACTGTTGATCGTTCCGCAAGATTTGAGGACGGCTGACCCGAGCTTCGCTGACGAAATTGCCATTGGTCAGTTCGGGTTCGGCGGAGCTGTGGCCTACATCGGCGATGGGTCGCCGTTCGATCTCAAGCCACCCAGCAAGGAATGGGAACGTGAGCTGCACGGCTTCGGCTGGCTGCGCCACCTTATGGCGGCAGAAACCGAAGAAGCGCGCGATCAGGCCATTGACCTCGTCCTGGAATGGATTCGCAGGCATGGATCGCGCGGTGGCGTTGCCTGGGAGCCGCCCGTTATCGGCCGGCGTCTGATTTCCTGGCTGTCGAACGCGTCCATGCTGCTGGACGACGTCGATCAGGCGACCTACGACAAGATTGCCGACAGCCTCGGCGATCAGATGATCCGCCTGTCGGCGACGTGGCGGGATGCGCCGGCGGGCTATCCTCGACTGTTGTCCCTCATTGCTCTCGTGCTGGCTGATCTCTGCGTGGCAGGCCACGACCGGCATTTGCGCGAGATCGAGGACGATTTCGCCGCTGAACTGGAAGCGCAGATTCTGCCTGACGGTGGCCATATCAGCCGCAATCCGGGTATACCGGTCGAGCTATTGCTGGACCTCTTGCCCTTGCGGCAGTGCTTTGCTGTGCGCGATCGCGCGGCGCCCAAGGCGCTCTCTGACGCCATCCAGCGGATGCTGCCGTTTATCAGGTTCGTGCGTCTTGGGGATGGCTCCCTGGGCCGCTTCAACGGGATGGGCTCGCCCAATCTCGACCTTATCGCGACGGTGCTCGCTTACGCTGACCCGCCGGTTAGCCTGCCGTCCCACGCGCCGAATTCCGGATATGCGCGGCTTGCCCGCGGCGAAACCATCATTCTCGCCGATGTCGGCTCGCCGCCTCCACTAGAGCTGGCTGGGCAGGCGCACGCGGGTTGCCTCTCGTTCGAAATGAGCTCGGGCAAGTATCCGCTGTTCGTCAATTGCGGTGCCCCCGGACCGGCCGACCATGATTGGCGTGCCGCCTCACGCGCAACGGCAAGCCACAACACGCTTTGCCTTGGCGGCAAATCATCGTCGCGCCTGGTTCTCAACGATCTCCTCGAGACGATCGTCGGATCGCCGCCCATTCGTTTCCCGGCACATGTGTGGGCGCGCGTGCAGGATTTGCCCGACGGCGGAATCGCCCTCAAAGCGCATCACGACGGGTACCGGCGACAGTTCGGGATCATCCACCGGCGGCAGCTCACGTTGGATGTGAGCGGCGGCAAGCTGACAGGCGTCGACAAGCTTGGTCCCCCGCGCGGCCAGCTGCGGCTTTCAATGGACGTGCCCTTCGCGATCCACTTCCATCTCCACCCGGACGTGGCGTGTACTGAGGCGCCAAAGGGGGGGAGAACGGAAGTCGTCCTGCCCAACAACGAGCGCTGGGCGTTTTCGGCAAAGGGGGCTCACGTGTCGATCGAGGACAGCTTCTATTGCGCCGATCTTTCCGGCCCTCGCCGGTCCTTACAGATCGTGCTGAGAGGGGGCTGCTACGGAGAGAACGAGGTCACCTGGGAGCTGGAGCGCCGCACCTGATCACCTGCGACGGTGACCCTTTTTGTGGGCAGCGGCGTTTTGTGGTAGGCGCCGACGGCGCGCCTCCGCGCCTGACCAACGTACCTTGAGGACCGATTGACATGAGCGACCCGGTGATCCGCCGCGCCCTCCTTTCCGTTTCCGACAAGACTGGTCTCGAAGAGCTGGCGCGCTTTCTCCACGGGGCAGGTGTCGAGCTGATTTCGACAGGCGGGACGGCTGCTGCGATCAAGAATGCCGGGCTGCCCGTGAAGGACATCGCCGAGCACACCGGTTTCCCCGAGATGATGGATGGCCGCCTCAAGACGCTGCATCCGAAAGTGCACGGTGGCCTCCTTGCCATTCGCGGTCGTGAGGATCACGACCGGGCGGCTGCGGAGCACGGCATCGCGCCGATCGATCTTCTAGTCGTGAACCTCTATCCGTTCGAGGCAACGGTCGCCCGTGGTGCCAGCACGGATGAGTGCATCGAGAACATCGACATCGGCGGGCCCGCCATGATCCGCGCGGCTGCCAAGAACCACGCGAGCGTCACGGTTGTTGTCGACCCCGAGGATTACGCGCGGGTCATCTCCGAGATGCAGAGCCGCGGTGGTTCAACCAGCCTGGAGCTGCGTCGTTACCTTGCCGCCAAGGCCTACGCGCGCACGGCTGCCTACGATGCCGCGATCAGTGGCTGGTTCGCGAAGGAGCTGGGCGATACGGCGCCCACCTGGCGCACATTCGGCGGCAAGCTCGTGCAGCAGCTCCGCTACGGTGAAAATCCCCATCAGTGGGCTGCGTTTTATCGCACTGGGGAGCAGCGGCCGGGCGTCGCCACCGCAGTTCAGCACCAGGGCAAGGAGCTGTCCTACAACAATCTCAACGACACGGACGCGGCTTTCGAGTTGGTAGCGGAGTTCGACCCGCAGAAGAGTGCCGCGGTTGCCATCATCAAACACGCCAACCCTTGCGGGGTCGCTTGCGCGCCAACGCTGAAGGAGGCCTACCTGTTGGCGCTCCGTTGCGATCCGGTCAGTGCTTTTGGCGGCATTATCGCGCTCAA
>Ga0310822_100249_pt1 | contig 34057 bp, 27 predicted proteins | sample P4_ome_2_FD_201313 | JGI IMG/M metagenome (GOLD analysis project Ga0310822, IMG submission 201313) | Sorghum-adapted microbial communities from Joint BioEnergy Institute, Emeryville, California, United States - P4_Day56_Rep2 | ecosystem: Engineered > Bioreactor > SSF (Solid state fermentation) >... | reverse complement strand
GGCTCCGCCACCGGCGTCGGGCCCGTGGGGCCGGTGACGCTGATGAAGGTGTCGAACACCGTCCGGCCGTTCTCCTGGGTCAGGAAGCCGATGCAACCGGCCGGGAGGCCGAGCTGGCCGCACTGGTCCGCGCTGAGCGGGGCCAGCTCCTCCGACCCGAAGGTCAGGGTGTAGGTCTCGCCGTCGAAGGTGAAGGTGTGTGTGTTCTGGCCCGTGCCGACCAGCAGGAAGATGTCGTCGCAGACGCTCTCCGTCTCGAAGCCGCACGGGGCGACGTTGCGGGTCTCCTTGAACACGAAATCGAAGAAGGTCTCGAACGGGCCGGCCATTCCGGGTTCGGGCGGGTCCGCCGGCGTCAGCGTCGCCTGGGCAATCAGCCGGCCGCTGGTCAGGAACTCGTTCTCCAGCGCCGTCGGGATCGGGAAGTTGATGTGCACCAGGTCGGGGCCTTCGGCCGCCGGGCCGTTGGTCACGACGGTGCCGCTGAAGACGCCGAGCGAGGCCCGCTCGACCTCGAGGGCGCTTCGGTTGGGGCTGTCGAAGCTCACCGGCCACTCGATCCGGGTGGCCCCGCCAAGCACCGGGTTGGGGTCGCTGCCGACGACTTCGGGGTCGAACTCGGTGAAGGTGTTGTTGGTCGTGAAGTTCCATTCATTGATGATCACCGCGGAGGCCTGCCCCGTCACGCCGACGAGCAGCGTGAGGGCCAGCGCACCGCCTCCGGCAAGTTTCGTCCATCTGTCCATCAGCTGTCTCCTGACTGTCTCCGTTTCTCTGTCCCCCGCGCCGGCTTTTCTATGGGCGCACGCCCATCGACCTACCCCTATCCAGCCTTTGCAATCCTCGTGCCATCGAGATTTATCAATATAAAACAATGAATTAACGGGTATCGCACGGCCGGCACCAGCGAGATCGAACGAGATCGTTAACTATTGTTAAGATTCTCGACGACGAAACGGCGGCCTAAAGGAGGGCTTGTCGCGTTCGGCGTCCAGTTCTTCGGCGACCCCCGCTAAAATAGCAAGGAATTTCAGGAGCATAGGGTTTCGCAGCAAGCTGTTAACAAATGTAAACTTCTTGGACTCTTCGGGATGGGTCTGCGCAGCAGGAGAGCGGGGGGCGGGCGCCACGCGCCGGGCTCACCTACCAATCGACCGGGGCCAGCAAAAAACGGCGGCCCTTATGGGCCGCCGTTCTCAAGGTTGGATGCAGAAGTGCGATCAGGTCGCGCGGCGACGCCGCCGGGCCATCCCGAGGATGACGAGGCCGGTCCCGACCAGCAGCAGAACCTCCGGCTCGGGCACCGGGACCACCGACGGGCCGACGATCCGGATGAATGTCCGGAAATCGGTCGAGGCGTTCTCGGGCGTCAAGAACCCGACGCAACCCGCGCCCATGCCGAGCTGCTGACAGGCCGCCGGGTCGAGGGTCGAAAGCTGCTCGGACCCGAAGATGAGTGTGTAGGTCTGGCCCTGAAACGTGAACTGTTTCGAGAGACCGCCGTCGTCGACGAGAACGAAGATGTCGTCGCAGCTGCTTGCCGATTCGAAACCGCAACTGCCCGTGTTCTCTGTTTCCTTGAAGGCGAAATCGAAGAAGGTCTCGACGGAGACGGTCTCGTCGGATCCCGTCTCCGGTGCGCTCAGATCCACTCGGACCCGAAGCCGTCCGCTCGAAAGGAATTGATCCTGAAGCCGTGTCGCGACCGGTGCGTTGTTATGCGTCAGCGTCCCGCCGCTGACCGTCGCCCCGTTGGTCTGCAGGTCGCTGCCCGTCAGGAAGCCATCAACCTCCAGCGCGCTGCGGCCGGAACCGCTGAGTGGCCATTCGAGCCGCGTCGGAAAGCCCAATTCGGCGTTAGGATCGAGACCAACCACGCCGGAGACGGGCTCGAACAATTCAAAGGCGTTGTTGATCTCGTACGTCCAGCTGCTGACAAGCGGTCCCGCAACCGCCTGCCCGCCCGCTGCAGCGCACAGGGCCGCGGCCAACGCGCCACCTAGGCTGACTTTCTGCCACTGCTTCATCGGCTACTCCAATGCCAACTCATCCGGTTAAAACCTGCAGGCCCCGCTCGTGCCGCGGCACGTCCCCGGTCTGGACCAAGCAAGCTTTGTGCCAATGGTGGATAATGCCGGCGTCTCAATGCGTTATCCGATCGCGTGGCGATCGCCCGAGTGCGCGCCGCATGCGCCATATCAATAAATGTTAAGATTCCTGACGCTCAACAGCGGCGCACCCCGCTGCTCCTGCGCCGAAAACCCGGTTTGGCAGGGGCTGTTTGGTAAATTTTTTAATATTAATTAATTAGATATGATCGCCGAGGGCCGGGTCGGGCCGTGTAAAGTCTCTTGACGAGCGACCGGCCGGTCACGGTTCCGATCCGGCCACCGGATGCAGACTGGCGTCCTTGAACGCCCTCCGGAGTCAGGATTCGATCAGCTCGGACAGAGGGCGCCGGACCGATCGGCTCGTCACCCGGCGTGATCTCGGCCATCCGAGGCGCCCCATGAAGACGAGGTTTTCATCCTCACCGTCGAGAATCTCGCTCATCCGGAGGGCAAGCGCCGCTGCCTTGCGCCGGCTTTCCTCGTCCCGGGTGAAAGGCGCGTCGGTGCGTCCGTAATGGGCGAGGCACAGGGGCGCGAAACTCGGCTGCAGGACAAGGCCGAGCTCCGTGGCCGTGAGCCAGAAGCGCTGCAGTTCCTGTCCGGCCCGAAGAAGCGCCGGAATCCGGTCCTCGCCCTCCGGCCGGGACTTCCAGGAGACCGTGAAGTGGGCGGCGCATTGCAGGCCCGGCACCAGATCCATCTCGATCCGGGGGAGGACGGTTCCGCCGGCATACCGGTTGAGGAAGTCGACTCGCGACCGGGCGCGCATGGCCCAGCGCATCAGCCGAAGGGTGAGGGCATCCAGTCCCACGGCACCGGCCGGAATCCCGTCCGGGCTGAGCGGACGGGTCCAATCGAGCATGGCCCTATGGACCTCATACGCCTCCGGCATTCGCAATCGGATGTCGGTGGCCGCGGCGTTGAGACAGGCGATCCGCCAGCGCTCGGCAAGGCTTTCGTGCCACCGGATCCGGAGCCGGTCGCCGAGGCAGGCATCGAGGCTCTGCTTTGCGCCCGGCTGAAGCGGCGTGGTCCGGTACGGTCCCCGGTCCACGGATCGGATCCGGACGTAGGGAAGCAGCGGGTCCGGGAGAAGGTTCGGGGCCTCGGCGTAGCGGGCCTCGATGAAGTGGTCGGCGTCTGCCTTGCCGTGATAGCTCCACTCCAGCGACCGCCCCTCGCCCGACGCGGCGATCCGCATGGTTTCGAGCAGCATGCCGACGGACAGTAGCGTCGGCTCGCCGTCGGCGTATTCATACGGATTCGTTCCGGCCTCGACGCGGGCACGGATCATGACGCGATCAGGCCCCTTGATGCGAAAGCGCCAGGGCTGGACGTTGTCTCCGCTCGGCGCCCAGCGGGCCAGGTCGAGAATCCGCTCCGGCACCGACGCCTCGGGCCCAGGCCCGTTCTCGGTCCAGGCGGTCCCGCGCGAGAGGCGGCCGTAGAAGTAATAGCCCAGATGGCGTTTGATGACTTGCGCCGGGTGCCGGTTTCCCCCTGGAAGGCGCCTGACCGTCCACTTCCCGCGGTAGGGGTCGAAATGGTGATAGTAGGGGGCGGCGCGCACCGTCCCGCGTCCGAGCAGGATCTTCAGCGCCTCGACTCCCGTGACGCCGGCGCAGAGTTGGCAGGCCATGGCCGTGGAGGGGCCGCGCTTGCCGGCAAGGTCGACGCGCCACGGATCGACCAGGTAGGATCGGTGATAGCCCTTCGGGACGAGGCCGGTGAGGAAGTTGACGTACTGGCGTTCGCGTGGCAGGCCCTCGAGACGGAAGTACTCCTCGAAGCTCATCCCGCCCGGCATGAAGATCAGGTAGGCGGTCCCCATGCCGATCGGCGCGGCGGTCACCGCCGGAATGCCGCGCTCGGCGCAGCGCGCAAAGACCTTCGCCCGCAGGTCGAGGACGAAGAAATCCAACCCGTCGATGAACAGGTCGACCCCGTCGAGGAAGTCGTCGAGATTGCTTGCACTGACGCCCGCGGGAAAGGTCGTGATCTCCAGTTCCGGATTGATCTGCCGCGCCATCTCGGCCATCACCTCGACCTTGGGCCGGCCGATGGTTTCCATCGTGGCGCCTGCCTGGCGGTTGAAGTTCGCCAGTTCGAAGCGATCGAAATCGGCGAGATGGAAGGCGCCGACACCGAGGCGCGCCAGGGTCAGCAGATGCGCGCCGCCGACGCCGCCCATGCCGGCCAGGGCGACCTTCTTTCCGCGGAGCGCCTGCTGCTCCCAAGCCGTCACCCATCCCAGGTTACGGTCGAAAGCTTCGTCGTACTTGAAGGCGGGACCGTTGTGGACGGGCCGGCCGCGCGGCGCGTCTCCGGGCGCTGCATGGCCGACCCGCCGCACGCCGCTCCGCGGTAATTGGAGGCGTCTCTGGGTTTCCATCGTCGGCCCGATCTCCGCCCCGGGCCGTGCCCCCTCCTGGCGGGGGCGTCGGCTCGCCGTCGATGACGTCGTCATCGGATTCTTTACGCGCCCTTCAAGCCACCGCCGCGGCCGCGTCAAGGGGCCAGAACCGGCCCTCGTCGGTCATGACCTCCCACACCTCGGGCTGGAGCCGGTGGACGGTGGCGAGCATGGTCGCGAGGCTGGCCGAGACGGGATGGCGCTTGCCGTGATAGTCGACCGGCTCGCCGACCTTGTCGAAGTAGATCCCGAGGCGAGCGACCCGCTTGATGAAGATCGGCTCCATCAGGCCAAGCCAGTGTGTGATGCCGTTCTCCGCACTCAACCGCATCGAGGCCTGTGCCAAGCCGACGAATGCATGCTGCATCACTGCAGGATCGGCCTGGCATTGGCGCCGACGGTCCCGTGAAATGCAGATGCGCGAGATCTCGCCGGTGGTGGTGCGGGGGAACCGCCGAGGGTCTTTGACGATCGGATCATCGCTGGCCTGCTGCACCGAGAAGCTCGTGTCCGGCGCATCGGGCAGCGGCAGGATCAGACGGACGGTTCCGATGAAAATGCCGCTCGGCTTGTGCATCAGGAGGCAGTGTGCCGAATGAGCGTCGAACCGGTCCCGTTCCCGACCGTCGGGATGCTCACTCGGGTTCTCGAATGCGTTCTCGACGCAATAGATCTGATAACGGAGCCGAAAGACCTCGTCCAACAGCTCGGGGCTGTCGGCCGGTACGACCGCAAAGGCTTCGCGGAACAGGTCTAGGAGGGTGGGGTCCGAGGCTCCTCGCCTGGCGGTGACGTGTGAGGCGACGGACCTGAACGAAACGGCGGTTTGCTTGAGGTCAAGCGAGGTCGGGGGGTTCATCAACACGCGAGCAACGTCCTTCGCAACAGAAGTGGCGATACGTGAGGACTGCGCTAACCGATCCAAGATTTTTGCTCATTATTTTATATTTACAAAAGAACTTCTGATAATTCTTAGTAATTCTTTTTTTGAACTAGGAAGTAATACGCTCCAGCCGAACCCGGTCCTCGGGTGTCGATTTGTCACTTCGTCTTTCGATTGGAGCGGCCGGAATGACGCCCCCACGGCCGCGTTGCTGTTTTGACTCGACGACCCGATCTGCTCGCAGTTTGGCGCCTATTGCCTGATTTGCGAGTGTCAAAGTTGTGTTCGGGATTATTTGGTGCCGCCGCGGCGAGGCGGGAGGGGCGCCGAGGGTCGCCCGCGCCCCGGTGCTATTCGTTCCGGGCCTGCTGCGATCGAAGCATATTGGCGATTTCGAAATGGCCGCGCTCGATCGCGATGCTCGTGGCGGAGTCGCCGTCCTCGTTCACCACGGAAACATCCGCGCCGTGCTCCAGAAGCCGGGCCACCACCGCGTCGTGACGCCCCCAGACGGCGTACATGAGAGCGGTCCAACCATTTATCGTCCGGTCGTTCACGCTCGCCCCGTACCGCAGCAGCAGGTCCACCAGCGCCAGATGGCCGTTTGCCGCCGCCGCCATCAGCGCGGTCTTGCCGTCGATGTTCTTCAGATCGATGTCGGCTCCCCCTCGCAGGAGAGCCTCGACGCTCGCCAGATCGCCGTTCCAGACGGCATACATCAACGGAGTTCCGAGCGTTTCGGTCGCGGCGTTCGGCTCGGCACCGTGCGCCAGCAGCAGTTCGACCATGTCACTCTGCCTTTGTGATGCGGCAATGATCAGTGGGGTCTGGCCGTTGGCGAACCGCGTGTTGACGTCGGCGCCGGCCACCAAGGCCGCTTCCAGGCGTTCCGGTGTCTGCAATGCGCCGGCCGGCATGGGGAAACGGGACGACGCCGGCTCCGCGCCGTCATTTCTCGTCGGCGGCGCGGCATCCGGCTTCGGCAAAGCGGCCGGGGCCGCCACCGAGGTCTCCGCCGCGGGGGGCGCGGCGCCGTCGCCGAAGACCCGCGCCAGCAATCGGTCCAGCGGGTCTTCCTGAGACGGCTCCGGCGTGCGGTCCGGCTCCGTCGCGGGTGCGGCGGTGGCGACAGTGCTCGGTGCGGTCGGTTGTTGTGCTGCAGGGGCGGCGGCTGGTGCGGCGGCAGTTTCGGCTTGCCGCTGCGACAGGGCGGCGACCGCGATCGGATGGTCCGGTACGACCGCAGCGGCCTTCTCGTAGTATCGTCGGGCCTGATCCGGACGGCCCTGTCTCTCGGCCGATTCAGCGAGCAGGATATACTTGTCGGCTATATCCCTGAAGCCTTGAGAGACCGCCTCGTGGCCGGGCGCGAGCGCCAGGACCTGTTGGTAGGTCTCGAAGGCATTGTCGCCGGCCGGGGTCGTGAGCTTGAGATCGTTGATCTGTTCGCGGGCCCGCTCCAGAAGCGTCTGCACCGCGGCCGCGTTGGCCGGCGATTCGGCCGCGTTTGCCGACGGCTCGGCAGAGGCCCGTTGCTCGGCGGCGGGTGGCGCCGGAGCGGTTTCGGAGGCGTCGCCATCCGGGCCATCGGCGACGGCCGCCGCCTTGGCCGCCGTGTCAACCGCTGCCTGTTGCTGCTCGTCCGCTTCGCTTTGGACCGCTTCGCCAATGGTTGCTTCGCCCTGGGGCGTCTCGCGCGTCTCGCGGATGGCGGCTTCGCCGTCTTCGGCCATCGCCTCGGCCTGCGGCGTCTCGGCGCTGGCCGTGGTTTCGGTCGGCGCCGCCTCGGGGGCGTGGCTCGGCGCAACCGTCGATGCCGACTCCGAGCTTGCGGTCACATTCTGGGCGGCCGCCTCGCTGTCTGCCATTGCTTGCTCGCCCGCCGCTTGTCTCTCGGCCGGCGCGGACGCGGTGCGTCCGACAGACGGCTCGACGGCATCGGCAGTCGGTTCAGTCGCCGTTGCGTCCTTCGCAGCGGCCGCCGGTGCCCGTGCTCCGGCGGCGGCGTCCGCGGGCGCAGTCGCGATGGATTCGGCGTCGGCCGCCTCTCTTGGGTCGGGCTCCGCCGTCTCGACCGGTGCGGCGTCTTGCCGAGTCGCCGCGTCCCTCTCGGCGGCTTCCACTTTGGAAGCATTGTCGGGGGCCTCGCCGGAGGGCGCACCGAGTTCGGCGAGCGCGTTCGGATCGACGGGCGGTGCGGGCGGCAGCGCAAGAGGCTCCTCTTCGGCCGGCGACGTTGATGGCGTGCGACCGGTCGCTTCGGTGCTGGTTTCGTCCGTTGTCGGGGCGACGGGAGCTTCGGCCTCGGCGCCCACCTCTTCTTCGTCGATGACCGGGTCCGGCATCGCCGCCACGGACTCCTCCGCCGGGGTGATCGGCGGGGGCGAAGACGGGGCGGTCGTGCCGGTCAGAAATCCCGGTTTCTCCAGCAGCACGAAGACGGTGGCGAAGACCGCCGCCGTTGCCAACGCCCCGAACAGGAGACCGGGCCAGGTACGGGACCGCGCGAACCTGGAATGCGTCGTGCGGGAGCCGGGCACGAAATCCGGCTGTATGACGACATGGTCCACATCCACCGCATGTTGCGCCGACGAATCGATGCGGTCGAGGCGTGTCAGCAACGGTGGGCGGTTCGCCTTGGCCGAACGGCGGCCGAGCGTCGCCGGGCGCCGTTCGGGGGCCAGGATCACGGCCTTCGAGGACTCTGGCGGGGCGACGCCAATCTGTCGCGCCGCCTCGTCAACGAGATCGGCGGTTACCGTGTCGCTGGACTCGAACTCGGCCAGGAACAGAGCAGTCTGGCACAGGCTGTTCACCAGACGCGGGACGCCTTCGGCGTAATGCGCGATGCGGGCGATTGCGTCATCCGAGAAGATGTCGTCGCGTGGGGCGCCGGCCAGGCGGAGACGCTCCGCAACGAAGGCCGCCACCTCGCGTTCCGGCAACGGCTCAAGGCGCCGGCGAAGAATGATCTGCCGCCGGAAGTCGTTCGGGAGCGCCTGGTTCAGTCTGCTCTCGAGGTCCGGCGGGCCGGCGAGCGCAATCCGCAACCGGCCGCCGTGATGATCCACCTGATCGATCAACAGGAACAGACGCCCCAGCTCGTGATCGCTCAGGTTCTGGGCTTCGTCGATCAGAAGCACGCAGGCGCGGCCCTCGGCAACGCATTCCGCGACGAGTCTCTGAAGATGGTCTGCGGCTGGGGCCGGGCCGCTGTTCCCATCTTCGCTTGCGTCGGTCCCGCCCGATCTCGCGTCCAGGGACTCGAGGGCCTGATGGACCAGCTGATCCACGGTCGAGCCCGGGCTACAGACGAGCGAGAGAACGCGGTCCGTGGAGGCGGCGCCGAGATCCTGCGCCAGCAGGCGGAGAAGAATGGACTTGCCGATCCCGGCACGCGCGGTCAGCAGGACGGCCCCGTTGCGAGCGGCCAGTGCGCTCGCCGCCTCGCCGCGAACCTTTCGGAAGTTTTCGCCGAGATAGACGAAACGGAGGTTCGGCGTGATCTTGAACGGGTTCTCGGAAAGACCAAACGACGCGGCGAACATTGACCGGTTCCTAAGGACAGCCGACTGGGGTGTGCAAGCTTCTGTGACGGGTGTTCCCAAAAAGGGGGGCCCTCAGAGACGCCCGGGAGATACAAGTCGGCCCGTGCCGGATCGACGGCGCTGCGCTTGCGAAGGGGTACGGCCTCCGGCCAAGCCCCTTGCGACCACGCACCAGCGCCCGGCCGCGGGGGCCGGGGCGGACCACCAAGCCTTAATAATAGGGGAGGCGGCGCACAATGAACAGCCCCCCGCCTGGACCGGGTGGGGCGATCACGGATCCGATCGCTCGGACGTCGCTCAAAGATATCGTCCCCGGAATGCCCGCACCCGGGGCGTTGATCCCGGGGGGGGTTCCCCGCCGCGCGAGGAACTCATTCCGCTGAACCGGCGTTGACAGGGCTGCGGCCGAATCGGGCCGGCGGCCGGACACAGAGATTACACAACGGTGGCGGCCCCTCTTCATTACTCTCGCCGGCCGATCGGTGATCGTTGCGGGAACCCCATGAAAAGCTCTAACCTTTTGATTGCTGTCCGCAGTCCAATGGGCCGCTGGAACAGCCGGCGGCGGTATCTGAGCAGCACCTGCATCGGGCCGTTGACGGCCGTCCTCGCGGCCGGGCTCCTGGCCGGTTGCGCGGGCGAGTCGGAGACACAGGTCGTCGATTGCTGGCTGCTCGAGCCGGCGCAGCTCGTCGCGGCGGCGGAGGACGGGCAGTGCCTGGACGCCTTCGCGCGCTACGTCGAAGAGGTCGCACCGGCCGCGGGCGGCGCGGCGCCGGTGTCCGGTGGTGAGGGCGGGCCGGCGGGTCCCTCCGGCAGGGCCGTGGCCGGCGCAGGCGATACGGGGGGCGACGGGAGCGGTGCCGGTCCGACCGGCGGCGGAGCCAGCCCAGGCGACGCCGGTACGGGCAATTCCGGTACCGGCGGTGGCGGCACTGGTGGCACGAGCGACGGGAATGCCGGTGGCGGCACCGGTGCGGGCGGCGGAACGGGCGGCAGCAGCGGCGGCTCCAATGGTAGTGGCTCCGGCGGTGGGAGCGATTCCGGCGGTGGTGGCTCCAGCGGTGGCAGCGATGCCGGTGGCGGCGGCTCTGGTGGCGGTAGCTCTGGTGACGGTGGCGCCGGCGGTGGCGATGGTGGCGGTTCCGGCGGGAGCGACTCTGGCGGTGGCTCCGGCGGGAGCGGTAGCGGCTCCGGTGGTGGCGGTGATTCCGACGGAGGCGGCGACGGCGGCTCCGGCGGCGGCGACTCTGGTGGAGGTGGTGACTCCGGCGGTTCCGGCGGCGATGGAGGCGGTTCCGGTGGCGGAGATGGCGGCTCCGGTGGCGGCAGTGATGCCGGTGGTTCCGGCGGCGGTTCCAGTGGCGGTGGCGGCGGATCAGATGGTGGCGACGGCGGCTCCGGCGGCGGAGACGGTGGCTCCGGCGGAGGCGATTCCGGCGGCGGCTCCGGTGGAGGAGACTCCGGCGGTGGTGGCGCTGGTGGGGGCGGCGGCGGCTCCGGCGGCGGCTCCGGCGGAGGCGGTGACGCTGGTGGAGGAGGTTCCGGCGGCGGTGGGGCCGGCGGGGGCGGTGACTCCGGCGGAGGCGGCGGCGACTCCGGTGGCGGTGGCGGCTCCGGTAGTGGCGGCTCCGGTGGAGGGGGTGACTCCGACGGTGGCGGTGGCTCCGGCGGCGATGGAGGTGGCGGCGATTCCGGCGGTGGAGATAGTGGCTCGGGTGGCGGCTCCGGCGGCGGTGACAGCGGTGGCGGCAGCTCCGGCGGAAGCGGTGGTTCCGGAGGCGATTCTGGCGGAGGTGGTGACGCCGGCGGAGGCGGCGGCGACAGCGGGGGAGGCGGTGACTCCGGCGGCGGTGACGCCGGCGATTGATCCGTCGATCCCGGCCGCCCGCAGCGATCCCCATTTGCCGTGGACGCCGCGCGGACGGTTCGTTCAAGCGCGCTGCCGGCGGACCGCTTCCCCGAAGGGGGTGTTTGCTCGCCAATCCGGTCTTCCTTGCCTTCGGCGCGGCCGTGGGATGACGAGCATCGCTGCTCATGGTCGTTGAAGATCAAAGCGAAGTCATCGCCTTTCTGTCGCGGCCGGAAAGCTACGGTGCCGGCGTCACGACCGTGGAGCGGATCGACACCCATGCAGCCATGGTCTTCCTGGCCGGCGAACGGGCTTACAAGCTCAAGCGCGCCGTCCGGTTTGCCTATCTCGACTATTCCACCACGGCGCTGCGCTGCCGGTTTTGCGAGGCGGAGCTGGCGCTGAACCGACGCACGGCGCCGCAGCTCTATCTTTCCGTTCGATCGCTGAACCGGATCGCCGACGGCAGGCTTGCCTTCGACGCACCGGGGCCGGTGGTTGATTGCGTCGTCGAGATGCGGCGGTTCGATCAGTCGGATCTTTTTGACGCGATGGCGGCCCGCGGTGCCTTGACCGAGGCGTTGATGCTCGAACTGGCGGAGGCGATCGCCCGCTTTCATGCCGAAGCGGCGCCGACGCCCGACATGGGCGGAAGCGAAGGGATCGCCGAGGTGCTTGACGGCAACGCCCAAAGCTTTGCCCCGGCGACTCCGGCGGTCTTCGATCCGGGGATGGTCAATGCCCTGGACGAAGCTTCCCGGGCGGAGCTTGGTCGCCGGGCCGCGCTGCTCGATCGGCGCCGGCGGTCAGGGCGTGTCCGCCAGTGCCACGGCGACCTGCACCTCCGGAACATCTGCCTGGTCGATGGCCGGCCGACGCTGTTCGATTGCATCGAGTTCAGCCGGTCCCTGGCCTGCATCGACCTGCTCTACGACCTGGCCTTCCTGCTCATGGATCTGTGCCACCGGCGCCTCGGGGCGCTGGCCAATGCCGTGTTCAACCGCTATCTCGACGTCGGCGACGAGGGCGGCGAAGGGCTTGCCGTGCTGCCGTTGTTCCTGTCCGCGCGCGCGGCGATCCGCGCCCATGTCGCCGCCGCCGCCGCGGCTCGGCAGCAGGACGCCTCGGCCGAGGCGCGACTCGCCGAGGAGGCACGCTCGTACCTCGCCATGGCCCTTGCGCTCTTGTCGCCGCCGTCTCCGGTCCTGCTGGCTGTAGGCGGTCTGAGCGGCAGCGGCAAGTCGACGCTGGCCCATGATCTGGCACCCGAGCTGGGGGCGGTTCCCGGCGCGCGGGTTCTGCGCAGCGACGTCCTCCGCAAGCGGTTGATGGGGGTGCCGCCCACCACGCCTTTGCCCGAAGCCGCCTATGCGCCGGAGGTTACGGAGCGGGTCTACACGACGCTGCGACGCGAGGCCCGCGACGCGCTCGCCGCGGGACACGGCGTCATCGTCGACGCCGTGTTCGCCCGCGAGTCGGAGCGCAATGCCGTTGCCGAGGTGGCGCGGGAGCTTGGCGTTCCGTTTCACGGATTCTGGTTGGAGGCTCCGGCCGAGATTCTGGAGGCGCGTCTGGCCGCGCGCCGGGGCGATGCATCCGACGCAACGCCCGCCGTAATGCGGCGCCAGCTGACGTTCGACATCGGCAGGCTCGACTGGATCCGTCTGGACGCCGCCGTCGATCGAAGAGCCTGTCTGGAGGCGGCGCAGGCTTGGTTGAAGCGCTCCGGAGGAAGTTCGAGCGGCGCGTGACCTTGAGCGGAAGCCGCGGCCGATGTAGTTTGACTGAAAAAGAAAACATGTCTCGCGGGGAGGCGAAGACCATTACCGTTGCACCGATCCTTGTCCCGCCGGGGGGCGGCTCTTACTTGGTTGCCGCACGGGCTGCCCGGGCCCGTGTCGGGCAGGTAAAGCAGCTCTGCTGCAATGCGGGCGAGGAATGGGGGTAACCGGCCAGATCGAGAGCGAGGCGTCGGAGCCGCGGCTGGCGGGGCTGCCCGTCGGGCTTCTCGACGCAGTCGATACCCTGGTTCTCGTGACCGACGGGACAGGCCGGGTCCTATGGCTGAACAGGGCGGTGGCGCTGGTCCTCGGCCGGACGCGGAAGGCCGAGTTGGTGGCGCGGATGCTGTGGGAGCTGCCTTGGCGCATGATCTCTCCCCGCGACTGCAATAGGCTGCCCAAGGCCGTCGTCACCGCGTCGACAGGCGAACCGGTTCGCGATGTCATCGAGATCATCGCGGCCGATGGCCGGCGGACCACGATCGACTTCTTGCTGAAGCCGGCACCGCGGGCAAGCGACGACGAATCCGCGGCGATGCTGATCTTCGAAGGTCGCGACGTGACGGACCGACAGCGGGCGTACGAGGCGCTTCAGGACAGCGAGGTCCGCTTGCGCAACATCGTCGACACCGCGCCCGACGGGATCGTTCGCATCGACGACCGGGGGACCGTGCTGTCGTTCAATCCGGCGGCCGAGGCCCTGTTCGGCTATCGGGCCGACGAGATTATCGGTCGCAGCGCGAAGATGTTGCTGCCCACGAGCGAGGGCGAGCGCTTCGACCAGTATGTCCGCCGCTACATGGAGCGCGGCTTGAAGAGGTCGAGCGCGGCGCCTCGCGAGACCCTCGGCCGCCACAAGAACGGAACGATCTTCGCGGTCGAGCTCTCGGTCAGCGAGGTTCGGCTCGGGAACCGGCGGACCTTCACCGGCTTCGTTCGCGATATCTCCCGCCGCAAGGCCGCGGAGGCGAAGCTGCAGCAGCAGCAGGCGGAAATCGCCCATGTCATGCGGCTCAACACCGTCGTCGCAATGGCCTCGGCGATCGGGCACGAGCTCAATCAGCCGCTCACCGCGATCATGAGCTACGCCCAGGCTTGCCAGAGGATGCTCGTTGCTTCGGAGAACGTTCAGGGCGAGCTGCGTCATGCCATGGGAATGATCGTCGCGCAGACCCATCGGGCCGGGGACATCATCCGGCATGTCAAGGACTTCACGAAAAAGGGGAAGTCGCTCCGCACGGAACAGGATATAAATAGAATCGTCCTGGCGGCCATCGAGTTTCAGGCCCAGGAGGCGCGGCGGAGTCAGGTGTCGATCCGGTCGAACCTGCACGCGAATTTGCCGCCGGTCCTGGCGGATCGGATTCAGATAGAGCAGGTGATTCTGAATCTTGTGCGGAACAGCGTGCAGGCGATCGCCGACGCGAACATGAGCCGACGCGAAGTGAACGTTTCGACGACCCTGAACGAGGAGAACGCCGTGCAGGTCTCGGTTGTCGATACGGGGCCCGGCATACCGGCCGCGGTGGCAAACCGACTCTTTGAACCCTTCGTGACGTCGAAGACAAACGGCATGGGGGTAGGCTTGACGATTTGTCGGTCGATCATAAACGCCCACGGTGGCAGGCTGTGGGCGGACACGGGCCCCGGCGGCGAAGGGGCCGCGTTTCACTTCACCTTGCCACCTGCCGAGGGGAGCGTCGTCGATGACAGCTGATTCGACCGTATTCGTGGTCGACGACGATGATGCCGTGCGCGAGGCGGTGGGCCTTCTGCTGAGGTCCAACGGCTTTCGCGTGGAAACGAAGGCGTCGGCCGCGGAGTTTCTCGCGACCTATCATCCCAATCGCCGCGGGTGCCTCGTTCTGGATGTCCGGATGCCGGGTATGAACGGCATGGAGTTGCAGTCCAAGCTGGCCGCGGACCGGTTCTGCATTCCCGTCATCATCATTTCCGGGCATGGCGACATACCTATGGCGGTCGCGGCGGTGCAGGCCGGCGCGGTGGATTTCATCGAGAAGCCGTTCGACGAGGGCAGGCTGCTTGCGACGGTGAAACGTGCCCTTGCCCTCGACGAGGAGCGGCGGCGCGAGGCGGCCGTTGCGACCGGCGCGGCGGCGCGTCAGAGCCGCCTGACGGCGCGGGAGCGGGAAGTCCTGGAGCGGGTCGTGGCGGGCGATCCGAACAAGGTGATCGCCGCGCGCCTCGGCATCAGCGCCCGGACGGTGGAGATCCACCGGGCCAGGGTGATGGAGAAGATGCGGGCCCGCTCGGTCGCAGAGCTCGTCCAGATGGCGCTTTATACCAAGCCGGATAAGTCGACCTTCGGCTAGATGCCTTCGATCGGGCCGGTCGCGCAGTCAATCCGGGCAAGCCCGCCGAAGGCGCGTCATGTCTGGTTGCCGCGGTGCGAGGCAAGCCACTGAAACAGGCGCTGCACCGCTATGGCGAGAGCCGTGATCCGCTGGCGCTGGAGTTCCGTGGCAGCCCGAAGCTCCGGCAATTGCCGCTCGATCAGGGGCATCGTTTCGACCAGGCGACGTTCCACGCGCTCCAGCTGGTCCCGATGCTCGTCGGACCGCCGGAGGATGCGTTCGACGTCCCGGCTTTGCCGCTCGAGAAGGGCGAGCACCTTCCCGAGGCTTGGATCCGTTTGATGCGTGCCGGCCGGGTGGTCGCCCGGGCTGCCGGCCGTGCCTTTGCCGTGACCGGACGGACCGTTCATGTCTGCCTCCTGCGCTAGGGCGACGATTTGGTCGCTGAGCCTTTGCAACTCCTCGATGATGGCCCCTTCGCTGACCGGATCTCTCGCGGTTTGCTCCATGAGCCGCGCGCAAAGATCCTCGTACTTGCGGCGCAGCTCGTTCAACTCAGCATCCTGCCTTGGTTGTGGCTGCACCGTCCGTCGTCTCGCCCGTCCACCCGATTTCAGCACAACATGACCGTCATCGACCGCGCTTCTCGCGGCCGATGCGGTCCAGCCACGCAAGATTGTAACACGGCTTTGTCGGATTGGCAGAGGGGTCAACCGCGCTCGCGCAAAGCGGAACCGGCGATGACATTACGCGCCGCGTGGCCCGACCGGTCATACCGCATTCCGAGAATCGTGCCTGTGAATTTTTTCGATTGCGCGGTGATCGAAGTTCGCGATTTGCGTGAGAAAAAGTTTCCAAGGGACTGACTTGACTCCGACCGATCCCGCGCGAATCGGGGGCATTTGCCTCAAATACGTATAAAACCGTATATACGCTGCCCGGAATCGGTTGTTTACCATCCTTACGAGAGTCGGTGGTCGCGCGGGCTATCCTCAAAAGATCTTGACGGGCATCAGTTCGGGTCGGGCCGGCGGCGAAGCGCAAGAGGATCGTCACGCGTCTCCATTGCTCTTCCGACACAGTCGAGGGATGGCGAATGGACAACAGCCTGAAAGGCCACGGGGGCGCTTCGAGCCACTGTTGGATCTGCAAGCTGCGCGAGCGGGACCTGTGCGCGCCGTTCGGTGTGCAGGATCTCGAACTTGTCGGTTCGTACAAGAACGTGCGCACCCTTCGGGCCGGGGCCGATCTGTTCGGCCAGGGCGCCGGATGCGACGAGGTCTACAACCTGCACGCGGGCTGGCTGTTCACCTATCTGATCCTCGAGGACGGCCGGCGGCAGATCCTTTCCTTCGGCCTGAACGGCGGCCTCTACGGGCTCTTCCCCCAGCAGGTCACCACGATGCCCTACGGCTGTCAGGCGCTCAGCGACGTCACGCTCTGCACGGTGCCGCGCCGGCACCTGCTGCGGCTGATCGAGCGAAAGCCGGAACTGGCCTTGGAACTCGCCTGGCTAAGCAAGCGGGACGAATTGCTCCTCTACGAACATCTGACCAGCATCGGGCGCCGATCCGCGCGTGAACGGGTCGCCTATCTCCTGCTCGAGCTCTTCTGCCGGGCTCAGCGGCGGTTGCCGGAGGGGAGCGGTGAGACAATCGGTCTGCCGCTCAACCAGGCGCATATTGCCGATGCCATGGGGCTTACCTCGATCCATGTGAGCCGCACCCTCAAGGGCCTGCGCGAGGAGCGCATCCTGCAGCTCAAGGACGGGCTTCTGGAGATCCTCGACGCCGAACGGCTGCTTGAGGCGGCGGCGGTTGACGTGGACAGCGCGTGGCAATGGGTCGCGGGTCTTGACGGCGCGGCGCGTGCCATGTCGGACGGCGAGGAGGAAGGCTGGATACGGGCGCCGCGGCTCCCGTCCGCCATTCGGCCGCGCGTGCTGGATCGAAGCGCAATCCGCCTTCAGCAGACTCCGAATCCGGACAGCGAGTCCCAACCGGAACGCTGAACACCCGTCCCGGCGGCGTTTCCGGCCTCGTCCGGTTTCTTTGCTGGATTCGGCCCGTTGCGCTCCGTCCGGTGCGACGGCGCAGGGCCACTCTCATCCCGAATGCGACCGCATCGCCGGCGGTTCGGCTCCGGATCCTATCCGCGCCCGGCCCGACGCCGACAGCGGATAGGGTGTGCTCGGCGTTCTTATCCGCCCGGGCCGCGATCCTCTTCGATGTCCGGCTCGTTCGCCTGGAGGATCTCATAGACTTCGGCGACGACCCCGCGCATCGGGCGCTGTAACACGTTGCCCAGATACTCGTCTTCGCTGAGCCACGCAAAGGCCTCCATCACGTCGGCGTCGGTCGCGCCCGTCGCCAGGATCGCCGCGACCTGGTCGTCTTCCAGCGGGCCGACGATCTCGATGATCTTCTCTCGGGTGAGATCCGTCATGAGCGCCCTTTCCCGACATCGCTTGCACCTGGATGGCTTTCGCCTCTTCTCCGTGCCCGGTTTGTTATGTGTCGTCACGCCCCGGTCTCGACAAGGGGCGCCAAGGAAGTTCTCGCGAGCCGGTGATGCACCCGGCATGGACGCGGCGGACCGACGACCGGCTCGGGCCACGGTCGGAAATCCTAAGGAAAGGAGGAAGAGTGAAGCGTCGCGTGGTGATCCCTTCATCGTCCCAGGAGACTGGCGTCTCCTGGGCTCTTGCAGGGCGGTTGCCGGCCGCCTTCGCAGGGGGGCGCGGGACTCCGGATAAGACGACACACAACCATTCACCACGCGACAGAGACAATCTGTAGGATCGCCGCCTGCCAAGCTTTAACTTGGATCAAGCCGACGAAAAAAATGATCTCCTCGCGCCGCGGCTCCGGCGACGAAACGCGCATCGTCGATTGTCACAGAAGTCTCACAACCAGGAACGACGTTCAGTGGAAAAGATTGATGCAAATTAAACTTGATGGGGAGAGTGGCAGCTAAGATCGGAGCGTTACAGCCTGTGGGGAGCATCCCGATGAGCATGACCGAGATCCAGGCCATCGAACAGTTCGTTCCGCATCTGCGCCGCTTCGCGCGGGCCCTGCTGAACGACGCCGAGGAAGCCGATCGTCTCGTCCGGGACTGTTTGGACGACGCTATGCTTCGCTGCCACCGGCACGAACCGCAGGGCAATCTGCGGGTTTGGCTTTTTGCGTTGCTTCACCAGCACTGCCGTTGCTACCGCCTGCGAGGCAATGAATGTGACGACGTAAGGGGGACCCTGGACTTTCGGGAAGGGAAACGTCGGGTCGTCGATCGCGGGTCCGTGTCGGCGTTCACGGTTCGGGATTTCGAGAACGCGTTCCGACAGCTTTCGGCAGAAGATCAGCAGATCCTTCTGCTGATCGGATTGGAGGGGATGTCGCTCCAGGAAACGGCCGAGGTCCTGGGGCTGCCGTTGGGCACGCTGACGCTACGGCTTTGGCAGATCAGGAAGCGTCTTCGCGGCATAGAACTCCGGACGCAAGGGTTGGAGACGGCGACCGTACGGTCGTGGCCGCGCAGCCGCATTCCCAAGCACTTTGAAGGTGCGAGCCTGGCGGAGACGAACTCGCGCGACGGCACCGTGATTCGTCTGGCCCGGCATTGACCTGAGAGGCTGTGGGATCGGGCCCGTTTTCGCGCGTTCGCAGCGGCGAAATCGGATCTCTGCGAACCGCCCGACCATCGCGGGACGGGCGAGGCCGGTTCGCTCCGCCAGAGGGAACCTTCGACCGAGACGGCGGTTACACCATTCGGATGGGTACGGGGCAGGCCGGACCAAGACCGGGTCGCGCCGCGGCGCACGTTGGCTTGGGTCCGCATTCCCGCAATGGTTGATGGAGGCCGGACGTGACGCGGAACGAACGCGTCCGAACCCCGGGCAAGCGCAAATGGCATCAGCCGGTTTCAAATCGTCAAGAGGGGCGGGGGCTTACGCGCCGCTGCCGCGACGCAGCCGGTTGGCGTGACCGTCGATATCGACCTCCTGCCCCGGCCGAGGTCGGTACAAACCGGCGGGAACCTTGGGAACATTTCAGACATTGTTAACCAACGGTGCATACCGTAGAGGCGGAGGTCTTCGGATCTCGGGTCGCACGACGGGCACATGAACCTCCGAGAGGGACCGGTCATGGTCGACGTGGGTACCAGGAGTCGTCAGGTAGGGCTCAATCAGGGCCAGCACGGCCCCTCGACCGAGGTGCCTCTCGGCGGCTTCGCCGCGTGGCCCGGACGGCACTGGCTTGTTTATCGCTATCTTTTGTTGCTGCGATTCGCGGTGGTGAACCTCGCGGGCTTCGCGCTCCTCACCGCGGCCTATCTGCAAGGCTGGGTAAGCATGGCGCTGGCGGCTGACGAGACGCGCTTGTCGCTTGTCATTGTCGGTGTCTTCGCTGCCGGCTTTGCCATCTGCGCCGCGAAGATCTGGCGCACCAGCCGAGAGTTGAATCTGGCCAAGGAGTTCGATCCCTTCCGGCCGCGGCCCTCGCTCGCCTTGCGCTACCTGGCGCAGGTTCGGGGCCGGCCCGGCGACAGCCGGGCTCTTGCCGCCTCGGCTCTGCGCCTGAAGCTGTCGAACCGGATCAGCATCGTTCGCTTTATCGCAAACAGCTTGGTCCTGCTTGGCCTCATCGGAACGGTCATCGGCTTTATCATCGCTCTCTCCGGAGTCGATCCGGAGACGAGTTCCGACGTCAATGCGATCTCTCCGATGGTTTCGACCCTGATCTATGGCATGTCGGTCGCGCTGTATACGACCCTGATCGGCAGCGTGCTCAACCTCTGGCTGATGATGAACTATCACATCCTCGCCAGCGGCACGGTCAGCCTGATCACCGCGATCGTCGAAATCGGAGAGGCGCATGGGCGGGCTTGACCTCTTCGGCGAAGACGACAGTGGAACCGTCTTCCGCGACGTCATCATGCTGGCGCTGGCCGGCTTCGTCGCCATCGTTCTGCTTCTGCTCCCGTTCATCAATCCGGAGGCGAAGCAGGCGGCCGGCGAGGCCAAGGCGCCGGGCAACGTCATCGTCGAGATCCAGTGGCCGGATGGGCTCGACGCCGATGTCGATCTCTGGGTTCAGGCACCGAACGACGTTCCGGTCGGCTACTCGAACAAGGGTGGCAAGATCTTCAACCTGCTGCGCGATGACCTCGGCAAGGCCTCCGACATCACGGACCTCAACTACGAGATGTCATACAGCCGCGGAATCCCGCCGGGGGAATACACGGTCAACGTGCACATGTACCGCGGCGTGGGCGTCACCTACCCGATTCCGGTTCGGGTGGTGGTCAGCGTCAAGCGGTCCCCCAACGACGAAACGAAGCAGATTCTGACGACGAAGGTCTTGCTCCACCGCGAGAACCAGGAGCTGACGGCGTTCCGATTCCGCCTCGACGATGACGGCAAGCTCGTTCCCGGAAGCGTGCACAGCCTATTCCGCGAACTTCGGACCGCGAGGGCCGGGTGATGGACAACCTCATCTATTTCTTCGGTCTCACCGTTCTGCTGACCTGCCTCCTCGCCAGCATCAGCATCTGGGCGCCGCGCAGACTGTGGATCAAGGGAAGCGCGGTTCTCACCACGGCGCTGCTGCTGGTCGTTGCCTATGCCAGCCTTTCCGATCTGCTGAGCAAGCCGAAGCCGGTTGACCTCGAATGGGCGAAGCGGAACGTGCCGGAGGCGACGGTGCTCAGCGCCAGCATCGAGGAAGGTGAGGGCATTTATCTCTGGCTGAGAATCACCGGCATCGGCGAGCCGCGGTCCTACGTCATGCCCTGGAACCGCGAAATGGCCGAGCAGCTGCAGGCGGCCCTCGATGACGCCGAGGCGAACGGCAACGGTGTCCGGATGGTGGCCCCCTTCGAGCCGAGCCTGGACACGCGCGAGCCGAAGTTCTACGCCCTGCCGCAACCCGCCCCGCCGCCGAAGGACCGCCACGAGCACCGTGGCCCGATGATCTACGAACATCCGGGGACCGAAATCTGACCTGCGCCGCTCCGCGGCGGCCCGTCGGGATCGAGACGCTAGCGCCCGCCTCCCGCCGCCGCCGCGCGCCGCCGCAAGATCATCGGGCCCAATAGCGCCAGCGCCGCGAGCGCCAGCAGCGTCGCCGAGAGCGGCGAGCTGAAGAACACGGTCGGGTCTCCCTGGCTGATCGAGAGCGCCCGACGGAAGTGCTGCTCGGCGAGCGGCCCAAGGATCAGGCCGATGACGCAGGGCGCCACCGGGATGCCGAAGCGCCGCATCAGGAAACCGGCTGCCCCGATGATGTAGAGCAGCACGAGATCGAAGGCGGAGCCATTGACGCTGTAGGTGCCCAGCGTCGCGAACACCAGGATGCCGGCGTAGAGCAGCGGCCGGGGAATGGAGAGCAGCCGGACCCACAGGCCGACGAGCGGCAGGTTCAGAACCAGCAGCATCAGATTGCCGATATAAAGGCTGGCGATCAGGCTCCAGACGAGGTTGCCTTCGTTCTGGAAGAGCAGCGGCCCCGGCTGCAGCCCGTATTGCTGAAAGGCGGCGAGCAGGATCGCCGCCGTCGCCGAGGTCGGCAGGCCGAGCGTGAGGAGCGGGACGAGCACGCCGGCGACGGCGGCGTTGTTGGCCGCCTCCGGCCCGGCGACGCCTTCGATCGCGCCCTTGCCGAACTCCTCCGGGTGGCGGCTCAGCCGGCGCTCGACGAGGTAGGACAGGAAAGTCGGAATCTCCGTGCCGCCGGCCGGCATCGCGCCCAGGGGAAAGCCGATGACCGTGCCGCGCAGCCATGGCTTCCAGGAGCGTGCCCATTCCGTGGCCGTCATCCAGATCGAGCCCCTGACCGGCACGATCTCCTCCGTTGCCAGGTCGCGGCGCGAGGCGATGTAGAGGGCCTCTCCGACGGCGAACAGACCGACCGCGACCACCACGATGTCGATGCCGTCGAGCAGTTGCGGAAAGCCCAGGGTGAACCGGGCCTGGCCAGTCTGCAGATCGATCCCGACGAGGCCAAGCGCGAGGCCCAGGAACAGGCTGGCCATCCCCCGCAGGATCGAGGCCCCGAGCACCGCCGACACCGTCGTGAAGGCGAGGATCATGAGGGCGAAATACTCCGCCGGCCCGAAGCGCAGGGCGAACTTGACGATCACCGGCGCCAGGAAGGAGAGCGCGAGCGTCGCGATGGTGCCGGCGATGAACGAGCCGATGGCGGCGGTCGCCAGGGCCGGGGCACCGCGTCCCTTGCGCGCCATCAGGTTGCCCTCGATGGCGGTGATGATGGAGCCGCTTTCGCCGGGCGTGTTGAGCAGGATCGACGTCGTCGAGCTTCCGTACATTGCGCCGTAATAGATGCCGGCGAACATGATGAAGGCGCTCGTCGGATCGAGGTGGAAGGTCACCGGAAGCAGCAGCGCCACGGTCAGCGCCGGTCCGATTCCCGGCAGGATGCCGATGGCGGTGCCGAGCGTGACGCCAAGGAACGCCCAGAACAGATTGACCGGCGAGAGCGCCAGGGCAAAGCCGTCGAGAAGCCCGCCGAACGTCTCCATTCTAGAGCAGCCCTTCGAGAATGCCGGCCGGGAGCGAGAGGTCGAGGCCTCGTGTGAATCCGAGGAAGATGACGGCCGAAAGGATGACGCCGATCGCCGCGTCGCGGAGATACCGCCGGCTGCCGAAGGCCATGGCGACGAAGCAGAACAGGATGGTGGACGCCAGAACGAAGCCGAGCCGCTCGATCAGCAGCGCGTGCAGGAGGAGCCCGGCACTGACCAGGATGAAGGCGCCCCATTGGGTCTGCGCAGGCGGCGCGTCGGATCCGCCGGGCCCGCCGCGCAGGGCTTCCCGCGCCAGAAGGACGCCGATCAGAATGAGGCCAGCGGCGACGAGGCCCGGGAAGAGCCGTGGGCCGACCTTCGCGTAGAGCGCGGCGACCCGCAGGGTCGCCGTCTCCACGGCAATGAACCCGCCCAAGGCGACGACGCCGATCGCGAGAAGCAGCTCGCCCGGCGCGATCCGTCGCTGCTGTCGCTTCTGCGCTGTTATTGGACCAACCCGATGTCGCGGAGGACGTTCTCGACCCGCTGCTGCTCCTGCTCCAGGAACGCCGCGAACTCGTCACCCGCCAGATAGACGTTCATCCAGTTCCTTTTCTCGAGAGTGTTCTGCCAGGCTTCGCTCGCGACCATGGCATCGACGGCGCCGAGCAGCGCCTCGCGCTCCGCCTCCTCGAGTGCGGGTGGCGCGACGACGCCGCGCCAATTGACGAGGTCGAGGTCCACGCCCTGCTCCTTCAGCGTCGGGATGTCAAAGCCCGACAGGCGCTCGGGCGACGAGATGGCAAGCGCGCGCAGCTCGCCGGCCTGGATCTGCCCGATCCATTCACCGAGACCGCTCACCCCGGCGGAGACGTGGCCGCCCAGGATCGCCGCGAGTGCCTCGCCGCCGCCGGAGAACGGGATATAGTTGATCTTCGAAGGATCGACCCCGACCTCCTGCGCGATCAGCCCGACGAGGATGTGATCGGTGCCGCCGGCCGAACCGCCACCCCAGGAGATCGCGCCCGGATCCGCCTTGAAGGCGTCGATCAGATCCTGCAGCGTTTGATGGGGCGAGTTCGCAGGGACCACGATCACCTCGTACTCGCCGGTCAGCCGGGCGATGGGGGTGGTCTGCTCGAGGGTGACGGGCGCCTGGTTGGTCAGGATCGCGCCGACCATGACGAGGCCGCTGATCAGCATCGTATCGCCCTGGCCCTCGTACCTGTTGACGAACTGGGCGAGCCCGATCGTGCCGCCCGCGCCGGGAATGTTCTCGACCTCCACCGTATCAACGATGCCTTCGCTCCGGAGCGCTTCCTGCATGGAGCGCGCGGTCTGGTCCCAGCCGCCTCCTGGCGAGGCGGGCGCGATGATCTTCAGGCTGTCCGGGGCGGTCTGGGCGTCGGCCGCCGGTGCGGCGAGGGTGAAGGCGAGGGCCGCGACGACGACTCCGAGGCCGCTGCGCCGCCACCGACGCGTCCGACGATCCGAAAGTTTCAGCATTGCCACCTCCCTCCTGTGTCGTTCCGTTGTGATTGCCCGCTGCCCCCGCGGCGGGAGTCGGCGCACACGATACACAGCGGCGGACGGCGCGACAAGCCGCGGCCCGGGCGACGGTCACGCCGAATCCACGCCGACCTCCGCGATCCAGCGAGGGCGGCGCGGCGGTGCGCCGGCCTGCTCCGAAAACAGCCAGTCGCGGAAGGCCAGTGCCTCCGGCCTGGGCGCGCGGTCGGCGGGAAGCAGCACGAAATAGCCCCGGCTCGACGCGAAGGAGAGGTGGAGCGCGGGCGCGAGCTGGCCGCGTTCGATGAGATGGTCGACCAGAAAGGCCCAGCCGAGCGCGACGCCCTGGCCGGCGATCGCGGCCTGGATCAGAAGCGTGTAGTTGTCGAAGCTGAGGCGCGGGTCGGGCGGCGCCGAATCGAGGCCCGCCTCCTTCAGCCATGTTCGCCAGTTGAACCAGCGGTCCTCGCCCTCGTCGTCGAGGTGGAGCAGCGGCTGCGCAAGCAGATCCTCGGCCGTCCGAAGCGCCGGCCGCTCCGCGAGCCATCGGGGGCTGCACACCGGAAACGCCTCCTCCGCGAAAAGAAGCCGCGCCGCGCCGTGGCGGTGCGGGCTCCCACCGAACACGACGGCGACGTCAACGGGATCGGCGCGCAGGTCGAAGGCCTTCTGCGCCGTGACGATGCGGACGTCGATATTGGGATGCAGGGCGCGGAAGGCGGGCAGCCGCGGCAGAAGCCAGAACGCCGCGAAGCCGAAGTCGGTGCCGACATTGATCCGCCCGTGGCGCTGCGGGCCGCGGATGCGGACCACCGTCTCGCTCACCAGCGCGAAGCCCTTCTGGACGGCCTCGAATAGCTGCTGGCCCTCGGGCGTCAGTGCCACGCCGCGATAGAGCCGCCGGAAAAGCGCCACGCCCAGATGCCTCTCGAGGCGGCGAACCTGGTGGCTGATCGCGGGCTGGGTCATGCCGAGTTCCCGTGCGGCCCGGGTGAAGCTCAGATGTCGCGCCGCCGCCTCGAAGGCGATCAGGCATTGGGCGGGCGGCAGGGTCTTCGTCGGGTATGTCATTACCCAGATTTATGGCTTGCATGAACCCGGGCCGCGTTTACGGCCCGAAACTCTGGGACTAGCATGCGCGCGGGTGAGCTTGGCTGTCGAGCTTCATTCTTCCCGCTCATGCAACGGCTGGGCTCGGGATTTCGCAGTCAAGGGGGGAAACGATGGGTAAGAGGCGGCCGAACATTCTCTTCATCATGGCCGACCAAATGGCGGCGCCGGCCCTGCCGATCTACGGCCACAAGGTGGTGAAGGCGCCGCATCTGACAGCGCTCGGCGAGCGCGGCGTCGTCTTCGAATCTGCCTACTGCAACAGCCCGCTCTGCGCGCCGTCGCGCTTCACCTTGATGGCCGGACGTCTGCCGGCGGCGATCGGCGCCTATGACAACGCCGCGGACTTTCCGGCCGACGTGCCCACCTTCGCGCATTACCTGCGTCACGCCGGTTACCGCACGGCGCTTGCCGGCAAAATGCATTTCTGCGGCCCCGACCAGCTCCATGGCTTCGAAGAGCGGCTGACCACGGACATATACCCGGCCGATTACGGCTGGGCGCCCGATTGGGAGAATCCGGAGACGCGGCCGAGCTGGTACCACAACATGCTCTCCGTGGTGCAGGCCGGCCCCTGCTTCCGGTCCAACCAGCTTGACTTCGACGAGGAGGTGGCCTTCGCCGCCAAGCGGTATCTCTTCGACGTCGCCCGCGGCACGGACGAACGGCCGTTCTGCTTCGTGGTGTCCTTCACCCACCCGCACGATCCCTACGCGATCCTGCCGGAGTACTGGGAGCGTTACGACGAGGCGGAGATCGACCTGCCGTCTGTAGAGATCGCGCCGGAGGATCAGGATCCCCATTCCAAGCGCCTGCGCCACGTCTCCGACATGGACCGCTACGAGGTCACGCCGGAGCATGTCCGCCGGGCGCGGCGCGCCTATTACGGCGCGATCGGCTACATCGACGACCGGGTCGGCGAGCTGCTGGCGACGCTGCGCGAAGCCGGTCTCGCCGAGGACACCATGGTCGTCTTCTCCGGCGACCACGGCGACATGCTGGGCGAGCGCGGGCTCTGGTACAAGATGACCTGGTTCGAATGGGCCGCCCGCGTACCGCTGATCGTGCACGCGCCCAATCAGTTCGCGCCGCGCCGGGTCAAGGAATCAGTCTCGCTCATCGACCTGCTGCCGACGCTCGCGGAGATCGCGGGCGACGGCAAGGCGCCGGATTACGCGGCGCCCCTCGACGGGCGCAGCCTGATGCCCCACCTCACCGGCACCGGCGGGCATGATGAGGTGATCGGCGAGTATCTGGGCGAAGGTGCGGTTGCGCCGCTGTTCATGATCCGCCGCGGCCGCTTCAAGTACGTCTGCTCGGCGCCCGATCCCGATCAGCTCTTCGACCTCGCCGCCGACCCGCAGGAGCGGGTCAACCTCGCCGCCGATCCGGCCCAGGCGGACATTGTCCAGGGCTTCCGTGCCGAGGTGGCGCGCCGGTGGGATTCGGATCGTCTGAGGCAGGAGGTCATCGCGAGCCAGCGGCGGCGGCGCCTCGTCCATGCCGCCCTGATGACCGGCCGGCACACGCCCTGGGACTTCCAGCCGTTCCGGGACGCGGCCGGCCAGTACATGCGCAACTATCTGGACCTGAACGATCTCGAACGCCGCTCGCGGCTTCCGCCCGCACCCCAGCCGGCGTGACCCGGTCGTCGCCGTTGGCGGTCCCCGCCCGAGCGCGCTGAGAGCGCGGTCGATCGCCCGGCGGTCATCGCCGACGGGATCGGCCGCGCATCATCGCCAGGGGAACGAAGAATGACGGGTCTCCCGCGACCGCTCTGGCCGCGCCGGAGGGGTCGTTCTTTTCCGCGCTTTTCTCACCGATCCGGGTGGCCGCCTGCGCGACCGTCGTGTTCCGGGCGGCGGGCCGGTCGCTGATGTCGACAGTCCGATGGCCGGCGCCGAAATCATAACGGCTCCGGTTCTCCCGATGGGGATTACTTTCCGAACAGCCGTCCCGTCAGGTTCGCGCTGCCGGTCAGCACGAGATCACCGGCCGACTTGCCGAGGGCGACCTCGTGTGGGCCCTCCGCGATGCGCCATTGGTTCGCCGCACCGTCGAAGCGCGCGAGCAGGCGGGGATCGACCGTCAAGGTCACCCGGCGGGATTCGCCGGGCGCGAGTTCGACCCGCTCGAAGCCGATCAGGCGCATGCGCTTCTCGTTCGGCGCGGCGGTGAGGTAGAGCTGGGGCACGTCTGCGCCTTCGCGCTTTCCGGCGTTGGTTACCGTGAACGTCGCGGTGACCGTCTCACCGCCGATCACCGTCAGGCCGCTGTAATCGAACGTGGTGTAGCTGAGGCCGTGCCCGAAAGCGTAGAGCGGCTTGATGTCCTTCTTCGCATACCAGCGATAGCCGACCTCCGCGCCCTCATCATAGCGGATGGTGGTGGGCGTGCCCCATGGCGTGCCGAGGCCCGGCAGCGTCGGTCGAGGCGTGTCCGCCAGGCTCACCGGCCAGGTTATGGGCGAACGCCCGGAAGGGTTGATCTTGCCGGCGAGCACCTCGGCAATGGCTTGGCTGCCGGCCTGGCCCGGATACCAAGCCTGGACTATGGCCTTTACCTTGTCCCGCCACGGCATGGACACCGGATTTCCTGTTTCGAGCACGACGATTGTGTTCGGGTTCGCCGCGGCGACCGCCTCGATCACGGCATCCTGGCCCCATGGCAGCGACAGATCAGGCAGGTCGAATCCCTCGCCCTCGACGCGGATGCCGACCGCGATGACGACATCGGCCCGCCTCGCCGTGAACGCGGCCTCGGCCGGCGTATAGCCGGGATCGAACTCGATCTGCGCGTTCGGAAGAGCCTTCCGCAATTCCTCGACCGGAGATGGCCGGAACAGGAAAAGGTTGCGGTGTCTGCCCATGATGCCAGCGCCGCCGATCTTGGTCACACTGGCAAAGCCGCCGACGGGTGCAACCGCGCCGGAACCCGTCCCGCTGATTACTCCTTGCTGGGCATAGCCGCCGACGACGGCGATCTTCAGCGGCCTGTCAGTGGCGAGCGGCAGTGCCGCTTCGTTCTTCAGAAGAACGATGCCCTGACGCGCAATGTCGAGCGCGATCTTGTTGTGCTTCGCCATGTCGACCGCGGGGGCCGGTCCCCACTTGTCGATACCCACTGCATAGATCGAGTGCAGGATGCGACGCACCATATCCGAGAGACGCTCCTTGGGGAGCTTGCCCTCCGCATAAGCTTGTCGCAGCGGTTCCGTGAACGGCTCAGTTTCCAGGCCCCACAGCAACTTGTCGCCCTGGGCTCCGGATTCCTGGTCCAGTCCGCGGAGCGCGTACTCCCATTCCGGCGTCGCCCCCCAGTCGGACATCACATAGCCTTTGTAGCCCCAGCTGCCCTTGAGCACTTCGTTGAGCAGGTGATGATTGCCGCCGGCATATTCGCCGTTGATCTTGTTGTAGCCGCTCATGATCGCGCCAGGCTGGGACCGCTCGATCGCGATCTGGAACGCGAGCAGGTCCGACTCGCGATGCGCTGCCGGGTCGATGATCGCATCGAGCCAGTGCCGGTTGGTCTCGTTGGCGTTGAGCGTGTAGTGCTTGAGGGTCGAGATGACTTGCTGGCTCTGGATGCCGTTCACCTGCTCGGACGCGAGGATGGCGCTCAGCAAGGGGTCTTCGCCGTAATATTCGAAATTCCTGCCGTTGCGCACCTCCCGGGTAAGGTTCATCCCGCCCGCGAGCATGATGTTGAAGCCCCGGATGCGCGCCTCGCGTGCGATCGCCACACCACCCTCTCGAGCGAGTTCAGGGTTGAAGCTCGAACCCACGACAATCGATGCCGGAAATGCCGTCGCCCCCTTGTCGTCCGGGCGATAGCCTGGGTTTGTCACACCCATGCTGGCATCGCTGCTCTGCAAATCCGGGATTCCGAGCCGCGGGATTCCGGGTGTCCAACCCGCACTCGGGTTCTCAAGATGTGCAACGCGCGGGTCCGGAGCGATGGCACCGCCGGCTACGGTGCCAAGAATACTGACGAGGAGCGAGAACCGCTCGTCGTCGGTCATCCTACGCTCGGTTTCCCGAGCCAGGACATCGGCTTCCGATGCTTGTGAAAATGCCTGCACGCTGCCGAAGACCAGCGGCAGCGCGGCGAGAGACGCCACAAACGCTCTCATGTCATCCTCCCCTTCGGGTCGCCTCAAGCTCGTCGATAGCCGTCGAGGCCCCCACGCTCGACATGCGGCGAGGATGAGAGAAAACGGAATGATAGGTTGATCCTCGCGCTCGCGCCACGAGATCGACCTACCCCGATCGTGGTACACCCTGCGAAAGAGCCGCTCACAGGGTGCCGGCCAAGGCCGGGCACGCCCTTTACGGGCTCCGGCTTGACGCACTAGCATTGCAACCGGCGGATGCGGGCCGCGCCTCACTGCTTGGGATGGACGCGATGGGCGGTCATGCGGGCTCGTTCTCGAGTGGCATCGTCCGCCGGCTCGCATCGCTTGGGTTGGCGGTCGCCGTGACCGGGTGCACGACCGCGGAGCTGCCGCGTCTGCCGCGGCCCCAGGCCGATCTGATCAAGGAGCGGCAGGCCTACGAGGCACGGGCCGAGGCGTTCGCGCGCGAGGTGGCCCGCCGCGGCGTCGCGCGGATCAAGGCAAGCTACGACGCCTACCTTGCCGGGCTGGCGCCCGCTCCGCCTGTCATCGACCTGCTGGTCCTTTCGGGCGGCGGGGATTGGGGCGCGTTCGGGGCCGGCGTTCTCAAGGGCTGGGGGCGCGTGTCCGGGCCGATGGCGCGTCCGGAGTTCGACGTGGTGACGGGCGTCAGCACGGGCGCGTTGATCGCGCCCTTCGCCTTCCTCGGCGACGATCGATCGATCGATCACATCGTGAGGCTCTATCGCAACCCGCGGGAGGACTGGTTCCGGCCGCGGGGCGTTCTCTCCTTTCTCACCGGCGGCGCGTCCTACGGCGACATCCCCGGGCTGGAGAAGGACATCCACGAGGCGCTCGACGAGACCATGCTGCGACGGCTGGTCGAGGCGGGCGCGGACGGCCGGCTGCTGGCCGTGAACACCTCGAACCTGGATTTCGGCGAGATGCGCGCCTGGGACCTTGTGGCCGAGGCCAGGCGCGCGCTCGAAACGGGCGAGGCGGACCGCGTTCACCGCATCCTCCTGGCCTCCACGGCCGTGCCCGGCGCGTTCCCCCCGCGCGAGATCGACGGCGGCCTCTACGTCGATGGCGCGCTGACCGGCAACATCCTCTATGGCGGATTTACGAGGATCGAAGACCATGCCGTGGCGCTCTGGACGCGCCTGTACCCGGGCACGCCGATGCCGAAGACCCGGTACTGGATCATCTTCAACAACCAGTTCCGCCCGCCGCCGGAGGTGGTGCAGCCGAACTGGAGCTCCGTCCTGCCGCGCAGCCTGGATACCTCCAGCCGCAGCGCGACGGTCAACGCGATGCGCCATCTCTTTGCGCTGGCCGAGGTCTGGCGGCTCGCCTACGATGCCGAGGTCGAGCTGCGCTACATCTCCGTGCCCGACGACTGGGTGCCGCCCAAGCCCGGTTTGTTCGACAAGGAGGTTATGAATGCCCTCGCCGATATGGGCGAGCGCATGGGCGCCGATCCCACGAGCTGGCGAACCGACCCACCGTAATGCGGACGCGATCCGCCGTCGCGCCTACCCGGCCGTCGTCGCCTTGATGGCCTTGACGCTCCCGGACGGGGCGAAGCGCCGCTTTGTCGGCGTCGCTCAACCGCCGTAGACGAGATAGGCGCCGGGCGGAACGTGGTGGTGAAGGATGTCGCACCGGCCCGGCGGCGGTTGCTGTCCCGGCGGGCGGTCCGGATACCAGACGCGGCAGGACACCGGGGGCGGCATATGTCCCGGCGGCACCGCGGCGTGGCGCGCGGCGTAGGGCGGTGGGGCGACGGCTGCGCAGCCGGCGAGGGCCGTCAGCGCAAGCCCGAAGATCACGGTTCGCGTCGCCCGTCTTGCGCTTTCAGGCCGTGTCGGATGCATGCTCGCCCCCATGCGTTCTGTCGCTCCGTATCGTCGCGCCGGAGCATAGGAGGGGCGGATGAACCCGCGATGAACACCGCAGCGAGGCTCCGACGGCTCCATGCGGCAGGCGGCCCTAAAGACGAAACGATATGGATCGACGGACATGAAAAGCGCCCGCACCCGTCGGCCGTTCGGCCGGGGTGCGGGCGCCGAAGGAAACGTCGTCCGCTAGCCGACGACGGTCAGGTTCTCGGCAGACTCCCTGCCGTTGCTCGCGCGCTGAATCTCGAAGCTCAGCTTCTGACCTTCCCTCAGCGTCTGCATGCCCGCCCGCTCAACGGCCGAGATGTGCACGAACACATCCTTCGAGCCGCTCTCAGGCTGAATGAAGCCATACCCCTTCGTGGGATTGAACCATTTGACGGTGCCTGTCGGCATTACTCTCTCTCCGTAACGATCGAAACGAGCCGCGCCCGCGCCACGCAGCAACTTGGTCAACAATCAAGGTCGGGAGTCACGTGTCAGGCGCCGTGGCGCTCGGCTACGAGATGATCGGCCGGCCAATGGATTGTTGACCTTCAGTATGGAAGCATCACCAGGAGAACACAACGGATTTGTCCCGGCAGATGTCCGCGTCGGTCAGCCAAGGGACCGAAGAGCGGCCGCTTCGAGTCGAGAGGGGATGCTTTACCTTACGGGGCGGCGGGCCGGCCCGCCGCCCGCAGCTCGTGCAGCGCCCACAGAATCAGCGTCAGCACGACCACCGCGCCGGCCTGATGCGCGGCTGCCAGGGGGATCGGCACCACCAGCAGAAGGGTGGCGATCCCGAGCGATGCCTGGATCAGCACCATGCCTGTCAGAAGGGTCAGGGCGACCCCGGCATGGCCGGCCAGGGCCACTGCCCGCGCCCGGACCCAGAGCCAGAGCGTCGTGCTGACCAATGCAATCGCCAGGACGCGATGGATGAATTGCACGGTGCCCGGATTCTCGAACAGGTTGATCCAGACCGGCTCAAGGAACAGCGGGCCGTCGGGCAGGAGCCGCCCGTTCATCAGAGGGAAGGTGTTGTAGACCATGCCGGCGTTGAGCCCGGCGACGAAGCCGCCATAGAGCAGGGTGAGCCCGGTGAGGCCCGCCACGGCGAGGAGATGGCGACGCAGCCCGGCGGCGCCGGGGTCCGGCTGCGCGGCCGGCAGGGGCCGTATCAGCGTCAGCGCGATCCAGAAGATGTAAGCGTAGATCGCAAATGCGGCGGCAAGATGGGCGGCCAACCGGTACTGGCTGACGTCGGTCCGCTCCGACAGCCCGCTCTGGACCATGTACCAGCCAAGCAGTCCCTGCAGCCCGCCCAGCACGAACATGGCGACGAGGTGCGGCATCAGCGGGCGGCGGATGCGGCCGCGGACCAGGAAATAGAGGAAGGGGAGCGCGAAGACGACGCCGATCAGCCGGCCCCAGAGCCGGTGGATGTATTCCCACCAGAAGATGCCCTTGAACTCCTCCAGGGTCATGCCACGGTTGATGAGCTGGTATTCGGGGATTCGCTGGTACAGGTCGAAGACCCGCTGCCACTCGGCCTCGTTGAGCGGCGGAAGGATACCGGTCAGCGGCCGCCATTCGGTGATCGACAGGCCGGATTCTGTCAGCCGCGTGATGCCGCCGATGACGACCATCGCGAAGATCATGGCGCAACAGATGAGGAGCCAGACGGCGACCGGCCTGTCGCCGGTTGTGCTCGCCGACATGGCGACCGTCGTGGGGTGTGGGGTTTCGGCGGCAGAGGTCAAGGGTTTGCGACTCGCTTCCGTTCGTGAACCGCGTTTGCGTCGCCACGGCGCGGCGATGTGCGGCGACGGGCCCGGCTCATGGAATCAGGCGCCCCGGGGCGCCTGCAGGGAGCTAGGCGATCCGGGGCGGTTTTTAAAGAAGGCAAGCCGCCGCGGCAAGCCGGACCCGTGCGACCGAATCGCGCGGGAACGCCCCGGGCGGCGCTCAGTGAAGGGTGAAGTAGCCTCCGGGCAGGCGGAATTCCGCCGGCTTGATGAGCTGGGCCGACGCCACCTTGACCGAATGCAGCTTGCCGTCCAGCTTGCGGCTCCAGAAATCGAGGAACCGGCGCAGGACCGGGAAGTCGGGGGCCAGATCGAAATCCTGCCAGACATAGCTCTGCAGGAGGCCCGGATAGTCGGGCATGTGGTAGAGGATCTCCGCGGTCGTCAGACGATAATCCTTGAGCTGCTTCCCGAAATCGCTTTTCATATTCACCCCTCCGTTCCAGGCCGGACCGTAACCGGCCTCGCGTGGCATCGCTCTTTCGTAGTAGATTCCTCGGTATCGGGTAAAAAATCAATGAATAACAATAGCTTAGCAGCAAGCCCCCCGCACTGCTGCCAGACGCGTGGCCGGCGCTCTGGCGCGCTGCCCCTTGACAGAAAATTAGCCAATCGCTAGATCGGCAGCACTCTATGCCGGTGAGTGCTAATCACGCTGACCAGCAGGACAGGCGCTTGTTCAACCCAGTAACGACGGAGGTTCTGCAATGAAGTTCCGACCGCTTCACGATCGCGTGCTCGTGCGCCGCGTCGAGCAGGAGGAGAAGACGGCCGGCGGGATCATCATTCCCGATACCGCCAAGGAGAAGCCGATGGAAGGCGAGGTCATCGCCGTCGGCGACGGCGCGCGGACTGAGGACGGCCGGATTCAGCCGCTCGACGTCAAGCCGGGCGACCGCATTCTGTTCGGCAAGTGGTCCGGAACCGAGGTCAAGATCGACGGCGAAGACCTGTTGATCATGAAAGAGTCGGACATCATGGGCGTAATCGAGGGCGGCAGCGCTCGGTCCAAGAAGAAGGCTGCCTAAGGAGGGCTCCAGAACATGGCTGCGAAGGACGTTAAGTTCAGCACCGACGCCCGCGAGAAGATGCTGCGCGGCGTTGACATCCTGGCGAATGCCGTGAAGGTGACGCTGGGTCCGAAGGGCCGGAACGTGGTCCTGGACAAGTCGTTTGGGGCGCCGCGGATCACCAAGGACG